>Ga0209172_10003191_pt1 | contig 25907 bp, 12 predicted proteins | sample LarsenN4metaG_FD_184113 | JGI IMG/M metagenome (GOLD analysis project Ga0209172, IMG submission 184113) | Hot spring sediment bacterial and archeal communities from British Columbia, Canada, to study Microbial Dark Matter (Phase II) - Larsen... ... | reverse complement strand
GCTTCTCCTGCAATTGCTGCTCCTGTATGTGCAGCAGTATCGGCTCCAGCAGACTCGTGTCGGTCTGCACGTTGTAAAGTCGTCGAAGGTTGAATGCCGTGCAAGCCAATTTCAACTTTTCGATAATGAAAAACAGGTCCAGATTCAGGTTAAGCTGCTCCAAGTATTCTGTGGCAACCCGATTCGTCCGGGTGTGAAAGTTGTGCCACTCAAACCATAAAAAATATCGGTGGAGATAAGAGCCGCTGTCCGTTGGCAAACTCACCCGGAGTTCGGTCTGCAATTTGTTCTGCTCCTTGTTGTAGAGGTCGGTCAGTTTTTTTTCGCCCAAGTATCGCAGCACTGCGACATCTTCAAAGAGCATTTCAGGTTGGTTGAGAAACAGAAATTTGCGCAGTTGGGTATATAGTTGCGCCTTCAGGTAGCGCACTCGCCCGTCGTTGAAAACCTCGCCGGGGTACAATTGCGCAAAAATGGCCACATTGTCGGGCGGGCGATGCAGTTGCGGGGCTATCAGGTCGTAGAGCGCGACTACGAATTGTTCCTTGTTGAACAAGGGCAAAGCCAAAAACTGGCGGAAAAGCCCCCGTTCTTTTTCCCCCATGACCTCTAATATCGCTACTGCTTTAAAGGTTTTCATCTAACAAAATAAATTTTAAACGCAAAAGCATGAACTCTGATGTGGAGATTTGCCGACCCTGATACAGTTCGAAAAACAACCTTCGGGCGCAAATATTTCAAATTCTCTCGCCTTATGACCGCTTGCGAGCATTTAAAAAGTTTTGCAAAAGCAAATTTTCCTCGTCTAACAAATACCAAAAAATGAATTTTTCGCCGAGGCAGGAGCCGCGCACTTTTGACCCATTGAACATTTAAATATTTGCAATCATGAAAAATACCATCCTGTTTTTGAGCCTATTATTGGCCATCGGTGCGCAAGCCCAAACCAGAATCGAATGGCAGAAAAGTTACGGCGGAAGTCTTTGGGACCAAGCAAACGCCATTCGGCAAACTTCCGACGGCGGCTACGTCGTGGCCGGATATACTGAGTCCAACGACGGCGACGTCGAAGGGAACAACGGCGGAGTTGATTATTGGATAATCAAAATGGACGCGGATGGCAATATTCAATGGAAGCAGCGTTTTGGCGGCTCTCAAAATGACATCGCCGAAGACATCGAGCAGACTGCCGACGGCGGCTATATCGTGGTCGGACATTCTCGCTCTGCCGACGGAGACGTGGGCGGCAACAAGGGTATTTCGGACTACTGGGTAGTCAAATTGGACGCAGCCGGTCAACTGCAATGGGAGCGAAATTATGGCGGTTCCAGCTTCGACGTGCCTCAGGCTGTGCGCCAAACTGCCGATGAAAGCTATCTCGTCGCGGGTTTTTCGCGCTCTACTGATGGCGATGTGAGCGACAACAAAGGAGGAGACGATTATTGGGTAGTCAAGCTGGATGCGGATGGCGACCTCGTGTGGGAACGCAGCTACGGCGGCACAGGCGACGAACAATGTTCTTCACTTGAACTGACTGCCGACGGGGGCTTCGTGCTGGCAGGATATTCGAATACTGCCAACGGTGACGTGGGCGGCAATTTCGGCGCTCAGGATTATTGGGTCGTCAGATGTGGCGCCAATGGAAATATTTTATGGGAACAAAACTACGGCGGCACCAACTCGGATTTGGCCAGAGAAATCCGAACTACCGCCGATGGCGGATTTGTGGTGGCGGGTGTCTCCTTTTCTTCCGATGGCGAAGTAGGCCAAAACGGCGGCATCAACGACTACTGGATAGTCAAACTGGATGCTAATGGCAGTACAGAATGGTCGAGAGTATATGGCGGCTTTAGCTACGACGAAGCCGAATCCATCCAACAAACTTCCGACGGTGGCTACATGGTGACTGGCTACACCCGTACTCCGCCCGGCAATCAGGGCAATACCATGATAGACAATATTTTGACAATCAGATTGGACGCGAACGGTTCATTCCTGTGGGAAAAACGTTTTGGCGGCATCGGAATCGAGCAAGCCTTTTGCATCCGGCAAACAACAGATGATGGCTACGTCATCTGCGGCGTGTCCGAGTTCCCGACCGGCGATGTCACGGTCAACAACGGCCAATTGGATTTTTGGATCATCAAACTCGCTCCATTGCTTGGCAGCATACAAGGCCATGTGTATTTAGACAATAATGAAAATTGTGTCTTCAACGCTGGCGACAACACCCTGGAAGGGCTTGTCGTGGCCGCCGAAGACCTCTCTTCTGGGGAAACTTTCTACGGCTTCACCGACGCGCAAGGTTACTACCTCATCGAGACCGACACTTTTTCGTACAAAGTGTCTTATTCTTTGCCGTCGGCCTACTACGACTCGGTGTCTTGTTCGCCCACATCGCAAGTGGTAAATTTAAGCGGCTCTAACCCAAACGGCAGCGCAGATTTTTACATAAAACCCGTCATAGATTGCCCGTATCTCACGGTGGATATTTCGGCGCCATTCCTCCGCAGGTGTTTCGATTCCCAATACTACATATCCTATTGCAACGACGGCACCATCGTCGCCGAAGACGGCTATGTCGAGGTCAGTTTTCCGCCCGAAATCACAGTACTCAACTCCAGCATCCCTTGGAGCGCGGTGGACGGCAACACCTACACTTTCCCAATTGGAGACGTCGGAGTGTTCGATTGTGGGCAATTCTCCGTCGCCGTCAGCGTGTCTTGCGATAGCACTTTCATCGGTCAGACGGTCTGCGCGGAAGCGCACATTTATCCCGACACCGTCTGTGTGCCAACTTCGAATTGGAACGGGGCAGAACTCATAGCAACCGCCAATTGCATCGGCACGGACAGCGTGGAATTGATACTCCAAAATGTCGGAGCTGCGGATATGCTGCAATCGGTTCCTTTTTTGGTAATCGAGGACATCATCATGCGCGACGGCGGCCAAATACAACTCAACAGCCAGGAACCCATGTCGTGGAAAATACCCGTCAACGGCCTCACACAACGCATCATCGCCCAACAACCGAACGGCCACCCATACAGGACGTTTACCACCGCCGCCGTGAACTTGTGCAACACTGAAGATTTGCCACCGCTTCCGGGCCCTATCGAGGATTTTTTCACGGCCTATCCCGACGACGACGAAGCGCCTTTCATTGCCATTCATTGCCGGCCCATCGTCGGCGCTTATGACCCCAATGACAAAACCGTGCATCCGACTGGCGCTACCGAACAGGGTTTCATCGCCGCGATCACCGATTTGACTTACAAAATCCGTTTTCAAAACACGGGCAACGACACGGCATTTACAGTGGTACTGATAGACACTATCGCGCCCCATTTGAACTTGAGCACCTTGCGAATGGGCACCGCCAGCCATCCTTACACAATGGACGTATCTGGTCATGGCATCCTGAAATTCACGTTCAGAGACATCAATTTGCCAGATAGCACGACCAACGAACCGGCCAGCCACGGGTTTGTGCAGTTCAGCATTCAGCAAAAAGAAGGCAACGAAAACGGCACGGTCATTCAAAATCAGGCGAGCATTTATTTTGACTACAACCCGCCGATTGTTACCAACACCGTGCTGAACACCATCGGGAAAATATACATCGAGGGGACAATCTCCACCGGGGAAGTGGATGGGAAAAAAATCGAGGTGCTCGCGTACCCCAACCCCGCTCAGGACATGATGTCGTTCACGATAAAAGACGACGTGGTGGACGGGTTCGACCTCTTGCTGTTCGACGTTCAGGGAAAAATGGTGCAACAAATCAGTACGACTGGCGACACCGCCACCCTGCACCGGAACAGTTTGCCCGACGGGCTTTATTTCTTCCAAATCACATCTGGCGGAAAGCCGCTGGCAAGCGGTCGGGTAGTGTTCAAATAGGCCCGAAATTTTGAAAAGAACTTGAGTGCGCGAAGCCGCATAGCCCGAACAAGGTTGTGCGGCTTCGCATTTTCAGGCTTGGCACTTGTATCTCCGAACGGCGCTCCGGAATCACACTCGGAACAGCGTTCCGAGATACAGGTGCGACATAAGTCATGGACAACCCTAACCCAAGTCATTCGGACGGTTAATCCAGGCGGATATTTTTGTCGCCAAAATTGCCGCTTGATGAAACGTCCCTTTGCCTTTTACCCGCTGTTCTTTCTTCATGTTTTGCTCGGCACCAGCGCCCTTTTTGGAGGCTGGGTACTGATGACCGATGCCGAAGGTTTCGGTATGAAAAACGAATGGCTCGACCAATCGCCCTTCAAAAGTTATGTCCCGTTGGGACTTATCTTATTTGTTTTCAATGGTTTATTTCCACTTTTTGTCGCTGTCGGCTTGCTGCTAAAACCCGTAACCTGGCGCTGGGCCGAAATTTTCAACATTTACCGCGACCGCCACTGGGCCTGGACGTACTCGCTGTTTGCGGGTCTTGTCATTATCATCTGGATTGCGGTACAAATCAGCCTCGTACCCTACATTTGGCTGCAACCTGCCTGTATCGCCACCGGGCTGCTGATTTTGATTTTTACGCTGTGGCCGGATTTGATGAAATATTACCAAACGTCCAAAAAATGACAAAACCCAGTTTCAAAACGGCTCGCATAATCTCCTTTCTCATCGCAGCATTGGCGGCAACAACTTCGTTGGGCGGCTTGCTTTTTGAGGGTTTGTACCGCGACAGCGACTTTATCAAAAATGCCTGGTTTGCCAACGATTGGGTGACGCTTGCCGTCGCCGTGCCAGCCTTACTTACTTCGATAAATTTGGCAATAAAAGGTTCTCAAAAGGCGCAACTTGTGTGGATGGGTTTGCTCCTGTATATGCTCTACAACTACGCTTTTTACCTGTTTGGGGCGGCTTTCAACGCGTTTTTTCTGCTCTATGTGGCGCTGTTCACACTATCTGGCTATGCCCTGATTTTTGGCCTGTCAAGTCTGGACGCGAACGTCACTTCCCAAAATTTTGCTCAAAAAACACCCGTGCTGTGGCTCGGCATTTTTCTGTTTTTCCTTGCCGTTCCCTTGCTCCTTGTGGAAGGCGGACAGTGTATCAATTTCATTGTCAACGGCGAATTGCCCAACGCGCCAAGCCTGATTTTCGCCTTGGATTTGTCGTTCGTCGTTCCCGCCACTATTTTAGCCGCCGTGTGGCTTTGGCAGCGAAAGACTTGGGGCTACATCCTCAGCGCCATGATGCTGGTGAAAGGGGTCACTTATGGGCTGGTGTTGAGCACTTCTGCGCTGCGACTTTTCTTGATTGATTTTCCCGAAAAAGACGAATTTCTCCCCTTCTATCTCTTTGTCGCCATCGGCAGTGCGGTGAGCCTCATCGTCTTGCTTCGACATTTGAAAGAAAACCATGAACTAACAACCAACAACTAACAACCAACAAATGCGCCTTCTCTTCGCCCTCGTCCTCCTTTTTCACGGCCTCATCCACCTCATGGGGTTTGCCAAAGCCTTCAAATTGGCCGAAGTGCCGCAACTCACGGGCAGTTTTTCCAAAACTTCCGGGGCGCTGTGGCTCGCTGCCGCTTTGCTGTTCGCCGCCTCCGTGTTGTTTTTATTTTTGAAAAAAGACTGGTGGTGGATGGTCGCGATTCCGGCGGTTTTGCTGTCGCAAATTTTGATTTTCGGCCAATGGCGCGACGCGAAATTTGGCACCATCGCCAACATCATCGCACTGGCGGGTATCGTGCTGGCCTACGGCAGTTGGAGTTTTAACAAGATGGTACAGAGTGAATTAGCCGCCTTTTTCCCAAAAGAAGAAACGGCGAAAACGGTTTTGACAAAGGAAATGCTCGCGCCCTTGCCGCCCGTCGTGCAAAAATGGCTCGAACGCTCCGGCACAGTCGGAAAAGAAATCGTGCGGACGGCACACCTGAAACAAACGGGCGAAATGAAAACCAAACCCGACGGCAACTGGATTCCTTTCGGGGCCGAACAATGGAACACGACGAACCCGCCCGGCTTTATCTGGACGACCCAAATCCAAGCCGCGCCGGGCATGACGCTCGCCGGTCGCGACAAATACGTGGACGGTCGCGGCAATATGCTCATCAAACTGCTCTCGCTCTACCCCATCGCCGACGCGAAAGGCCCCGAAAGCGACCAGGGTTCCATGCTGCGCAACCTCGCCGAAATCTGCTGGTTCCCCTCCGCCGCACTGAACGATTACATTCGTTGGGAGCAACTTGACTCTTTGACCGCTCAAGCGACGATGACCAATGGCGGCATCACAGCATCGGGCATTTTCAGGTTCAATGCCGACGGCGACATGATGAGTTTTGAAGCGAAACGCTATTACGAGCGCAAAGAAGGCGCGACGCTCGAAGATTGGCTCGTGGTGAACAAAGACTGGCGCGCTTTCGACGGCGTTCGCGTGCCGTACAAAAGCGAGATAACGTGGAAATTGAAAGAGGGCGATTTTACTTGGTTGAAATTGGAAATCACGGAGATTCAGCATAACCCCCAACTTTCCGAAAGTTTGAAACTTTCGGAAAGTTCTCAATAACAAGATCAAACTTCTCATGCGTACTATCCAGCACTACCTCCCCAATCCACGCCATACCGAAATCAACCGGATTTTTGTAAAAGCAAAACCCGAAGTCGCGTGGCAAACCGCCCGCCATTTTGATGCCGCCGACATCCCCTGGGTGCGGCTCCTGTTCGACATTCGCGCTATTCCCGACTTGTTGAAAGGCAAAAAAAGAACAGACGAAGACCGCAGCGTTGGCGTGGATCAGGTGGCGCGGCAGGGTACGGGTTTTATGATTTTGGAAGAAAAACCGGGTCGGGAAGTGGTGATAGGTTCGGTGGGTCAGTTTTGGCACCTGAACATTCCCTTCGCGACGGTCAGCCCCGCCGACTTTCGCGCATTCAACGAGCCGGGCTGGGGGAAACTCGCCTGGGCGATTTCAGTGGAGCCTTTCGGCGAGGGCAGCACCATCAGCCTCGAACTGCGCACCACCGCCACCGACGATGACAGTTGGGAAAAACTCAACCGCTACTACGCCGTCATCGGTCTCGGCTCGAAGCCGATTCGCAGCGCGGCGATGGCGCATTTGCAGGCGGAATTGGGCAAAATGAAATTGCCCGACGAAGACGAAATCCCCCTGCCCGGCGACGAGCGCATCCCCGAGGCGAAACACCAAATGACGCACTCGGTGGACATCGAAGCGCCGCCTTCTATCGTGTGGCGCTACCTGATGCAACTCGGCTGCGACCGCGCCGGATGGTACAGTCTCGACGTTTTGGACAACGGCGGAAAACCGAGCGTTGACCATTTGGTGGAAGGTTGGGAGACGCGCGAAGTGGGCGACCGGCTGGCCGCCACGCCCGAACAAGACGGCTTTTTCGACGTGTTCGCCGTTGAAAAAGAGCGGCATTTTATCGTCGGCAATGAATTTGACAAAACGATAGCCGGAAGCGGCTCGCTCAAAATGTCCTGGGCATTTGTGCTCCAGCCCATCGGCTCCGACGCGACGCGCCTGATTACCCGTGTGCGGGGAGTCGTTGCCCCGAAATGGGCCGACTGGCTGATGGGCAATCTGGTTTACCCGCCCATTCACGCCATCATGCAAATCACCGAGTTGAAAAACATCAAACGGCTGGCAGAACGGGACGCGCATCTGCGTTGAATAGGGTTTGAAAGTTTGAAAAGTTTTAAAGGATTTAGGAACACGTTTACGAAACCTTTGGAGGTTTCGTAAACGTCAATCAGTATTTTCGCTCTCGCTTTATTTGAAAAACATCATTTTATGAAAGATAAATCGCTCGCCAACCTCCAAACCGAAATTGACACCGCATGGCTCTACGACAAAATTGCAGCGCATGAAGACAACCTGGATGTGGCCGGTATTTTCAAAGGTTTGGCTGAAATCGAGCGCAGTCATGCCCAACATTTTTTGAAGCAAAACGGGGGCGCTGTGTTGGCGGGACCTTCATGGCGCGCTCGCACGCTCAATTGGGTGGGCAAGGTGTTTGGCTATGATTACCTGCTCGGCGTACTGTTGGAAACTGAAAAGAGCATCGCCAACGCTGTTGTCACGGCCAAAAACCGGCAGCAAGCCCCCGTTTCCGGTGCGGAGAGCAACCATGTGAAAATTCTGCAATCGCTTTTACAAACGAAAGGTCGCATCACCGGCGAAAAACTTTCCAAACTCGAAGGCAAGCACAAAACCGTCGGTGGCAACGCTTTGCGGGCGGCAGTGCTGGGCGGCAACGACGGCTTGGTGTCCAACCTGAGCCTCGTCATGGGCGTGGCCGGGGCTACCGGCGGGTCGGGCGTGTTGCTGACGGGCGTGGCTGGCTTGCTGGCAGGTGCGCTTTCGATGGCGCTCGGTGAGTGGATTTCGGTGAAAAGTTCGCAGGAACTGTACGAACGCCAAATGGCGCTTGAGCAGGAAGAAATCGAGATGAATCCCGAAGCGGAAAAGAAGGAACTGGCGCTCATCTACCGGGCAAAAGGCATTTCGGAAGCGGAGTCTTGGAAATTAGCCGAAACGACCATCGCCGATAAAGCCCACGCCCACGAGGTGTTGGTGAAAGAAGAACTTGGCATCAATGCCGAAGAGTTGCAAGGCTCGGCCTGGGAAGCGGCATTGGCCTCGTTCTTTCTGTTCGCAATCGGAGCAATTTTACCCGTTCTGCCTTTCTTTTTCAATAGCGGAACGCCTGCCATGATGTGGAGTCTCAGCCTGAGTGCATTTGGCTTGTTCCTGATTGGAGCCGCCATTACGCTGTTCACAGGTAAAAATGTGTAGTATTCGGGTTTTCGCCAGGTGCTTTTCGGCCTTGCGGCGGCAGCTGTCACATTTTTTATCGGGAAAATGATCGGCGTTTCTGTGGCGGGATAAATATGCGCACGAACAAGATAGAAGTTTGAAAAATGATTCTGAGGCTGTCTAAAAATCATAAGGTCAACGGTTTTTGAGCCGTTCCTTTCAGTCCCCACAACTCTTTCAACAGTCGCACAACTTCTTCGTCCTCCAATTGATCGAAGTTTTCATAAAACTGGCCCACGGCGTAAAAATCGGGCGGTGCGACAGGGATGGCCACCACCACCCAACGGGGGCGGTGATGCTTGTGTGGCCATTTTTGTCACGATTCCTGCTCGTTGTCGAGATAGGTATCCGGATTTGTGTAAAAATCCCTGACCAAAGCGACCATTTCGTTTTCGCTGAGATAGTCCGAAGTCAGCACCGCCCGCAAGCGCGGGTGATAATGTTTGATGCTTTCGATTTCTTTTTTTAAACCCAACTTGGCTTGGGCAGGGCCGAAAATCACGATTTCGTCGGTGTCAGCAGCGATGTGTTCCAGAATTTGTTGGAAATAATGATGTTCAGCGTGTTTGTCTCGCTCCAAATCCTTTTTGTCGGGCGGCGAAAACTGGGGCCCCCACGGTGATTTGGAACGCGAGCCGCCTTTGGTGGCGTGATGCTCTACGTCAGAGCGCAAACGTTTTATAGAAGCATCTCCTTCTTGAGGGAGCGTGACGATATAACAGTCTTTGAAGTCAAGCCAAATGCCGATTTGTTTCATATTGCGGTAAGGTTTTGAATACACTGGCAAAATTCAACCCTTCCTGCACGCAGACCTACGACATTGCTCACCGTCTGGTCTGACTTTGGTCAATATTTTACAACATGCGGCGGCGCTGCATCACCCAGTAAAGGCCACCGGTGACAAGGCCGGTGAAAAGTATCGTGGCGTAAAAAGCCAGGGGGTTTTCGGGAATCCCGTTGGGGATATTCATGCCGAAAAAGGAGGAAATCAGCGTCGGCACCATGAGCACGACGGTGATGATGGTAAGGCGGTGGATGACGACGTTGAGGTTGTTCGAGATGATGCTCGAATAGGCATCCATCGTGCCGTTCAGGATGTTGGTGTACACGTTGGCCATCGAAAGCGCCTGCGAGTTGTCAATGATGATGTCCTCGAAAAGTTCGCTCATGTCTTCGTCGCCGTTGATGTGAAGAAAGTCCGTTCGTTTCATTTTCATTTTGAGCAACTCGTTGGCATTGAGCGAATTGACAAAATAGACAAGGCTTTTTTCGATAGCCAAAAGTTGCTTCAAATCGGAGTTGCGGCTGCTGTGCATCAGTTCTTTTTCGATGCGGTTGCGGCGGAGGTTGAGGGTTTTGAGGCAGGAGAGGAAATGATACACGTTTTGCTCCAGGATTTGAAGCACGAAGTTTTTTTCGTCGGCGGGGTTGAAGTTGCGGACGTTGTTTTCCAAAAATTTATCCAGAACGGGCGTTTCCACAGCCGAAATCGTGACGACGTGCTCTATGGTCAGGATGATGCCAATGGGCACGGTAATGAAGTACGCCTCGTTTTCTTCCTGCGCGTTTTTATTTTTGACGGGGGTGTTGATGAGGATAAAACGGATGTCCTCGTCGCGCTCGTAGCGGGCGCGCTCATCGAGGTCGAGCGAGTCGGTAAGAAATACGGGGTCGAACTCGAGCCGGCGGGCGAAGTCCTCCAGTTCGTCAGGCCCGAACGGCGGGGTGAGGTGTACCCAACAGCCGGGATCCGGCTCGGTCAGTTCGACGAGCTTCCTTTTTTCGCGTGTATAATAGCGGATCACTGTCCATTGAGTGTGAAAAAGTTGTTTGTTGATAGTTGTTGGTTGTTGGTTGGCGCTTCTCGCTTTTTAACGAACAACGGCCAACTGACAACGAACAACGAATTCGCGGCTGCAAACTTACGCTGCCATTTTTTGGCAAACAACTTCGAGGGTGATTTTGATAAAAACAGGAAGTGATTTTAAAAAATTATATTTGGCTTGCATTCTGTTTTTTAGACGATGGCAAAATTTTATTAAAACAACACCTCTAAAAGCCTTGATTCAGTTTTTTGCAGGCGACGTTTTGGGAGATTTTTGTAAAAATGATGGTTTGCGCAGGAAAATTATTTTTTATCATTGCGTGATTTTTTGGAGAGCGCAGAGCATATCTCAAATTTTCTTTTCAGTGTAATCCTTCCCCTCTTATCTGGAATCCCTTTCCCGCGTTCATGAGAAAGTTGCCCGCTTCGATGGGTGCCATGCCTTGTCGTCCCGACGCCTCCGAAGCGGCAACACCTCGATGATTCAAAAAAAAATTTGAGCGACTCGGAGGTGCAGCACTATGGACTGTCGCTGCATCCTGAATAGTCGGACAAAAAAAAGTCCAAACCACACACACATTAACTAATCAAATCCTTGTTGTTTATGCACGTATTTACACCCCGTCGTTTTTCCCATTTTATCACTTGGTGTTTGGTACTTGCGGCGGTTTCCGCGCTGCAAGGCCAGTCGGCAAATACCTCGGCCATTGTGCTCGACGGACATTTGCAACGTCACGTTATTTCGGCGCAATCGGCCAGCCAGGTGTTGATTTTTGAGCAACTCATTCCCGGGGAAACGTACTCGCTCGTCGTGCCCAATGACCCAACCCTGAACGGCTGTATGCCGGAAATCTCAGCAGAAGATGCCGAAGTAAAAGTGCTGCATTACGATGCGGTCGCACATCAGCTGCAATTTGTGGTGAATGCGAAAACCATGTCGTTTCGCCTTAATTATCCCTGCTCGTGGGATGCCGCCAATCCGCCGCGACACTACGTCTCGCTGGTTTGTCAGACTTGTAAAAAAACGAGTTTCAAAGAGTATCTCAAATCATTGGCGACGCTGGAGGTCACTCCTGGCGGCAACGCCGAAGATTTGATTAAAGACGTTCTGATTGGCGGCAACTGTTTCGATGTCACCAACGTAACGTACATCGGCCAGGGAGGCCAAATCGGCACCTTTTCTCAGGGTACGACGAACATCGGCTTCGACAACGGGATGATTATGGCTACGGGCGATTGCAGTGTAGCCGTCGGCCCGAATGACTCGGACAATGCCAGCGCCGGCTACGGTAACTCTTCCGGGGATGCTGACCTCACCCAACTTTCGGGTAGCGGCAGTTTGTTTGACCTCGCCGCCATCGAGTTCGACTTCACACCTACACAAACACCGCTGACATTCGAGTACGTTTTTGGTTCGGAAGAATACTGCGAATACGTCGGCTCGCAGTTCAATGACGCATTCGGCTTTTTCATTTCCGGCCCCGGTATTTCTGGCCCCTTTGGCGGCGGCGCAGCAAACATTGCTTCGCTCGGCCCCGGCAACTACGTGACCATCAACAACGTAAACCATATTTCCAATTCAGGCCTTTACAACAACAACCAGCCTTCTACCAGCGGCAACCTTTGCGGCCAGCAGCCTTCCAATAAGCCTGCTGTGAACGAGGTACAGTTTGATGGTTTTACAAAAAAACTGACTGCGGTAGCGCCAGTTATTCCCTGCTCAACCTATCACATTAAACTGAAAATCTCCGACGTCGGCGATGGTGTTTGGGATTCAGGCGTATTTATAAAAGCCGGCTCTTTCGACGGTGGCGGCAACGCTTCGGCAGAATGGCTGGTGAACGACCAACCCGATATTAACGAGGTGTATGAAGGTTGCGGCAATGTAAAACTGGTGTTTGACCGCGTAGGCGGCAATATTACCAGCCCGCTTGCCGTGCAATATACCATTTCCGGCACCGCCTCCAACGGCGCCGATTATTCGGGCGTTCCTTTGGTGGCAGTTATTCCGGCAGGTCAGGACAAACTGATTTTAAATATAAACATTATCAACGACCTGATAGCGGAAGGCGCTGAAACTATCATAATCAAACTCGCCAACGCCTGTTCCTGCCTGAACCCGGAAATCACGCTCACTATCCTGGATTTGCTGCCATTGAAGGCAATTCCGGATACGACGACTATTTGCGGACCGGGTGTAGGTACTGTCGGCGTGACTCCTGTGGACGGCGCAGCACCTTACACCTATAACTGGGGACCTTACGGCAACGGCGAATCCATCACGCAGTTCGTGGCTACTTCTACGAACTTCAGAGTGACCGTTACCGATAACTGCGGTAAAACTTTCGTAACGACCGCCCGTATCAACGTAAAAGCGCCGCCTACGGCAAAACTGCTCCCGCCCGCTCCCCAAATTTGTCCGGGCCAATCCGCTCAAATCCAGGTAACATTTACCGGAACCGGGCCATTTATCCTGAATTATACGCTCAACGGCGACCCGCAAACGCCAATAGAGGGTATTCCAAGTAGTCCCTATTTCATTGAAATAAACGAACCCGGTTTGTATCAAATTGCCAGCGTGGAGGATGGCGACGGGTGCGTAGGTCCCGGACAAGGGGCGATATTAGTGACAGAATCAGCCCTTAGTCTAAGTGGCGTCACGACCAATCCAGTTTGTTCGGGTCAGAACAATGGCTCCATCAATACTACGGTGCTGGGGGGGCAAGGGCCATATAATTATACCTGGCAGGGCCCTCAAAATATTCCGAACATACCTGATCCGACAGGCTTGCAAAGCGGCACTTACAACGTCACCGTAACTGACGGCTTCGGATGTACCAATGTCCAACAGTTCAATTTGGTACCACCAGCGCCCATAGAGCCTGTCATTGCGAACATTCAAGAGGCTGATTGCGCGCATCCTACCGGTGGCAGCATTGACCTCAACGTCAGCGGCGGCACTCCTAATTATACTTATCTGTGGTCTGGCGGGCTTCCCAATGTCCAGGACCCCCAAAATCTCGCTCCGGGCAATTACACAGTTACGGTCACCGATACCAAAGGTTGCAGCAAGACAACAACGGCAATCGTTCCCGGAGACTTCACTCCGCCAGATGCAGTAGCAGCAGCACCCAACCAAATCACTTGCGTAGTGACCTCCGTTTCGCTCGATGGTACGGGCTCCAGCGTAGGCCCAAACTTTACCTATAACTGGACAGCATCGGGAGGCGGCAATATCGTCAGTGGGAACAACACGCTCAATCCTGTGGTCAATCAACCCGGCACTTACACGCTGGTTGTGACGAACACTGACAACGGTTGTACCGCTTCGCAATCAGCGCAAGTCACGGCAAACAATACTTTGCCTACTTCAAATGCAGGACCTGACCAAACACTGACTTGCACTCTTATCAATGCAACGCTCGACGGTAGCGGCTCCAGCAACGGCTCCAATTTCACCTATAATTGGACAGCCTCAAACGGCGGGAATATCGTCGGCGGCGCCAATACGCTCAATCCAATCGTATCCACCACCGGCACGTACACGCTCGTCGTGACGAACGCGACAAACGGCTGTACAAAATCAGACGCCGTCGTCGTGAACAGCAACACGACTCCTCCCAATGCAGCCATCGCCAACCCGGCATTGCTGACTTGCACGAACACCACCGTCACACTGAATGGCGGAGGCTCTACGCCTGCGGGAAGCTTGACATACGCCTGGTCTACTGCCAATGGCTTGATTCAGTCAGGGCAGAATTCAGCCAACGCCGTAGTTGCCGAGCCGGGACAATACACGCTTATTGTAACAAACACGGCCAATGGCTGCACCGACGACGCTGTGGTAACAGTTAATCAGGACAACTCTGTGCCCGTTGCTAATGCCTCTGTGAACGGAGGTTTGAATTGCAATACGACCCAGTTGACCATCAGCGGAGCAGGGTCGAGCAGCGGCTCGAATTTTACCTTCCAATGGAGCGCTTCGGCGGGTGGTAATTTTATTTCAGGACAAAATAGCTTGAACCCTGCCATAAATGCGCCTGGCACCTACACGCTGCTGGTTACCAATACGACGAATCAGTGTACGGCAACAGCATCGGTACTTGTTACACAGGATATTCAGGCGCCAGCAGCCGTTGCAGGGCCTCCTTCTACTTTGACCTGCGTGGTGACTTCGTTGGTACTGGGTGACCCGAACGCGCCCGTTTTGCCCAATTTGAGTTATTCATGGTCAACTTCCGGCGGAAATATATCGAGTGGCGGCAACACCCCCACGCCGACTATCAATCAACCGGGAACATATAACCTGATAGTGACGAACGCAACAAACGGCTGCTCCAGCACTGCTTCTGTCGTCATTCCGCAGAACATTACGAAGCCCACAGCAGTTGTCGCGCCAGGCGGTCAGTTGACCTGTACATCGCCTTCTGTTCAACTCAATGGAGCAGGTAGCAGCACCGGGCCAAATTTCTCTTACGACTGGTCTTCCTCTACTGGTGGCGGTATCGGTGCAGGCGGCAATACGCTCACGCCCACCGTGACAGCAGCAGGCACCTACACCCTCGTCGTCACGAACAATACCAACGGCTGCACCTCCACTGCGTCTGCCACGGTGACCAGCAATGCTAACTTGCCAACCGCTATTGCTGCGCCTTCGGGTATCCTGACTTGTGCCGTGCAACAAATAAACGTCAGCGCCAGTGGCTCTTCGTCAGGTCCGAATTTCAGTTATCAGTGGGGCACTATCAACGGACAAATATTGAGCGGTCAGGGTACCGGTAACATTACAGTCGGCCAGCCGGGTCAATACACCCTGCTTGTAACCAACACGACAAATAACTGTACCGCAACATTTTCCGTAGATGTGCAGGCCGACGTAGCAACGCCTGTTGCAGATGCAGGAGCCGGACAAACGCTCCTTTGCACGCAGCCAACCTTTACGCTCGATGGTAGTGCTTCGAGCGCCGGCGGCAATTTCACCTACAACTGGACAGCGCTTTCCGGCGGTAATTTTGTAGGGCCAACCAACATTCAAAACCCTACTGTTGACGAACCCGGCACTTACCAGATTTTGGTAACCAACACCCAGAACGGCTGTACGGCTACTGACCAGGTTCAAATTTTACAAGATGCCAACGACCCGGTCGTGCAAATTGCAGCGCCTGCGATGTTGAACTGCGTAACTTTACAAACTACGCTCAATGGCAATGGTTCCAGCACAGGCACTGACATTTCCTATGCCTGGACGGGACCTGGTATAGTATCCGGTGAAAATACGTTGAATCCGGTCGTGAGCCAGCCGGGCAATTACAACCTTGTCATCAGTAATTCGAGCAACGGCTGTACCTCGCAATTGGCCGTAACCGTGAATCAGGATATTACTCCGCCACCCGCCGATGCAGGGCCGGACGATGTGCTGAACTGTTACAATCCGCAACTCTCGCTTGGCGGCTCCGGCAACCCTTCGGGCGCTGGCTTCAGCTTTGCCTGGACTGGTCCGGGATTCCTTTCGGGCGCTAATTCTGCTTCGCCCATTATTGAGCAAGGCGGCACGTACAATCTCGTTGTCACCAACACAGTGAACGGTTGCACCACAAGCGATGCTGTGACCATTGCTACTGATTTCGCGCAACCAACTGCCAACGCCGGAAATACTTTCCAACTGACGTGTGTTCAAACTACCTATACTTTGAATGCGACGGCCAGCACAGGTACTGAATTTACCTACAATTGGACGACCAACACAGGAAATTTCACCACGCCGACGAATATTCTGAACCCAACTGTGAATGGCGCCGGCGATTATTTCCTGCTCGTAACCAATACGACAAACGGCTGCACCGCTACTTCCAACGTAAATATTTCACAAGCCGCCGATGTGCCGATCGCCATTGCGAACAATGCGCCACAACTCACCTGTGCTGTCACAACTTTAGACTTAAGTGGTGCAGGCTCCAGCGTGGGTGCAGAATTCAGTTATAACTGGGTAGCATCTAACGGCGGCAACATCGTATCGGGCGGAAATACCTTGAACCCGACCATCGACGCGCCGGGCACCTACACGCTGGCTGTGACAAACACAAGCAACAACTGTACTTCGAGCTCAAGTGTTGTGATCAATGAAGATGTCACCTTGCCGATTATGGATGCAGGCCAGTCACCGACATTGACCTGTACTGTTTTGTCGCTGAATCTTTCAGGTGAAGTAAGTTCAAATGGAAATTTCACATACAGCTGGACAGCTTCGGGTGGTGGAAATATCGTTTCCGGAGCAAATACTTTGACGCCGTCGGTGAATGCTACGGGAACGTACTCGCTGGTGGTTACGAATACAACGAATGGCTGTTCCAGTACTGACGACGTACAGGTCTTGGCCGATCAGGTCGAGCCTGCTGCCGCCATTGCACCGCCTGGTACTTTGACTTGCACCACCGGGCAAATCACCCTCGATGCGACTGCCTCCAGCACGGGTAGTAACTTTACCTACCAGTGGACGACTACCGGTGGCAATTTCATCAATCAGTCGGATCCGTTGCTACCCGTCGTGAACGAGCCAGGCAATTACTTCCTGCTCGTAACGAACACCGACAATGGCTGCACACAGACGACCTCGATTGAAGTTGCTCAGAATATCGCGAATCCTGTCTCGAGTGCAGGCGCCGATGGTCTCCTTACCTGCGCCGTCACATCGTTGCAACTCGATGGCTCTGGTTCCAGTCAGAATGGCAACTATTTCTACCAGTGGACGACTTCCAACGGTCAGATTCTTGTCGGCGCCAACGGTCTCAACCCCACCATCGTGGCAGGCGGCACTTACACTTTAGTCGTTGTAAATGAAGACAATGGATGCACGTCTTCCGACAACGTTGTTGTGCAAGTGAACACTACCCCACCGGTAGTTGCCATTGCAACGGCGCCACTGATAACCTGTATTCAGCCACAAGTCGTACTCGACGGCAGTGGTTCTCAAGGCGGCTCGAATATCAGTTATGTGTGGACAACGCTCGACGGCAACATCTTAAACGGCGAAGACAGCAACAAGGCCACTGTGGATGCTTCTGGCAATTACACCCTTACCGTGTTGAACAACACGAATGGTTGTAGCAGCGTCGCCAATGTGGTAGTTGACGATAATATCGTGTTGCCCGTCGCAGAAGCCGGCTCGCCCTTCACACTCACTTGCTCGGTCGAACAAGTGACGCTGCAGGGTTCTGGCTCCAACGGGACGATTTACACCTACAGCTGGAGCACTCAGAACGGTCAAATTCTTTCGGGAGCAAATTCGCTGAATCCCGTTGTTGATGAGGAAGGCGTCTACACGCTCACCGTCGCCAACACAACCACCGGTTGTACAAAAACGGACGACGTAAGCGTGTTTTTGGAAACCAACATCCCAACAGGTTTTGTCTTCGACTTGAAAAAACCATCCTGTAAGGACAATGACGGCATCATTTCGTTCGGACAGGTTGCAGGCGGCGTAGGCCCGTATTTGTACTCCATCAATAACGGCCAGACTTTCCTGCCGCAAGTTGATTTTGCTAAAATTACTCCCGGCTCCTATGACCTTTGGATTCAGGATGCCAACGGCTGCGAATTCCACCAAACGCTTAATGTGCCGAAAGCATTAGACCCTGAAGTGACGCTCGCACCCGAATTCAGCATAGACCTCGGCGATTCGCTCGACATCGAAGCCACGCTGTTGCCCGGATACCCGCTCGCTTTGATTGATACTGTCATCTGGACACCACTCGACGGCCTTACATTTGAAAGCAGCAACATCCTCGACCTGCTCAACCCGGTCGCCAAACCGTTCAAACCCACAGAGTACAAAGTCACCATTATCAGCACTGATGGGTGCGAAGCCACTGACCGCGTACTCATCCGGGTAGACAACCAGCCGCACATTTACATCCCGAACGCTTTCTCACCCTGGAAAGAAGATGGCGACAACGATGTGGTGTACATTTTCGCGGACGGCGACCAAATCACGAAGGTCAAATCATTCCAAATCTTCGACCGTTGGGGCGCCATGTTGTTCCAAAAACAGAACTTCCAGCCGAACGATCCGTCGTATGGTTGGGACGGACGTTTCGACGGGCAACTCATGACGCCGGCAGTATTTGTCTATTACGCTGAAATTGAATTGATTGACGGAAGAACGCTCCTCTACAAGGGCGATATTACTCTGGTGAGATAAAATCCAGCCAGTACCTGATTTTTCAACATGAGTCATTCCGGTTGCCGGGATGGCTCATGTTTTTTTGAGGAAAATTCCTACTGCGCAATCGTTACGCTGATTGGAAAGTTCTCTTTCTTTTTTAAGTTCACCACGCGAACCACGAACAGATTTTTTGAAAAATAAAAATTTAGGCACAAACAGCACACGGATTAGACGCGGATTTTTGGGCATTGCTAAATATTGAGTGTATGGTTTTTGATGCTTGTTATGCTAAGCAGATGCTTCGCTCTGCTTAGCATGACAATATTTAGCGTGTGGGAAAAATAATCACTCAATTTTTTGAACACTACCGATTTTTCTAATTCTTACAATGGAATCTGTGTCCAATCTGTGAAATCCGTGTGCACTCAAGGTGCTGGCTTTTCTACAGACGCCTCGGTAGACGGGATAGGCCTTGGGCACAAAAAGAGCGCTCCATGCCGTCGGCATGGAGCGCTCTGGATTTCCGCGAACCTAGCTCTCAATTTAGTTTGAGAACACGATTTTACGTTTTACGAAACCTTTGTCAAAACGAATTTCGGCAATGTACAAACCTGCATTCAGGTTGTTGCGCTGCACCTGGAAGCTGTAGTTGTCGATCGCCGTGTTGGATTTCACGACACGACCGCTCAGGTCGTACACGTACACTTCACGAATCAACTCGTTGGCAGTGATATTTACCACGTCGGCAGCCGGAACCGGCGCCACATTCAGTTCCACAGAAGCTTCATCCAACTCTTTTATGCTGGAAAACTGACAGCCCAAACCGAGGGCTACGCAGGCGCGCGGCGCGAAGTAACCAATAATGGTATCAATGTAGGTGCGGGCGCTGCCTCCGTCCGTGTTGCAATCAGCCGGAGACGGCGGGATGGTAGTCCATTCCCAGGGGCTGGAAGAATCGTCCGGTGTGCCGTAGAACGGATAGAAACCGTCCAGACCGCCATTGATAGTTTTGGCGATAGCGCCGTAAGGGTCATTGCCAGCAGGGATTGTTTTGAAAATATCGTTGTTGCCGTAGTTCTGCGCATACACCTGCATGTCGCAGGAGCCGGAGACTTCCACTACCGGTTGCGGGCCGGTTTGGGTAGGAACGTTCAATACATCGGTACCACATGGCGCGAAGAAGTCGGACGGAACGTGATACGAGATGAGCGGTACGTCACCTTTGTCCATCCAGGTAGAATCGCCCAAAGCGCCACCCATGTTTACTGCAAGATGAAAATCGGAGTCGTACCCTACGTGGTTGGGGATGCAAAGCGTGTCGCCGATGGGAATCGTAAAAATAGCGTTGTAAGTAGCATCCACGATGGTCGGGCCGGTAGTGCCGTAAAGGTCGCCATTGTACGATTCCTGCACCATCGGGTAGAGGGTGCCATTAGGCAATGGCAAGCGAAATTTATTCGGGTCCGAGGTGGTGTAGATGTCGCCGAAGGCATTGAGGTAAGCCGAAGCGAGGGACAGGTAGCCGCCGGTTCCTTGTCCCCAAACAACAATCTTGTCAGGGTCAATACCGTAGGGGTTACCTTCTTCTGCTACGGTTTTGCGGAAAAAGCGGATGGCCGTACTCACGTCTTGCACACCGCGATAAGCAGCGTTAATCAAGGTAGCGCGGCGCACCAATTCCACAGTAGAGAAGGGATTCCAACCCTGGCGATAAGTGGTGACCGCCACCACATAGCCCAGACTGGTGAGGCGTTCGGCGAATTCCACACAAGCGGAATCCTGCAGCGTGCCGCCGCAAGAGCCATTCAGCGGATAAGGGAAAAAGTTACCCGTATGCAGGTAAATTACCAGAGGACGTTCGGTTTCGGTGTCACCTACCGGTGTGTAAATGACGGTTTGCAAAGGTTGTTTTTGGGTGTGCGCGCCCGGCTGGATAAGCGGCAGGACGGTGTAGTTAAAACCGTAAATACGCACGGTGGACGAGGCCGATGTAAATTGGGGCGTCAGGTAGCGCTGCGCCGACACTTGCAGACCAAAGGCCAGCAGAAAGAAGAGCGAGAGTAGATTGGCAAATCGCATTGATGAAAAAATTTAGTTGGTTAAATGTGAAACTATTTTTTCCGAAAATCATACAGCAGCGAAACGTAAGCCATCCGGCCGATACGCGGGCCGCCATAGACCTGGAATTGTTTGTTGTTCAGTACGTTGGAAGCGCCGATTTTGAGCGTGGTGTGCAGACGCGGAACAGTCATGTTCACTTGTGCGTCCAGCAAATCGTAGGTCGGAATAAATCCGGTAAACTGAGGCGAACCCTCAAAAATAAACCCTTCAATCCACTTGTAGTTTACATTGAATCCCCAAATGAGTTTGGAGCGCCCCAGCGGAATATCACGCCCTGAAATACCAATATTGAACTTATGTTCCGGCGTATTGAAAGCCGGGACGATCGGGTCCGTTTCTTCGGTGTTCAGTTTATTCCAACTGTAATTGCCCTGAATCATGTAATAATTGCTGAAGAAATAGTTCAAGCCCAACGCAAAACCCTGCGTCGTTACGGTTTCGGCGGCATTGGAAGCGACCCTGAAAACTTCCACTTCGTTAAAATTCGGAGCAATAATTGGCGGCAAACCAGGAATAATCACCGTGTCGAAAGGCATCGTCAGTCCGATGTTGTACCCGATGAAGTCGTTGTAAATGTTGAAATAGTACCCGGCGTCGAGGTAAAGATTATTGAACAAGGTCGTCCGATAGCCCAATTCAAAGGTCTTTACTTTTTCCGGCTGAATGGGCGCTACGTCAATGAACTGTAAGGGCTTCGTCTGGTCGTTGCGATATTCGTCGAACGATTCGAGCGTAATCAGGTCGTTAAATCCATCCAAATTGCCCACCAGCGTAGCTGGCCCTACCCGAAGATTGAGATATTGGTCTGTGAGTGTCGGGTTGCGAATAGCGGAAGAGAAGGACAAACGCAGGTAGTTGTTCGCCTTCGGAATCCAGACGATAGATGCGGCAGGAGTAGCCAGAAGGTCGAAGTTTTGGTTTTTATCTACCCGCACGGTGGCTGAAAACCTGAAATCACTCACCTCTTTTTCTGCGCCTACATAAGCGCCCCATTCCGAGTTTTTGATGCGGATGCCCATGCTGTCGCTGAAAATAGTGCCGTCGGAGTTCGGGCGGTAGAAGCGGGTGTTGGCGCCCACCACGAGTTGTTCGAGGAATTTGGGTGTAAAGCGATACTCGCCATGCGCGTGATATAGGGCCGACTTGTCATAAAACAAAGTTCCGCCGTCCGGGTCGCTGTTTTTCCGGGTGGTTAAGGCGTTGAAAAGAGAGTCAAAACGGGCTGTGCCCGGCGCAAAAAAATCAATCGTTTCGTTGCCTGCGATACCCGTGTTGGCGTATTCTGCTGCCATGTTGTGGTACATGGTCAGTTGGTCGCGATTGTCGCGTTGCCATTGATCCAGCGCGGCGTTGTCACCCGGAGGGCCGTAGCCTTGCTCCTTCATTTGATTGAAAACGTTGCCAAGTTGGTTTTGTACCCACCATTGCTGGTAATCGTTGCTCCATTTTTCGTTGGATTTCGCAGCATTTTGCATCAACAAGGCTGTGAAATACGGGTCGTAGGAATTCCCGGCATCTTCATTGGTCGCGTACACACGCACAAAATATTTGTCGCGTTTCCTGAATTCGAGGCGATTTTGAAAAAACAAAATGTCGCGCAGGCTAAAGCGGTTGTCGCCTTGATACACCGTCGTGCCCGTGCCAAAATTGGAGGCAATAATAATTTCAGGCGACTCAAAATCTTTGGACGGGTTGGTCCTGAAATGAAGCGCCGTCCCCAACTTTATGTTCTCCGTATTATAGTCAACCAGGTCAACTTCCCTGTACCCGGTTCGGTAATAAGTGTTCAGGCCAGCCCGGCTTTCGTACTTGGTCGTAAAAGTCGTGCTGTACTCGTCGCCGTAAATATTCACCGCGTTGTAGCGACCGGGATTGCTCACCACGTCGAACACGGAATTGCCTTCCGAACCCGTAATCGGATCATAGTTGTCGGCCTGCCAGTCATTGGCGCGAAGCCCGAAGAAATTCACTTTAAAAGCGAAAAAGTCATGACCACTCTTGTTTTTGAAAGCTTCGGCGTAGCGAACCGCTCCTTCCAGCAATTGGCGCTCACCCGTTTTCACTGATACTGCCAGGCCCTTGTTGTAAAACGGATTTTTGGTTTCCATCGAAATCACGCCGTTGAAAGCGTTCGGCCCGTAAAAAGAAGAGCTGGCGCCTACGATCAAATCAACTTTTTGAACGTCGAGGTCGCTCGCGCCGAGAAAATTGCCCAGAGAAAAATTCAGACCCGGAGCCTGATTGTCCACACCATCAATGATTTGCAGCGAACGGACGGGGCTGGTAGAATTGAAACCCCGCGTGTTGATAATCGTGAAACCGAGCGAAGCCGTCGTCAGGTCCACACCTTTCAAATTTCCGAGGCCATTGTAAAAACTCACTGCCGCCGTCTCCTTAATAGCGATGGCATCGAGATTTTCCACCGTCAGCGGGGCGGCTTTTTGTTTTTCATCAATACGCTGGCCTTTCACGACCGTTTCTTCAATGAGAATTGCTCCCGTCTGAAGCCGCACCGTAATGCGTTGCTCTGCACTTGTCACTTGGACTTCTTGTGCCGTGTAGCCCGTATAGGAAATTTTCAACGTGACAGGCAACGCATCCACCTTCAAAGTGAATTCGCCATTATAGTCAGTAATAGTGCCGCCACTGAGACCCACGAAGGCGACGGCAGCGCCTATCAATTCCTCCCCCGTTTCGCCATCCATGACCTTTCCCCGGATGGTCGTTTGGCCGACGGCTGTGGCACTGCAAAACGCAATCCACAAGAGACTGAAAATCAAAATTTTGTTGAGTTGCTTCATACGGGAGTTTGATTATTTTCAGTAAATACTTTTTAAAAATGCGGATTTTCTAAAACCCTGTTTGCCTGGCAAAAAAAGAAAGAAAATTTGATTCCAAAACAAAAAAGGAAACTTTCCATCAAGATTGACAAAAAAGGCGATACGAAACAGTTCTCAACGGTTCATATGGACACGGGGCAAAGGAAGAAAAAAACTGCTTTCGTCCGCCGGGAACGCATATCAAAATCTCTTTTTTTCTTGTGACCCGGAGAAGCCTGCCTGTTGCACTGCGGTGTTTCGGGAGAAACACCGCATTTACGGGTTGGAATTCTTATATCTAACGCCTACTTTCGCCACAAAACAATTCAAAATGAAACAACTATCCACACTCACACTCCTCTTCTTCCTCGCCTTTTGCGCACAAGCGCAAACCGAAAAAGGCGACTGGCTCATCGGTGGCGAACTCGGCTTCAATACCGTGAAAAGCAACAGCAGTTTCCAGTTCACACCTTCAGCGGGCTGGTTTTTCCTGAAAAACGTCGCGATAGGCGCCAACGCGGAGATCAATTTCTCCAAAACCGGCGACGCGAAGTTTCGTGCGTTCGGCATCGGGCCATTTGTCCGAATTTATTTCCCCGGCGACAGACTCAAACCTTTCGTGCGTGGCAGCATCAATACCCGTTCGGAGCGGACGGAGGTGACAGGCTTCGCAACGAACAAGGAAAACGGTATCACCTATTTCCTCGGCGCCGGGCTTGCCATTTTTATCAACGAAAACGTGGCATTGGAACCAATCGCAGGCTACAGCAGTACCAACCTGAAAGGGCGCGACCCGGCAGGAGGTTTCGCACTTCGCATCGGCTTCCAAGTGTACCTGAACAATGACCAAATGCAAGTGCTGAAACTGAAAAAGTAAACTTGGCCAAAATGAAAATCGGCATTTGGATTGCTCCAAATGCCGATTTTTTATAGGTCAGATTTTCTTCAACAAGCGCCCGGCCAATTTCCGGGCCTCTTGCTTCGGACTTTTCCACCACTGCGCCGACAACACCGATACTGCCTCGATTTTGTTGCGGCGGAAATAATTTTTCATTTTTTCTTCCCACTCGTAGGATGGCATACCCGATTTGGCCAGCACCCCATCGAAGAAAAGGACGCTACTGTGTTCCTCCTCGTTTTTGGCTTGTAAAAACAAAGGCACACGGACGCCAGCCGCCTGTGCATTGCGGCGCATCTGACTTGCCTCAAAGTACGGACGCAGCGCAAATTCGACTTCTTCCATAAAGGTAGAAAATGAAAAGAATGACTCTGTGTAATCGAGCAATCCTTTCATTTTTTGCAACTGTTCTTCGGCGGCAGCACTCTCGCCCCGTTGAACATTGTCGGCAAAAGTGACCAGCAACGACAGGATGCAGGTACCGAGGAAATTTTTATCAGCAGCCAGCACGGCATACAATCCCGGCGGGATGGAGTGCGCGATGAACAGTTTTTGCGTAGCACGCGTGAGCACGACGTGCAACTGGTTCAGCCCCAACTGGCTGTTCCAAAAATGCAAATCGCGGGTAAGCGCTCCTTGCGCATTGGTCGTGCCATGCGTGAGTGAAATCAGCAAAATATCCACATGCTGGCCTTGCAATTCGGCAAACTGGTACACGCCGAGGCCACTCAAAAGCATCTGCTGGATTTTTTCAAAACCCGGTTGTTTGCGCTGGCGGATTTTGAGCAACTGCCCCGCGATGAGGTCGCGCTGCTCCACCGTCGCGCAAGCGATACCAACTACAGGATAAGTGCTGCGCGCTGCTGTCGGTTCTATCAGGTTGAGCCAGTCAATGATTTGCCGTGCCTCGGCATCATTGGTGCGCGTATTTTCATCGTAGCGGCCTTCTACGTTGGCAACGACGGTGGCTTCGCGGGCGCTGCGCCCCGACGGCATCCGCTTGTACGGCGTGTCGAAAGCGATTTTATTGAACCGCACCCATTCCTCCGGACTATCCTGGTGTTGGTACTCGAGCGCGTGGGTCTTTGCGCCGATGCCTTTGCAAAATTCGAGAAAATCATCTTCGGCTTGCGGCGTCATGTCCTGTTTCGAGTCGCCGAGTACGACGAGATTTTTCGCCATTTCAAACAAGTGGTAACACTCTTGTTTGGGGATGTTGTGCGCTTCATCCACCAGCACGAGGTCGAAGGTCATACCCGACAGTTGCACCACATCGAGGGCTACCTGCG
>Ga0209172_10003189_pt1 | contig 25911 bp, 22 predicted proteins | sample LarsenN4metaG_FD_184113 | JGI IMG/M metagenome (GOLD analysis project Ga0209172, IMG submission 184113) | Hot spring sediment bacterial and archeal communities from British Columbia, Canada, to study Microbial Dark Matter (Phase II) - Larsen... ... | reverse complement strand
GCTGCATGATGAGTTTCGGCGGCCTGTACATCGGCGGCGGAAACCGGATCCAGAAGGCGATCGGGATGAACGATTCGCCCGATCTGGTGTTCGCCGACTGGTCGCGTCCCGACGCACTGATGGGCCGGTTCAGCGACCGGACGCTCGTGCGCACCTATGCCGATCAGAACCTCGCGCTGTTCGATTGGCTCGAAAGGCACGGTGTGAAGTGGGACAAGTATCGGCCCAAGCCGGATCGGCTCGATCGCGCGCGGACGCGATTGAACTGCCGGCCGTGGCCCAACGAGGTGACCAACGGTGGTGGCGGCTCGGGTTTCGTGCGTCCACTGGCGCAAAGCGCGCGACAGATGGGCGTCGAGATTCTGCTCCGGCAGCGGATGACGACCATTCATCGCGAGCAGCAGTTCTCCGGCCGCGTCACCGGCATCACCGCGATCGAGGTCGACGACTGGTTTGAGCCGACCGGCAAGTCGATGAACATTCGCGCCCGCAAGGGCGTCATCGTGGCGTCCGGCGGCAGCGCCGACAATGTCGAGTTCCGCACCATGTTCGACGTGCGGCTGACCGAGGAATACCAGGCGGAGAACTCGGCCTGGTCGAAGCGCAACGCCGATGGTGAGATTGCCGCCATGCGCGTCGGCGCGGCGCTCGGCGCGACCGCCTGCCAGACCACCCAGGACGACAACCTGATCACCAAAGGCAAGATGGGCGCCAGGTCGAACGGGACCGCCACCACCATCTATCCGACCAGCCCGCATTTCTTTCGCGCGCGGGCGGTCGGTCTCAACGTGCGCGACTATCAGAATGTGATTCTGGTGAAGGAGAACGGGTTGCGCTTCCACAGCGAGACCGCGGGCCAGCGCGATCACGCCTATTTTGCGGCGGCGCTGGCGTGGACCGGCGATCCGAGCAAGATGAACGGCGGCGGCCCGATCTGGGCGATCTTCGATGCCGACGCGGTTGCGCGCGAGAGGTGGCAGGTCAAGCCGCCCTATGTCGATCCAGACGGCTATTTCTTCAGCGCGGACACGATCGAGGAACTGGCCCGCAAGATCGTCAATCAATATCAGTGGCGGCCGATGCCGCCTGCCGTATTGCGGGCGACGATCGAGCGTTACAATTCGTTTGTCGACAGCGGTGTCGACGCGGACTTCAAGAAGCCCCGCCCGCTGCACAAGATCGCCAGGCCGCCGTTCTACGCGGCGTGGCACACGCCGGCCCTTCACGACACCTATACCGGCCTGCGGATCAACACCAAGGGGCAGGTCGTGGACCTGCACGGCAAGATCATTCCCGGCCTCTATGCGTGCGGGGATTCGGCCGGCGGATTTGGTCAACACGGCATCTGCCGGGCAGCGACCTTCGGCCGCCTCGCCGGGATCGATGCGGCCGGCCAACCATCGTGATCCGACCGCGGCTTGTGATTGATGTCGGTGGCGCTATGTTGCGCGGATGAAGTCCAGTGCGGCCGAGGATCGTGCCCCCGGCGAACGCCGGCAGAGCGACCCTACCCAGTCGAACCAGACGAGCGGAATCGGCGCGCGGGCGCAACGGCGCGAAGATGCGCCGCTCGTGAGCGGTCGCGGGCAGTTCGTCGCCGACACGCAATTGCCGGCGCAGACGCATGCAGCCTTTGTTCGCTCGGTGCATCCGCATGCGAGGATTGCCGCGATCGAGACCGCGGACGCGCTGGCGACGAGCGGCGTCCTGGCCGTGCTGACCGGCCAGGAGGCGCAACGCGATGGCCTTGGCGGCATCCCCTGGGAGGTGCGTCCGCCGGTCCCGCAGGGCGTTGACGACAAGACGCTGCCTCCGGTTGGCGCCCCTGAGGTTGCGGCACCCCAGCAGGTCATCGCCCGCGATGTCGTGCGCTATGTCGGCGAGATCGTCGCCATGGTGGTCGCGGAAACCGCGCATGCGGCGCGCGATGCGGCCGAGCGCGTCGTCGTCGATTACGAGCCGCTGCCCTTCGTTGCTGCGACCGACGCAAGCGCGGCACCGGGTGCGGCCCCGGTCTGGCCGGATCGTCCCGACAATGTCTGCTTCACCTTCTGCAAGGGCGACGCGGCCGCGGTCGCGGCTATCTTCGCCAAGGCCCACCATGTAACGCGGCTCGCCCTCGCGAACACGCGGCTGGCCGCGAACCCGATCGAGACGCGCGGCTATATCGGGATCTACGATCCGGCAACGGAGCGCTACACGCTTTACGCGTCGGCTGGAAAGCCCAATCCGATCAAGCGCACGCTCGCCCGCGACGTGTTCGGTATTCCGCCGGACCGCATCCGCGTCATCACGCGCGATGTCGGCGGCGGCTTCGGCGCCAAGAATGTCGCCTATGCCGAGGAGGCGCTGGTGCTGTGGGCGGCACGCCGCATCGGCCGGCCGGTGCGGTGGATCGCCGACCGCAGCGAATCTTTCATCAGCGATGTCCAGGGACGCGATCAGGTCAACCGCTCGGAGCTTGCGCTCGACAAGCAGGGACGCTTCCTTGCGTTGCGCATCGCCAGCACGGTCAATCTCGGGGCCTATCTCGGGCCGCGCGGTGTGGTGCCGGTGCTCAGCGGAACCAAGCTGATCGCTAGCGTCTACCGGTTGCCGGCCGCCTACTACGAAATCAAGGCGGTGTTCACGCACACAGTGCCGACCTGTCCGTATCGCGGCGCGGGCCATCCCGAGGTGATCTTCCAGATCGAGCGGCTGGTCGATACCGCGGCGCGGGAACTCGGCATCGATCCCGTGCAGCTTCGCCGGCGCAACCTCGTGCCGGCATCGGCGATGCCGCACCGGACGGTGGCGGATGTCGTCTACGACTGCGGCGATTTTCCGCGCAACATGGCGGATGCCCTCCGGCTGGCTGACTGGGACGGCTTCCCGGCGCGCCGCCGCGCCGCCGCCCGGCGCGGCCGCCTGCGCGGCTTCGGCATCGCCAACTGCCTCGAAGCGGGGAGCTTTGGTGCCGGGCAGAAGGCCTGGGTCGATGTGGACGCGAACGGCTTCGTCACCGTGCTGATCGGCACGCAGTCGAGCGGCCAGAGCCACGCGACGGTCTACAGCCAGATTGCTGCCGATGTGCTGGGCCTGCCGTTGCAGGACGTGCGCGTCGTGCAGGGTGATACCGATGTGGTGCCGGGCGGCGACGGGACCGGAGGCTGCCGCTCGATGGTGATCGACGGATCCGCGCTCCAGGTGACACTGCGCGCGCTTGTCGAGAAGGGCAGGCGATTTGCCGCCGCCGCGCTTGAAGCGGCCGAGGACGACATCGAGTTCGGGAACGGCCAGTACCGCGTGGTGGGGACCGATCGCGTGCTTGCGTTCAAGGCCGTCGCCGCCGCGGCTGCTGCGGCCGGCGCTGCGCTGAACGCCGCGGAATCGTTCCAGCCGCCGACGCAGACGTTTCCGAACGGCTGCCATATCTGCGAAGTCGAGATCGATCCGGACACCGGCGCCACCGAGCTCAAATCCTACGTGATGGTGCATGACGCCGGCCGCATCCTCAATCCGATTGTGGTCGAGGGCCAGCTGCACGGCGGCGTCGCCCAGGGGATCGGGCAGGCGCTGATGGAACACGCGATCTGGGAGCGCGATTCCGGCCAGATGATCGCGGGTTCGTTCATGGATTATGCGATGCCGCGGGCGGATGCGATCCCGTCCTATCAGCTCGCGCTGCATGAGGTTCCGACCGCGACCAATCCGCTCGGCGTCAAGGGCGTGGGGGAGGCGGGCCCGACGGCAGCTCCGCCCGCCGTCATCAACGCGATCGTGGATGCGCTGAGCGCACTTGGCGTGCGGCATGTGCCGATGCCGGCGACGCCCTACGCCGTCTGGCAGGCAATCGAAGCGGCCAAGCGAAGCGTCGCGCCTTGATGCCGCTACTCACGGCGTGCGATGATTGCCGCAAATGCACATCATCAATCGCATCGCCTCGTTCCATGACGACATGACGGCGTGGCGGCGCGATATCCATGCGCACCCCGAGACGGCATTCGAGGAGGTCCGCACTGCGGCGCTGATCGCGGACAAGCTGCGCTCCTGGGGGATCGAGACGCACGAAGGCCTGGCGAAGACCGGCGTGGTCGGAACGCTTCGCTGCGGCAGTGGCGCACGCGCCATCGGCCTGCGGGCCGACATCGATGCGCTGCCGATGGAGGAGCTCAACGACGTGCCGCACCGGTCGGTGGTGCCGGGCAAGTTCCACGGCTGCGGGCACGACGGTCACACCGCGATGCTGCTGGGAGCGGCACGTTATCTCGCCGAGACCCGCAACTTCGACGGTACCGTGCACTTCATCTTCCAGCCTGCCGAGGAAAACGTTGCGGGCGCCGGCGTGTTGGTGCGCGAGGGCCTGTTCGAGAGGTTTCCCATGGCCGCCGTCTACGGCATGCATAACCGGCCCAATCTTCCGGCCGGCGAATTTGCAATGCGGGCCGGGCCGGCGCTCGCCTGCGCCGACAATTTCGGCATCGCGCTGCGCGGGCGCGGAATCCATGCCGCGTGGCCGCATCTTGGGGTCGATCTGGTCGTGATCGCCGCCCAGATCGTGCTGACGCTCCAGACGATCGTGAGCAGGCAGACCTCGCCGCTCGATTCCGCGGTAGTCAGCGTCACGACCATCCGCGCCGGCTCCAGCGACAATGTCATCGCCGACGAGGTGCGCTTGCGCGGGACCGCACGCTCGTTCCTGCCGGCAACGCAGGACCTCATCGAGCGCCGTATCCGCGAGATTGCGCAGACAACGGCCGTCATGCATGGCGCCACCGCGGAGGTTGAATACGAACGTCGCTATCCTTCGCTGCACAACGACGCCGGCCGGATCGCCGTCTGCGCCGAGGTTGCCGGCGCGATCGTAGGGGCCGACAACGTCGATACCGACCACGAACCGGCCATGGGGTCCGACGATTTTTCGTTCCTGTCGAACCGGGTTCCGGGCGGCTATGTGTGGATCGGCTCCGGTCCGGTGGAGGCCGGCCGCTTCCTGCACAATCCTCGTTACGACTTCAACGACGTCATCCTCCCGATCGGCGCGAGCTATTGGGCGCGGCTGGTGGAGACCGAATTGCCGCGGACGGAATCCACATGAACCGTGCCGGCGCCGTCGCCCGTGCCTATCGTCATTTCGACGACGGCGGCTTCCAGGCCGACCTCCGGCGCCGGATTGCGATTCCGAGCTCCAGCCAGGAGCCGGAGCGGGCGGCCGCCTTGCGCGCCTACCTCACCGACGAATTGCGGCCATCGCTCGCGGCGCTCGGCTTGCACTGCAATATCCTGCCCAACCCGCGGGGTGACGGTCCGCCGTTTCTGGTCGCGGAACGCATCGAGCGGCCGGGCGCGGTGACCGTGCTCGTCTATGGCCACGGCGATACGGTGCGCGGGTTCGATGCGCTCTGGCGCCCGGGGCTTGCGCCATGGGCTCTGACGGTCGAAGGCGAGCGCTGGTACGGGCGCGGCACCGCCGACAACAAGGGCCAGCATTCCATCAACATCGCCGCGCTCGCGGCTGTGCTGGCCGAGCGCGGGCGCCTCGGCTTCAATGTGACGCTGCTGATCGAAATGGGCGAGGAGGTCGGCTCGGCCGGCTTGCGGGAGCTGTGCGACCTGCACAAGGACGGCCTGCTGAAGGCCGATCTGCTGATCGCATCGGACGGCCCGCGCATCGCTCCCGACCGGCCGACGCTGTTTCTCGGCAACCGCGGCGGCCACATGATCGACCTGGTGGTCGACCTGCGCGACGGTGGCCACCATTCCGGCAACTGGGGTGGGCTCCTGGCCAACCCGGCGATCATCCTGGCGCACGCGCTCGCCTGCATCACCGACAGGCGCGGCGCCATCCAGGTGCCGGAATGGCGACCGCCGTTTCCGCAATCGGTGCGTCGCGTCCTGCAAGGCGTCGAGGTTGATGGCGGCGAGGACGGCCCTGCCGTCGACGGTGACTGGGGCGAGCCCGACCTGACGCCGGCGGAACGGGTGTTCGGCTGGAACAGCTTCGAGGTCCTCGCCTTCACGGCCGGGACCCCGGAGAGCCCGGTGAATGCCATCCCAGGCAAGGCGCGGGCGCACTGCCAGCTTCGCTTCGTTGTGGGAACCGCAGTGGACGACATTATCCCCGCGTTGCGCCGCCACCTCGACCGCCACGGGTTCACGCAGGTCGAGATACGTCGCGGGGGCGGCGGCTTCTTCAATGCCAGCCGCCTCGATCCGGACGATCCGTGGGTGCGTTGGGCGGCCGCCTCGATCGAGCGCACCACCGGGCATGCGCCGACGATCCTGCCCAACCTCGGGGGATCGCTGCCCAACGACATTTTCTCGGATGTGCTCGGGCTGAAGACGATCTGGGTGCCGCATTCCTACGCCGGCTGTTCGCAGCACGCGCCCGACGAGCATATGCTCGCGTCGATTGCACGCGAAGGGCTCGGCCTGATGGCCGGTCTGTTCTGGGACCTCGGCGAGGCGGGCACGCCGAAGCTGCGCTGATGGGTCGCCTGCGGCCGCGTCCACCTCTGCAAGAATTGCATGCAGGCCGCTCCCATCGCGATCTTGTCCGGCCGAGCGGCGGCTACTACCGTATTCGTCTCGCCATCGCGCGTCAGGACAGCCGCTTTGAACGCCAAGGTGAAAGACGCCGCCCACCGCATCGCCGACGAACTGGCGGCGGCGGAGATCAAGCTCGTCGCCAGTCTCCCGGACGACTGGATCGCGGAACTGATCAAGACACTCGACGCCGACTCCCGCTTCATCCACGTGCCGGTCAACCGGGAAGAGTCCGCGGTCGGACTTTGCTCGGGGTCGTTCTTCAGCGGGACCCGTTCGCTGGCACTGATGGGCGCCTCGGGCCTGATGACCTGCGTGTACGCCGTCACCAAGATCAACTACACCTACGAAATTCCGATGATGTTCATGATCTCGCTGCGCGGCGCCATGGGCGACTCGGCCAAATACCAGGTGTCGAACGGCCTCTATCTGACGGCATTGCTCGACTCGATCAATCTTCCCTATGCGATCGTCGACAGCCGGGATCAACTGTCGAAAATCCGTTCGGCCTACCGTCACACGCAGGTCATCAATCGGCCGGTGGTCGTTGCGCTCACGCGCGACGTGCTGCGCGGGGAGGCCTGAGCGATGGACCTGCGTGCATGCTTCGAATACATGGCGAGCCAGTGGACCGACGATACGCTCCTGGTCACATCCGCCGGCCACAGCTCCGGCACCTGGTGGGATGTCACCGGGAACACCGACCGCGCCTTCTACCTGACGGCGTCTATGAGCCTGTCGTCCATGTTCGCCGCCGGCATCGCCATAGGATTTCCGGAGCGGCCGGTGTGGGCGTTCAGCGGCGACGGCGCCTTCGTCATGAATCCCGGCATGTTGTTCGTCGAGCGCCGGCTCAATCTTCCGAATCTGAAGCACTTCCTGATCTCCAACCGCTGCTACGGCTCGACCGAGGAGGTCGACATCCCGTTCGGGCGCGACGCCGACTACGCGGCGATGGCGCGGGGTGTCGGGATCGAACGCGTCTACCGCTTCGACAACCTCGATTCGCTCAAGCAGCAGTTCGGCGAAGCCGTGCACACGCCCGGCCACACCTTCATCGTGCTCGACGTGGAGCGGCTCTCCAAGGAGGTCCGCACTGCCGCGTTCGACGGTCCGGAGCTCAAGTTCCGGTTCGGCCGCAGCATCGAGCGGCTGACCGGACGCAGGATATTCACTGCACCATAAGTCTCGAACGAACCGGGAGTGAAGCGCGAGGTAATCAGCCAATCGGGAACGAAGCTCATGTCCAGCACCAGACGCCTGACACAGTTCGCTCTCTCCGTCGCTGTCCTGGCAATGCCGCTTTCGCCCGCCCGGGCGCAGTCGGTCGAAGAATTCTACCGCGGCAAGACGATCCGGGTGATCGTCCCGACCGGCCCCGGCGGGACCTACGCCCTGTTCGGCAATTTCATCAACGAGACGATGTCGCGCCACATCCCCGGCAATCCGACGCTGGTGATGCAGTTCATGCCGAGCGGCATTCAGGCGATGAATTACCTCTTCAACGTGCCGGCCAAGGACGGCCTGACCATCGGCATGCTGTCGCAGACCTCCGGCATCATCCAGGTGATGACTCCCGAGCACGTGAAATACGATCTGCGCCGGTTCGCAGCGATCGGCCTGTTTGCGCAGCTTAATGCCGTGATGACGGTGTCCGAGCGCACCACGATCAAGTCGGTCGAGGACCTCAAGACGACTCCGGTGACGCTGGGAGCCACCGACACCTCGTCGTATCAGTACGTGATTCCGACGATGATGAACCGATACCTCGGCACCAGGAACAAGATCGTCACCGGCTACAAGGGAATTGCGCAGACTACGCTCGCGATGGAGCGGGGCGAGGTCGACGGCGTCTTCACCTCGTGGTTGGCCATCAAGCAGCAGCGCCGGCGGGAGTCGTGGAAGGGCGACCAGGGCCGCGTGCTGCTCCAGGTGGGCTTCGACAAGGAGCCGGATCTCGACGCGCCGATGCTCGGCTCGTTCGCGCCCAACGAGCAGGCCAGGCAGGCGTTCGCCTTCATCGCGTCGTTCAGCGCGCTGTCGCGCTGCCTGATCGCGCCGCCCGGGCTTCCTCAGGACCGGCTCGATGCCTTGCGCAGGGCGGCAGACGCCACCATCGCCGATCCCGAGTTCGCCGCGGCGCTGGCCAAGCGGAATCTGCCGTTCAGCCCGCTCTCGTGGAAAGTGCAGCAGCAGATCATGGACCGCACGGTGGCCACGTCCATCGATCTCGTGAAATGATGCGATCCTTGTGTCGTCGCCGCTACGCGACTACCGTGGGGACCATCGACGGCTCGCCGCCGCGGGCACGACCAGGAGGTGATGTTTGTTCAAGCTCTTTCATCTCAATGAGTGCCCGACCAGCCCGATGGAGCCCGGGCGCGGCGAGCAGATCAAACTCATCAATCCCTCGCTCGGCACCGAGAAGCTTGACGTGCATCTCAACCGGCTGGTCCCCGGCGGTCCGCGCGGCAAGCACCACCACCACACCAACGCCGACAACGTCTATATCGTCAAGCGCGGGGAGGGCACGCTGACGATCGAGGACAAGACCTATACGGTGCGCGAGAACGATGTGATCTACATCCCGGCCGGCACACGCCATTCGCTCAGCAATCTGAGTGCGGATGTATTCGAGATCTTCGAAATCTACGCGCCATCCGGCAAGCACATGGATTTTGTTCTGGACGAGTGAGGCGTGGCCGCGCACCGTCCGCGCGCATTCAAGGGGATCAAGGGTGACCGACAACAAGGGCGTTCTGTTCGTGCCGTACAAGGACACGCTCGGCCTGCTGAGCGTCGAGGATGCGCTCAAGGTGTGCGAGGACGTCTATCGCATGCACGCGCGCGACAGCGTGGTGTGGTCGAATCCGCACAGCTTCAAGCTCGATGTCGCGGACGGCTTTCACAACCACTGGCACGTGAAATCGGCGTTCCTCAAGGATGTGCCGACAACCGGCGTGCGCATCTACAACTACTACGACGACGGGGTCCGCAACACGGTGGGCGGGCTCGACTGCACGCGCTACATCGCGCTGTCCGATCCTCACACCGGCAAGCCGCTCGCGATCGTCGACGAGCATTGGAGCTACGCCGTGCGCAGCGCCGCCGCCGCCGCCATCGCCTGCAAGTGGGTCGGGCCGAGGAATCCCAGGATTCTCGGCCTGGTAGGCATCGGCACCATGGGGACGAACTCGCTGCGCTGCCTGTCGACCATGTACGCGTTCTCCGAGATCCGATGCACCTCGCGGCGCCGGGAGACCCGCGAGGCGTTTGCGGAGAAGTGGTCGCAGGAGCTTGGGATACCGGTCGTGCCGAAAGACAGCATCGAGGAGGTCGTGCGCGGCGCCGACATCGCGGTCGGCGGCACCACCTCGGGCGATGTCGTGAGCCGTGAGGAGTGGTTGAAGCCCGGCTGTACGTTCATTTCGCTGGCGCGGCGCGAGCTCGATCCGGCCGGCTGGGCGAAACTGGACAAGGTCGTGATCGACACCTGGGACTTCAACATGCTGCAACCGCATTTCCGGCGCATGGTGGAGTCCGGCCTGTTCTCGCGCGAGCAGCTTCACGCCGAAATCCATGAACTGGTGTCCGGCAAGAAGGTTGGCCGCGAGCGCGACGACGAGCGCATCCTGGTCCACACCACCGGTCTGGTGTCGCAGGACGTTGCGCTGGCACATTTTTTGTATGAACGTGCTCTGGAAAAGGGGCTTGGCCTCTGGCTGCCCACTGCGCACTGAGCGGGGCGCATGTCGAGATCCGCCATCGGACAGGAGAGTCACATGAGCAGCAGGACTGAAATGGATCGCCGCGAGTTTCTTGCGCACGCAGGCGCCGTGGGCGTTGGCGCGGCAACGCTTGCTGCCCCCGCCGTGGCGCAGGAGAAATTTCCGGCGCGCGAGATCACCTGGCTCATCTACCAGGCGCCCGGCGGCTCGATCGACACCACCGCGCGCATCATTCAGCCCTACCTCGAAAAGGCCGGCGTGAAGACAACGCTCGAATACGCGCTGGGCGCGGGCGGGCGCGTCGCGCGCAACAAGCTGTGGACCGCGCGCCCCGACGGCTACATGATGATGACCGAGTCCGCGCCCGGCGGAGCGATCGACGAGGTGATCGGACGCGCCGGCTACAAGGCGAGCGAGTTCATCCCGCTGTTCGGCTGGAGTGTCATCAGCTGGCAGCTTTGCGTGAAGAAGGATTCGCCGATCCGCACGTTCAAGGACCTGGTCGACGAGTGCAGGAAGCGCCGCGTGGTCATCGGCACGATCGGCCGCGGCGGGTCGAGCCACATCCAGCTCGCTGCGCTTCAGAAGGAGCTGAACCTGCCGTTCGGCATGGCGCACTTCGACGGCTCGGGCAAGGCCTATCCGGCGGTGCTCGGCGGTCATATTGATGCCGCCATGAGCGGTCCGGCGTCAGGCTCCCGCATGAGCGCCAGCCTGCACTTCCTCGGCGTCACCGGCGAGCGGCGCGAGCCCGCGCTGCCTGACGTGCCGACGCTGAAGGAGCAGGGCTTCAACGTCACGCCGATCGATCAGCTCTGGTATGCGATGACGACGCCGAAGGTGCCGAGCGCACGTATCGAAATCCTCAGCGCTGCCTTCGAGCGGGCGTTCAAGGACCAGGCGCTGCACGCGCAGATGAAGAAGGCGGGCGAGGCGGTCCGGCCGCTGACGCGCCCGCAGATCCAGGAGTTGACGACCAAGCAGGTCGAGGCGATCCAGAAGTTCAAGGACCTGCTGACGTGATGCTTTCCTTGCTCTGCACGCAATGCCCGGCCTGGCGCCAGGCATCCGCGCCGGGACGCGCCAATGTCTGCTGATACGCGGATCGGCAACTATTGGCGTGAAGAGTTCACCCTGGTCGCGGTGCTTTTGGTTTTCTTCGCCGGCATTATCGCATTCTCGCTGCGGTTGCCGTTCGATGCCAAGCTGTTTCCGCTCGTGATCGGCAGCGCCGGAATCCTGCTCTGCATCGCCACGCTCGTTCAGGAGCTGCGCCGGCGCGCCGTGGCCGCGCCGGCCGAGGTTGTCGCCGCCGACGATCCGGCCGCCAAGGCGACGTGGGCGCGGTTTGCGACGGCACTCCTGGCCGCGCCTGCATTCGGTCTCATCTTCTGGCTGTTCGGGTTCTTCGTGGCCTCGTTGGCCGCGATGTTCGCGATGCCGCCGCTGATGGGCTATTCGAACCGCCGCATGATGCTGATCGTGGGGCTGGCGACCGTCGCCTTCCTCGCCGTGTTCTTCCCCTATCTCGTGGGCGTCAATCTTCCGCACGGCGTTGTGGGCGACTGGCTCATCGACAGCCTGCGCACCCACTGAATCGACAGCCTGCGCACCCACTGAGACGCCATGTTCGACAACCTGTACCTGGGACTGATGGCGGCGCTGCAATGGAAGCAGTTCCTGTTCATGGTCGCTGGCACGGTGATTGGCTTGTGGGTCGGGGTCCTGCCGGGGCTCGGCGGGCCGGTCGCGATGGCGATTCTGATCCCCTTCACCTTCACCATGGATCCGCTTTCGGCCCTGCTGATGCTCGCGTCGATCTCGGTCGGCGCGGCGTTCGGCGGATCGATCACGTCGATCCTGCTCAACATCCCGGGCGAAGCCTCGTCCGCCGCCACCGCCTACGACGGCTATCCGATGGCGCAGCAGGGCAGGGCCAAGGTCGCCATGGGCCTGTCGGCCGGTGCCTCGATGGTCGCGGGCTTCGCCGGTGTGCTGATCCTGATGTTCCTGTCGGGACCGGTGGTGAAGGTCGCGCTCGCTTTCAGCCCGGCGGAGTATTTCGCGCTCGCGATCCTCGGACTGACGGTGGTGTCGGCGGCCGCGCTCGGCTCGACCGTGAAGGGGCTGGCGATGGGTGCGCTCGGCATCGCCATCAGCCTGATCGGCGTGGACTCGATCCTCGGGACCGAACGCTACACCTTCGGCCATGTCTACCTGCTCGACGGCATCAGCTTCGTGCCGGTGATGGTCGGGCTGTTCGCGATCACGGAACTGATCGCGATGATCGTCGAGGGCGGCACCATCGCGAAATCGGGCAAGCTTGAGGGCTCGCTGTGGGAGGGGTTCTGGGGCACCTTCAAATACCCCTTCACGCTGACCCAGAGCACGGCCTTCGGTGCCTTCATCGGGATCATCCCCGGCCTGGGCGCGACGGCCGCCAATTTCCTCGCCTACAGCGTGGCCATGCGCACGTCCAAGCACCCGGAACGCTTCGGGAAGGGTACGCCCGAGGGCGTGATTGCGCCGGAAGCCTCCAACAATTCCTGCATTCCGACGAGCCTCATTCCGGCGCTCACGCTCGGCATTCCGGGTGGCGCCACCGCCGCGATCCTGCTGGTGGCGGTCACGGTGCAGGGGCTGCGTCCCGGACCGATGCTGTTCACCTCGAATCCCGAGCTGATCTGGGGCTTCTACATGGGCCTGCTGATCGGCGTGCTGATGGCGACCCTGCTCTATCTCATGATGATCCCGTGGTTCGCCCTGATCACGCTCGTGCGTATCGAGCTGATGGCGCCGATTCTGCTGATCGTCACGCTGTTCGGCGCCTATGCCAATGAACGCAACATGATGGACGTGTTCGTTGCGATCGGGTTCGGCCTGTTCGGCTACTTTCTGCGGCGGCACGGCTACCCCCTGATCAGCCTGGTGATCGGAATGATCCTCGGCAAACTCGCCGAAGGCTCGTTCCATCAGGCCTTGCAGATCTCGAACTACGACTATTCGGTATTCGTGCTGCGCCCGCTGTCGGCGGCGATCTTTGCCGTCTGCGTCGTGCTGGTGGTCTGGCCCGGGATGAAGAGACGGCTCGGCAAGGGCGGCGCCGAGGTGACGTGAGGGAACAATGGAAACGGCCGAGATCAAGAAACTGCTGGACACAAGGCTGTCGCGCGAGCGCGCCAAGGAACTGCTGATCGAACTGGTCAAGGTTCCGAGCCCGCAGACCGATCTGCTGGAAGACGAGCCCCTGCTCAAGGAATTCATCAAGAAGGCGATCGAGCCGCGGCTGCGCGCCATGGGCTTCACCGACATCCGCTACGATGCCATGGGCAATCTGATCGCGACCCATGGCGCCGGCACCAGCGGCAAATCGCTGATGTTCATCGGCAACGCCATGAACCAGCCGGCCTCCACCATGCCCAATCCCTACAATGGCGACGTGGTGGACGGCGCCAAGTACGATCTGCCGGGCGAATGCGTGATGGGCAAGGGCGCAAGCGAGCAGAAGGCCAATCTCGCCGCCTATCTGCACGCCATGGAGACCGTCATCGCCTCGAAGGTGCCCATCGCCGGCAAGCTCATCTTCACCTGCTGCCTGTCGGGCGAGACCGGCAAGCATGACGCCATCAAGAGCGTGATCGAGGGCGCGGGCGTGCGCGCCGACATGGCGGTGCTCGGCGGCACCGGACTGAAGATCACGCTCGGAAACCGCGGCCGCATCGACGTATTCGGAACCGTGAAGGGCTCGCCCTGCCATTCGGCGCGGCCGTGGGACGGCGCCAACGCGATCACCGGCGCCATCGAAGCGATCCAACGCCTCCTGACCAAGACCAGGCTCGACAGGAGCCATCCGCAGCTCGGCAAGCAAACGCTGACCGTCAATCACATTCAGAGTTTTCCGAATTCGACCCACACCGTGCAGGAGCGCGTCGAGTTCCGGCTCGACCGGCGTCTGCTGCCGGGCGAGGACCCGAACGAGGCGTTCGACGAGCTTGTCCGCATCGCCAAGGAGGTCGAATCCTTCAAGGACCCCGTGAGCGGCAAAGGCTTCACCGTCGATCTGCGGCTCGGCCCGTTCATGTATCCGTCGCTGGTAACGGTCGATTCGCCGATCGTGAAGGCGTTGCTGCGCGCCAGCGAGATCATGCTGGGCAAGCCCGCGGAGACCTACTATTCGCCCTCGGCCTTCGACCAGGGCTACCTCAACCATGTCGGCATTCCGACCGCAAATTTCGGTGCCGGGGAACACCAATGGGCGCACACCGACTATGACATGGCGTCGGTCGAGCGTACCACCGATGCGGCGCGGGTCTATGCCTTCATGATGCTGGATTATCTGACGTGACGGCCCGACGCTTCAGCTGATCTGGGTGTCGAAGATCGGGCGGCCGCCGGTGCGCTCGAGAAAACGGCCGAACCGGAACTTGACCTCGGGCCCGTCCAACGGCGGCGACTCGGCATGGCGGCCGAGCGGCGCGACATTCAGCACGGTGAAGGTGTGCCCCGGCGGCTTGACGATCTCGTCAAGCTGGCGGTCGAGCTCATCCAGGCTTGCCAGCGAGTAGACGCGCAACAGCCCGGCCGCCCGCGCCATCGCGACATAGTCGATGGCATGGCTGAACGGCATCGTAAGCTCGTTGGTCGAGCCGTAGCAGCGGTTGGAGACCATGAAGTGCTTGAGGTTTGGCAGGTCCAGCTGCCGCTCCGCAAACAGCATGCCCGGGTTCATGTTGAAGGCGCCGTCGCCACTGAATGCCACGACCGTCTTGTCCGGGTTGCCGTAGGCGATGCCGGCAGCGAACAGCGAGGCCAGACTCATCGAGGCTTCGAGATAGAACACGCGCTCGGTCTCGCGGCTGATCTCCCACCACAGCTCGGACGTATTGCCGGCCGAGGTGACGATCAGTTCCGTCGTCAGCCTTGCGTGCAGGAGCCGGAAGCAGTCCTCGAACGGCATCATGGTTCAGGCTTTCCCTTGCAGCAGCTCGCGCGTGAACCCCACGACCACAGGCCGCGACAAGGTGCGGCTGTGCGCATAGGCGACGCCGATCTTGTGCACGTCTTCGGAGCGCTCGATCGGGATGAACGGCATGTCGATGGCCTGGATGACGGAATCGAGATACAGCCCGTTGGACTGATGGAACTTGGCCTTGTCGCCGGGCCGTCCGCGCAGCGTGATGCCGATGAGGATCGGTATCTGGTAGGTATAATTGATCTTGGTCAACGCATAGATGCAGGTCAGGAAACCCGAGGCGCCCATCAGCGCCATTGAGCCGACGCCGCCGAGATAGGCTCCCGAGCAGAACCCGATCGCCGCTTCCTCGCGGTTGACCGCAAGGTGCCGGAAGCGGTTGTCCCGCGCATAGGCGGTGATCAGGTCGGTGATCCAGCCGTCCGGCAGGCTGGCGATGGTGGTGATGCCGCAATCGGCCGTGGCATCCACGATTTTCCGGGTGATCGCCTCCGCGCCATTGGACATGCGAATTCCTGCGCCTGTATCATCGTCACCCCAAATCATATCCAAGTCGCTCGCCGGCTGATAGTGTGGCGCGGGACGCAGTGCGGCGGACGCAAGATGATCCGAGTGAGCAGTGACGGCATGGACGGGTTCGGAATTTCGCCAGAGCATCTCGTCGATTGGACGCAGACTTTCGTCCGTCACCCGAGCCCGCAGACCGAGCTGTTCGAAGCCGAGCCGCAGATTCAGAGCTTCATTGCCGACACCGTCATTCCGCTGACGAACGGGCTTGGACTGCCGTTCCGCCGCGACCGGATGGGCAACCTTATCGTCGAGCTTGGGCCCGCGCGCGCGGATCGCAGCCTCATGCTGATGGCCTATGCCATGACGCATCCGGCCAACCGGATGAAATCGCCGTTCGCCGGCGAGATGGTCGAAAGCGGCGGCACGCGGTTCATCCGGGGACGCGGCGTGTCCGAACAAAAGGGTTCGCTGGCGGCTGCGCTCGCCGCCGTCAAGGCGGCCGCGTCGAACCTGAGCCTGAACGGCAGGCTCGTCTTCACGGTGAGCACAGCGGGCGAGACCGGCCGTCACGATGCAGCAGACAGCATCTGCGCGGACATCGGTGCGATCCCGCGTGCCGCCGTCATCGTCATCGGCACGACCGGCAGGGTCGCGCTGGCCAACAAGGGCCGCATCGACGTCATCGTCACGATCAGGGGCAAGGCTGCGCACTCGAGCACGCCGTGGGCGGGCGTCAACGCCATCGAGGGCGCCCGGCGCGTGCTCGACCGTGTGCTGGCGCTCGGCGCCGGCGACGCCAGGCACTCCGGCCTGGGCCAGGCGACGCTGACGCCGACCGCGATGCGCTCCTGGCCCGAGGCGACGCACACCGTGCAGGACGAAGTACGCCTGGTGTTCGACCGCCGGCTGCTGCCGGGCGATGACCCGCAGGCGGTGTTTGCCACCATTGCCGCTGCCGCCGACATCGGCGCGCCCTGGACGGTCGAAACGACCTTCGGTCCCTTCATGCATCCGGCCGAGCTGAGCCCGCAGGGGCCGCTCTTTGGCGCGATCCGTCGCGGCTGCGAACAGATGGCGCTGCCTGCGCCACCGACATTCTACAGCCACGGCGCGCTCGATGCCGGCTACTTCTGCGCCAAGGGTGCCGAGGCAACGATGTGGGGGCCGGGCGACATGGACCAGTGGCACTCGGAAGACGAACGCATTTCCGTCGACGAGCTGCAATCGGGCGCGCGCGCTTACCTTGGCCTGATCCGCGAATTCCTGTGCTGATTCACCCACCGCTTGGAGCCCCGACTGGCGATGAACTCCGTGCTGTTTATCGATTACGCGACGACCGTGAAACAGTTGAGCGTGCCCCGCGCCATGCAGATCTGCGAGGAGGTGTTCGCGATGCATGCCCGCGGCTCGGTGACCTGGTCCACGCCGCCGAGCCAGAAACTCGACGTGGGCGAGCCGTTCCACAATCACTGGCACGTCAAGACCGTCATCCTGAAGGAAGTGCCGGTCGCGGGCGTTCGCCTCTACAGCTACTACGATGACGGGCTGGTCAACACCGTGGGTCGGCTGGACTGCGCGCGCTATATCGTTCTCGCCGACCCGTGCACCGCGCATCCCATTGCCATCATCGACGAACACTGGACCTACGCCATCCGCAGCGCGGCAGCCGCCATCGTAGCGCTCAAATGGCTCGGACCGAAGGCGCCGCGCACGCTGGGACTCGTCGGCATCGGCACCATGGGCGAGAACTGCCTGCGCTGCCTCAACCAGCTCTATCGCTTTGACGAGATCGTCTGCACGTCGCGGCGGCCGGAGACCCGGGAAGCATTCGCGCGCAAGTGGTCGGACAAGCTCAAGATTCCCGTGCGCACGCTCGGCACCATCGAGGAGGTGGTCCGGCGTTCGGATATCGCCGTCGGCGGGACCACGTCGACCGACATCGTGAGCCGCGAGCATTGGGTCAAGCCGGGGGCGACCTTCGTCTCGCTGGCGCGGCGCGAAATGGATCCCGCCGGCTGGTCGAAATTCGACAAGGTCGTGATCGACGACTGGGACTGCAACATGACCGTCCGCGAGTTCCGCGCCATGATCGACGCCGGCGAGTTCAGCCGCGCGCAACTCCACGCCGACATCGGCGAGGTGGTCGCCGGGCAGAAACCCGGCCGGCAGTCCGATGCGGAACGGATTTTGCTTCACACGACCGGCATGGTGTCCCACGATATCGGGATCTGCTGGCGTATCTACCAGGAGGCCAAGGCGGCCGGGCTCGGCATCGAACTTCCCACCGCCGTGGCCCAGCAGAGCTTTGCGCCGCAGGATTGAGGTCTGGATCGATGACGATTTGCAGCAGCACCGTGAAAGCTCGTCCGCTGTCTCGCATGCGTCACTCTGCAATGGCGGCGTGCGTGGCGGCGTTGACGAGTTTGCCGGCGCCCCGCGCACATGCCGACGACGTCGAACAGTTCTACAAGGGCAAATCCATCCGGGTGGTCGTCGGTCACAGCGCCGGCGGCGGCTACGACCTGTATGCGCGGCTTCTCAGCAAGCACATCCGCAGGCACATCCCTGGCCAACCGACGATCGTGCCGCAGACCATGACCGGCGCCGGCGGCCTGCGGGTCACGAACTATCTCTATAGCCAGGCGCCCAAGGACGGCACCGTGATCGGCACGTTCTCGCGCAGCATTCCCACCATGCCGCTGCTCACCCCACCCGGCACCTTTGACGCCCGCCAGTTCACCTGGCTCGGAAGCATGTCCGGCGATACCAGCCTCTGCCTGACCGGGAGAAACTCCGCCGTCAAGACCTGGCAGGACATGCTGACCAAGCCGGTGATCATGGGCGGACAGGCGGTCGGGACCGACTCCGACATCTATGCCCGCCTGTACAAGAACGTGTTCGGAGCAAAGATGCGGATCGTCTCCGGCTATCCCGGCACCACCGAAATCAGGCTCGCCATGGAACGCGGCGAGGTCGACGGCATCTGCGGACTGTCCTGGGGCACGGTGAAGGTGTCCAACCCGGAATGGCGAAAGAACAAGACGGTCAATTTCCTCCTGCAAGCCGGGCTGCGCATGAATCCTGAACTGTCCGATGTGCCGTTCGCCCTCGATCTGGTGAAGGAGCCCGAGAAGAAGCAGATTCTCTACCTGCATTTCGCGCCGCAGGCGATGGGACGGCCGTTCGCGGCGCCCCCCGACATTCCGGCCGACCGCAAGGCGGCTTTGCTGACGGCCTTTGACAGGACGATGAAGGATCCCGAACTGCTCGCCGAGGCAAAGAAGTCGGGAATGGACATCGATCCGATGACCGGCGGCCAGATTCACGCGTTGCTGGAGCAGATCTATGCGACCTCGCCTGCGGTCGTCGCCCAGGCCGCCAGAGCCATCGCCGATTAGCGCGTGATGTGGTGTGCGGGCGGCAACGCCGTGTTAGCAACGCCGTGTCATTGCCCTGACGCCTCGCAGTCCATATATTGGGCGCTCAGGGTCGCTGGTCTTAGACGGACTGAAACGGGTCCCGTGTTCATTGGGCGATGTCGCGTTGAAGGACCATCGTCGCTTTCGAATGACACAATGACCGGACCGCGCCGCACCGAACATATTCGCCTTACCTCGCATCCAAACCCTGCCGGCAAGGTGCGCTTCCCGGTCACCTGGGGCGCGCCCACGGCCGCCGAGCGCGGTCCGATCATTGCCAGCGTGTCGCGCCCGGCTGATCGCAATGTGATCGGCAGCCACGGCGGCGCCTACGCGCTCTATCGGGCGCTTGCGGTGTCCTCCGGCGCACTCGATCCGGACCGGCGGCCCGACCTCACCAATACCCACCCGGCGGTCCCCATCGGTCCGTTCCCACAATGGAGCGGCGCTCAGACCATCGTCTCGCTCGATCCGTGGGGTCACATCGCGACCGAAGCCTTTGCCGCCGAGATTGCCGCCGGCGTTGATATCCGTCCCACCATTGCAGTCACCAAGGCGCGGCTCGACCTCGCCGAGATTCAAGCTGCGCTGGAAGCAGGCCGCCTGGAGCGCGACGATCGTGTCGTCCATGCCCGCGGCGCCGTTTCTGTGGTGAAGGCCGCCATCGATCCGGTCTGGTACCTGCCCGGCATTGCGGCACGCTTCGGCACCACCGAGACCGCACTGCGTCGGGTTCTGTTCGAGCAGACCGCAGGCATGTTCCCCGAGCTCGTGACCCGACCCGACCTGCGGGTGTTTCTGCCGCCGATCGGAGGCACGACGATCTATCTCTTCGGCGATGTCGAGAAGCTGTCCGAGCCGCGTACGCAGATCGCGTGCCGCGTACACGACGAGTGCAGCGGGTCGGACGTGTTCGGGTCCGACATCTGCACCTGCCGTCCCTATCTCGTGCACGGCATCGAGGAATGCGTGCGCACCGCGCAGGCGGGCGGCCTCGGCATCATCGTCTACAACCGCAAGGAGGGGCGGGCGCTCGGCGAGGTGACGAAGTTCCTGGTCTACAACGCCCGCAAGCGGCAGGAAGGCGGCGACGTGGCGTCGGAATACTTCGCCCGGACCGAATGCGTGGCGGGGGTGCAGGATGCGCGCTTCCAGCAGCTCATGCCCGATACGCTGCATTGGCTCGGCGTGCGGCGCATCGACCGGCTGATCTCGATGAGCGACATGAAGTACGACGCGCTGGTCGGCCAGGGCATCGAGATCGTGCAGCGGGTGTCGCTGCCGGACCACCTTGTTCCCAGCGACGCCCAGGTCGAGATCGCGGCCAAGAAGGCGGCCGGCTACTACACCGCCGGCCCGGCCGGCGACCTTGCGCCCCCGGCCGGCCGCCCGCTCGACCAGTAAGCCCCGTCATCGGTGCCGATGTGGATCGTGCAAGAGCCGAGGCGATTTCGCTTTTGACGAGTGACGCGGTCCGCACGCGATCCCATGCGTTGCTCGCGCTCGGCCGCCAGGACAAGCTCCTTCATTTCCGTGTCGATCCGGACCGCCTGGAGGCGGCCGCCGATCTGGTGGTCGAGACGACGCGCGCCGCCTATCCGGCGCTTGACGTGCCGCCGCATTCGCGCTGGCGGCATTTCGAATTTCAGGGCGTCGATCGCTGGGCCACGCTGGCCGGCAGGCAATCGTGGAGCGCGGCGGAAGCCGCGCGCGCGGCCTTCGACCTCGCCATCGTCAGTGTGCTGCTCGATGCCGGTGCCGGCACGCAATGGATCTATCGCGACCGTGCCACCGGAGCTGCGATCGGCCGCTCCGAAGGTCTCGCGCTGGCGACGCTGAGCATGTTTGCCAACGGCACGTTCTCGGCGGATTCGAGCGACCCGCTGCGCGCCGATGCCGCCGTGCTCGCCGATCTTCCGGTCGAGCGCCTGCGGCACGGCTTCCAGATCGAGCCGGCCAATCCGCTCGTCGGCATTGAGGGCCGGCTTGGCCTGTTGCATCGGCTCGGCCGGGCCGTTGGCGCCGATCCGCAGACATTCGGTCGGCACGACCGGCCCCGCCCCGGCGGCCTGTTCGATGCGCTTGTCGCCGGATCGGACGGCCGGGCCATCCGTGCCCCGGACATCCTGGCGGCGCTGCTTCTGCATCTGGCGCCGGTCTGGCCGTCGCGCCTGCGGCTGGCGGGCGTCGCCCTGGGCGACTGCGGGCAGCATCCGCTGCTGCGCACGGGGGATACCACCGACGGTCTGGTCCCATTTCACAAGCTGGCGCAGTGGCTGGCCTATTCGCTGATCGAGCCGCTGCGATGGGGCGGCCATGCCGTCACCGGCATCGACGGCCTCACCGGTCTCGCCGAGTACCGCAACGGCGGGCTGCTGGTGGACACGGGCGTGCTCGTCCTGCGCGACCCTGCGCAGGCCGCGCGCGAACACGCGGTCGGCTCGCCGCTGGTGGTCGAATGGCGCGCGCTCACCGTCGCCTTGCTCGACGAACTGCTGGGCCGGGTCCGCCGCCGCCTCAATCGTGATGCGGTGTCATTCTCGCTCGCGCAACTGCTTCAGGGCGGCACCTGGGCCGCGGGGCGGCTGCTCGCCGGCAGGCTGCGCCCGGACGGCGCGCCGCCCATTCGCGTCGTCAGCGACGGCAGCGTATTCTGAGTGGCCATGGAATGGAGCATCCCATGCACGGAGTGGCGGTCGCCGATCATCCGCTGATTCAGCACAAGCTGTCGCTCATCCGCGAAAAGCAGCGTTCGAGCAAGACATTCCGCGAACTGCTGCGGGAGATCGGGATGCTCCTGTGCTACGAGGTCACCCGCGACCTGCCGCTGATCGATGCCGAGATCGAAACCCCGCTTGCGCGCGCCATCACCAAGCGCATCGCCGGCAAGAAGCTCGTGCTGGCGCCGATCCTGCGGGCCGGTCTGAGCGTGGCCGAGGGCATGCTCGACCTGGTCCCGACCGCGCGCGTGGCGCATATCGGCCTCTATCGCGAACCGGAGACGTTCGCCGCCGTCGAATATTACTTCAAAGCGCCCGTCGACCTTGCCGAGCGGCTGGTGATCGTCGTCGTGCCGGTGCTCGCCACCGGCAACACTGCGGTCGCCGCCGTGAGCGGACTGAAGGAGCGCGGGGCGCACAACATCCGCGTGGTCTGTCTCATTGCCGCGGTGCCGGGCATCGAGCGATTCCGCTCGGCGCACCCGGACGTGCAGATATGGACGGCTTCGGTCGATGATGTCCTGGACGAGAAAGCCTACATCGTGCCCGGGCTCGGCGATGCCGGTGACCGCGCCTACGGCACCAAATGATGCGATCGAACACGCCGAGTCATCCGCCGCCGCGCAGCGGACAAGGCTGGTAGGGCGATGGAGGGATTGCGCCTTTACGATGAATTCCGCTGATCGGGCAAAGCCGACCTTTGAGCCCACACTCAGCCATGGGGATGACCAATAGCAGGCGTCCTTGCTGTCACCCGCGCCGCCGTCAGCGGGACAGCGAACCTGGTCCCGGTTCGCCAATGACACCATCGAAAGCTTGACGAGCGAGCCCTTTGCCAATGATTCAATGGTTTTGGGGGTTTAGAGCCGGGCACAGAAATCGTTTTCCTTTCTCCACCTCACTTTGTTTCTTCTTCACTTCGTTCGGGACGATGGTTGTTATTGTTGGTAAGCGTTGCTTTGTTCAAAGCTTGGGTAGGGACGGCGTGGTCATCGGCGGCGGTCGAACCCGAATCGGACAAGAGCAGGTCCAGGCGATTTCACTTCCGGCAATCTGGACCGTCAAAGCGTGGGACAAGACGAGCGGGTATCTCGTCCTATCAAGTGCGTAAAACGTCCGATTTGGAATGCGCCAAATTGTGCCTACACTCGCCGAGCTCGAATGATTCCTGCACAGGGGGGCGGATATGCTCGGCTGGTTCAGGGCGATCATGCCCAAGGAGGAGGGATTCTTCACGCTTTTCGTCAAGCATGCGACCGTGGTGGTGGCCGGCGCCGAAGCTTTGCGCGGCGTGCTCAGGGGTGGTGACGAGGTTGCGCACTACTGCAAGGTGATCTCCGACCGCGAGACAGATGCCGACGCGGTTACCCGCGAGGTGCTTACAGCCGTCCGCCGCACGTTCATTACGCCATTTGACCGCACCGACATCCAGGACCTCATTTCGTCGATGGACGACGCCATCGACCAGATGAATAAGACCGCAAAGACCATCATGCTGTTCGAAGTGCGCACCTTCCAGCCGCAGATGCAGGCAATGGGCGACATCATCCTCCAGGCTTCGAAGCTTATGCTTGAGGCGATGCCGCTCTTGGCAGCGATTGGCAGGAACGCCCCGCGGCTGCAAACCATCGCTGAGGAAATCATCAGGATTGAGGATCAGGCCGATCAACTATACGACCAGGGCCGCAAGGCGCTCTTTCTTGCCAGCCGAAGCGGCAATGCCATGGACTACATCGTGGGCAACGAGCTCTATGACCATCTGGAGTCGGTTGTCGACAAGCTCGAGGACGTCTCGAACGAGATCAACGCCCTGATTGTCGATCAGCTCTGAGTCGCGGCGATGGATACAGTCCTCAGCTTGCAGGTTCTGATTTTTCTCATTTTCGTGGCGCTTGTCTTCGACTTCCTCAATGGGTTGCATGACGCCGCCAACTCGATCGCGACCATCGTCTCAACCCGGGTGTTGCGGCCGCAGTATGCGGTGATATGGGCGGCGTTCTTCAATTTCATCGCGTTCTTGTTTTTCGGCGCGCACGTGGCGCAAACCGTTGGCGTCGGCATCGTCGCAGCTGACGTCGTCGATGCCCGCGTCATATTCGGCGCGCTGATGGGAGCGATCGCCTGGAACCTGATCACCTGGTGGGCCGGCATTCCATCGTCGTCGTCGCATGCGCTGATCGGCGGACTCCTTGGTGCCGGCGTGTCGAAGGCGGGCGGCGTCGCGGTCGTTTGGCCCGGCGTCATCAAGACGATCTCGGCGATCGTACTCTCGCCAATGACCGGATTCTTCCTCGCGCTCGCGCTCATATTCCTGGTGTCGTGGGTCTTCGTATACGTCATGCCAAGCACGGTCGATTCCACCTTTCGCCGCCTACAGTTTGTCTCAGCCTCGCTTTATTCGCTCGGCCATGGCGGCAACGATGCGCAAAAGACCATGGGCATCATCGCCGCGCTCCTGTTCTCGCAAGGCTACCTTGAGGGCGGGTTTCACGTGCCATTCTGGGTGGTTATCACCTGTTATGCCGTCATGGGGCTGGGCACGCTGGTGGGCGGCTGGCGCATCGTCAAGACCATGGGCTCCAAGATTACGCGTCTCACGCCGATGCAGGGCTTCTGCGCGGAGACCGGCGGCGCAATCACGTTGTTTACCGCCACCGGGCTCGGCGTGCCGGTCTCAACCACGCATACCATTACCGGCTCAATCATCGGTGTCGGTGCAGCACGCAAACTCTCGGCGGTACGTTGGAACGTGGCGACCAATATCGTGTTCGCCTGGATCGTTACGCTGCCGGCGACGGCGATGATCGGGGCCCTGTTCTACTGGCTTGCGGGGCTCCACTCATGACGGTGGAGACGACGTGCGGATCACGATAGCCTTGCCATCGTCGGACAGGTCCGTGGGAGGCTCGCAGTGGGCGCATTGATTGTCGTTCGAGCGTACCTTACCTGGCTGCTGGCGTTTCCAACGTCAGCAAGCCAGAGCGAGGATGACCATCAGAAGCCGCCAGCGGGAAACGCCGAAACGTTGGCGGCCCGCTTGCGCGGTTTGCCTCACATTCGCAACCGGCGGCGAAACGGACATCGTGCAATGGTGGGCGCTGTAGGGATTGAACCTACGACCTCTCCCGTGTGAAGGGAACGCTCTCCCGCTGAGCTAAGCGCCCGGACCGAGGCCAGCATTTAAGGCAGGCATCGGCCAAGTCAAGCGAGCTTCGGCCCGGCGAGGCGGCGGCCGCAGGCCGGCGCGTTGTCCGAGCCGCTGGCGTGCGAGCGCCCGCTCTGCGCGGTTCAGGCGCGGCTCGGCTGCGGCGCCTGCGAGGCGCGGCTTTGCAGGGCGCGGATGCGGTCGGCGAGCGAGCCCTTGGGGCCGTCGCCATTGACCGGGATGCTGCCGAACAGCTTGTCGCCCGTCGCGGTGGCGGCCGGCGCCAGGGGAACCGTGCGGGCGGCATCGGCCGTCAGCATGGTCTCGATCGCCGAACCGGGCCCTTCCAGGACGCTGGTCAGTCTTGCGACTTCGGCCGCCACGTCGTTGATGCGCTCGCGCAGCACCGCATTTTCCATGCGTTCGCTGGCCCAGGTGGCTTCCACCTCCCGCTTCATCGCTGCGATCTCGTCCTGCAATCGCGCACGCTCCTCCTGCGATTGCCGGAGCTGGTTCTCCAGCACGGTCCGCTCGGTATTGATGGTTTCGATGTTCGCGCGCCGGCGGTTTTCGGCCTCGGCCAGCTCGGCGCGCAGATCGAGCACGGTCTTCTGCGCGGCGAGCGCATCGTTTCGGAGCGTATCGGACGCATACTCGCGTTCCGCCAGGAAGCGGCCCTGCTCGTCGAGGCGAGCCAGCAGTTCCTGCACCCGGCGCCCGAGCACCTCCGCTTCGGTAGTCTGAGCCACGACCTCGCGCTCGAGTTCCGCCACCCGGCCGGTCAGCGCTTCGGTCCTCGCAAGCTCGTCGGTGAGCTGCCGGCGCGTGGCCTCGGCCTGGCTGGTTTCGCGCGCGAGACGCTCGTGCAGCTCGCGGGTCTCGCTGTCGTAGC
>Ga0209172_10003188_pt1 | contig 25913 bp, 19 predicted proteins | sample LarsenN4metaG_FD_184113 | JGI IMG/M metagenome (GOLD analysis project Ga0209172, IMG submission 184113) | Hot spring sediment bacterial and archeal communities from British Columbia, Canada, to study Microbial Dark Matter (Phase II) - Larsen... ... | reverse complement strand
TTTGAGCGTTCATCCTTTTGAGAAAATGCCTCTCCATGAACTACTTACAGAACCTCATCCCAATAATCTAATGCCTGTGACTCATAACCAAATGCAGTTGTGGGACTTATAGCCGGACACTCCTGAGGCGGGTTATGTGGCTAGTTCCGCAGGGCGGAATACCAACCCTCCCTTTTTGAGAGGGGATTTCCCTGTCCCAAAGTGAACAGGCAGTCAGGCCCGCGCCGACTCCGGGATCAGGTTGAGCACCTCGATGCCCCGGAATTGGTAGAGTTTGGCGATCGATTCCTCGATCACATTGTTCGGGCAGGAAGCCCCGGCGGTGATGCCCACCACCACTTTGCCCGTGGGCAGCCAGTCCTGGGTTTCCACTTCCTTCTGATGGTGCTGGTCAAAGTGGCGGATCAGGCCGGGAGATTCCATTTGGCTGGCGTTCTTGATGAAATAAGTCGGCAGCTTGGCCTCCCCCATTTCCGCCAGGTGGGAGGTGTTGGAACTGTTGTAGCCGCCCACGACAATGAGCAGGTCCATCGGCTCATCCAGCATCAGCTTGAGCGCATCCTGCCGCTCCTGGGTGGCGCCGCAAATGGTGTCGAAGAAGCGGAAGTGTTCGTTGAGCTGCTGCTCGCCGTAGCGGTCCACAATGGCCTGCTTGATCCGGCGCTGCACTTCCTCGGTTTCATTGCGCATCATCGTGGTCTGATTGGCCACACCGACAAAGCGCAGGTGCTGGTCCGGATCGAATCCGGGCGAGTAGGCGCCCTCGAATTTCTTAAGGAACTCGTTCTTGTCCCCGCCCTGCCGGATGTAATTGCAGACGTAATCGGTCTCACCCAGGTTGTAAACGACGAGGTAATGCCCGCTGCTGTCATCACCCAGGGCACGGGAACTGGTGGCCATGGTTTCTTCGTGCCAGGCCTTGCCGTGGATGATCGAGGTGACGCGTTCCTTGTGGTATTGGCGGACCCGGCGCCAAACGCTCATCACATCCCCGCAGGTGGTGTCCACCAGGAAGCAATTGAGGTCTTTGAGCTTGGCCATGGTGTCCACCGGAGCGCCGAAGGCCGGAACAATGACGACATCCTCTTCGCTGAGGTGGGAAAGGTCGTAGCCGCTGGGGTCTTTGTGGAGGGATTTGATGCCCATTTCCGCCAGCTGTTCATTGACGTCGGGATTGTGGATGATTTCGCCCAGGAGGTAGATGTTGCGGTCGGTGAAATGCTTGGAAGCGGCATAAGCCAGGTCGATGGCCCGCTCCACGCCGTAACAAAAGCCGAAAGCCTTGGCCAGTTTGACGGTCATGTCCGCGGCGGTGAGGCTGTGTCCGGAGTGGCGGATGTAATCGACCACACGGCTGCGGTAGTGGCTCTCCACCTGGGCCTGGACCAGGCTCATGACTTCGGGCGTGCGCAGATTGACACGGCGCGGTTTGACGGGGGCGGGTGCTTCAGCCATAAGTGGCGAGATTACTTCGGGACGATCCAATCGTCCATGCCATATCTCTGCCATGCCCCGCTCCACCCGTTCCTCCCGCCCCACTCGCTCCACCCGCCCGGCCCTGGGATTCCAGGACCTGGAATTTGCCAAAGTCGATCTCGACCGCCAGGCCCGCTGTGGGGCCTCGGAGGTTGTCTTCGGTCCCGGCAAAACCGCGCCGCAGATCATCCAAATCGCGCGCGCTTTACGCCGGCAAGGCCAGCCGGTGCTCGTCACCCGCCTGGAAGCCGCCAAGGCGCGGGCGGTGCGGGCCGCGCTGCGCGGGATGCACTACGATCCCGCTGCCCGCATGGCTTGGATCGGCGCCCACCCTCCGGTCCACCACTTCCAAGTGGGCCTCTGCGCCGCCGGAACCTCCGATTTGCCTGTAGCCGAGGAAGCCGCGCGCGCCTGTGCCTTCTTCGGGCTGGAAGTGAAGCGTTTCACCGACATCGGGGTGGCCGGATTGCACCGCCTGCTGGCCCAGACCGATGGACTCCGCAGCTGCCAGGTGCTGGTGGTGGTCGCCGGCATGGAGGCCGCCCTGCCCAGCGTCATCGGCGGGCTGGTGGACATCCCCGTGATCGCCGTCCCGGCCAGCGTTGGCTACGGCTGGCACATGGAGGGGCTCACAGCCTTCCTGGGCATGATCAATTCCTGCGCCTCCGGCCTCACCGTGGTCAACATCGACAATGGCTTCGGCGCCGCCTACGCCGCCCTCCGCATCGCCCGCTGCGCAGGAAAACGGGATCAGGCCTTGGCGTAAACCTCGCCCCCCTGCTCGGCGAACTCCCTCGACTTCTCCGCCATTCCCTTCTCCAGTGCTTCCGATTCGGAAACGCCATGCTGGGCGGCGTATTTGCGGACATCCTCGGTGATCTTCATGGAGCAGAAATGCGGTCCGCACATGGAGCAGAAGTGGGCGCTCTTGGCGCCTTCCTGCGGCAGGGTTTCATCGTGGAATTCGCGGGCCGTCTCCGGGTCCAGCCCCAGGTTGAACTGGTCCTCCCAGCGGAACTCGAAGCGCGCCTTGCTCAGGGCATTGTCCCGGTATTGCGCGCCAGGGTGGCCTTTGGCCAGGTCCGCAGCATGGGCGGCGATTTTGTAAGTGATGACGCCGTCTTTCACGTCCTTCTTGTTCGGCAGGCCGAGATGCTCTTTGGGCGTCACATAACAAAGCATGGCGCAGCCATACCAGCCGATCATGGCGGCACCGATGCCGCTGGTGATGTGGTCATAGCCGGGGGCGATGTCTGTAGTCAGGGGGCCGAGGGTGTAGAACGGCGCTTCGTGGCACCACTCCAGCTGCTTGGCCATGTTTTCCTCGATCAGGTGCATGGGCACGTGGCCGGGCCCCTCGTTCATGACTTGGACGCCCTTGGCCCAGGCCCGCCGGGTCAGTTCACCCTGCACTTCGAGTTCGCCGAACTGGGCCTTGTCATTGGCATCCGCGATCGAGCCGGGCCGGAGGCCATCGCCAATGGAAAAGCTCACATCGTAGGCGGCCATGATGTCGCAGATGTCATCCCAATGGGTGTAGAGGAAATTTTCCTGGTGGTGGGCCAGGCACCACTTGGCCATGATGCTGCCCCCGCGGCTGACGATGCCGGTCATGCGGGAGGCGGTCAGGGGGATGAAGCGGAGGAGGACGCCGGCGTGGATGGTGAAGTAATCCACGCCTTGCTCGGCCTGCTCGATGAGCGTGTCCCGGAACAAGTCCCAAGTCAGGTCCTCGGCCTTGCCGTTGACTTTCTCCAGGGCCTGGTAGATGGGCACCGTGCCGATGGGCACAGGAGAATTGCGCAGAATCCACTCCCGGGTGGCATGGATGTTCTTGCCCGTGGATAGGTCCATCACGGTATCGGCGCCCCATTTGGTGGCCCAGCGCATTTTTTCCACTTCCTCCTCGATCGAGGAGGCGACGGCGCTGTTGCCGATGTTGGCGTTGATTTTCACCAGGAAATTGCGCCCGATGATCATCGGCTCGAGTTCCGGGTGGTTGATGTTGGCCGGGATGATCGCACGTCCCGCCGCCACCTCGCTGCGGACAAATTCCGGGGTGATTTCCGCCGGAATGCGCTGGGGAAAGCGGGAAAAGACGGAGGGCACGAATGCCGGATCGGAACCAGGGACGGCGGCATGCTGCGCGGAGCCAAGATGCTGTTTGCCGAGGTCGTTGCGCAGGATGTCGTCCTTCAGATCGGCCAGCTGGGCGCGGCGCATGTTTTCTCGGATGGCGATAAATTCCATTTCCGGGGTGATGATGCCCTGGCGGGCATACCAGAGCTGGGTGACCGGATGGCCGGCGGAAGCACGGAGCGGCTTGCGGCGGTCGCCGCGGAGGCCGGGAAATTCGACCAGCCGGTTTTTTTCCGCCTGGCTGGCATATTCGGCATGCTTGCCGGAGAGGTAGCCGTTGTCCTGGGGTTTGACCGCACGGCCCTCATAGCGCTCCACATCCCCCCGTGCCTGGATCCACTCCGCGCGCAGGGCCGGGAGGCCTTCCTCAACCGAGCCGGTGAATTCGGGATCCCCCCAAGGACCGGAGCAGTCGTAAACCCGGACCGGTTCGTTGGCTTCGGGCGTGCCGTTGAACGCCTTGGTGGGTGAGAGTGTGATCTCCCGCATCGGCACACGGACGGAGGGGTGAAGCCGGCCCTCGACGTAAACACGGCGGCTGTTGGGGAGCTGGGTGCGGCTGTGGGGTTCGGTATCGGAGGGCTTGGCAATCATAGAATTCGGGCTTTCCAACCCGATGCGGCCCACCGTTTCCAGCGAATGTGCTTCAGCACTTTCCCTACGGCGGCATGATCCGCATCAGGTTCATGGGTCATCGGGCGGTCGTCCCGAACTCTCAGCCCGCCGCGGCGGACTCCCCTCATGCTGGAAAGCTACCCCCCTGCCCCGCCGGTTCAAGAGGCATTTTTCCCGGAAGCTTTCCGGAACCAGGCAGGAGGCGGGCATATCCAGGCCAGAACGAGCAAGGCGGACAGCCACCCGGCCCAATCCCTCCAGCGCGCGTAAAATGTCATCCGCGCCTCTGGGATTGACACCCGTGTGCGCAGCGTGCCTGCAATGTCCACCGAACCACTTTCCGGGTCCCGCAGCAGCTCGCGCACCACGCCGCGTTCATCGATCCATCCCGTGGCTCCGTTGTTGGCTGCGCGCAGCATCGGACGCCTCAGCTCAATGCAGCGCATCCGGGCCAGCTGGAAGTGCTGGAGGGACTGGGGCGAGTCATTGAACCATCCGTCATTGGTGATGTTGATGAAAAGATCGGGCTGCAGCGGGATGAAGCTCCGGACGACCCGGGCCATCACATCTTCAAAGCAAATGAGCGGGGCGGCCCTCCAGCCCCCGGGCAGGTCAAAGGCCACCGGCTCCGGTCCGGAAGCAAAGTCCGCACCCAGGGGCACCAGGCGGCGCAGGAACGGGAACGCATCGGCCAAGGGAACGTATTCGCCCATGATCACGAGGTGCATCTTGTCATAGACCGCGGCGGCACTGTTCCCCGGCAGCGCGAGCACAGCGCTGTTGTAAGGCACGCGGCCCTCGCGCCGGATGGTGCCGAAGAGAAAAGCCTCGGCACGGCCTGGGACCAGGCTCTTCACAAAGCGGTCAAACTCCGGCAAATCGGCCAAGGCATCCGGGATGGGCGTCTCCGGCCAGACCACCAGGCCGGCCGGGCGTCCGGGAGGCAGGGCCAGATCGGTCAGCCGGATGGACTCCTGGAGCGCATCTTCCGCTGCCATGCCCGATCCCCAAGGGTCCTGGGGGATGCGCGGCTGGACCAGCAGGACATCCAGGTGCCCGCGGACCGGCGCCGGGCGGGTCAGCGCCCCGATGCCGAACCAGGCCGCGGCACCCACCACGGCCAGGGCAGTGATGAACTCGGCATGGGGGCGCATCGAGGCCCCCTCCCCCGCCTGCTGGACGATCCGCAGCAGTGTCATGGCAATGATCGTTCCGCCAAAAACCACCATCCAGCCCACCAGCAGCGCCCCGCCCAGCTCCGCCACCTGGGCGAGCACAAGCACCTCAATTTGTGAGGCCCCGATGGGATTCCAGGGAAAACCGCTAAGCAGCCAGCCCCGCACCCACTCCAGCGCGGTCCAGGCGCAGGCGGCAAAGCCGGCGAAAAGGACCGAGTGGTGGGGCTGGAGCCGCCCGGGCAGCCGCCGCGCAGCCTGTGCCAGCACCGCCATCCAAGCCGCTGGATAGGCCGCCAGGTACACCGCCAGAGCCGCCCATCCCGCAGGTGTGACCTCGGTAATCCACCAGAGGCTGGTGCCGAAATGGGCCAGCCCCGCGGCCGCGCCTCCCAGGGCCGCTTCCCGCGGCCCCGGCGCCCAGCGCCGCAAGCCCAGGACCAGGGGCAGCGGAAACAGCCAGGCCAGCCAGGCCTGGTTCCACGGATGGAACGCCCCGGTCAGCAGCAGTCCTGAGAGCAGGGAAGGAAGCAGCAGTGCTGGAAAGGACCGGGCCGCAGGGAGGGCCCCGCCCGCGGAAGCCCGGCTCACAGGCTGGCGCGCGCCGGGGAGAATGTTTCCAGCTGCGTCTTCACCTCGTTCAAAAACTTCGCCGCACCCGCCCCATTGATCACGCGGTGGTCGATGGTGAGGGCCAGGTTGACCTGGGTGCGCGGACGGACAGTGCCGTCCACCCATTCCACATCCCGCACCGGCGCATTGACCAGCAGGGTGGCCACCGCGGGCGGCACAATCACCGGAATGCCATGGGGGATGTCGAAGGAGGCCATGCTCGTGATGATCAGCGAGACCTGCTGGCGAACCTGGTCCTGCCCGCTGCGGGCCAGCTCGACCCGTTCTTTCAGGCGGCGGGCGAATTCCCGCAGCCCCAGCTGCTCGGACCGCTCCACCACCGCAGTCGTCAGGTCATCGCCGGGCAGGGAGACGGCAATGCCCAGGTTCACGTTTTCAAAAACGCGCAGGACGTTGTTCTGCGGCAGGGACGAGCGGAACTGCGGATGGCGCACCAAGGCTTCCTTCACACACCAGGCGACCAGGGTGAACGTGGTGATCTCCTCGGTTTCTTTGGCCTGCTTGTAATGCGCCCGGGCCAGTTCCACCGCCTCCCACCGCACTTGGTGGAAGATCGTGGCCGGCACCGCCACCCGTGCCGCCCGCGTCAGCCGCGCGGCCAGGATTTGCTGCTGCGGGGACAGCATGGTCTCGGAATACGGCAGGTCGGAAAGCGTGGGGGCCACTGACTTCAAAGGACTGGGCCGCGGAGCCGGCAGGTGGACGGGCGCGGCGTCGAACGCCGGGATTTCCTCTTCGGTGACCGGCTCGATCGTGCCGATGACACTGCCGATGCGCACGCTGGACTCCGGCGCCGCTTCCCAGGACTTGAGCACGCCGGACTGCGGAGACTCGATGTCCACCACCGCTTTGTCGGTCTCCAATTGATAGATGATCTCGTCCCGCGCCACGGTCTCCCCGGGCTGCTTGAAAAACTTGAGCACGCGTGCTTCTTCCAGTCCCTCGCCAATGGCGGGGACGCGGATGGACACGGTTTTCTGGGAAGATTTCACCCGGGTGGCAACGGCCACAGTGGAGCCGGAATCCACTTTCGGGGCGCTGCCTCCTCCGGTCAACCCGAGAATGGCGCGCACGATCTCGCTGGGGCTGGGCAGGCAGGCTTCCTCATAAGCCGGATTGAAGCCGATGTGCACATCATCCCGCGAGATCAGGACCGGAGGCTGCACCAGGCTTTCCCACACCTCGGAGTCTTGCAAGAGTTCGGAAACCAGGGTCTGGCCGAAGCTGGCGGTGCGGTTGTCTTCTTCGACGACGATGAGGCGCCCGGTTTTGCGCACGGACTCGGTGAGGGTTTCCCGGTCCCAGGGAACGATCGAACGCAAGTCGATCAGCTCGACATCCGCGGCCCCGCCGGCCTGGGCGATGGCTTCCTCGGCCTTCTCGATGCAGTTGCCCCAGGCCACCAGGGTGACATCCGTGCCCGCGCGGCGGATGCGGGCGCGGCCCAGCGGCAAAGCGGGCCAGGCCGGGGTGCTGGCCATGCGCGCGCGCAGCAGGTGCTTGGGCAGCAAAACCAGGACCGGATCGGACGCGGCAATCGCCGTTTGCATCAGCCCAGCGGCATCTTCCGGAGTGGAAGGCACCACGACCCGCAGCCCCGGAATGTGGGCAAAGGCCGCTTCATTCGACTGGCTGTGCCAGGGACCGCCACCGGGTAGATAGGCCCCGCAAGGAGCGTAAATGACCATCGGGCAGGTCCACTCCCCCATCGTGCGCCAGCGCAGGGTGGCGATGTTGTTGACCAGCTGGTTCCAGGCGGGGCCGACAAAATCGATGAACTGCAGCTCGAAAACGGGGTGCTTGCCGTAAGCGGCCAGGCCGCAGCCCACGCCGAGAATGGTGGCCTCGGCCAGGGGGGAGTTGAACACACGGTCGGGGAAATCGGTGGAAAGCCCGTTGGTGAGCTTGAAAACGCCGCCCATGGGGTCTTCCACATCCTCGCCAAAGAAGATCACTCCGCGGTCGCGCCGCAGGGCCTCGCGGAATGCGCGGTTGACCGCGTCGAGCATGCGGGGCTCGGCCTCGGGATTGGCCAGGCTGCCGGCGGGAACGGGAATATCCAGGACGAGCTGCTCCAGGACGTCCTCGGGCTTGGGATCGGGCTCTTTTTCGGCTTCCCGGTATTCCTGTTCCACCCGGGCGGCCGCGGCGCGCTTCTGCTGCTCCCAGGCATCCGCGGTGAGGTGGCCGCCCTCGATCAGCTCGCCCGCCAGAACTTCCACCGGATCGCGCCGGAGCATGCCCTCGATGTCGTCCGCGCTGCGGTAGAGGCGCTGGTCATCACTGGACGAGTGGCTGGATAGGCGGTCGAGTTCGAGCCAGAGCAGGACCGGCCCGTTGCCGCTGCGGATGCGTTCCAGCGCGGCCGCACCGGCGGCGTGCACCGAATCGACGCGGCGCCCGTCGCCTTGCAGGATGCGGTTTTCATGGAACAGGCCCAGGCGGAGCGGGTTGGTGCCGTGGGTCCGGGTGCTGATGCCGTAGCCGTTGTCCTCGATGACAAAAACAATCGGCAGCTGGAGCTGGAGGGCGAAAGCGGCGGCCTCGTAAAATTCTCCCTGGCGCATGCCGGCATCGCCCACGTGGGCCATGACGATGCCTTCCTGGCCGTCGAGCTTGAGGCCCCAGGCGACGCCGCAGGCGGGGAGAAGGTTGCTGGCGGTGGGGGAGGGCATGCTCCAGACATTGTGCGCCCGGCTGCTGAAATGGCCGGGAAGCTGGCGCCCCCCGCTGGTGGAGGAGCGCTTGGCGTGGAAATTGCGCGCCATGTCCCGGGTGCTGATTCCCCGGGCCTGCATCAGCGCCCGGTCCCGGTAGTGGGGGAAGATGTAATCCTGGGGCGAAAGGAGCGGCGCCAGGCCGGCCAGGGCCTCGTGGCCCAGCCCGCCGATGTGGAACCAGCCCTTGCCCTGGCGGATGAGAATGCCTTCCCGGCGGTCGCCTTCCCGGCTCGCCAACATGGCATCCAGAAGCTGCAGTTTCTGCCCGGCAGTGAGTTCAGCCATCACAGCTCTGGAGATTAGCCGCCCGGGCCCCGCGTTGGCCAGCGGAAGTTGGTGGAACCGTGCACCGAAGGGGCCATGGAGTTTCGCTGCACGAAACTGGCTTTCGGGGCAAGATTCCTGGCTGGCATTGCAGACAGACCCAGCCGCGCCCCTCAGTCTTCGCTCTCCGCCGCCGCATCCCGCCAGGCGCAGAGCCCCCGCCGGGTGGAACGGGCAAAAGCCGCCAGAGCTTCGACATCCGGGTGCTGGAAATCGGGTTCTCCGGCCAGGCGCTCCAAGGCCTGGCTGCGGTTTAGCCCGGAGCGGCAGAGCAGCTCCACCGCCCGGAAAATCCGGCGGCGCCGGACCTCATCAAAACCCGCCCGGCGCAGGCCCACCCGGTTGATGCCTGAAACGGCATTCGTGTGCGTGGCCATGCAGTAGGGCGGCACGTCCATCCCCAGCCGCGTCTGCCCGCGCACCATGGCGTAGGCCCCCAGCCGGGTGAACTGGTGGACCACCACCGCTCCTCCAACAAAGGCCTTGAATCCCACTTCCACATAGCCCCCCAGAAGCACGTTGTTGACCAGGATCACCTCATCGGCCAGGCGGCAATTGTGCGCCACATGCGCCCCTGCCATGAGGTAGCATTTGCTGCCAATCTCCGTGGCCGTGCCCTCCTGGGTGCCCCGGTGGATCGTGGCATATTCCCGGATCACGCAATCGGCCCCGATGCGGGTGGAACTGGCCGCGCCCCGGTAGGCCAAATCCTGCGGTTCCGCTCCCACCACCGCCCCGTAGCCGATCCGGGTGCGGGGGCCGATCGTCACCCGTCCATCAATCACCGCCCGGGCGCGGATTTCGCAGCCCTCGCCGATCTCGGCCTCGGGGCCAACGATCGCATCCGGCCCCACCACCACCCCCTCCCCCAGGCGGGCGGATGGACTGACCAAAGCGCGTTCATGAATCAATGCCATCCGCAAACGATTGGAGCCTGCGGCGGCAAAAGAAAGCAAAACTTGAACCGCAGCCGGGGCCGGAAAGCCCCTTCCCGGGGTGTGATGGCAATGGCAGCAAGTACGGGCACATGCTCGCAAACGCCTTGGGAGCTGTCCCCGGCTTGGCCGGCAAGGCCAGCATGCCAGCATCTGTTCATCCCCCCAAGAATGTCCAGTGCTGCCAAACGCAAATACCCCCCCCTCCGCCCAGAATCTGCCATTGACACACCCCCTTTCCTTCTCCTAACGTTCCTGGGTGCTCGTAATGGACGCCGAACTCGTGCTCCGGGCGTTGATCGACCTGAACCGCCTGGAAGACGAATTGCGCAGCCTGGGTCCCCGGTCCTCCCGGAAAGACGCCTTGGCGGCGCGCATCGCCGACGAGCGGACCAAGGTCCCTCCGTTCATCCTGGCCCACCACGACCGTGTCCGCGCCCGCGGCAAAACCAGCACTGTTCCGGTCAAGGACTGGATCTGCCGCAGCTGCTTCATCTCTGTCCCCAGCGGCCTGCGCACCAAACTGGCCAGCCGCGATGACATCTGCGTGTGCGAAAACTGCGGCGCCTACATCTACTGGCCCACCGAACAGGAGCAGGCCGACTGGGAAGCCGAACAGGCCCGCAAGCGGGAGGCCGCCCTGAAAGCTTCCGCCCCTCCAGCTCCAGCCCCGGCTTCTGCGGCGAAGAAGAAGAGCCCCGTACCCGCCCCGCGGAAAACCAAGTCCCCTCCCAAGCCCAAGCCTGCCCGCACGCTGAAAAACAAAGCCTCCGCCAAGAGCGCCAAAAAGAAAAGCCCGGCGCCCGCAGCCAAGAAAAAAAAGAAGTCCACACGCTGACCCCGTCCCAGGCCTTGCTGCCCGAATGCTGGATTGGGCATTCCCCGGGATCAGCAAGCGGGTCAGCCCAGGATGGCGCCCGGTTCCAGACGGAGGCCGCGGGCACAAGCTTCCGCCGCCATGCGGGCGCGGCCCTGGACCTGCAGCTCACGCAGCCAAATGGACCCCTCACCGGCCCGCACCAGCACGCCTTCCGGCCCCAGGCGCAGCACCTCGCCCGGACGGCCCCCGGTTTCCACACCCGGAGCGGCGCGGAAGACTTTCAACATCCGCGGGAGCCCATCCACTGTCACCGCAGTGGAGGCGCAGGGCCAGGGGGCCATCGCGCGGACGTGGCGTCCGATCGCCGCGCTGGTCCATAACCAATCGATCCGCCCGTCTTCCCTGGACAGCTTGGGGGCGTAGGTGGCGAGGGAGGCGTCCTGGGGCCGGCGGGGTGCGCGGCCCGCTTCCAGCAGGGCCAGGCCTTCCAGCAGCAATTCCGGCGCCAGGAGCGCCAGGCGGTCATGCAGCTCCCCGGCGGTTTCATCCGCACGGATGGCCAGGGTGCGGGCCAGGAGAATGTCCCCGGTGTCCAGGCCCCGGTCCATCCACATGAGGGTCATCCCGGTCTCCGCATCTCCGGCCCGGATAGCGGCCTGGATGCAGCTGGCGCCACGGTGCCGGGGCAGCAGGGAGGCATGCAGGTTCAAGCAGGCCAGACGGGGCAACTCCAGCACCGCCGGCTTGAGCAGCTGCCCGTAGGCACAAACCACCAGCACATCCGGGTTGAGATACCGCAGCTGCTCCAGCGCGGCCTCACTGCTGATCCGCTCAGGCTGGAAGATGGTGTGGTGGTGCCGCAGGGCGGCCCGCTTGACCGGGGAGGGCTGCAGTTCCAGCCCCCGGCCGGCCGGACGATCCGGCTGGGTCACGACCGCCGCCAGTTCATGGGGCGAGCCCGCCAGCGCCTCGTAGCTGGGCACGCCGATTTCCCCCGTGCCGACGTAAACGACGCGCAGGGCCAAGGGATCAGCCCTCGATGGTGTTGATCTCGACCGGCTCGACGGTCACGCCGCGGCTTTCCAGCCAGGCGATGGCGGCCTTGACCAGCTCCCGCTCACCTTCCAGCTCCACCGCCATAACACCCAGCTTGTCGTTGACCGTGGCCTGGCGCACATTGAAGGCCACCTCCGGGCAGGCCTTGGCCATGTGGAAGAGCAGCGGCTGGGTGGCCGCTTCCGCGTCGAAATTCAGCCAATATCTGCCTTTCATGGTGCCTTTCAACCGCCCGCAATGGCGGGGACGATGCTCACTTCATCAGTGGGTTTGACCGGGGTGGCTTTGTCTTCGAGAAAGCGGACATCCTCGCCATTGACGTAGATGTTGACGAAGCGGCGGATTTGCCCGCTGGGATCAAGGATGCGGTCGCCGATGCCGGGATAGCTTTTCTCCAGGTCGGCGATGATTTCACCGACGGTGGCGCCTTCGGCGTTCACGGTATCGGCATTGTTCGTGAGGCCGCGCAGGGGCGGCGGGATGGTGACAGCGGTGGGCATGGGGTCCTTTCTAATCTGAAATTTGAGATTGGGAATTTGAAATCAGCGGGCGGCGGACGCCTCCGCAGCCAGCAGGCCGTCGAACTCGCGCAGGCTGGGGTTGATGCAGCGGGGCGCGCCGATGTGGCCGGCCACGGCTTCGGCGGTTTTCAGCCCGTGGCCGGTGATGCAGAGGACGATGCGCTCGTCCCGGGGAATTTTCCCGGTCTCAATGAGCTTTTTCGCACAGGCCACGGTGACGCCGCCGGCTGTCTCGGCAAAGATGCCCTCATTTTCCGCCAGCAGCTTGATGCCCTCGATGATTTCCTCATCGCTGGCGTCCTCGGCAGAGCCGCCGGTCTGTTCCATGACTTTGACCGCGTAGTAGCCGTCGGCAGGGGTGCCGATGGCGAGGGACTTGGCGATGGTGTTGGGCTTGGGCTGGGGCTTGATCAGGTCGCTGCCGGACTTGCGGGCGAGGCTGATGGGGTTGCAGCCGGAGGCCTGGGCACCATGGATGGTGAAGGGTTTGTCCGCCACCAGGCCGGTTTTGGTGAATTCCTGGTAGGCCTTGCAAATTTTGGTGAGCAGGGAGCCGGAGGCCATGCAAACCACGGTGTGGGCGGGGATGTCCCAGCCCAGCTGCTCCATGATCTCGAAGCCCATGGTCTTGGAGCCTTCCGCATAGTAAGGGCGGAGGTTGACGTTGACGAAGCCCCAGCCGTACTTGCCGGCGATCTCGGAGCAGAGCCGGTTGACCTGGTCGTAAGGGCCGTGGATGCCCACGACTTTGGTGCCATAGACCAGTGAGTTGAGGACTTTGCTCTGCTCCAGGTCGGCGGGGATGAGGACGTAGCTTTCCAGCCCGGCGGAGGCGGCATTGGCGGCCACGGAGTTGGCCAGATTGCCGGTGGAGGCGCAGGCCACGATCTTGAAGCCCAGCTCGCGGGCGCGGGAGAGGGCCACCGAAACCACCCGGTCCTTGAAACTCAGCGTGGGGTAGTTGACGGTGTCGTTCTTGACGTAGAGTTCCTTCACCCCCAGGGCCTTGGCCAGGCGGCCGGCTTTGACCAGCGGGGTGAAGCCCACCTGCAGGCCCACGGTGGGCTCGCCATCCACGGGGAGGAATTCCCGGTAGCGCCACATGGATTTCGGACGCGCCAGGATTTTCTCCCGGGATACGGCCGCCTTGATCTGGGCGTAATCGTAATCCGCCTCCAGCGGGCCAAAGTCAAATTCGCAGACATGAATCGCCTTCTTGGGATAAAGGCGCCCGCATTCGCGGCACTTCAGGTGGTTGAAATAGGTCTCGGGCATGATGGTCCTGCAAATCAAGAGCGGACCAAGGAGGAGAGAGGGGGATGCGGAACTGGGGGTTCCGGCACCTCCTATCCTCCCCCGGCTTGTGCCGGGGCTGGGTTTGGCACCTAGGCCGTCCCGCAGGCGGGATCCGGTTGCCGCAGCTTCACAGGGCCAGTCCCTCGGCTGCTCTTGATAAGAAGTTCGAGCATCCTAAGGAGCTGGCGGGTTTCGTCAACACGAATATCGGTCCATCCGGATGAATGGATAAATCCCTCAGGCAGGCTCAGGCCGGGGCCTGCTCCATCCAGCGCTGGCGCAGCAGGCTTCCGATCGTGCAGCCGAGAGGGCGTCCACACCAGGAGGCGGCGGGAAAGACCCCCAAGCGGGCATTGGTCAGAAAAATTTCCGAGGCCGCATCGAGGGCGTCTGGGCCCTCGTCCGTCTCAACAACCGGAAAACCCGGGCACTCCAGGACCCAGCGACGGGCCGTGCCGGCCCGGCAGCCACAGTGCCGTGCAGGGGTGAAGAGGCGGTCCTCCCTCACCCAGAAAAGGTTGGCCATGGTGGCGGTGGCCAGGCGCCCGTGTTCATTGAGCAGCACCGCCCAGCCCCCGGGCGCCTGGGCACGGGCTTGCCACATGAGGAGATAGCTGAAGGTTTTGAAGCGGGCCTCCCAGCTCAGTGAGGAAACCCTCAGCGGAGAAAGCGCCAAATCCACCGCCTCGGGAAGCGGAGGCAGCCCGGCTTGCCACGTCGTCTCCAACCCGTCCTCGTCCAAGAGCCACCGCCAGAGCCCGTCCCCCCCGGGCACCGGACCGGGCAGTTCTTTCCCTGAGGGCGCAGGCAAATCCAGCGCCGCCGCCGCCTCGTGCAGGCTGTGCCAGTGCCACTCCAAGTGCCTCACCTTCCCGCCGCAGACCGGCACGGTTTCGAAAACCCCGCGCCCGTAATGAAAAGGAACAGCGGCTCCGCTTTTCATGCCGGCACACCGCTTCCGCGCCGCGATGCCTCCGCAAAACGCGACCACGCTTCCTCAATGGCGGCGGCTTTATGGCCGGTCTCGGCAAACTCCGCCTCCGGCAGCGAGTCCGCCGTGATGCCGCAGCCTGCGTGAAACTCCAGGCCCTGCGGGCCGGCCGCCACCGTGCGGATGGCAATGTTGAACTGCGCGCTTCCATCAAATCCAAACCAGCCGGCGGCGCCGCAGAACCAGCCCCGGTCGAAGGGCTCCAGCTCCCGGATGATCTCCATGGCCCGGAGCTTGGGTGCCCCCGTGATCGAGCCCCCCGGAAAGCAGGCCTGCACCGCCGCCACCGGGTCCACGTCTGCCCGCAGCCGCCCGCGCACCGTGGAAACCAGATGGTGCACGTGGGAAAAGGCTTCCCGCACGGCCAGCCCCTCCACTTCCACGCTGCCATACTCACAAATCCGGCCCAGGTCGTTCCGCTCCAGGTCCGTGATCATGATCAACTCGGCCAGTTCCTTGGGCGAGGTGGCCAGATCGAAGGCATTCTGGCTGTCACGCTGCGGATCCCGGTCCCGCGGGCGCGTCCCTTTGATCGGGCGGGTGGTGATGTCCCGGCCCTGAATGGAAAGGAAAAGCTCGGGCGAGGCGGAGGCCAGCCAGCCATCCGGCAGGGCGGCCCAGGCAGCGCAAGGCGCCTCCGTCGCCGCCCACAAATGGCGGAAAAAGTCCCGGCCGGCCGCGTGGCCGGCCCCCTCCGGCCAGGCCAGGGCGAAGCGGCGGGCCAGGTTGACTTGATAGATGTCACCCGCGGCAATATAGGCCTGGGCCCGCCGGACCATGGCAGCATACACCTCCGGGCTTTCCTCCGAGCGCCAGCCGGCAGCCGGGGGCGCGCCCGCCCCCCCATCCGGCTCGGAAAGCCGCGGCCAGAACCCATCCGTGGGCAGCAGGGCGGCCTCCGGGCAAACGTGGAAACAAAAAGACCCATCGTAAGCAAAAGCCCCGGCCAGGCCTCCGGGAGGATGCGGTCGGTCCGGTCCCGCCACCGCATGGGCTTGCAGGGCCTCCCGCAAAACCGCCCAGTCCCCGCCCCCTCCGCGCAGCACGCGATTCCCGCCTCCAAAAATCAGGGCCTGCCCCGGGCGGTCCGGAAGCACAAAGGCCGCGCGGCAGGACTCAAAAGTCATCCCAGCAGGCTAAAGGCTTCCGCAGCCTCGTCCACCACCGCTTGCTCCAGGTCCGGCCCCACTCCGGCCAGGGTGATGCGCCCCGGCTGGAAAAGCGTGGCCGCCAGCTGGCGGACTTGCTCAGGCGAGACCGCTTCGATGATGTCCATGACTTCCCGCGGCTGGACCAGGTGGCCCAAGCCGATCATGCACTCGCCCATCCACATCATGCGGTTGGTCGTGCTCTCCAGCCCGAGTTTCATCTGGCCGATGGTGTAGTCCTTGGCCCGGCGCAGCTCCGCCGCCGCCGGAGCATAACGCGCGATCCGCTCCAGTTCCCGGGCGATCAAGCGGACCGCCGGCCGGGCATTCTCCGGGTCCACCCCGGCCTGGATGTAAAACGCACCGGTGTCGTTGAAGTGCGAGACGGATGTGCTGATCGAGTAAGCCAGGCCGTGCTTTTCCCGCACGGTCTGAAAAAACCGGGAACTCATGTTCTCCCCCAGGATGACGGAAAGCAGCTTCTCGGCATAGCGCCGGGGGTCCTTGCGGGGCATGCCGTGGACGCCGATGGCCAGGTTGCACTGCTGCACCGGCCGCGCCTCGGCCACGGCCGCGGCCCGGCGGCGTGCTTTCAGCGCCACCGGACGCCAAGGGGCTTGGTGGGGCGCCGTGCGCGCCACCTGCAGGTGCGGCGCCAGCATGGCCTTGAGTTCATCCGCTTCCACCCGTCCGGCCACAGAAACCACCAGCGAGTCCGGGCCATAGTGGCCGCGCCAGAATTTCATCAGGTCCGCCCGTGACATCCCGGCCACGGAGTCCAAGGAACCCAGAATCGACCGCCCCAGCGTGCTCGCCGGCCACATGGCCTGGTTCAGCCGTTCCTGGACCACCACCTGCGGCTGGTCGTCATACATGCGGATTTCTTCCTGGATCACCCCGCGCTCCCGCACCATTTCCGCAGCGGGGAAGCTTGAATGCCAGAGCATGTCGAAAAGAACATCCAGCACCAGGCTGAGGTGGTTGGCATCGACCCGGCAGTAGTAACAGGCCATTTCCTCCGAGGTAAACGCATTCAGGTCCCCGCCCCGGCTTTCCACCGCCTCGCTGATTTGCAAGGCACTGCGCCGCCGCGTGCCTTTGAACAGCATATGCTCCAAAAAATGGGCGCCTCCGTGCAGGCCGGCAGATTCATAGCGCGAGCCGGCACGGAACCAAAGCCCCACCGAAACGCTTTCCACATGGGGCAGGGCACAGTGGACCAGCTGGGAGCGTCCCAGGCTGTGCGATTCGTAAACCACCATCGGGAAAACCTATCGGGGAGGAAGAATTGTGTCAAACGGACGTCGGAACCCCTTCCCCGGAACAGGGGGAGTGTGCATGGAAGCGGAGGCCGGAGCCCAAAGGGCCCGCCGGCTCTGGGATGCCCTTTCCCATTCATGGACCAAAGCCAGCCTGGGCTGTGCTTGCCTCCAGACTCGATTTTCGCACCCACACACGACTCAAGCTGGACAGCGGGGCAGCAGGCTGGAACTATCGCCGGGCCGATGACCCAGCGCTTGTTTCCTTCCCGCCACACCTGGCTGGCCGATGCAGTGGCGGGCCTGGTGGTGGGCGGGATTATCCTGGCGCTTTCCGGCTCCTACGCCCTGCTGATCTTTCCCGGCCCCCTCGCCGCCTACGCTTCTTGGGGGGTGACCCTGGCCCTGCTTTCCGCAATCATCATCGGTCTCTGGACCGCCCTGACCGGCACCCATGCGGACCAGGTCTGCATCCCCCAGGACCGCATTGCCCCCATCCTGGGGTTCATCTCCGCCTCGGTCATTGCCCTGGGCGGCACGCAGATGCCCTCCGAGCGGCTTTTCTCGACCCTGGCAGTGGCCATTGCCGTCTCCACCCTGCTGACCGGGCTGGCGGTTTACCTGCTGGGCCGCTTCCAGATGGGCAATTTGATCCGCTTTGTTCCCTATCCAGTTATTGGCGGATTTCTCGCTGGCTCCGGCTGGCTGCTGGCGGCCGGATCGGTGCAGGCCGCCACCGGCATCCGCCTTTCCTGGGACAACCTGGGCATCCTGATTGTTGAGGGCCGGATCGATGGCTGGCTGCCGGTGGCCGCATTCGGCTATGCCCTGTTCGCGCTCAGCCGGAGAATCCGGCACTGGACCGTGCTGCCCGGCACCCTGGCTGCCGCGATCACTTTGTTCTATGTCTTCCTGGCACTGACGGGCACCAGCCTGGAAGAAGCCCGCTCATCCGGCTGGCTCATCCCCGCCCTGGGCCGGAGCAGCACCGCGCTCCCCGGTTTCCAGGCCGTCCTGGCCCTGACAGATTGGTGGATGGTCGCCCAACTGGGAGCCGCTTTTACCGCAGTGGCCATGACCTCGATTGTCTCCATCCTCCTCAACTCCAGTGCTCTGGACTTGGAGGCCCACCGGGAAACCGACCTGAACCATGAATTGCGCACCTTGGGCGTGGGCAACATGCTGGCCGGTCTCTGCGGCGGGATGGTGGGCTTCTCTTCCCTCAGCCTGTCCCGCCTGGTCAAAGAAGCCGGCGGACGCAGCCGCCTGGTGCATGCCGCCATGGTGGCGGTCTGTCTGGCCTGCCTGCTCGGCAACCAGCAAATCGTCGGCTACCTGCCCCGCTACGTCCTCGGCGGCCTGCTTTTCTACCTCGGCCTCATCTTTTTGCATGAATGGCTGGTCGTCGCCTGGGAAAAATTGCCGCGCCCGGATTACGCCGCCGTCATCATGATCCTGGGAGTCATCGCCTTTTCTGGTTATTTCCAGGGCGTCATCGTCGGCCTGCTCATCGCCACCCTCCTCTTCGTCGCCAATTACAGCCGGGTGCGGATTGTCACCCACGCGCTCAGCGGCGCCGACCAGCGCAGCAATGTGGACCGTTCTCCCGGCGAGCAGGACATCCTCCGCCAAGAAGGCGCGCGCATCCACATCCTCCGGCTGCAGGGCTTCATCTTCTTTGGATCGGCCAGCAGCCTGCTGACGCAAATCCGCGACCTGCTCGGGCCAGGCAGCCGCGTGAGCATGGTGGTGCTCGATTTCACCCGGGTTTATGGCCTGGATTCCTCCGCGGTAATCTCACTGCGCAAGCTGCGTGAACTGACCGGCTCGGTCGGCGCCCATCTCGTGCTTTGCGGCATCCACGGCCGCCTTTTGCGCCAGATGGAACGCTCCGGCTTCGACGCCCAGCCCGGGCCGAATTTGGAAATCCAGCCCGACCGGGACCGCGCCTTGGAATGGTGTGAGAACCAGATTTTGGCCCGCAAGGGATCCGGAACGGAGAGCGGTCCGGAGAAGGATTTGTTCAAGCGCCTGGAAGCCCACTGGCCGGACACCACCTGCCCTCCCGGAGGCCTGGCCGCTTACCTCGAACGGATCGATGTGGAGGCCGGCACCTGGATCATCCGCCAGGGAGAGCCTTCCCACGAACTCTTTTTCCTGGAAAACGGCAAGCTCACCGCCCAACTGGAAACCGGCATCCGCCTGCGGACGATGACTCCCGGCGCGGTTGTCGGGGAACTCGGGCTCTACTTGAACGAGCCCCGAACCGCTTCCATCATCACCGATGCGCCCAGCGTCCTTTACCGCCTGGACCGGGAATCCCTCCACCGCATGCAGCGCGAACAGCCCGCCCTGGCCTCCGCTTTCCACCAGTGCATGCTGCGCCTGCTGGCCTCACGCCTGGCCGCCACCAGCCGCACCTTGCAAAACGTGCTCGAGTAGCCCGGGAGAAAACCGGCCCCTGCTCAGCTGCTGGCTGCACCACCCACCAGCGCCTCCAGAGACTCCTTCAGGGTCTCCGCGCGGAAGGGCTTTGAAAGCGCCCCGTCAAAGCCGTAATCCCGGTAGCGCAGCAGCGCCGGATGGTTGGAAAATCCGCTGGTGACGATGATTTTCACGCCCGGATCAAACTTCCGCAATTTTTCCGGGATGCTCTCCCCGCCCATGCCATCCGGCACCAGGAGGTCGGTGATGACTGCATTGTAAGGCTTCTTGATCCGGACCGAAGCCCGGAACTCTTCCACCAGCTCGTCCCCGTCCTTCGTCGCCACCGCCTCGTATCCGAGCTGGTCGAGCAGGGCCACGACGAACTCGCGCACAAACCGCTCATCATCCATGACCAGGATGCGCTTGCGGTTGAGCACGCGGTTGGTGCTGCGGGCGACCTGGCGGGTGCCCTCATCGGCCAGGGTGGCCGGCAGATAGACCACGGCTTCCGTGCCGGTGGCGAAATTGGAATAGACCCGGACCGTGCCGCCGTGCTCGCTGGCCGCTGCCAGCGCGCTGGACAGGCCCAGGCCCTGGTGGCCCGGCTTGGTGCTGAAGTAGGGCTCGAAGATATGCTTCATGTGCTCCTCGCGGATGCCCTGCCCCTGGTCCCGGATGCGGATCACTGCGTAAAGCCCGGCCTTGAGCAGCGCGCCACCGCGGTCCACCCGCTCCAGGGAAAGGTCCACGCGGATCAGCCCGCGCTTGTCCATCGACTCCACCGCGTTGCGCAGGAGCTGGTCGATGGCCGAGCCGATCACCTGGGCGGACCCTTGCACCAAAATGCGGCCTTCCGGCATGACCAGTTCGGAACGCCCCATGCTGCCCGGTGGCACCCCGCGCTCCACACATTGCGGCAGCAGCTGGTGCAGGTCCACCGCAGCCGTGGCTTTGACATTGTGGGTGGACAGGGAAAGCAGTTCCAGGATGAGCCGGTGGGCCTTGTCCCCCACCTCCGCCGCCTCGGCCAGAAACTTGGCTTCCGGGGTGGTGGTTTTCACCAGCTGGCGGGCCATGTTGATTTTGCCCAGCATTGCCGTCACCAGGTCGTTGAAGTCGTCCGCCACCTTCCCAGAGATCGAGGCCACAGACTCCATTTTTTGCGCCTGCTGGAGTTCTTCTTCCATGCGCTTGCGGTCGCTGATGTCCCGGGCTACCAAGACGATGCAGTCCACCGAACCCGCATCATTGCGCACCACCGTGGCCTTCGATTCCAGAGGCACCCAGTGGCCGTTTTTGTGCCGCATGCGGTATTCGATCTTCCGGCCCAGTCCGGTTTCCAAGGATTCTTTGAAGACATTTTCCACCAGGAGGCGGTCGTCGGGGTGGATTTCGGAAAAAGAATTGGTCTGGACCAGTTCCTCCGGGTTGTAGCCCAGGGTGTCGAGGTAAGCCCGGTTGTTCCAAATGCGCTTGCCGCTTCCATCGATCACCGCGATCAGGTCGGCAATGTTTTCGGTGATGACGTGGTAAAGCGCAATCCCCTTGTCCTGCTGCTCGCGGTAGGAGCGCAGTTCCTCCAGTTCCAGCTTGAGTGCGAGGTTCTGGGTTTGCAAGCGGTCGTCGGTCGGTTCGGGAAATGACGGGCTCGCCTCTAGGTCATCCTGGGCCATATTTGACGCCATGGTAACAAGTTTAACACTTTTGGCCAGCGGTTTGGTGGCCGAAGGCTGGATAAGGCAAAATGCAAGCTTGAAGTCTGCCAAATCCTGGCGAAAACGTCCCCATGGCCGCTTTCATCAAGGAATTCAAGGAATTCATCACCCGTGGCAATGCCTTTGACCTGGCAATCGGCGTCATCGTCGGCGGCGCCTTCGGCCCGGTCGTCAACTCCATGGTCAAAGACCTCATCATGCCGGTCGTGGGACTCGCCCTGGGCCGTGTTGATTTCAGTAACCTTTACCTTCCCCTGACCCCCGCCGGCGTGGAAGCCGCAAAAGTCACCCTGGAATCGGGTTCTCCCTTGCTCCCCATCGCCAAGGCCCAGGAAATCGGCGCCGTCCTTCCCTACGGGAACTTTATCAATGCCCTGGTCACTTTTTTCTTCCTCATGCTGGGAGTCTTCATCCTGATCAAGTCCGTCAATGTCCTGCGCCGCCCCGCGCCCGCCCCGGCCGCTCCCGAACCTCCTGCACCTTCCCGCCAGGAACTGCTCTTGGAAGAAATCCGCGACCTTCTGAAAAAGTAGCCCTCAGAACACCTTGGGCGACCACTTGGTGTCGTTCATCGTTCCCTGGCCCTGATACTCAAAAAGCTTGCTGAACGGGAAAAGCGCCGTGCCCAGGATGCCCCGGGCATTCACACGCATGTCCAAATCCACCTTGTCCTGGACATAATCGTAAGACCCATTTCCGATCAGGGCGAAGGCCGCTGAGTAAACATCCAGCTTCTCGATCTGGATGACGCCATCCTTCATGGTGTACTCCGCCCGCGCCTTGTCGGCCACTGCATAGCCCAGATTCGGAATGATCGAGTTGAGCACATCGGAAAAGCCGCCGAAGATCGGAATGTCATACAGCACGCCTTTTTGAATGTTCAGCACGCCGAATCCATCGATCGAGGCCGTGTCATTGAGCCGCCCGCGCAGCGTGCTCTCCCCGTTCAGGCTCCCGCTCACATCCTGGTTGCCAAAATACACCCGCATCAGCTGCCCAAAATCCACTTCTTCCAGCCGGGCGCGCGCCGTATAAGGTGCTTGCGGTGTTAGATCGATGCCCAGCCGGGCCTGCACCTTGCCTCCGAAGAGCGCGAAAGGCTTGCGCGGGAGCACCTCCAGCCGGCTGCCCTTGAAGGTCAGATCGGCGTCCAAGTCCGCCATCACAATGTCCTTGCCCAAAAAGGCATACGTCATCCCCTCCGGCGCCACCACGCGCACCGCCAGGTCGGTCAGCTTTTGCCCGTCCACATCCACTGTGCCGGAGGCCTCCGCATACGGCGTGGCCCGGAAGCGGTAAGGACGGGCGTATTCCTCCATTTTGTTCCCGATGATGCGGGCGGTCTGCTGCAAGTTGAGCCGGGCCTTGACCCCTTTCAGCCAGACCATCCGGCTTTTGAAGTTGTGCCGCACATCCCCGCTCCCCTCCCCCTCCTCCCGCTTGACCACCAAGTCCGGCAGATGGATTTCCGCCCCGGAAAATCGGAACGAGCTGCGCACCTCTTTCAAAGCCACCTGCTTGTAGCTGAAATCCTGGCAAGCCAGCGTCCCGCTGGCCGTCAACCCCTCCAGGGCCAGGCCCGTTCCCTCCACCTGCGCCGCGACCTGTGGGCCTCCACCCCGGAACTCCAGGCTGTCAAAAAACGGCTTCGCCTTCGGACCGAACAGCGGTGCGAAATGGGTCGGGTCCAGCGAGCTGTCCAGGCTCGCCTTCAAGACACGCTCCCCGTCGTAAAAAAACTGGCCGCGCGCCTGGCCGGTCCGCCCGCGGATTTCGAATTCCGGCACCATCATCCGCCGCCCGTCCGTGGCGAACGGCAGGTAAAGCCGCTCGATGTGCGTCCCCCCCACCGAGACATCCAGCCAGGTCGAGCGCGTCTGCAGCAAGTAACTCAACCCCTGGCTCCAGTCCAGCTCCAGCGTGCCTTCGTTCCAGGGCAGGCGCCGGAAATGCACCCCGCGTAGAAACTCCCCCGCACTCCCCCCCACCACCGGTGCCAAGAGGGACAAATCCAAATCGGAATCGAACTGCGCCCGGGCTTCCCGGCTTCCGAAGGCCCAGGTCCCCTCCAGCCGCAGCCCGCCGCGGAGCCCCTCCACTTCTCCTTCCACGCGGGCCAGCCCCTCCTCCAGCCGGGCTTCCAGATAAATCCGCTCCGCCACCGCATCCCGCCAGGCCTGGCGCACCCCGTCCACCCTCACCACCAGCGAGCTGCCTGCCCAGTTGGCCAGCTGCACATCACCCTCCACGTCCACATGCAGCGGATCCCGTCCCTCGATTCCCGCCACTGCTGCCTCCACTTTCCTCCAGCCCGCTGCACGGGCTGCCCGCTGCGCCTCGTCCATCGGCGGACCCGCACGGAATCCATCGTAATTCACCCGCCCCCTCGCCCTCAGCTCCACCCCCAGGCACCGCCCGGAAAAGCGCCTCACCACCAGCACCTGCGGGCGGAATTCCACATCCAGCGCCAAATCCTCCACCTCGATCGCGGTCTCCGCGTCCAAGGGAACCCGCAAATCCGCGTTCGCCACCGAAGCCGCCTCCAAAAAGGACTCCCCGCGCCACCACGACAGCCAGTTGAATGAAAACCGCAGCCGCTCCACCTCCAGCGATTGCTCGCCATCCCGGTTGATCTGCCGCACCACCAAATCCCGCGCCACCACCCGGCCCAGCGGGTCCAGATAAAGCCGCGAATACTGCACCGCCAGGCCATTGCGGCTCAGCTCGGCATCCAGCCGCTCACTCACCTGCCGGGGCAGCCCCACATACCGGAACGCCAGCAGCACCGCCAGCACCAGCCCCAAAACCAGGATCAGCGCAAACCGCACCCAGCTCCCCCAGCCGGCCTTCCGCACCGGCACCTGCATTCCCGCACGCTTCCGCACCGGTGGCTTTGACTTTTCTGTGTTCATCGCGGGCATGTCCCTGTATGTTGCCCCGCTTCTTCAATAGGACAAGACCATGGCAGACCCCACCGTGATGGACAAAATCACCGCCCTTTGCAAGCGGCGCGGCTTCATTTTCCAATCCTCCGAAATCTACGGCGGCCTCAATGGCGCCTGGGATTACGGCCCCCTCGGCGCCCAGCTCAAAAAGAACATCAAAGACCACTGGTGGCGCGCCATGACCCAGCTCCGCGACGACATCGTCGGCATGGACGGCGCCATCCTCATGAACCGCGCCGTCTGGCGCGCCTCCGGCCACGAAGCCACCTTTTCCGACCCCCTCGTCGATTGCAAAACCTGCAAAGCCCGCTTCCGCGCCGACCAAATCCCCACTTCCGCCTGCCCCCAAAAGCCCAGCAAATGCCCCGGCCAGGGCGGCGCCTGCGACCTCACCGAGCCCCGCAGCTTCAACCTCATGTTCAAAACCCACGCCGGCGCCGTCGAGTCCGACGAAAACCTCGTCTATCTCCGCCCGGAAACCGCCCAGGCCATCTTCGTCCAATTCAAAAACGTCCTCGATACCTCGCGCCAAAAACTCCCCTTCGGCATCGCCCAGATCGGCAAAGCCTTCCGCAACGAAATCAACCCCCGCAACTTCACCTTCCGCTCCCGTGAATTCGAGCAGATGGAACTCGAATTCTTCGTCAAACCCGGCACCGGCTTCGAGTGGACCGACCACTGGCTCGAGCAGCGCCTCCTCTGGTACGAATCCATCGGCATCCCCCGCGCCAAAATCCACATCCTCGACGTCCCCGAGTCCGACCGCGCCTTCTACTCCAAAAAAACCTACGACCTCGAATACGAATTCCCCTTCGGCGTCCAGGAACTGGAAGGCATCGCCTACCGCACGGATTACGACCTCACCCGCCACCAGGAGGCCTCCGGCAAGCCCCTCGAATACTTTGACGAGGAGGCCAAGGAAAAATACATCCCCCATGTCGTCGAGCCCAGCGCCGGCGTGGACCGCACCGTCCTGGCCGTCCTGTGTGAGGCTTTTTGCGAGGAAGAAGTCACCGACGAAAAAGGCAATAAAGAGACCCGCACCGTCCTGCGCTTCGCTCCCTGCGTGGCCCCGGTCAAAGCCGGCATCTTCCCCCTGCTCAAAAACAAGCCCGAGCTGGTCGCCAAAGCCCGCGAGGTCGAATCCCTCCTCCGCCCCCACATGGCCACATTCTATGATGAATCCGGCGCCATCGGCCGCCGCTACCGCCGCCAGGACGAGGCCGGCACCCCCTTCGGCATCACCATTGATTTTGAAACCCTGGAAGGCGCCAAAGAAGGCCCCCTCGCCGGCCAGAAGGACACAGTCACGCTCCGCCACCGGGATTCCATGAAGCAGGAACGCCTGCCCATCGGCAGCCTCCTCGGCACCCTGCTGCCCCTGCTGCGCTAAGAGCCTATCCGGATAACTCGCGTGGACCGCGCTGGAGGTCAAAAAGCCGCTGCGCGAGGCGCGAGGAGGGAGCATATCGGAACCGATACGTGACCGACGAGCAACGTAGCGGGGCGGCTTTTTGGCCCCAGCCCAGAGGGTGATGGCGGCACCCGCCCGCCCCCTTCGTTGTCGCTCCCTTGCGTATCTCGTCCCGATCAGGATTGTCCGGTTGATTCATCTGTCTTGATTGGCAACACCAATAAAATGAGTGGGTTGCAAATGAAAAGGGATGTGACGCATTTGAAACCGGTTCACGTTTGCGGCCATGAATTGCGGCCGATTT
>Ga0209172_10003187_pt1 | contig 25915 bp, 24 predicted proteins | sample LarsenN4metaG_FD_184113 | JGI IMG/M metagenome (GOLD analysis project Ga0209172, IMG submission 184113) | Hot spring sediment bacterial and archeal communities from British Columbia, Canada, to study Microbial Dark Matter (Phase II) - Larsen... ... | reverse complement strand
TGTCGGCGCTGTCCCGAGACCCGGACAACTTCCGGTGTACCGCGATGCCGCGGTCTGCGGTGAGCGAATGCCCGACGAGTCGTTGCAAGTGGATCCGCAGACGCGCGGAATCGAGGGCGTCATTATTAGCCTCCAAGGGGTGACGAAGGGGAAGGCCTTCCCCGAGGACCGGACTCTGGTGCTTGAGAACCGGGCCTGCCGGTTCCTCTCCCGCATCAGCGCGACGGTGCCCGGCGTGCTCGAGATCAAGAACACGGACCCCATCCTGCACAATACCCACGTCCGCCACGACAGCCGGTACGGCCCGAATCTCGTCAACGTCGTCCAGCCGGTCGGCACGAGGGCGATCAAGAAGCCGATCGCGGAGGTCGGTCTGCTCGATGTGCGCTGCGACGCGCATCCCTTCATGCATGCATCGATTCTCGTCTTTGACCACCCCTATTTTGCCGTAACCGATGAGACCGGCGTTTTCACCCTGACTCAGGTTCCCGCAGGAACGTATCGGCTTCGCATCTGGCACGAAAAGTTCGGCTCCCGCGAGAAGACGATTCGCGTTCCCGACACCGGGCCCGTGACGGTGGATTGCGAACTGGCTTTGGAGGAGTGAGCCCCCTAGAGGCTCGTCATGGCCATTCGCCGCATCGCCGCGCTTAGTTGGTTTGGGACAACCTGGCGTTCGAGCATCCGGTTTCGCCAGACGGTCAGTCTGTCTTTGGTCGTGCTGCTCATCTCTGAACGACCTCTTCCTCATTCAGGAGGCGATGACTCGGCACCCGCAGGACCCTCACGTTGTCGAGCTCGATGTGGTTGACCAAGACAACATGATCGTCGCCGCACAGCACCCGGAGCGGATCGGCACCGTGCTGACCGACGAGGACTGGCTTGCGCCCGTCAAAAGCCCGAGCGAGTTTGTCGCATCGAAGACCGACGCTCGCGGCTCGCCGATTCTGGTGGTGGTCGAGCCTTCGTTCGACGGCGAGCGGGTCGCCGCCTGGGTTCGTGTGATTTATTCGCTGGCCGACGTGCGCCGCGAACAGCTCAAGGCCGCGGCAAGCATGGCCGTGATCGCGCTCGCGCTGATGATGGCCGGCGTCTTGGGTGTCAGCTTCGCCCAGCGGGACGCGGTTCGCCGCCTCCGCGATGTCATTCGCCAACTCCAGGAAGCCGTGCCGGCGCTTGCCGCACTCCCGCCATCCTCCCCTGAGGCCACTCAAGGGGAACTTGAGTCGTTGACGGAGACCGTCAGGCAGACCACGACGGTGCTGGAGCGACAATCGGAAGCGATACGGGAGTCCGAGCTGAAATTCCGCTCCGTCTGCCAGTCCGCGCATGACGCGATCATCTCAGCGGACGGTCAGGGCAACATCGTCTTCTGGAACACGGGGGCAAAGCGGATCTTCGGCTACGAGGAACAGGAGGTCCTGGGGAAGCCGTTGACCATGCTGATGCCGGAGCGATATCGCCCGGCGCATCTCCGCGGCTTCGCACGGCTCATGTCATCCGGCGAAGGCTATGTCCTGGGGAAAACCCTCGAGTTGGCCGGCCTCTCGAAGGCCGGGACCGAGTTTCCCCTGGAGTTGTGCATTGCGACCTGGAAGACGACTGAAGGGACGTTTTTTACCGGGATCATCCGCGACATCACCGCACGCAAACGGGCTGAGGCCTCCTTGCGAGAGAGCGAGGAACGCTTTGCGCTTGCGGTGCCAGGCTCCCACGACGGCCTGTGGGATGCGCGGGCGTTGCCGGGCGAGCCATGGTCTTCCCCCAGCACCCCGGTCTGGTATTCGCCCCGATTCAAAGAGCTGCTCGGCTATGACGAGCACGAGTTCCCGGATGTGTTGGGAAGCTGGATGTCGCGCCTGCACCCGGAGGACAAGGACCGCGTGCTGGCAGCAGTTGCCGCACACATCGAACGGAAAGCACCCTACGACGTCGAATATCGCCTGCGCACCAAGCAGGGCCAGTATCGCTGGTTCAGCGCCCGCGGCCAGGCCATCCGGGATGATACGGGGCACATGCTGCGTATGGCCGGTTCGCTGCGGGACATCACCGAACGCAGGCGGACAGAGGAGGCCTTGCAGGCTCTGACCGCCTCCCTGGAACAAAAGGTCCAGGAGCGCACGACCGAGCTTGCGATCGCGCGCGACCAGGCGCTGGCGGCCACTCGCCACAAGTCCGAATTCCTGGCCAACATGTCCCATGAGCTGCGCACTCCCCTCAACGCCGTGATCGGTTTTTCGGAAGTGCTCCCGGAGCGGATGTTCGGTGACGTGAACCCCAAGCAGGAAGAATACCTGCAGGATATCCTTTCCTCGGGCCGCCATCTGCTTACGCTGATCAACGATATCCTGGACCTCTCGAAGGTCGAAGCGGGCCGGATGGAGCTGGAGCTCACCACGTTTCACTTGCCGGAGGTCCTGCGGAAAACCCTCGCGCTGGTCACCGAGCGCGCCACGCGGCATGGGATCCGTCTCTCGATCGAGACCGACCCGCAGCTCGCCGAGTGGACGGCCGATGAGCGGAAGGTGAAACAGGTCCTGCTCAATTTGCTCTCCAATGCCATCAAGTTTACAGCCGACGGCGGCCACATCCAGGTGCGGGCAACGCCGGCGAACGACTCCGTCGCGATTGCCGTGTCGGATACGGGGATCGGCATCGCACCGTACGACCTGCCGCGGATCTTCGATGAGTTCTACCAGGCCCGGTCCGAGCACGTCCGCAAGCGGGAGGGCACGGGGCTGGGGTTGGCCTTGGCGAAGAAATTCGTGGAACTGCAGGGGGGACGAATCGCCGTGGACAGCGAGGTCGGACGCGGGAGCACCTTCACGTTCACGCTCCCCAAACGAGGGCCCGTCGAGAAGACGCAGGCCGTGCCGGAGGTGGTGTCGGCCGCCGAGCCCACAGGTCCACTGGCGCTCGTGATCGAAGATGACGCCACAGCGGCCAAGCTCCTCTCCATGTATCTCAGCGAGGCGGATTTCGTTGTCGAGGTCGTGACGGACGCCGAAGCGGGTTTCCAAAAGGCCCGATCGCTCAGACCGGCGATCATCACGCTCGACATCCTGATGCCCAAGGTGGACGGCTGGGACCTCCTGACCCGTCTCAAGGCCGACCCTGTGACCGCCAACATCCCGGTCGTCATCGTCTCGATCGTGGACGAGCGAGGGAAAGGTTTCGCTCTAGGCGCGGCGGAGTATCTCGTGAAGCCCGTCATAAAGGAGGAGCTGGTCCAGGCGGTCCGGCGCGCCGTGTCCGGATTGACGCCGGATCGTCGTCCGGCTTCTGTGCTGGTGGTGGATGACGATCCGATCGCCCTCGAGCTGATGGCGGCGATCCTGGAGCCGGAGGGCTTCGCGGTGCTTAAGGCCCCCACGGGATGCAAGGTGTGCGGCTCGCGCGGGATCGGCGACCCGATCTGATCGTGCTGGACCTGCTGATGCCCGAGATGGATGGCTTCCAGGTCCTGGATGCGCTGAAGCAAGACCGCGCCACAGCCGGGATTCCGATCGTGATCCTGACAATGAAGTCCCTGACCCATGAGGACAAGGAGCGCTTGAAGGGCCGGATCACTCATCTGGCCCGGAAGGCCGAGTTCGGGCGGTCGGAGTTCGTCACATTGATCCGCTCCTTGGTCAGCCGGCAGGTTGCGTGATGGCGGGCGAGCTCATTCTCATCGTGGAGGACAACGAGAAGAATCTGAAGCTTGCCAGGGACGTCCTGCACTTTCATGGGTACCGGACCCTGGAGGCGACCACGTCCGAGGAAGGCATTGAACTGGCGCGTACCGGGCACCCCTCGCTGATCCTGATGGACATCCAGTTACCCGGAATGGATGGCTTCGAGGCCTTCCGGAGGTTACGGGAGATTCCGGAGACACACCGAACCCCGGTCATTGCGGTGACGGCTTCGGCGATGGCGCAGGATCGCGAGCGAATCCAGGCGGCGGGCTTCGACGGCTATCATACCAAGCCGATCAGCATCAAGGAGCTGCCGCAGCTTGTACGAAGGGTGCTCGACACGAACCCGGTCCGCACCGGGCCCCAGGGGAAGCCCAGCAGGGGAGACGTCCCATGACGCACCAGGGGAAGATTCTTGTCGTCGACGATACGCCGCAGAACGTGAAGCTGCTGGCGGACTTGCTCACCGTAAAGGGTTACGAGGTCGTGACGGCCAGGTCCGGAGAAGAAGCCCTGGCCAAAGTCGAGAAAGACAACCCGGACCTGATCCTGCTGGATGTGGTGATGCCGGGAATGAGCGGCTACGATGTCTGTCGCAAGATACGCGAGAACCAGTTCACCTATATTCCCATCGTCATGGTGACGGCCCTTGATCCCGGCGAGGAACGAATCAAGGGCCTGGAAGTCGGAGGCGATGATTTTCTTACTCAGCCGATCCACAAACCCGAGCTGCTCGCACGGGTCCGGTCGCTGCTCAGGATCAAAGAGCTGTATAACACCGTACAGTCCCAGGCTGCCCAGCTCGGCGAGTGGAACAAGACCCTGGAGCAGCGAGTGCAGGAGCAGGTGATCGAGTTGAACCGGCTCGCCCGCCTGAAGCGATTCTTCGCCCCGCAGCTCGTGGACCTGATTGTCTCCGGTGAGACCAAGGACCCGCTGAAGACGCACCGGCAGGACATCACGGTCGTCTTCGTGGACCTCCGCGGGTTTACCTCGTTTGTGGAGACGGCTGAGCCCGAGGAGGCGATGGGAGTGCTTCGGGAATACCATGCCGAACTGGGCCGCCTGATCATGCAGCACGAAGGCACACTGGAGCGCTTCACGGGCGACGGTCTGATGGTAATTTTTAATGACCCCGTGCCGATCGAGAATCCGGCTGAACGGGCCGTGCGCATGACGCTGGCCGTACGGGAGCGGATCAGCGCGCTACGGAGGAACTGGGTGAAGGCCGGGTTCAATCTCGACTTTGGCATGGGAATGGCGTCAGGTTATGCGACGATCGGAGCCATCGGGTTCGAGGAGCGCTGGGACTACGCCGCCATTGGGACCGTCACGAACCTGGCTGCCCGATTGTGCGGCGAGGCCAAGCCCGGGCAAATCCTGATGTCACAGCGCCTGTTCAGCAAAGTGGAAGACCTCGTGGAGACGGAGCCGCTCGGCGAACTGACCCTCAAGGGTTTCCATCGCCCGGTCGCCGCCTATAATCTGCTCAAATTGAAATCATAGCTTGACTCGCCACCGACGCAAGGTGAACAACCCGGGCCAGACTGGTTTCGCTGACAAGAGGAGGATCAGTGAAGGCGCGTATCGACGACGTCCAGTTGGCCTACACGGACGAGGGCAACGGGATCCCGATCGTGTTCGTGCACGCCTTTCCGTTCGGGAAGGCGATGTGGGAGCCTCAGGTCAAAGACCTCTCGAAGCAGTTCCGGGTAATCGCGGCGGACCTGCGCGGGCACGGGGAGTCGGACGCCGGGTACCCGCCTGGCGGGTGCGGACGATACACGATGGAGCAGTTCGCCGACGATCTCAAGGGTCTGCTCGATCACCTGTCTCTTCCGCAGGCGGTCATGGCAGGACTGTCCATGGGCGGCTACATCCTGTTCGCGTTTTACCGGAAGTATGCCGAACGCGTACGCGCGCTGATCCTGGCCGACACCCGGGCGCAGGCCGATACGCAAGAGGGCAAAGCGGGGCGCATCGCCATGGCACAACTGCTTTATAAGGAGGGAGCGCCGGCGATCGCGGACGCGATGATGCCGAAACTGCTGAGCCCGGCAGCCCTCCAGGGGCGGCTCGATCTGGTACAGCGGGTGCGCGACATCATCACCGGCAACCAGCTCAGCGGCATCGCCGGCGATCTCATGGCCATGCGCGACCGCCCGGACTCCGTCGCGCTGCTCAAGCAGATCACGTGCCCTACGCTCGTGATCGTCGGGGAGCAGGATATCGGCACACCGCCGAGTGACGCCCGTCTGATGGCCGACAACATTCCCGGCGCGCGCCTGGAGATCATCCCCGGCGCCGGGCACATGTCCAACCTTGAACAACCGGACGCGTTCAACCGCGCGATCCGGTCGTTCCTCGCAAGTTTGTGATTTTCAGATCAGTTCGCCGGCGCCGCCCCGGCGGATGAGCTTGAGGAATTCGTCGCGGGTCTGCTGTTGATTCAGGAACGCGCCGAGCATGTGGCTGGTCACGGCGACGGTATTCTGTTTTTCGACCCCCCGCATCATCATGCACAGGTGCCGGGCCTCCATGACGACCGCGACCCCGAGCGCGTCCAGCTTGCTCTGAAGGGTCTCGGCGATCTGCACCGTCAGCCTCTCCTGAACCTGTAGCCTCCGACTAAAGGCATCCACGACGCGGGGAATCTTGCTCAGGCCGACGACCTTCTTGTTCGGGATGTACCCGACGTGGCAGCGACCGAAAAATGGCAGAATATGATGTTCACAGTTGTGCGTCAGATGGCCCCCGACCAAGAAGGTCGGATGGGGCTCGCATTTGAAACTGTACACCGTGTAGGGCTTCTTCGCCGGCGGAATTCGCCGAGTTTTGACCACCGTGGCATATGTGCTGTCGACGGGGACGTAAAACTCAGATTGCTGACGGAAGCCGTGTCTCTTGTACCAGCCCGCTTGCGCCCACCGATCTGAAACGTAGACCATCGAGCAACCATCCTCGCCTCCCACAACCTTGGCGACCGGCGTCTGGAGATATTGGCCGAGCTCGTCCATGAATGTCCTGTTGGCACTGAGAATGAATCGGCTGCCCTTATAAACCGTATACCCATCTCCGTCGCAATATCCGTCGAGAAAGCCCTGCATCATCTCCTGGCTCGCCGTCACCACCCGAGGGAATTGAACCGTCTTCGTTTTGCTCCTCGATCCTTTCTCGGAAATGCCGAGCCAGCGGCATAGCTTTTCACCGATGGCACGCGAGACCACACGCACCCGGTACATGGGAAGATCTTGCTTGGGAAAGCCCGAGGGGACGCTTACCGATTCAAGACGAGGCTGCAAAGGTGGGAACGCCTGGGCGAACATGTCACGGTATTTCCGAGCAAACTCCCTCTTCTGGACGACCAAGCAAATGCGGCGGCCGTCTTGGATGCTGCCGTCCGCAGCCGTGGCTCCGATCACATAGCCGAGCGCGTATCCCGGGACCGGGTGATACGGCTCCCGGCACAGCGATTTCGGTTCAATCCACTCAATCTTCGTGCCCGGCTTGAGCGCCTGGGCTTCCTGCCATCCCGACTCAGTCATGATGGGATGATCCGGAGTGACCCGAATGCAGCCTTCCGTCGTTCGCACCTCCGCCAGGTCTCTGGTCTTTCTGGTTGTCATCATGGTCACGGTTGTCTGGGCCAGATACCCGCGGTCAAGGGTCCATAACCGGTCTCCCGGTCTCACCAGATAAGCCGGCTTCGCTCCCTCCACCGCGTTCACGATCTGCTTGCTTGGCACGCATAGACTAAAGAAGTCGACATCCTTCACGATGACCATCTCTTGATACTCGATCGGAAACAGCGCCCCATTCAGGAGATGATCCACATCCTGTTCATAGCCCTTGGTCATGAACCGGAGCATCTTCTCCACGCGCTCCGGTGTTTTGAGCAACCCGGTCCGCTCCGGATCCTCCCCGAGCAGGACCAATATCCGCCCGATGAGGTCCCGCAACTCGGACGGCCCCCCGTTTTCCTCCGCCTCGACCCCCCGGATCAATGATTTCTTTGCACGCATGCCGTCGCCTGTTCCCGAGCAGCGGTGGGTTGCGCCCGCGGGCCGCCGGTGTATTCAAAGTAGTTATCGCGCGTCTCGATCAAGCCGATTTTTTCCAGCCGTCCAACCGGAATGCGATCCACCAGCATGTCCCAGATCACCTGGACCAGATTCTCTCCGGTCGTCACGAGGTGGACATACTCCGGCATGTGGTTGAGATCCTGGTGGTCATACCGCGCCACCACGGTCTCCGTCACGATACGATCCAGGGTCTCCACCTCTGTCACGCGTCCGGTCTCGGGATCCACGGGGCCGCGCACCGTGACGAGCAGGACATAGTTGTGTCCGTGCCCGTTCGGATTGTTACACTTGCCGAAGACGCGGCGGTTCTCCTCGTCGGACAGCACCGGCGTGTGCAGCCGGTGGGCCGCCGCGAAACGATACCGTCGTGTGATGCTGGCTTCGTCCATAGACTCAGTTAGGCCCGTTGAGCCCGTTGAGCCCGTTAGGCCCGTTGCGCCCGTTACGCCCGGTGAGCGCGTTATGCCGGTTGACCCGTTCAGCCCGTCAGCTAAGTTTCGTTAGCTGTACGGGATGAGCTCGGCATAGTCCTGTCATCTCCGTGAAGGCGGTTCTACGGGCACAACCGACTGAACGGACTCGACGGGCCACACTGTACAACAAAGGCCGGGAGCAGGGCCCCGGCCCCCTACCACACATCGGGTGCAGACGTGACGCCGGCTCAGGCGCTGAAGGAGCTGCCACAGCCGCACGTCGTCTTCGCCTGGGGATTCTTAATCGAGAACCCGGAGCCCTGGAGGCTGTCAACGTAGTCCACCTGGGCGCCTTGCAGCAGTGGGGCGCTCTGAGAGTCCATGATCACCTTCACGCCGCCCTGCTCGATGACCGTGTCGTCATCGCTCGTCTTCTCCTCGAAGGCCATCCCGTACTGATACCCGTGGCACCCGCCGCCCCGGACATAAATCCGGAGCCCGACCGCGTCTTTCTCCTCCTGCATAAGTTCCTTTATCTTCTGCTCCGCTACGGGCGTAATCGTCACCATCGTGTGCCTCCTTGTTCGTGCCTTCCGTCCTGTTCAGTGTACCACGCGCCGCGGCCTTATAGCGCCTCGTCGGCGGCGCCAAAGCGGTTGCCGCGAGCGGCGGCTTCCCGTCTCTGCATCGGCACCCTGACGACGACATCGCCGAGAATGCGCGCCTGACACCCGAGCCGATGATAGGCCTCGGTCAAGGCTTCGCGGTCCAGCAGGTCTTGTTCGTCAAACTCCACTTCGGAGAGATTCTCGCCGCCACTCTGAACCTCAACCCGACACGTTGTGCAGGAGGCGTTGCCGCCGCAGTCGTGATCGAGAGGAAAGCCGAGCGCCTGCGCGGCCTCCAGCAGACTCAGCTTCTCCGGCACCTCGCCGCTCTTGCCTTCTGGGTGCAGGAACGTCACTTTGGGCATCTCTAGAAAACGTCATTCGTCAGTCGTCATTCGTCACTCGTACGGAAGCGACTCGTTATCATGTCCCGAATGACGGATGACGATGGACGCCTTTCTGCTTTCACGCCCGGCCGGCGCCGGCCGGTACGGGCTTATAGGGACACCGCTGCTGCGTAATATGGTCCTCGAACTCCTGCCGGAACAAGCGCACGCTGCTCTGCACCAGAACCGCCGCGCCAGTCACCAGCGTGCAATAGCCGGTGCCCTTCACGAAGCCGCAGATCTGCAGGAGCGCGTCGAGATCCTTCTGGGTACCTTCCCCGTTCTCGATCTTGGTCATCAGGGTCGCGAGGTTGATCGTTCCCATGCGACACGGCGGGCACTGCCCGCAGCTTTCGTTCTTGAAAAACTCGGAGAACTTGAGCGTCTGCGCCACCATGCAGGTGGCGTCGTCCACAACGATCACGCCGGCCGACCCCAGGCCCGTGCCGGCTTTCTTCAGAGAATCGAAGTCCATGGCCAGGTCTAACTGATCCGCCGTCACCATCGAGAACGCCGGTCCACCGGGGAACACGGCTTTCACCCTGCGCTTGCCCGGTACCCCTCCGCCGAACTCCTCGATCAGCCGCCGCAGGGGTGTGCCCAGCGGCAACTCATACACGCCTGGCCGCGCGACCGCGCCAGAAAGCGAAAACAGCATCGTCCCCGGACATTTCTCGGTGCCGACCTGCGTGAACCAGGCCGCCCCCTCTTGAATGATGCGGGGTACGTTGCACAGCGTCTCGACGTTGTTCACCAGCGTCGGCTTTCCATACAGGCCGAAGTCGGTCGGATAGAACGGCGGCTTTTGCCGCGGCATCGCCGGCCGGCCCTGCATGGATTCCAACATGGCGGTCTCTTCGCCCGCGACGTAGCTGCCTTGTCCCGAAAAGAGCTCGATCTCGATGTCCACCCCCGTCCCGAGCACGTTTTTGCCCAGCAAGCCCTTCGCCCGGGCTTGCTCGATCGCTTGGGCGAGGTTCTTCTGCTCATCCTCGTATTCGTGGTTGATATAGATGAAGGACGCCTTCGCCTGCGCCGTATAGGCGGCGATCAGGCACCCTTCCAGAAGCTGATGCGGCTGATGCTTGAGGAGGTAGCGGTCTTTGAAGGTGCCGGGCTCGTGCTCGCCGGCATTGCAGACGAAATACCGCTCTTTGACGCGATGGTGGAGGACTTTGTCCCACTTCACGCCGGTCGGGAAGCCGGCTCCGCCTCGCCCGCGCAGTCCGGACTTTTTCACCTCTTCGACGATCTGATCACGGGTTAATTCCGTCACACACTTCCGCCAGGCCCCGTACCCCCCAGCCCGCAGGTAGGGCTCGATCTCCCAGGGCGCGCCATCCAGTTTCTGAAGCACTCTCCGCTCGATCGTTTCCACCACAATCCCCGCTAATCCGGGCCGACGAGTCCAAGCCCCAAAGTGGTCACTATAATGAGTCGCCGGAAGGATCGTCAAGCCGAAAGGCTGGGAATAGGCCAGGTTCTCAAGTGGTTAGGGCGACGGACCTAGTCGGCCCTCGCGACGACGGGACTATCAGCCTAGACAGAAGTGGGCATATCGTCCGACACAGGCAGTGGGAGCCCTGAGAGCCGAGGGCCGAGGTGGATGGTTAGGCACCTCGGCCCTCGGCATTCAGCACCTACTTGAAATGACTGCCCGATCCCATGAAAAACAGCATCGGAATCGACAGCATGAAATTGACGCGTGACGCAAGCAGGGCTTTCCGTCCCCATGCCGCCATGTCGGCAGGGGGCGGTGTCCCCTCGGCGGCCGACTTGGTGACAGCCGCAATGATCTTCTTCTGGTTCGGCCAAATGATCGCGTGGACGTTGGTCATCATAATGAGCCCCAGCACGCCACCGATCCCCACAGCGATCGCCCCGCTTCCGCCCTTCGAATACATGTAGAAGTAGAGGATCAGCCCGGCCAGGACCGTGACCGTTGCACCGTGCCGGAACCAGTTCAGCGCGGCCGGCATCAGCTTCGGGATCACCGCTTTCCGGGTCTGGTCATCAAGGCTCTTCAGGAAGGCCGCGTTGATCAGGTTGAAGAAGTACAGCAGCCCGATCCACGTGATGCCGGCGAGGAAATGGATCCAGCGCATCAGGATGCCGAACCAGTCTGTCTCCGTGGTAGCAGTGCCGACCATGAACACCGCGACGAGCACGGCGGTGAGGGCGAAGCCGACCCACATCGTGTGGTAAGGATTTTCCAAAAACTTCATGGTGTCCCCCGTTCGAGGTTCACTGCTCAAGTTCGCCTTGCGTATAGGGCTCTACAGCAGGGGCAGTCGGAATGTCAAGCCGCAGCGGATCTTCCGACGGCCAGATCATGCCGACAACATCCGATCTACGGCCGCACAGAGCTCCCGGACCGCCGCCGCCGAGGTATTCAGCGCGGCGCGCTCCTCCGGGCTCAGCTCATACTCGATGATGGCCTCGACCCCGGCTCGGCCCAGTCGCACCGGGACGCCCACGACCACGTCGCGCAGCCCGTACTCGCCGTTGCAGCGCACCGCGCACGGCAGGGTGCGTTTCTGATCCTTGAGGATCGCCTCAGCCATCTCCACGACCGACGCGGACGGCGCATAATAGGCACTCCCCGCCTTGAGCAAGTTCACAATTTCCGCGCCGCCCTCGCGCGTGCGCCGGATCAAGGCCTCCAGGCGGTCCTTGGGCAGCCACTCGCTGATCGGCCGGCCGGCGACGGTCGTATAGCGCAGCAGCGGCACCATCGTATCGCCATGCCCGCCCAACACCATGGCTTGGACGTTCGACACGGAGACCCCCAACTCGGCCGCGATGAACGCGCGCAGCCGGGCGGAATCGAGGACGCCGGCCATCCCCAGGACCCGGGAGGTCGGGAAGCCGCTGACTTTCTGCGCCACGTGCACCATCGCGTCCAGCGGATTGGTCACGAGAAGCAGGACGGCGGCCGGCGACCGCGACGCCACCTCGCGCACCACCGATTGCACGATCTTCGCGTTGATCGCGAGCAGCTCGTCACGGCTCATGCCCGGCTTGCGCGGCACCCCGGACGTGATGACGACGAGCGCCGAGCCCGCCGTCTCCTCGTAGCGGTTGCTGCCGATGATCCGGGAATCATACCCGCAGACCGGGCCCGCCTGGGACATGTCCAGCGCCTTACCCTGCGGCAGCCCCTCGACGATGTCTACCAGGACCAGGTCGTAGCAGTCCTTTTCGACCAGGCGCTGCGCGACCGTGGCGCCCACGTTCCCTGCGCCTACCACCGTAATCTTGGGTCGTCCCATGCTTTTCCCCCAACGCTGCGCGCTGAATGATGAACGATGAACGGAAGAGGCATTCACCCTGTTCCGCGCTCATCGTTCCGCGCTCATCATTTCTCTTCGTGCCCCGTCCACCCTCCCACCTTGAAATTGATCGTGCAGACGAAATTCTCGCCGTCGTAAAAGTTGACCTTGATCTTCTTTTTCCCGTACGCCCGGGCCAGGAAGTCCTCGGGACTGTCGATCAGCGCCTGATAAGCGCCCGGCTCGTAGGCGCCCAGCTCGTGAAACGTGACGATCATCCCCGATTTGACTTCCTCCAGCACTTTGACCGTGCACCGTGGAAACACCTCCCAGAATTTCTCGCGGATCGCCTCTGCGGACGGCTCAGGCCGGTCCTCGCCCGGCTTCACCTCTTTCGCGAACTTCGCCAAACGCCGAACATAGGGATACTGATGGCCGGTGAACAGTCTGTAGAGCCACGGCGGCACCGTCTTTTCTTTCGATTGGTCGGTCATTAGTTTTGCCTTCGCATGCCCATTGCCTCGCCTCATGTGGTGAGCCGCTGATACATCCGCGGCAGCCGTTCCGGCAGCGCGGCGATCCGATCAATGACAAGGAACCGGACCTCGCCATACATCCGCCGGAGGTAGTCGTCCGCCTGCTTGTCGACCGTGATGCAGAACGGATGGATGCCGGCCATGCAGGCCTCCCGTAACGCCATCTTCGTGTCTTCCAGCGAGTACTCCTCCGCGTAACCATCGTCCAATGGCTTGCCGTCGCTGATCAGCACGAGCAGCTTCACCTTCGCGCTCCGTGCCTGCAACCTCCGCACCGCATGGCGGATGGCGGCACCGTCCCGGTTCTGATGGCGTGGCCCCAGGGCGCTGATGCGTCGCGCCGCTCGCGCAGGCGAACGCTCATCGAAATCCTTGATGACGATACAATCCACCGCACGTCGCCCCTGACCGGAATACCCATAGACGGCATACTGGTCACCGATGGCCTCCAAGGCCTGACAGAGCACCACGACGCCTTCCTTCTCCACATCAATCACGCGCCGCTCGCCCGATTCGATCTGCCGGCTGGTGGACCCACTCAGGTCCACCAGGAACACGGCCGCGACGTCACGTTCCCGTTTTTCCCGTCGCACGTAGATCCGGTCACCCGGTTCCGCCCCGGCCGCGCGGTCCGCCCATCGCCGGACCGCCGCATCCAGATCCACCTCCTCGCCGTCGGCCTGGCCCTGGACACGTCGCATACCCGGCGGACGCAGGTTCTCGAAATACCGTCGCAGGAGGCGCACCGCCGGCGCATGGGCGGCAAGAGTCGCCTGGGCGAAGTCATCCCCGCTCTCCGGCGCCGGCTGCTCGACCACGCGGCACCAGCCGGACCGGTAGTCCTGAATCGTGCCGTCCCACTCGTCGTAGAAGAACTCCCGTTCACTGAGCCGCTCCCCCGGTCCAGGGCCCTGGGGTTCGTCCAGCGCGGCGACCGGACGTTCGACCCCGGCCCCGGGGGTCTGGGCCACCGCCTGCCCGGCCGCAGCCATCCCGTGGCGGAGGGTCGGGCGAGACGTCCGTGCCGCGTCGAACCCGACGGAATCCCCCTCCCGCAACGTCGGTCGGTCACCCGCCGCCTCGTCTCCTCGCTCACGGTCCGAACCGCCACCTCCATGCCCCACGAGCGCGGGGTTCATGTCCCCGCGGTAGGACCAATTGGTGATCGGGCGATAGTCTCCCGACATCTCCTCAGCGGCCTGCGGACCCGCGCCCAGGTCGCCCGATTCCCGTTGGGCCGATTGCTCCGTCTCCGCGTGCAGGCTCGTGATCATCGTGTCCAGGGTGACGTAAATGCGGTCGGCCAGCCTGACGACATCCTCCGCCGTCGCGTGCGGCGTCCACAGAGGCCGGCAGAGCGCCCAGACCTGGTCCACGACTCCCGCAATCGCCTCAGGAATCCGGAACGTCCCCGGGCCGGCCGTTGTGAGCAAGAGCAGCGCATCCAGGACCAACTCCCGGACCGACATGCCGTGGAGCAAGGACCGCGTCGTCGCCGCCTCCCTCGCCAGTTCCGCCAGGTCGCGTGTGAGTCCGGGATACTCATGCTGCAGCCGCCATTCGACGCGGGCGTCTTCCAGCACGGTCCAGAGGTCCCGCATGAGTGCCGGTTTTGGGTAGAGCTCGAACAGGGCGCCGAGACTCCGCACCTCCACCACTTCGCCTCCCCCGTAGCGCTCACGAACCGCCGCGATGAGATCACGCAGGGGGTCGAGCGTGAGCGAGTACGTGCCGAACTCCAGATGGCCGGCTTCATGCGCGGTCATGAGGAGGTACAGCCTCGCGTTTTGCTCGCGCGTCGGATAGCGACGCAGCAGGGCAGGCAGCCGGATCACCTGCCCGTCCTGACTGACGGACGCCCGCACCGGCCGCGGGCCCTCTGCCTCCGTATTCGCCGGCAACGCCGCGATCGCCACATCCCGCCCGCAGAGACCCTCGGCAAACAGTTTCAGAGACCGGGCCACCCAGCGCAGCGGCATCCCGCTCATGGCGTCTTCGAGCGAGGCCAACGCCTTCCGCGTCTCCAGCGCGAAATAGGCGCGGGCGCCCTCGGCGCTGTAGGCAAGCACCTCCATGCCGCCGCGGAACCAGTCCTCAAACCGTTGCGCGGCGTCCGCCGCCTCGCCGATTACCCCGAGAATTTCGGGGCCGCGCCCGAGGTAGGCCAGCGCGGCGTGCGCGTCCCGCTCGGCGAGGAGCGCGCCATACTGCAACATCTTGACGCGCCACGCCTCGGACGGCAGGCGACGCAGCAGCGCCGGGGCATCCGCGAGGAAGGCGATCGCAGCCCGCGGCTCCCGATCGGCCAGCACCGAACCGAACGCGATCACCTGCCTGCGGGCCTCTGCGCCCTCCACGTCACCGAGCATGCCGGGGCTGGTCCGGAAAAATTCCAGGGTGGCGAGGTAATCGGTCTTGCCCAGGGTGTTTTGCGTCACGAGCTTCATCCCGAACGCGACCCAGTCTCGAACCAGGTTCAGCGGGATGACCCTGGCGAGCGCAGGGCTCTGGTGGATGAACTCGATCCCCAACACGTCATCCCATCGAGACAGCTCCAACCCGATCGTGCCCCAGGCCGCCAGCTCGTCCGCCGGCGCCGCCGCGAGCAGCTCGGGGATGGTGCGGAGGAACTCCACCGCGACGTGAGGATCGCCGGCGGCCAGCTCCACCCCGAGCGCGAGTGCGCGGCCGCGCACAGGCGCCGGCTCGATCAAACTGAGACGCAGCGGGCTCTCCCGGAAGTATTTCATTGCGGCGGCCCCCGAGACGCCGGCGACCATCACCCCCAGATCCAACCACGGGATCACCAGATCGAGCTGTCCGTGCCGCCGCAACTCTTGTAAGGCGTCGATCGCGCCGTGCGCGACCTTCACAGAGGCCACCGACAGCTCGCCGAGCAACTCACAGACGGTCGCCACTGACTCGTCCGTCCCGAGCGCCCCGCGTAGCTCCGCGACCATCGTCGCGGCACCGGCGGCGCCCAGCCGTTCAGCCACCTGCGTCACGAATCTCTCTTCCGCGTTCACCAACGGCCCCCAAGCTCCGGAACCCGTGGTTTCCGGTCCCCGCTACTTCTGTTTCCGACCGGCGCGCACCCCAGTCGCCCGTCCGTCTTTCTTTAGAACTTGGCGATTGTAATGAAGCCCCAGCCGCTTGTAAACTAGCGCGCGACGCGGTGTCCGCGCCAAGTGGAGCTCGTGACCCACATGACCACCGACCACCGCGACCCGAAAAAAGCACCCCGGGGACGGGGGGGCCTTCCGCCCGCACCGCCGCGTAGCACGCCCAAGGGCGGCGCGCCCCGCCAGACCCCGCGGTTCCCGCTCCACTGCCGCGTCCTTTTCGCAGCCGGCCATCAGCAACGCGAGGGCTCCCTTACGGACCTCTCGAAGGCAGGGTGCAAGATTCGCTGCCCCGCCTCCGTAGAACTTGGCATGGAGTTGCAGTTGAGCTTGTTCGTCCCCAACCACGCCCGGCCGTTGACTGTGGACCGGGCTGTCGTGCGCTGGGAGCGGGGCGAGGAGTTCGGCGCGGAGTTCTTGAGCCTTCAGCCTGCGGAGCAGGAACGGCTCGGGCTCTTTCTCACGAGCCTCAAGAAAGACGCGAAGACGTGACATGCCGCTGCCGCGGTGAACGGACCGACTGCACAGGGGCAACGCGTCCGGGTGGGGTGTGCCAACGAAACCGGGCAGGCCGTGAACTCCCGGTTCCACCGCATGCCTGCACTGCGCTGCTAGCAACTTCGGTGATCCTAGCGGGCATGGCCGCAGCCACCCCGATCGATCCACGAACGCTCCCCGTCACCAGTGAGCTCGCCACACGCCTGCGCGACCATGTAGAGTTTCTTGCCAGCCCCGCGCTCAGGGGTCGACAGCCAGGGACGCCGGAAAACCGCAAGGCCGCCGATTACATCGCCGCCCATTTCCGGGATGCAGGTCTGGACTCGCTGCCGTCGCTGCGAGGATACGCTCAAGCCCTTCCCCGAAATCTCGGCGACAATCTGTTCGGCCTGCGGCGAGCCCAATCGAGCCGTGCTCGGTCCGCCGCTGGTGCCTCCCTTGACGCGCGTTGGATCCTGATCGGCGCCCACTTCGATCACTTAGGCGACAACTATCTGGGCGCGGACGACAACGCCTCCGCGGTCGCCATCGTGCTGGAACTCGCGCGCCGCCTCCCCGCGCTCCCCAACCATCACGTGCTCTTCGCCGCGTTCAACGCCGAGGAGCCCCCGTACATCCGGACGCCCGAGATGGGCTCGCAGTACTTTGTTGGTGGCTTGCCACCCGAGATCGGTTCCCCGGCGAATTTCCAGGCCGTGATCATCATGGACCTGATGGGAGGGGCTCATTGGGCACCGCTGCGAGAGGTCCTCTTCGCCGCCGGCGCGGAGGAGAGCCCTGGCCTTTATCGCCGCCTTAAGGAGGCGGCTGCTCGTGAAACGTTAGACGTGAAACGTGAAACGAAAGCAGGAGAGCTTCCCGCCTTTCGCCTTACGCCTCACCCCGGGGACCCGTTGATCTGGGGAGGGCAACGGGTGCCCCTCACGGTTCTTCCAGTAGGCATGCATCTCGTCGAGGAAATCCCCCTGATCGGCCGGGTGTCCTTCAGCGACTACGACGCGTTTCGCAACGCAGGCGTGCCGTTCCTGTTTCTCTCATCAGGGCGCACGCCGCGGTATCATCAGCCTACCGACCTGCCGGACACGCTGCACTATGAACGGATGGCCGCGAGCGTAGACTGGCTCGCGGCGCTGGTGCAGCGTGTGGATGAGGATGAGGAGCCTTACCGTGTTGAGGCCGGGCGCGTGGAGTTTGCCGACGAAGTGGCCAGCCTCCGCCCGCTCGTGGCGCTGGCGGCGTCACGGGACACGATGATTCCGGGTACGTCGTTTCTGTCGCTCTGGAAGCTGAAACGGGATCAGGACTGGCTGGCGGCGCTAGACCCGGATAGAGCCACCCCCCAGGATGTCAGGCGACTGGAGCGGCTCTCGATTCGATTACAGTGTCTCTTGGCGGACTTCCCCGGCTGTTTCCTGTTCTAAGGCCTTGGGTGATCCGGCATTGAATTCCATGGACTGCTTATCGTCGCAGCCGCACGTTGGGAAACGCATGGGAGGCGTGGGGCCTCGGCTCTGTCGGGTTACGCGGCCTTGCGATACGTTACCGCGCCGCAGTGCGGACAGATCTCGCTGCTGTGACCGATGGTTTCCGATTGTCTGTCAGCCGGGGGCTCCGAGGTTATCGCGCTGGCCATCCCCAATACAAGAGTACCCACCAAGCCAAACACTACCAGTACCATTATCGCCGCCATGGTCCGTCCCTCCTGGGCTAGGTGAAAGTAACGCCTCTGACGCCGACCGACGGTCAGCCCCGACTCATGTGCGCAAAGGCCACCGTGAAGACCAGCATGGCCGCCAGGATGGCGAAGGCGAGCAACGTGGCCCAGGCCGTGCGGATCGTCGTCCCCCGCGGCTCTGGGTTCGTCTCATGATGGCCTGGTCTCACGCTCATCTCCGATCCTCCGTCCATGCTCCGTCGCACACCGCGGCAGCTCAGCAATCCCCGTGCCAGTATTTGCTCCATGATCGCCTCAATCCCCTTTGACACAGAAGTCCTCGATCTGATGCCACCCGGTCCACAGGGCGACGTTCTCGGTGCTTGTTGAAGAGCCTCCGGCTGGTATGCAAACCTGTGAACCATGTAGCCAGTCTGTGAACATCGTTGACAGGGTGCGGGCTGATGCGTCAGCGTCAGCAATCTCTTGCGGGGTCCGTCGTAGGGGATGAAGGAGCGTATGGAAAGCTCGCCACGATCGACCACCAGTCGGACGACGCCCTCCACCGAGCAACTCCAGGCGATCCTCGATTTGTCCAGAAAGATGAACGCCGAACATGACCTGTCAGCCTTGCTCCATCTGCTTGCAAAGGAAGGCGCACGGTTGATGTCGGCGGAGCGAGCGACGACCTTTCTGCTGGACCGCGAGCGCTGCGAGCTCTGGTCACAGGTCACCCTCGACGGCGAATCCATTCGCTTGGATGCACGCTTGGGAATCGCCGGTGCCGCTGCCATGTCGGGCCAAACGGTCAACGTACCCGTTGCCCAACAGGACAGCCGGTTTCATCAGGCCATTGACGCGCGGACGCAATTCTGCACACGGAGTGCCCTCGCAGTCCCCCTGCGCGACCCTGCCGGCGATGTCATCGGCGTGCTCGAAGCCTTGAACAAGACGGGCGGTCCGTTCACCGAGGGCGATGAGCAGATCGCCCAGGCCCTGAGCGCACAAGCCGCCTTGGCGGTCAATACCGCCCATCTCTTGCAAAACCTGACTCAAGAGCGGGAACGGCTGCAAAAGGAAAACGTCCAACTTCGCCGGGAAGTGGAAGAGCGTTTCTCGACCCGGAACATCGTCGGCACCAGCCACAAGGTGCAGGCGCTGGTGAGGCTCATTGACCAGATCCGGGATAGCTCCGTGGACGTGCTGATCACCGGCGAGAGCGGAACGGGCAAGGAGATGATCGCGAAGGCGATTCACTACAACAGCCCGCGCGCCCAGCGGCCGTTCGTGGCCCTGAATTGCGCGGCACTGCCCGAGAATTTGAAGGAGAGTGAGCTCTTCGGGATCGAGAAGGGCGTGGCGACCGGGGTCGATCGGCGCGTCGGCAAGTTCGAGCAGGCCCACGAGGGCACGCTGTTCCTGGACGAGATCGGCGACCTCAGCTTGACGGCCCAGGCCAAGATTCTGCGTGCCTTGCAGGAGCGGGTGATTGAACGCGTCGGCGGCCGCACCCCGATTCCAGTGGACGTGCGCATCGTGGCCGCCACGCACATCAATCTGGAGGACGCCATCAGCCAGGGGAAATTCCGCGAAGACCTGTACTACCGGCTGAAAGTCATCCAGATCCAGACGCCGGCGCTGCGTGAGATCCGCGAGGACATCCCGCACCTCGCGAGCCATTTTCTGGAGAAGTACTGCCGCGAAACGGGCAAGGAGCCGAAGCGGCTGACGCCCGCCGCGTTGCGGCGATTCGAAGATTACGCATGGCCGGGGAATACCCGTCAGTTGGAGAATGAAATCAAGCGGCTGGTGGCATCCTCTCGGCGCCTGGTGATTGGAGAGGAGGACCTGGCGGAGAACATCCGCGGCTCAGGCCGGCCGCCCCTGCCGTCGGCAATGCCTGAGGGCGGCTCTCTGAAGGACGTCGTGGCCGAATTGGAGGCCCGGTTGATCCGCGACGCGCTGCGCCAGAACGGAAATAATCAAGTCAAGGCCGCGAAGACCCTGGGCCTGAGCCGGCAGGGACTGATCAAGAAAATGAAACGGTACAAGATCACCGCCGCGTCCTGATGGCCGGGCCGTGGGCCAGGAGCCCGGCGATCTCATCGACCTCGAATCGTGGGAAGAGCCGCAGTTGCCCCGCCTGGGTCACGATCCGCACGCCCTCCCTCGCCGGCGTCACGGTGCCGATGCGGACGGCGCGGATGCCAGCCCGGCTGAGCGCCCTCTTGATGCCGGACTCGTGTCTCGGGTCGGCACTGATCAGCAGGGCGCCTGAGGCAATGGCGCCCAGCGGGTTGATCCTGAACTCGGCGCACAGCCTCGCGCCCTCCGGCAGTATCGGCACCGCCGCTTCTTCCACGCGCAGCCCGACCCCGGCGGCTTCAGCCAGCTCATAGAGCGCCGCGCTCAGTCCGCCTTCAGTCGGGTCGTGCATTGCATGAACACCCCCGGCCTTGAGTGCAACGGCCGCGTCGCGCAGCACACCGATCCCCGGATTTTCGAGAAAACGACGACAGCGCCGGATGAACTCGACGGAGAACCGCTTGCGCAATGCCGGCGCCTGCTCCCGCGCGAGAATCGAGACTGCCTCGATCGGGACGCCTTTTGTCAACAGGAGCGCATCCCCTACCCGCGCCCCCGCCGTCGTGAGCAGCCGGCCTTTCTGGCACTCACCCAGCAGGCACCCGACGATCACAGGACGCGTCACGGCGTCCGTGACCTCGGTATGGCCGCCGACCAGCGCCACCTGCAGCCGGCGGCAGGTCGCGCGCAGTTCCCTGAAGATATGCGAGGCCTGGGCTGCGGTCGTCCCGCCGGCGGGGAGCAGGATCGTGGCCAGAAACCACCGCGGCGTGGCGCCCATCGTCGCCAGGTCGTTCGCATTGATCGTCAAGGCGTACGCGCCGATTTCTTCGCCCACGAGGGTAATCGGATCCGTCTTCGCGATCAGCAACCGGTTGCCGAAACGGATCGCGGCCGCGTCGAGCCCGATGCCAGGACCGACTACGATCCGGCGATCGCGCGCATCGTGCTGCAACCGCGCGAGGAACCGGCGGAGCAGCGATACACGCAGCTTGCCGGCGGGCAGGATACCGGACACCCGCCGGTTCATCCGGGATGATCTCCTGTGTGTCGTCGTTGACCCAAGACGTCTCGCACGCGCTGCGCCGTCACGCCGGCCAACAGGATACGCTTCCGGCGCGATCCCATGCCGGCCTCCACGCGTACGCGCTGTTTGGGAATGCCGAAGACCGCGGCCAGGAACACGCAGAGCGCCTCATTGGCCGCGCCCTCGGCCGGCGGGGCGGCCACGCGGACTTTCAGGGCGTCCCCATGCAGGCCCGCATACTCGGTCCGTTTGGCGCCGGGCTGAACATGGATGGTCAGGAGGACCCCGTCTGGCCTCTCCCGAATCATCGCTGAATTCATTCCAGGCAGGAAGGTAACGGGGAAATCGGTCCGGCAAATGACCTAGCCTTTGACCGCTTGGAGCGTCTCGCGCAGCTCCTGCACGCGCTTCGCGAAGAGATCGAGATGGGCATCCCGGCCCGGTTGTTCGTTCCGGTACTTCCAAAGTCGCTTGAAGACGGTCCGCAGTTCCTTGTTGATCGTGACCGCCTTGGCGTAGGCAGGGGTCGCCGCCTGCTCCTTGGTCACGTCACAGAAGCTGTCGTTGAGGGCGTGGAACTGATTGTGAAGATCATTGAGGGGGGCATCATAGCCTTGGCCGCCGCGAGCCGCCTTGGCGCTGGCCTCCAACATATTGGTCAGGTTGACCAGGGTCTCAATCCCGGTGGCGCCCTTTGCCTTTTCCCGAAACTCGCCAGCTCTCGGGTAAAACAGGTAGCTGCACCCCGCGCTTCCAAGAAGCGCGATCACCAATGCACAATTCAAAACGAAAAACGGAAGCGGACCACTCGCCAATGAAGTGTGCATCGCTAGTTTTGCCTTTTTCATCATGGTCATCCTAGAAGATCGCATTCACCAGCTCTTGAATGCTCCGCTGCATGTCCGGGTCGTCGGTGATTGGCCGCGTGACCGCGGCCTCACAGGCGCGGGCCGGCGGCAGCCCCTCCCGCATCAGCTCCCCCGCGTAGATCAGAAGCCGCGTGCTCACCCCTTCCTCCAGACCGTGCGTGCGCAGGTTGCGGACCTTCTCGCCCAATTTCACCAATCGTTGCGCCGTCTCCTTGTCGACTCGCGCCTCATGTTCGATGACCCGCGTCTCCACTTCACGCGGCGGATATCCGAACTCGAGCGCCAGGAACCGTTGCTTGGTGCTCTGCTTGAGATCCTTGAGCACGCTCTGATACCCGGGGTTGTAAGAGATCACCAGCATGAACTCGTCCACCGCCTCGATGACCCGGCCTTTCTTCTCGATCGGAAGGATCCGCCGGTCGTCGCTCAACGGATGGACAATGACCGTCGTGTCCTTTCTGGCCTCGACGATTTCGTCCAGATACACGATCGCGCCGTGCTTCACCCCCAAGGTGAGCGGCCCGTCTACCCAGACGGTCTCATCGCCTTTGAGCAGATATCGCCCGACCAGATCCGACGCAGTCAGGTCTTCATGGCACGCCACCGTGATGAGCGGACGTCCCAGCCGATAGGCCATGTATTGCACGAAGCGCGTCTTGCCGCAGCCCGTGGGGCCCTTCAACATGACCGGCATCCGATTCCGCGCCGCGATCGTGAACAAACCGATCTCGCCGGCAACCTCAGCGTAGAACGGCTGCTCGCGGATCCGGTATTGCTCGACGTCGAGTTCCTGCCCTTTGGTCATCCCTCACGCTCCACGTCGGGCGACGCGGCCGGTCGCGCACCTCCGGGCCGCTCCGTCCCTGGCCTCGACAGATAACTGAAACAGCTTCGAAAGATCAAGTGACAGCTCAGCGTGGCTCGGTGACAACGTAGCTCGGCACCAATCTGATCGGATGATAGGCGCGTTTGGATCGGGCCAGGGAGGGCAGGCCGGAATCGTCCATCGTATTGACCAGTTCGTATCCCCCATCCACCGCCTCACGACAGAATTGGCGAAAGATGAACTGGGCCAGACCCGGAACCTCGCGATCCGCGACCTCCAGCAACACACAGAACACCGACCGGGAGCGGGCGAACCCGACGGTGTACGCGCGCACCTCATCCTCGACCCATACCACGCGTCCGATTAATCCCAGCTCCCGCCAGTGCGTCAGCGCCACGCGATGCGCGGACTCGGCGTCGCGCAACATGTGCCGGGCCACGGCGTCGCGCGAGGCGGGCCCACTGGTCTCCTGTTGCAAGACCCACCGCCGGTACAGCGCCAGGCACGCCTCCCGGTGCTCGTCCTTGTACGGCTCATACCGGTGCCGGCAGGTCCGCTCGAACCGATTGCATGCGGTCCGCTGGGACTTGTACCGGTCGCCGGCGAGCGCCGCCAGAGCCGCACTCTGATAGAGGTAATCGGGATGTTTAGGGGCCAGCCGGTAGCCCATCGATTCGATCGTGGCTGCCATTTCTTGCGGGATATTCTCGATCCGGGAGACGGCCGAGCCCTGGTTGCGCTCTCGCATCAAGGCGAAGGCCGCGGCAAGCGCCGCGGCCTCTGGCACGAGGTCCGAGGCTCGAGGCGATAGGCTGGAGACGACATTGTCGGCTGTCGCCCCTTGCCCCGCGCCCCGCGCCTCGTGGCCGCCGCTGCACGGCAGCGGCGGCAGCGTCATGAAGATGCCGTCCTGGTTCTCTGCAAACAGGCACAGGTGGGCATCAAGCTCCGTCCACGAATAGGCGAACAGCTCGCGCCAGATGAAATGTGAGGCAAAAGCATATGCGGCGAGGGGGGTCTCACAGAAAGCGAACGCCTGTTCAAAGCGGGAGCGATCGTCTAAAGTCAATGGGTGAAGGGCAAGGGGTGAGGAGCGCCTGCCAGCCAACCTCGCCGTTAGCTTTGGCAACTCATGCAGAATGACAACATCATCCTGAAAGCGGCCGATCAAGCGCGGATTTTTCTCGTACACGTCCAGATAGTCATCCTTCTCGATCAGACCTACGATCTGCTTGGCATAGGCGACGATTTCGGGCGCGACCCTCCCCCACCCTTGCCCTCCCCCAATTTGGGGGAGAGCTCGGGAGGGGGAACCTCGAACCTCGAACCTCGAAGCCTCTCTCAAGAACGGGCATTTCGTATCCCATCCCAGCACAATTCGGCTCCGGTCCTCGTTCCACATGACAGCCAGCGGATACAGACGGCAGTCCAGCGGCCGAACCTCATAGATTCTGCACTGTGAAGTCACCGGATCGAAGGCCGGACAGAGGTAGCCCGTGCCGGTGGTATTCGGCACGAGCCGGATCTGGCCACCCGCCGGGTCTGGGAAGTGGGCGGGATCCACGCCGGCAGCCACGGCTCGCTGGATTTCCTCCGCGGTGAAATACGGCCGCAGGAAGCTGTCGGCCTCAGGAAAGCGGCAACAGACATCACACGTGAAGCAGACCCGGCTGGGCACGAGCTGAGGTACGCGGGTCGTCGCCACCATGGGCAGGGAACGTGTCCGGCCGCCGGTCTTCATAGTAGAGCCGATCTTACGCTCGCTCCTAGAGGCTGGCAAGGCGCCAGAGTGACGAGTGCCCGGCGACCCAGGATGTCTTTCTGGCCCCGCTCTTGTCTGCCCGCAAGACCCCATGTTACGATCTCGCAACCTGCACAAGGACCGCCATCCGTCATTCGTTCTTCGTCAGGGCGGACGACGAGTGAGGAATCACCCATGAGCCGTTGCCTATCGATACCCTGCTGATGGTACTCGCACGCGATTTGTCAGGCCAAGCCACCCACGATCTGCTCCAACGCCGCTGCCTCTCAGTTCGAGAGGCCTTGGTGCGCGACAGCCTCTATGAGCCGGCTCACGAGCGTTCGGGTGACCGACCGGACCGTGGCCGGGCGCTCGCCACGAGTTGGCGGATCACCCCGCACCCCTTCCTCTTGACCCGGCAGGATCTCGCGTTCTTCCAGTCGCTTGGCACTCACCTGCTCGCCTTTTATCGTGCGCTGAACCGCCTGTACTTCGAGAGTGTTCGCGGCATGCAGCCGGCTTGGGTACATGCCTACCTGGACCAGGGTAAGCCCGAGTCGCTGATCAGCTACGCGCAGATGAATCGGTTTCGGGAGGAGGTCCCCGGCGTCATCCGGCCGGACATCATCCCGACGGAGAATGGGCACGTCATCACCGAGCTGGATTCGGTCCCCGGCGGCATCGGGCTGACTGCCGCTCTCGCCAGAGCATATAGCGAATGGCCACGGACTGATGGCCAACCAGCCCAGGGGAATGCTCCGTCTTCAACGCCCTGCCATCAGCTTCCCGAAATAATCGGTGGGCGCGACGGCAATATCCACGGCTTCGCCGCGATGCTGCATGCGCATTTGGCAACCCATCCGGAGGTACCGGCCGGATGCCTCGCGATCGTCGTATCGGAGGAGGCAAGAGATTATCGGGCCGAGATGACGTGGTTAGCCGCCCGGCTCCGCGAGGGTGGGATCGAGGCCTACTGCGTGGAGCCGCAAGACGTCCGGTTCACGGAGGACGGTTTGCTCCTGGATCAGGCGCAGCGACACGACCGGATCGCCGCGGTCTATCGGTTTTTCGAATTGTTCGACCTCAAAAACGTTCCCAAAGCCGAGCTCATCATGTACA
>Ga0209172_10003186_pt1 | contig 25917 bp, 26 predicted proteins | sample LarsenN4metaG_FD_184113 | JGI IMG/M metagenome (GOLD analysis project Ga0209172, IMG submission 184113) | Hot spring sediment bacterial and archeal communities from British Columbia, Canada, to study Microbial Dark Matter (Phase II) - Larsen... ... | reverse complement strand
GTGCAGTTGATTGGCGGGATTCTGCGCGATTTACGAGCATTTTTCTGGCTTCGGGCTTTTTCTGCTCTCAAACATTTTCCCAGCCCGCCCGCCAACCACTAACGCAAACCGTTGGCACGCCCCTTGCAAAATTGGGGCTACAAATCAAAAAACAAAATGGGAGATGAACAATGCAAACGATTCAACGGTTCTTTTCGTGGTATTCCGATACTTTTCGTAAGCAGAAAACAGGCGGAAAAGTAGTTATTGGTTGTGTAAGCATCTTTATTTTATGTTGTTTATGTAGTGTTCCGATTTCAATATTGAATCCAGCAACACCAACACCCGCAGTAGCAAATACTTCTGTAGCTAATGTACAATCAACTCCTGTTGCTACTCAAACAGAGAAGCCTACTGAAGTTCCAACAAACACTTCTACACCTGAATCAACGCTAACTCCTGATGTACCAGTAGACCCCTATTTCGTCTCACTTGGTGAAAAATTCTCTGAATATGCTACAGCATTATTAGATGTCAATGAATTTGTTCAACAGGTAGGCAACGATACATCGCTTCTGCTCGATAGTGATTGGAAAACAAAACTTGGTTTCGCTCTTGGAATACTAAATTTTCGGGCAGATGAAATGGCAAAACTTGAGCCAACTCCAAAATATGCCAATCTTCATTCCATCATAGTTCATCTTGCAGATGAAACACATCTTTTTACTGACGCTTATGCTAATGGCGTTGATAATCTCGATGTTGCCCTAATTGAAAAGGCAAATCAACACTTGATTAATATGACTGCACTTATGCAAGATGCGACAGCAGAGATGGATAAAATTAAAGCCACTCCATAACAAAGAGCGTGCCAACATAGCGTGCAGTGGACGGGTGGGATTCTGCGCGATTTACAAGCATTTTTCTGGCTTTGAGTTTTTCCTGCTCCCAAGCAGTTTTCTCCCCACCCGCCGCTAACGCAAACCGTTGGCACGCCCCTTGCAAAATGAAACATCCATAAATCACATCGAAAGGGAAAAACATGAAAAAACACATCGTAATTTTTTCCATCCTTCTATCATTCGTTGCGTTTCTGTCAGGGTGTACTCCCCCCTCCACCACCAGAGTTGTCAGCCAATATTTCATCGTCACCGCTTTTGCAAGGCTCGCAGGCTATTATTCATGTCAAGGTAACGAATCCGAGCAAAGATGAGTGGCAAAATTATAAGTTGCTGGTTGGGTATGCCCAAGAAAATGACCCCAGCATGACTCAAATTGCCGAGTTACCATTATCTTTAGCGGCAGGGCAAACTTTTGAGCAAGACGTTACTTGGTTAGCTAACTTTCAACCCATTGAAGGCGCTAAGTACCAAATTCGCTTGGCGTTGGTCTCTGCCGACAATACATCGCTTGGAGAAACTTCTATATCCGTTGAGTTTACACAACCTACTGTTTCCATCTCTATCAATCCGACCCAACTTACTCAAGGTGCGCAGGCTGTTATCAATGTGCAAGTGAACAACCCAAGCGGTGTTGAAATGCAAGGGTATACATTAAGCATCGGGTATGGAGCAGTAGGCGACCAAAGCAGCTATATGATTCAAGACCTGCCCATCAACCTAAAGGCAGGAGAAACTTTTGGTCAAGACATTACTTGGACAGTAGATTATGTTCCAACAAGCGGAAATTATGAAGTGCGCGCGGCGTTGATTATGCCAGGGTCAGTTTTTGTAACCCAAGCGGTAGCGCCAATAACATTAACCGCTCCATAGCCAAGAGCGTGCCAACACCGTTTGCAGCGGACAGCGGCTTCGCCGCTGAGGGTATGCGCCGCGAGCCAGCAGTGTTGAGTTCAGGCGAAGGAGTCTTGCTCGTCCGCCCTGCCGCTGAAACCAACCGTTGGGCAACCCCGTGCAAAAGTTTGTTACTTCTTTTTTACCAATTGAATTTTGCTATTAAGTTTGAGTTCGTTAAAATCAAAATCTGTTTCTGATGGCAGAATCTTTTCAGGCTTTGCATTTATTAAAATCGGCATTTTGTCGGTTTGCTTTGGTCAGAGCAGTTTGGCAAATTTCAACATCAATTTGTCTTTTCTCGCTGAAAAATGTTGTAATGAATTCTCTAGTTTCAGACAAAAACACTTTTGGAAGGAGACAATCAGGTTTATGAATAAAAAGTGGCTCTACACAGGCATAGCGGTTGTACTTTTGGTTGCAGTTGCGCTTACTATCTACTTCGCTTCGCAAACCAATTCGTCTAGCGCAACAACTGAATACATCGTCAAAGCAGGAGATACATGCAGGAAAATCGCTTCTGACCATAATATTTCAGTAGAAAGCCTTATTGAAATCAATAAACTCGCCCCCGATTGCAGTAATTTAATGGTTGACCAAAAACTGATAATCCCTGCTCCGTGATGACAATTTTTGAAACTATCAGAAAAAGCATTGTAAAATCTGGTCACGTTGGCATTGTCGTCCTTTTTCAGCCATCGTTCTGGTAGGCGCAAGGTTGCCCAACAAAGCGTGCAGTGGATTGGCGGGATTCTGCGCGATTTACGAGCATTTTTCTGGCTTCGGGCTTTTTCTGCTCTCAAACATTTTCCCAGCCCGCCCGCCAACCACTAACGCAAACCGTTGGGCTGTTCCCTGCAAAATCATCACAGGAAAAATAATCTATGAAACTATCGAAATATTTAGATGATGAAAAATTTGAACTGCTCAAATTAGAAATCGACACTTTGTCGAGCAAAATAACAGCGGCTGTGGACAACTTATGGAAAATCCGCTCATTAGAAATGACTCTTTGGACAGCAGCAACAGGTGTAGGGCTTGGACAGTTTTCAATAAACACACAGCCCATCTTACCGCTTTTGGTAATTACTCTTTTTATTCCTATTTGGTTTTTTTGGATTGACGCTAGATATAACAGGTGGTATCGCCAAATTTCATTAAGGGAACGTGAAATTCAAAAATTCGTCAATGATGAAAAATATGTATTGCCTAGCGTTAAATCATCAGCAAAAAACTCAAACAAGGCATCTCAACAGCTTGAAGAAACCTTTCCAGTTTATGACCTGAGCGGAAGTTTTACTTTTGGCAATGATCCATATTACAAATGGGAAACATCGCTTACAAAGAGTTTTACGGACACAATTCCCATTTTTATTTACGGTAGTCAAGTTTTGGCTTCTGCGATTGTATTAACAATGCAATTTCAACCTCCAATTCGGTTCTTATTTATCCCAGGGATTGTTGTAAGCGTTGCTGTTTTTGCTGTTTATGCAGCCATAACCAAGAAAAAAGTTTTTCGTAAAAAATAAAAACAGCCCAACACAGCGTGCACCTGACGTGTGGGATTCTGTGGCATTTTCAAGCATTTTCCTCGCTTCGAGTTTTTTCCTGCTTCCAAGCAGAATCCACGCCCGCCCACACGCAGGTAACGCAAACCGTTGGCGCGCCCCTTGCACAACAAGGTAAAAGAGCAAAATCAAAATGATGTGGTTCAGGTTGGTTGAGAGATAAATACATGACAGCAAATTTAGGTGAAGAGATTGTCGCCGCTTATCTTGAATATATAAAAGGCTGTGAGTTTATCCAGCAGAATTTATACACTCCTGATGTGCAAGGTGAAATTGATGTTGTAGGAATTGACCTTGAGACAAAGACGATTTATGTTTGTGAAGTGGCTATTCATCTTGCAACAGGTTTATATTACGTGCCAAGCAACGTTACCAAGTTGACAGAGAAGTTTTCCAAAGATATTGAATATGCCAGCAAGTATTTCCCCGACTACACAAAACGTTTTATGCTATGGTCTCCGATAGTAAAGAAGTCACGAGATGGCGCAAAACTTAATCAAATGAACGATGTTGAGGCAATCACGGCAAATATTCAGGCAAAATATGGCATAACTCTTGAATGTATAATCAACGAAAAATTTGATGGGTGTTTGTCAGAACTACGAGAATATGCTCGAAATGAAACCAAAGAATTGAAGTCGCCAGTATTGCGATTAATGCAAATCGAAGAATTTCTGAAAAAGCATCTAAGCAAGGCTTCAAAAATCAAAAGGTAACTTTGCAATCCAAAAGCGTGCCAACAAAGCGTGCAGCCGACTGGTGGGATTCTGCGCCGTTTTCAAGCATTTTTCTGGCTTCGGGCTTTTTCCTGCTCCCCAGCCGAATCCACACCCGCCCACCAGCGGCTAACGCAAACCGTTGGGCAACCCCGTGCAAAAGTTTGTTACTTCTTTTTTACCAATTGAATTTTGCTATTAAGTTTGAGTTCGTTAAAATCAAAATCTGTTTCTGATGGCAGAATCTTTTCAGGCTTTGCATTTATTAAAATCGGCATTTTGTCGGTTTGCTTTGGTCAGAGCAGTTTGGCAAATTTCAACATCAATTTGTCTTTTCTCGCTGAAAAATGTTGTAATGAATTCTCTAGTTTCAGACAAAAACACTTTTGGAAGGAGACAATCAGGTTTATGAATAAAAAGTGGCTCTACACAGGCATAGCGGTTGTACTTTTGGTTGCAGTTGCGCTTACTATCTACTTCGCTTCGCAAACCAATTCGTCTAGCGCAACAACTGAATACATCGTCAAAGCAGGAGATACATGCAGGAAAATCGCTTCTGACCATAATATTTCAGTAGAAAGCCTTATTGAAATCAATAAACTCGCCCCCGATTGCAGTAATTTAATGGTTGACCAAAAACTGATAATCCCTGCTCCGTGATGACAATTTTTGAAACTATCAGAAAAAGCATTGTAAAATCTGGTCACGTTGGCATTGTCGTCCTTTTTCAGCCATCGTTCTGGTAGGCGCAAGGTTGCCCAACAAAGCGTGCAGTGGATTGGCGGGATTCTGCGCGATTTACGAGCATTTTTCTGGCTTCGGGCTTTTTCTGCTCTCAAACATTTTCCCAGCCCGCCCGCCAACCACTAACGCAAACCGTTAGCCCGCCCCTTGCAAAATAAGGGCGATAAACCAAAATGAAAAGGAGATGTGCAATGCAAACAATTCAACAGTTTTCTACGTGGTTCTCGAAACAGAAACTTTTCGGGAAATTGGCTATCGGATGTTCAGGTCTGTTTATGTTTTTTTGCTTATGTAGTGTTCTGGTGACAATTTTGAGTCCATCAACTCCAACATCTAAAGTAACTAATACTGCTGTGGCTGAAGTGCAATCAACGCCCCTTGCTGGTGAAACTCAAATGCCAACTAATATTCCAGTCACTAATACGCCTGCGCCAACTGATATACCGACTTTGCCGCCAGCGGGCGAATCAAGAAATAATCCCGTTCCAGCAGGAACAGTTGTGAATATCGGCGGAGACATGACGCTAACGATTGTTAGTGCCACTCGTCCAGCAGACAGTATTGTCATGAATGGCAATCAGTTCAATACCCAGCCAGAAGCAAACCTAGAGTATGTGTTAGTAGAAGTTCAGGTGGTTTGTAATAAGTCTTCAAATGACACATGCTATTTTGCCGCTTCTGAAATAAAAGCAGTGGGCGCAGATGGAAATGTTCACGAAACGGAAACATTTATAGCGGGTGTTGATGGATTGATAGAATCTGGCGAATTCTTTGGCGGTGCAACACGAACAGGAAAAATGTTTTTTATAGTTCCCAAAGATGACAAAAGCGTAGTGTTGTTCTATGACCCGTTGCTGTTTGGTGACACAGTTTACTTTGCTATACCATAAAAGCGGGCTAACAAAGCGTGCACCTGACGTGTGGGAGTCTGCGGCATTTTCAAGCATTTTTCTGGCTTCGAGTTTTTCCTGCTCCCAAACAGAATCCACGCCCGCCCACACGCAGGTAACGCAAACCGTTGGGCAACCCGTTCTAAACAAAAGGTATCTTTCGTTAGTTCACACATCTCATTACTAAAAGGAAAAAATCATGACAAATCAACCAGCATCACCACAACAGCCTGTACAGCCGAGTAATCCGCTTAAGAAGTTTCTGAGCGAAGAACAAGACCCTGCACAAGTACAGCAAGTTTTCAATAAGGTTCGGCAGATTTTGACCAGCGAAGAAGAAATTTTATATATTGCCGTACAAAAACCTCTCATAAATCTTTCTCCTAGCAGTGTGATTCTGACAAATAAACGATTCATTGTGTACAAACCAACTCTTTTAGGTGGAGCAAATTTTCAAGATTACATTTGGCGTGACTTACACGACGCACGTTTAAGTGAAGGAATATTGCACTCAACAATCACTTTGCAAACAGTCAAGGCACAATTATTTTCTGTGGACAACTTACCGAAAGCCCAAGCCCGCAAGTTGTATGCCTTTGCACAAGAAATGGAAGAAAAAGTGCGTGAAGAACGACGAACCCGCGACATGGAAGAGAAACGAGCGGGCGCGGGCGGAATCGTATTACAAGGCGGATTGCCAACTGCTCCCGCACCCGCGCCAGTCCATCAGGAAGAAGACCCTATGCAGAAACTAAAGAAACTTAAAGATATGATGGACGCTGGATTGATTACAGAGCAAGAGTACGAGACAAAGAAAACCGATATTCTTTCAAAGTTTTAAGTTTCGGTAGGCGCAAAGTTGCCCAACAAAGCGTGCACCTGACGTGTGGGATTCTGCGGCATTTTCAAGCATTTTTCTGGCTTCGGGCTTTTCCTGCTCCCAAACAGAGTCCACGCCCGCCCACACGCAGGTAACGCAAACCGTTGTGCCGCTATCTTGCACACAATAACATCACACATCGGCAGGTTGGTCAATGAAGTACAAAGTTGCGCTCATTTCTTTGTTTGTTCTTCTGCTTCTCTCTGCGTTTGTTCAAAATCCAAAACCGTTGCTGGCTCTCCCGCTCCCCGAAGGTCGTACCCTCGATGAAGGGCACGATTCGGGCTTCATTGATTGGAGCGGGTCGGTGGGGTATGTCAATCTCAATCACAAGGACGGCATTTGTTCATCGGGCTGTGTCGAGCAGGTGACGCGCATCCATGACGGCGGAACAGTCAGCGGGGCGTTTGCGCCTGTGGATGTCCTCTATTTTGAAGTGATGGTCGCATTCACGCATAACAGCGGGGCAGGGACGGCAATTCTCAACGCTTGCGGTTCTTCAGCAGCATGGAATTTGTATGTCGGTCCAGGGAGCGGCTTGCCTGGGTTCGTGAGCATGTCCATTCCCGTGCCGTCGGGCTGTACCTCATGGTCGCTTTCGGCTTCAGGTGGGTATGTGGATTTCCGTTCGGTGGACGCCAATTACATCTCACCACCGCCGCCTGTGTCCACGAATACGTTTACCCCAATTCCAACGGAAACGTTTACTCCATCTCCAACAGAAACTGAAACTGCAACGCCCACAGTAACCGAATCCCCTACGGGGACAATGACACTCGCTCCTGGCGTGACACCGTCTGATACGCCAACTCCATCGGATACACCCTCACCAACTTTCACCAGCACGCCAAGTGCAACGCTGCCGCCTGGGGTCACACCGTCAGATACTCCTGTTCCAACCAACACGCCCCTTCCACCCGTTTGGACAAACACCCCCAAGCCGCCGTCATCGGGCGGCGGACAGGGTGGCAATCCGCCTGTCATTCCATTTATCCCATTTCCAACGGCGACACAAACTCATTCCGTCCCCGCTGTTGTTCCAACGGTAATCGCCAAAACACCGACACCGCAACCCTATTCGGTGGTTGCTTTGCCCTCCCTGCCAGTTTGCGGAACGCCGTCTTCTTCTAACGCAAACGCATCGGGCGAAACAAATTTTCCCTGGTGGCTGCTTCCTGCGGGGTTATCGGCAGCTTCGGCGTTGTCCCTGCTCAACTCGTATCTCAAACAATCGGGCAGCGGCAAGGTCGCTTCGCTTGCGCCGTCAGGAGTCGCTGTCCCTGTGCCAAAGGTGATTTGGAACAAAACAACTGTCGGGGAGTGGGTGACGCGCCCTGTCCGAACTTTGGTTCAAGTCACGCGCACGATTCTCAGAACCATCGTCGAAGCCGTGCCGCGTTTCATCACGGTCACAAGGCAAGTGATTGACCGTATCGTTCATTCCGAATGGGTGACGACTTTTCGGCAAGTTGCCAAGACTTTCTGGGAGAAAGTAACCGAGAGAGTGCCTTTGCTCGGGTTATTCGGAAAGTTTTTGGGCTTCATCTGGAAAACCTTCGTCAAACCTGTGATTCGATGGGTTACAGAAGCCATCCGCACACTGCGCACACGGGTTGAGAATGTGGTTCGCTGGGTGGTGGAGAAGATTCAAGACGGCTGGAATTACATCACCAAGCAAATTTCCGAAACCATCCGCGAGTGGGTGGAGAAAATTGAATGGGTCAAGGAGTGGGTGACGAAAGAGATTACCGTCCCTGAAATCGTGTGGGAGATGGAGTTCGTTCCGTTGCCTTTCTTGAATGACTTCGCCACCATTCGCCGCTTGCTTCAACTTGTAGCGACGGCTGGGCTTGGCGCAATTTCCTTGAGCATGTGTACAACGCCGACACCAACCCCCACAACGCCTACGCCTGATGTTCAGGCAACGCAAATCGCTTGCATGGCGCAGACAATGGTCGCTGGCACACAAACCGCATTGGCGGTGACACCTACACCCATACCGACCATTACGCCAGTGCCGTGCTTTCTCGGCTCTGTAAACAGCAAAGACCAACTCAATACAAATTGGGGCTTTGGCGCGAACGAGAATTTATACAATCAAGAGATTCTCAATGCCTCAGCAAGTTCTGGCGTGCCTGCGTGGGTACTGAAAGGATTGATTGCTTCAGAGTCAGACCAGTTTAACCCGACCTCGGTTTCTTCATTCGCTGCTTATGGGTTGACGCAAATCACAGGGAGCGGCATGGGTTTCTTAGTTGGAGAAAATGAAGAAATTGCCAGAAAAGAAATAAAAGATGCATGGGATTTAATGCCCCCAGATGATCGCGCTAAATTTCCGCCCTTACCATCACAAAACGATAGTTGGAGCCAGTGGTTCTACAGTTTAGACCCTTATACATTAAAGCCATTAATGCAAAATTACATGTTGAGCAGTGTTGATGGGAAATGTACTCCAGCGGATATTGCTGTAGGACGGTGCTCACAGGAGAGCCCACTGGACAATGTAGAAGTTCAAAAGAACGTGACGTACGGTGCGATGATTCTGAATGCTTCTTTATCCGACATCGAGAAAATTGCAAAAAGAAGTGGCTTATCTATAGAATCATTACCAGATGAAGAGAAATGGAAGATGGCAATCGCCAACTATAATCTTTCGGCAGGAAGTGGGCGGTATCTTGAAAATGCAATACAGGCATGCATTGCCAATTTTTCGTGGAACTGTGTATCGAATCAATTAGCCAACAACCCAGATACGCATTTAGCCCCAGGATACGCCGAGAAAGTCATGAACTTTGCCCAACAAGGATGTGCGCCATGATAAAACAAACTTCATTCAAAAACAGAATAATAGCATTTGTAATTTTGCTATCAATATTTTTATCATCTTGTCAGGTTAACAAACCTTCGCCATTTCCAGCAATTAGCGAAGTTATAGTTTTGAATGGAGAAGGAGAAAGTTTCGGAGACTACGCTGTTTCCCCTGATGGAATGTCTTATTATTCCAATTATGGCGGGAAGACAGATATACAATCAGGGAAAGTAGTGCTAGTTGATAATTATGTTTGCACAAGAAATGGACCTATACGGCTGTCTCCCAATGAGCGCTATCTTGCTGGAAGTAACAATGTTACAGGTATAGGAATATTCGATATTCAAGAAGGGAAATGTTATCAGCCTGAAAATGCTATGCAACTAAACCCTGTGGAGAGTTGGTCGCCATACAGCAATCGCTTTGTCACCGCTCAGAACAGAGTTATGATGGATTTTCCTTCTTTCAATCAAGTTTCTTATCCCTCTGATTATCCAATAGACTTTAGAAAAGTCAAAAATATCTATGGTTCCAACAATATCTTGTGGGACAAAGATAGCAATCTTCCGATCGCGGAAGTCGCAACTGATTGCGAAAGGTGTATTTTATGGGGCGATCCCAATTTCCCCAATCTGCAAGCCAAGGTTCATTTAGAAATTCGCTCGTTAGATGCACCAAGCCTCCGCGCGTCAACCACTCCAATCCGTGAGAAGTTACTGACTTTTGATTGGATTACAGGGCTTTTTTACCCGATTTTTGACCCTACGGGAGAATATATTCTGGTGGCTGTAGAAGAACGAACAGTTCCACCAATTCCTACGCAAACACTAACCCCACAACAACAATACGACTATTACTATGACTCAAAATATGTCAAAGATACAGTGCTGATGTTGGTGCGTTGGCGCACGAAAGAACATGTTGAATTACTCCGCTTATCACAATACGGACAGGTTCAGAATTATGCTATTGCGTCAGACATGAGTTGGTCAGCAGATGGTAGTACGATCTTTGTCCCCCGCAGAAATGCACCGCCGCTGGTTATCAAGCTCAAATATCCGTAGCCCAAAAGCGGCACAACACCGTTTGCAGCGGACAGGGCTTCGCCCTGAGGGTACGCGGCGCGTTGGCTGTCATTCGTTTTGGTTTGCGAAGGAGTCTTGCTCGTCCGCCCTGCCGCTAAAACCTGCCGTTGGGTGGCTTCTTTGCAAAATCAGGTAGTGGTTTAGAGTAAAATTACAGCATGAGAAAAGTAAAAGACCAAGCCGCCGTTACCTATTCCGTTAATCGTCCAGCCGACATGCCGTTTTGGAATGAGATTGTCTGTGGAGATAGCGCAGATTTACTTAAATCAGTTCCAGCAAATAGCGTTGATTTAGTGATTACATCGCCCCCATATTTCCAACAACGGGAATATGATGGCGGCGGCGTTGGTAACGAAAAAAAGCCAGATGAATATATTTCTGCACTTATGAAAATTTTTCGTGAGTGCGTCCGTATAATAAAGCCAACAGGAAGCATTGTTTTTAATATTGGCGATAAATACGAAGACAGTAGTTTATTGCTTATGCCTTATAGGTTTGCCATAGCCGCAACAGAGCAATGCGGTGTAATGCTTGTCAACAATGTAACTTGGGTAAAATCAAACCCGACTCCAAGACAATTTAAGCGCAGGTTGGTAAGCAGTACAGAGCCGTTTTTTCATTTCGTGAAATCGCAAGAATATAAATATTTTCTTGATGAATTCCTTAAGCCAATCGAAGAACCAAAAGTTAATGGCAACGGAACAGGCGAGAACGTAGGCAAAAAATACTTCTCGTTGATTGAGCAATCTCAACTTACGCCGAAGCAAAAAGAAATGGCAAAAAATGCGCTGGAAGAAGTCATTGAAGAAGTCCGTAACGGCGAAATTCAAAGTTTTCGTATGAAAATCAGGGGCATTCATTCAGAACCTTTTGGCGGACAAGAAGGCGGTAGAAAAATTCAGTTAGATAAAAACGGATTTACTATTATTCGTATTTACGGCAATCCATTAAAGAAAGACGTTATTGCAACACCTGTCGAGTCGCTCAAAAATTGCCCCCACCCCGCTATTTATCCAGTCAAGATAGTGGATGAGTTTATAAAATTACTAACTCAAAAAGGCGACATTATTCTTGACCCGTTTGTAGGTTCTGGCTCAACAGCGGTATCCGCTTTTCAAAATGAAAGAATTTATATCGGTTTTGACATAAGCGAAGAATATTGCCTTTATGCTCAAAAACGCTTAAGTAGCGTAAAACATCAACTATCCCTTTGGGAGAGAAGCAATGCCAACGCCTAATGAAATTATGGAATCGGCTTATGAACAAGCCCAAAAAGAATCTCTGCAAAAACTTTTGTCTGGTCTGTCAAATGAGTCCGTTCAAGATTTGCGAGTTATTGTAGAAAACGCCGAAACGCAAAAAGCGGTTCTTGGTGTTACGTTGACTTCACTGGTTTACAAAGTTTACGAGCCCAAACAGGATATTCGTAAACATCAAGACGGCATGAAAGACGGTTATTCAGGCAGGACATTTGACACAAAATATGTCACGCCTTTTTTGAAAAGCAAGTTTCCTCATTTCGCAATGGCGGAAAGTGCGTGGTTAACTCGTTCTTTGGAACAACCCCGACCATTCAACTTAAATTTCCCTGGAAAAATTCGTAATACAGTTTTGAAAACTGCTTTCCTGAAAACCCTTGACCGCATTCAAACTGACAGCAAACTTGCGCCTAAATTTCTTGTTGCTTTGATGGGTCTTATGTTGGAAGGAACATCAAAAGATGACGTTTTGTTCACCAAAGTCCAAGTTTCCAGCGGTGTAACAATTGCGAAAATCATAGATGCTTTGAGCCTACATATTCGCCACGATTACGGCAAGGGAGTTGTCGGAACAGCCCGCCTTCCTGTTTTGGCGATTTATTCAGTCTACAATTTGCTCATGCCTGATGTCAAAAGATATTCTGGAAAATTTCTTGTACCTCTTGAATCTCACACAAGCCCTGATTCAAGGTCAAAATCATTGGGCGATATTGACATAAACAATGCAGACAACTCTTGCTTTGAATCAGTTGAAATTAAACACAACAAGCCAATTACTGCCGACATGGTTGGTGTGGCTTATCGAAAAATTAGAAATACGGAAATTGACCGCTATTATATTTTGACAACCAGCGAACCGAATTTCGATGATCACAAATCGGTCATGCAAGAAATAGAAAAATACAAGAAGATTCATTCATGCCAGATTATCGTTAATGGCGTTATTCCATCGTTGAAATATTACATGCGCTTGATAAGCAATCCGCAAGACATTATTGATGAATATACCAAATGGCTTGAATATGAATATCAGCGTGCAAGCGGTATCAAAAGAGAACACTTGCGGTTTTGGCAAGAAATACGTCAAACCGTGTTAAACCTTGAGTAGTCTTAAGGCAAAAACGCCACCTAACAAAGCGTGCAGCCGACGTGTGGGACTCTGCGGCATTTTCGAGTATTATTCTGGTGTGGAGTTTTTTCTGCTCACGGATAGAATCTCATCCTACCCACACGCGGCTAACGCAAACCGTTGGCACGCCCCGTGCAAAACAAGGTAAAAAACCAAATCCACCATGATTTCAATTCTTGAAGCCGCAAAAGCAATTCAGCAATTTGAAAAAGATTCGCTCACAGACCGAATTTCGGCTATTGAAAATAAATTGGCAGGTGCGGATTTAAGTGTTGTTCAGTCGGTTTATCCATCTTTAGGTGTGACATCGGATTTACTCGAATCTGCAATTACTTTTAAGCGCACAGCAGGTCAAATCAATGTTCTTATTCACTCAATCGGTATTTTGCTTTCTTTGCCTGAAATTTTAGAAAGTGATGAAGTTGTAGAATATTTGTCGCTTGGTGCTGGCAATACTGGCAGACCATTTGATTTAGAAACTAATCGCCGAATCGCAGAATTCAAGTTTGTCAATTGGCAAGGTGGCGCAGAGTCAATCAGACAAAACGCACTTTTCAAAGATTTCTTTCTGCTTGCCGAGTATGAAACGCCAAAGCAAAAATATCTTTATGTTCTTGGCAAAAAACACCCGATGAAGTTTTTGAATGGTGGACGTTCGCTTGAAAGTGTAATGAGCCGAAATAATAAAATGTGGTCAGAGTTTCAAGCAAAGTATGGCAGCCGTTTCAAAAAAGTAAATGAGTATTTTGAGTATCGAAAATCTGTGGTTCAATTGGTTGATGTTGCAGAAATTGTCCCGCAGTTTGGAGATTCTCAAATCGGAGAAAGCAACGAGCAAGAATGAGTCTTGCAAATCAAAAGCGTGCCAACAAAGCGTGCACCCAACGCTGGGGATTCTGCGGCATTTTCAAGCATTTTTCTACGCCTCAGCCTTTTTCCAGTCGGACGGCGTCCCGCCGCCCGCCCCAGCGCGGGTAACGCAAACCGTTGGGCAGGCGCATTAGCAAAATGAGGAAAAAGACTTGGGGATATAGTTATGCCATAAATAGAGTGTGGTGTAATAGGTGTAATAAGGAGAATCAATGGCACAATCACTCCACGAAAAATCTATCTTGTCAAAACGAGAAAAGGAAGTGCTAGATTTGCTTGTTCAAGGAATGTCGAATAAACAGATTTCGCTTCACATAGGCATATCCGAAAAAACCGTAGAAAAACACGTTACAAGCGTTTATCTGAAAATTGGCGTTCACAGCCGAGCAGAAGCCATCGTGTGGGCTATGTCCCTTAAAAATGGGGGTAGGGATTTCCCCCATATCAAAGAAAGCAGGGATATTCCCCATAGCAAAACGCAAGAAGCCCCACTAGAATGGCAGAAAATTTCTTTGATGAAAAGGAGAACGCCAATGAAAAGACAAGACTGGTTTGTTTCCACCATTGCAGGGTTTCTATTGGGATTAATCGCAATAGGAATAGGTATACCACGTATGCTAATGGAGTCTCCATCGGCAAAGGCATCCAGCCAGACGGACGAAATACTCTCACTAGTTCTAAATTCCCATTCCAAATGGACAACAGTTCAAGGGGAAGCGGAGGTTACATGGTATGGGATAGAAGGAGAAACGCAGTCTTACATCAACAAGTTCGTGATATATCAACCGCTATCGGCGTATGTTGATGTTCTCAATAAATCTAATTCTGGTTTTAACGAAGGTCTGTGGATTAGCGATGGAGATAATATCTACAATCTGGACAAAGAGAATAAATCCTACACTCAAGGGAAAATACCCAACTTTGCTAATGACCTTTCGGTCTTGCCAAGCGATTTGTCGCAAGCAAAAGATGATGTAGTTTACAATCATCCCTTCTCTCTCCTAATTCCTGCTCCAGTAAAAGAATATATCTACCCAGAGTGGTTTGCACAGGGGAATCCATCCACCGCTTATTCTTTACTTGGAGAAGACAGCCTGTTGGGAAGAAAAACATGGATTGTTAATCTACAATACAAAACAGGTCAAGCCACTGCTTGGATTGACCAGACAACAGGAATAATATTAAAGTACATTCAAGAAGAAAACGGTCAAAAATACGTCGAAGTTAATTTCACATATTTGGCAGTAGACATGCCTGTTGACGCTGACATCTTTAGCATTCCTTCAGATTACCATCCAAGTGAACAAGAATAGTTGTTTCGATATTGAGGAGAAAAAAACATGAAAACTACTATCAAGAGAGCGGTTGTTTCCCTTGTGATTGCTTGTTTGATGGTTTTTGCAAATGTAATAATTGTACGCGCAGGAGGTCCATATTACATCAGCGAAAACCCACTCGCTTGGTTGTCGGGTTCGGGAACTCCCACGTCAGTTTCTACATCATCATGCTATGGTGGCGCTTGTAAGTATATGTATCAAGATACAAGCAATCCTGCCACATGGCGATGGGCGTATACCAACGCAAATGTATATCAGTGGTATGTGTATCGCCCCTACACTGGAGAAGCGGCTGCTAAATATTGGTGGCTTACTTACCGAAGCGGCGTTAAGGATAGTTGGTTTGTAACTGTAAACCAAGCAGCCAACAAGGGGGCGTGGGCATATTTAGGGTATTCCGATTATCTACCAAATAACTACGGTGAACTTCGCTTGAGCAACCAATGTGTATCTGGTTATTGGTGCGGGGGATTACGAGTATATTGGGACGATATGAGATACGCCACAAGTCCATAAGAAAATTACAAAGCAGAATAAAAGGCATACTGTTTCTCTTGAATGAAGGGAAACAGTATGCTTCTTCTTGATAATGGAGCATTCAGTAAATGAAAATCAATTGCTTTTTATTACTAATTATGTTTTTACTAATGTCCTGTACCCAAGCGCCTATTGCGCCAACTTTAGATATAAACCATCCACTGCCAACAGCGCAAAACATAGCCACAGCAGATACATCTTCCTTGTCTAATTTTAATATAAATGGCAGGATTCTGGTTTACACGCCAAAGGGTGTCTATCTGGCAAATGCGGATGGAACGTCTCCTTTTTTGATTCATGCTATCGAATCACCTCTGCCCATGATGTCCTTGTCGCCAGACGGCATGAAATTTGCGTATTTCAGCGATAATTCTTTGTATGTCAAAGACATAATTACAGGTACGGTAAGCATATGGAATCGAGAAATGATGGGTAGCATTGGCGGACAATTAAGGTGGTCTCCAGAAAGCAAAAAAATTGCTTTAACCTGTTCTACGCCTAACGTACCAACGGCTTCTCTTTGTTTAATTGATGAAAGTGGAAGCATTGAATATCTAATCAAGGAAGAAAATATAGCAGATGAAATAGTAAGTCCTGAGTATTTTATTGAGCTACAAGATTGGAGCCGAGATGGTTCAAAACTTATTTTCTTATATTATTCGCCATCAGAAAAAGGACAAAAACAAGATTTTTCTATTTATTACTATGACATAGTTTCCAAAATAACACAACTTATTCTTTATGGCAAAAAGCAGAATATGATTTTTCAGATCAGGGGAGTGAATATATCGCCAGATAATAAAACATTATTAATCAGCAGCATTGGTGAAAATTCACTATCTCAAATTTTTGCTTTAAATATGGACACCCTTAGCCTAGTGCCTTTACTATTACAAGAATTGCCAAACGCCTCCTATACTAACCCTGTTTGGAGTAACGATAATTGCTGTTATTATATTCATGTAGAGCAAGATGGTTTCTATCAACATACGCTAATAGCCGATTTAACAGGAAACGTTATACTGAATTTGGATATTCAAGGCACTGTACTGCAATGGGTCAAATAACTTGCAAGAAAAAACTGCCCAACATTGCGTGCAGGCGGACGGGCGGGGGCGTTGCCCCGCCCAAAAGGATTCAGCCCCTTCGAGCGTTTTCTACCTTTGGCTTTTTCTTGCCAAATCCCCCGCCCGCCGCTAACGCTTGCCGTTGGGTGGCTGACGTGCAAAACAAAAAGTCGGTTTGGGGTTCAGCGGGTGGATGACTTGGGTTGAGTCCGTGCGGTTCGGTTCCGCCCAGCGAATGCGTGAAGGTCAAGGTCGGTTCGCAACAGTAGGTTTGTTTTCAGGCAGGCGGTCAGTTTCAGCAGGTCGGGTTTGGTTTTTGAGTTTCGTCATGGCGCAAACGGGTCATTGCTCATGGGGTTGCTGGTCAAGTTCAGGCGGTTTCTTCGGCAATGTCCCACAGTGGCATACTCAGGCAGGTTTTCGGTCAAGTCACTTGGGCAAGGGTTTGCGCTTCGGCTGGCTTATGGGTTCGTCTGGGCAGGGTTTCAGGTCGGGTAGAGTTTGTTTTGCAAAGGGTTTTGGTTAGTTCGGGCAGGTTGGTCAAATCGGTTTCGGGTTGCAAAGGCGTTTCTTGGGTCAGGTCAGGTTTCCAAAGTCAGCGCCGTTTGGTTGGTCAAGGCATTGGTCAGTCGTGAGGTTTTGAACCGCAGGCGTGTTTGAAAGTCTGGCTTTTTGGTGATTGAAAAAGTCAAAGGGTTGTGCAATAATTTTGTCAACTTGGGCGTGGCTCTGGCTTCAAGGCTTGGTGTCTGGCGTTCCGAAAAGCCACCCAACAAAGCGTGCAGCCGACTGGTGGGACTCGCCGCGACTTACAAGCCTTTTTCTGGCTTCGAGTTTTTTCTGCTCTCAAGCCGAATCCCAGCCCGCCCACCAGCGGCTAACGCAAACCGTTGGGTGGCTGACGTGCAAAACAGTAAGTCGGTTTGGGGTTCATCGGGTGGATGACTTGGGTTGAGTCCGTGCGGTTCGGTTCCGTCCAGCAAGTGCGTGAAGGTCAAGGTCGGTTTGTAGCAGTAGGTTTGTTTTCAGGCAGGCGTCATTTTCAGCAGGTCGAGTTTGGTCTTCGAGTTTCGTCATGGCGCAAGCGGGTCATTGCTCAGGGGATTGCTGGTCAAGCTCAGGCGGTTTCTTCGGCAATGTCCCACAGCGGCATCGGCGAGTTGGACTTTTAGTCAAGTCACTTGGGCAAGGGTTTGCGCTTCGGCTGGCTTATGGGTTCGTCTGGGCAGGGTTGCAGGGCAAAGTTGGGTTCGTTCGTAAAGGGTTTTGGCTTAGTTCGGGCAGGTTGGTCAAATCGGTTTCGGGTTGCAAAGGCGCTTCTTGGGTCAAGGCAGGTTTCCAAAGTCAGCGCCGTTTGGTTGATCAAGGCGTTGGTCGGTGGTGAGGCTTTGCACCGCAGGCATGCTTGAAAGTCAGGCTTTTTGGTGATTGAAAATGCCAAAGGTTTGTGCAATAATTTTGTCAACTTGGGCATGGCTCTGGCTTCAAGGCTTGGTGTCTGGCGTTCCGAAAAGCCACCCAACAAAGCGTGCAGCCGACTGGTGGGACTCGCCCCGACTTACAAGCCTTTTTCTGGCGTCGGGCTTTTTCCTGCTCTCCAGCCGAATCCCAGCCCGCCCACCAGCGGCTAACGCACACCGTTGGGCGGTTGATGTAAACTAAAAGCACCCTTGCATTATCCACAAAGGTGCTTTTTATAATTGACGTGTGAATTACAACTGATTTATTTGCGGGCGCTTTTATAAACAAGCAAATAAATCAAGGCTCCGATTGACCCAGTCGCAAGCGTGAGCAGAAGCCAGGGCAATGGATTACGCCCTGATGATTTAGCATCATTCCACATCCAAATTAGAAACAGGACAAGCGCAATTACCAAGTCTACCAACACCTGCATGCCACCATAACTTTGGAATTGTTGTGAAAAAATACCCACATAGCCATGTTGCAAGACAGCCATTGTGGTTAGAACCAAAAAAGCAATCAATGTAACCACTAATATTATTCTTCGCATCGGAAACTCCTTGTAATTATGTAGCACTCGCTACATTTATTTTATTGTAATAGGTGCTACAATAAACGTCAAGGATTTTGTACTTATGAAAAAAACAGAAATAAAAAGGGAAATTATCTTAAATCAAATTGCTGATTATCTGCTTGCCTCTGGAATGAAAGATTCCAGCCTGCGCCAATTAGCAGCAAAAATTGGCACAAGCGACCGAATGCTTTTGCATTATTTTTCAGACAAGGAAGAGTTGATGAATGCCGCTCTTAACTTGGCAGCGGGACGATTGATAGAGATATTAGAAAATACCCGCTCGAAACAAATGCCCTTTGAAACACTTATAACCTATCTTGCAGGTATGCTAAAAGAACCTAGTATTCGTCCCTACTTGCGGCTCTGGCTAGAATTGGCAGCCATGTCAACGGCGAGTGAAACTTATCGTACGATTGCCAGACAAATCAGCGATAGTTTTTATGATTGGATTTCTTCAGTTTTAATAGTAGATAAAGACGAAGAACGTGCGCCGATGGCTGCGCTTGCTTTTGCAACCATAGAAGGCTTTGTATTATTAGACTCGCTTGGCTACGGCGCAAAAGTTACCAGTGCATTAAAAGGAATTACAATAAGGTAAATCAAATAAGAGTCTTGCATAACAAAACCGCCCAACAAAGCGTGCACTTGACGGGTGGGACTGTTCGAAGGGCGTGCGTCATTTTTTGAGAATTTTCTACACCCAAGTAGAATCCTGCGGTCAAAGTTTTATCCACGCCCGCCCACCCGCAAGTAACGCATGCCGTTAGCCCGCACTTGCAAAAGTAAGTGCATAAAACAGAAAAAAGTATTTGAAAGGGAGATTTTGCTATGAAAAAAATTTTGTTCGTTCTGTTTCTAATGGTCTTTGTTTTGTCTGCATGTGGCACTACTGAAAATATTATTCCTACCTCAACAGATACGCCTACTGCTTCTCCGACAGAAACTCCAATTCCTCCAACTGCAACAATTGAACCATCTCCAACGCCAGCACCGCTTGGCGGAGGGGGTACTATATTGATGGGATTAAATCAATTGCTTGTCCCTGAAGATATCAGCCTTGGGAAGACTTTTGTTTGGCTATCTTCATCTTCAGATGGGTCAAATTTAAAACCGCTTGATTTTGAAATTTATAGTATTTCCCCTGATGGAAAAAGGATGATAGTACGTAATAATGAAATTCTTACATTAATAGACCCGAATGAAACAAATGCTGTTTCGTTAAATACAGAGGAGAATACCTTCTTAGGATATACATCTGGCGCGAATGACTGGTTCTTAATTCCTTATAAACAAAGTGTCATCTGGCTGTCAAATGGCAAAGTTGTTTTTCTGGCATCGGAAAAACCTGATGGAAAAAAATCCTTATATATTGTAAATCTTGATGGGACTGATCTAATAAAACTTGAGCAACCTTCAGACTCTGTTTTGGAAATAGCAATGCTTTTATTTGAATCGCCTGATGGAAGTGGTTTCTATTGGGTGACAGGAACAAAATGCGATACTCGTGGTATTTGCGATGAAAAATACTATTTTTCAAAAATGGACGGCACAGATCAACAACAGGTTTGGCAGGAAATTAAAAACGCAGGCGATAACGTATTTCTTTCACCGTCAGGATTATATATAGCATACTCGTCATATTTTGGAAATTCACGACCAGAAAATGGTTGTTATCTTGCAACTATCGCGGGAGAACCAATTTCAAAAATGGAAAAAGATGAATTAGTTTTTACCTGCAATAGGGGAAACCGCTGGTCACCAACAGAAGATAAAATTCTAGGGTATGGCTGGGAAGGTAGCGATGAACAGCCCCAAAAGTATTATGCTATTTGGTCTGCTCCAAATGGGGAAGTGACACGACTACCTGATTACAATGGAGGTGACTGTTATACAGCGGAGTGGATGCCTGATGGGAATCAGGTATTTCTCTCAATATGTGTGGAAACATGGACATATATTTCAACGCTGGAGAATTCACTTGGTCAAAGAATGATCAATATTTCAGACGGCACAGTCACAGAATACCCAGATTTTGGATATTGTAATTATGTTCTTTCGCCAGATGCTCAATGGGCATTCTTTTATGCTTGCGAAAATAAAAAGGGTAGCCAGAGTGGAGGCGAGCTCATCACTTACCCATCCCAGTTACTAAATCTAAAAACAAAAGAGGCATTTCCTTTGTTTGATGAGTTTGTTTCAGATGAAGAGATAGATTGGAGTGAGGAGAACTGGTTGTCATTTTGGATACCGTGAGCGGGCTAACACAGCGTGCACCTGACGCTGGGGATTCTGCACAAATCTCAAGCATTTTCTACGCCGTAGCCTTTTTCTGGTTGGACGGCTTCGCCGTCCCCGCCCCAGCGCAGGTAACGCAAACCGTTAGGCGCTTCGGCGCAAGGCGGTAAAAGAGCATGTATTATCAAATGAGAAAATGGTTATCTTCATTTTGCCCATATCGGTCAAAAGACCCATTTACCGAGCGGAGAGCGTATATCACATCAGTTATTTTCCTTGTACTGCTGATGATTATTCCTATCGGTATGTTGGTGCGCTTTTTTGCAAAGGGTAATTTCTACCCGCCTGATTTTGTTGTCCTTGCGGCTACATTTCTTGCTTACTTAAGCACACGCACACGCTATTATTCAGCAGGCGCAGTCTTTCTAATTTTTGTCATGTGCTTTGTGGCGTATTCCGCTGCTACACGCCATATCGAGAGCGGGATACAAGATGTGACATCTTGGTTAGTTTGGTTCGTCTTACCTTTGCTGGCAGCACCGCTATTGTTTTCATGGCGTGCAATGATAGGGGTTGCGCCTGTTCCTGTTGTTTTTTTACTGGTTTTTATCTTGCAAGAACATCCCGTGAATTGGGGCGCGCTCATGGCAGTTCTGACCACAGGAGCGTTTATATCAATAGCCATTTCGTATGCGTATGATAGCGACTTACGGCTTATTTCCGAGCAGAATACAAAACTTCTTCACGCTTACGACGAAACTTTACAAGGATGGGCAAAAATTCTGGAAATGCGTGATAAGGAAACTGAAGGACATAGCGAACGAGTTACCACGCTAACTATTAAGTTGGCGCAAGCGATGGGTATTCAAGATACTGCCAAACTTCAATTCATCCGCTACGGAAGTCTTTTGCATGATATAGGCAAAATAGCCATTCCCGATTCTATTCTTCGCAAGCCAGATACGCTTACCGCCAGTGAGCATAAGGTGATGGAATTGCATACCGAGTATGCGTATGAATGGCTAAGAGATGTGGAGTTTTTACAACCTGCATTGGATATTCCCCGCTATCACCATGAAAAATGGGACGGAACGGGCTATAATCACGGTTTGAAAGGTGAACAAATTCCGTTATCAGCCCGTATTTTTACAGTTGCAGATACATGGGACGCTTTGATAAATGACCGCACTTATCGGAAAGCATGGACACGAGCGCAAGCGATTGAGCATATAAAAAATAGAGCAGGAACAGATTTTGACCCGCAAGTTGTAGAGAAGTTTTTGGAAATTATCCGCACACAATGAATCCTTCTTGCCAGCCAGCGAGTCTTCAAGTTCAACCGCGCCTAACAAAGCGTGCACCTGACGTGTGGGATTCGTCGCCATTTTCAGGCATTTTTCTGGCTTCGAGTTTTTCCTGCTCCCAAGCAGAATCCACGCCCGCCCACACGCAGGTAACGCAAGCCGTTGGGCGCTGCCTTATAATATTTTGCATCTAAAGGAGAAAAATTATGGAGACACAACCTCTCAAACTCTTTGTTGTACTCAAACAAATCCGCTATTCTGGGAAGAATATCGGAGGTGATTTATCGTTTGCTTTTGAAACCAATGGCGAGATTGATTTCATCAAACCAAAGATTAGATTTGGAAAAAGCATACCTGTGGACGTCGTTTTATGGCGAAAGCCTGCAATAGAAGGTGAGACGGTAAATATCCATGTAAAAACATTGGTAACTGAAGAGGATTGGGTATTTTCAGATACTGGGGAAGGAGAGGTATTCTTTAGTTACGAAGTGTCCCTTTCGGACACAAAAAATTATGAGTTTCAGGTGAATGTTAATGCCAAAGGAGAAGGTAAGAAGACGGCTACATTTTCGTTTTTATTGGAAGTTGGCATTAAAGAAGTGGATTATTCGCGCTTCGACGAAGTGTTTGAATACATATTCAATGAAATGACTACAAACGTCCAAAGCCAAACAGTAGCAGACATTAAAGCTGCTCTCGAAAAAGGCAATACGCTGCTTGCCTACTTTATATGGTGGAATGCTGTACGCGATCATGCAAAGTGGGATCATAAACCGAAACTGGAGGATAAATTCGGATTAAAAGAATCGGATGATTATTATTTACCAATACGTGGGGATACCGAACATGAATATTTCTACGACATTTGGTCAAATATTCATTATGGGTACGTTGGTTCTGCAGCAGGTTTCGATTCGGATACCCTTCATAAATTTGCCGAATCTGGCGGTCCAGGTGCTGGAAAGACCGACGAAGGCGATAAGTTAAGTGTGCAGATAGGTATTGACCTGTGGGGGAAATATCGCCTAAATCTCACAAAATTGGATGTAGTTAATGAGATACTATCGCACACAAATGATTATTTGAACATTCAAAGAAACAATCCTAACGTAGCAGTGATTATCAATTGGGTAGATGGCGGGAATTTGAAATGAATAAAATTCTCCTGACAGGAATACATATCACATTTGGTGCGCTATTAACGATGTTTTTCATTAACTTTACCTTCAACTACATGATGTATTTTGATATCGGAGTGAATAATGGTACTCGCATGATGGATATTTACTTAATCCGTACTCCCTTACTGGTAATAACCCAAGTCATAGCAGTTGCCTCATTTGATAAATTAGTGAGCACCCACCATAGGCGATGGCGCATTTTGTTAAACTGTACGGTAATGATAATTGCTTTCTGGATTGTTTTTTTGGCATTCGCGTTATATAGCCCAGGCATATCAAGGGAAGGCGGATTTATACGGTTTTTAGGATATTACTTTTTAGGATTAGAGCCTGGACGAGTACCTGGTTCTTGGTAAAATGCGCCCAACATTGTGTGCAGCGGACAGGGCTTCGCCCTGAGGGTACGGGGCGCGTTTCGTATCAATCATTCTGGTTAGCAAAGGAGTCTTGCTCGTCCGCCCTGCCGCTAACACTTGCCGTTGGGCTGCTAGAATAGATGTTACAAGGTGGCAAATATCAAATGGATATTGATACAGTTCAAAAATACGTAACTTTGATTAAGGATGTCATAACAGGGTTATCCGCTATTACTGCGGCTGTGATAGCCATTCTAGGTTTACAGGCATGGAAAAAGCAGCTTAAGGGTAAAACCGAATACGAACTTGCTCAAAGATTACTTCGCGCCACGTATAAAGTTAGAGAAGCATTTGCTTGGGTTAGAAATCCCTTCCAAAGTGCCGCTGAAATTTCCAACGCGATGAAAGATTCAAATATTGAAGGCGACCCGATTAACAATCCAAAAGTTCGCGCTCAAAGCGAAGGGGCAGTTTACGAAAAAAGATGGCAAAAAGTTCAGGAAGCCTTTGTTGAATTAGAATCGGTATTACTTGAAGCCGAAGCAATTTGGGGGCAAACAGTGAGAGATAACTTAAAGCCACTTCAAACTTGCGCTTCTACTTTGGCAATAAACATAAAAACACATTTACGAAATATCGAAAAGCCTCCAAGAAATTATGATCCAGAAGCAGAAAAGAAAATTGACGATATTATTTATGGTTGGTCTGGCGACTCCGAAAATAACTCCTTTTCAAAAGAAATTAACTCGGCAGTAAGCAAAATGGAAAACTTTTTAAGACCTCGGTTAAAGATATAATGCCTAAAGCGCAGCCCAACAAAGCGTGCAGCCGACTGGTGGGATTCGCCGCGACTTACTGGCTTTTTTCTGGCTTCGGGCTTTTTCCTGCTCCCAAGCCGAATCCCAACCCGCCCACCAGCGGCTAACGCACACCGTTGGGCGCTTGAGGAAGAATTGTTGAAATTCTCTAAACCACGATGATTGAACAACAAACCCCATCCAATACAAACTATTTTTGTTGGAACACCTTTGGGGTAATTTTATTAATAAGTTATATTATTTTTTGTTTCTCAGTAACACGCAAAGGTGGATTTTATGAAATTCGACGTTGGAAAGCGAGTATTTGGTTTGCCTTAATTACAGATGTTTTGCTTTGGTTGTATCTCCTTTTGTTCTTCGAACCTGTAAAAAGCAATATTCCATCGAATTATTATGAACTCATCGTTGCAATTCCAAACTTTTTGATTTTGACTCTAGCTATTCACATGTCCTTCCTGTTTATTGCGACAATCGGAACTCATTTTGAATTAAAGAGATGGCTTAATAGTGACGACTACCTGGATAAAATATGGAAAGATCCAAACAAAGCCCGCAAAAGTCCTATTCAAGAACTTTAACGAATTTATATGACTTCACTTGTATTTCTCCTTATAATACGAGGAAAGTTTATGAGGCTTCAATTAGCATTTCAAAAGCAAGCGAGTCTTCAAGTCAACAGCGCCCAACAAAGCGTGCACCTGACGCTGGGGATTCTGCGGTCATCCCAAGCAGTTTTCTGCGCCTTTTCATTTTTCCAGTTGGACGGCTTCGCCGTCCCCGCCCCAGCGCAGGTAACGCAAACCGTTAGTGTGCCCTTGCGTTAAACCGTTTGCTTCTTTTTCAAAATTATGTTTCGTTCAAGTTGGGCTTGAGTCTTCAAATCAAGTTTCGGGTTTTCAAAAAAGTTTTGGTTTGTTCAGGTTGGGTCTTTCTGCGGTGGTCATTTTCCAAATCTTGTTGGTTTCAAAACTGGCTCGCGTTTTTTACTCAAAAAGTTTCGCTCAAATTTGCTCAGGTTCTAAAATCGGTTTCAAGGTTCTCAGGCAAAGTTTTGGCAAGCAAGCAATTTCATTTTGCAAAGTTCGTTTTTTTCTGGCTGGTGTCCTTTTAGTAAAGTCAGGCTCTCAAAATCGGCTACATTTTTTCAGCAAAGGTTTTTGCAAGTGTGGTTCGGGCTTTTTTTTGCCAGGTTTGTTTTTTCTGGCAAAGTAACTTTTTGTCAAATCAGTTTTCAGCATAGGTTTTTGAAAAGTTCTTGGTTTTGGTATTCTTGCAAGTTGGTTGTGTTTTCGTTGGCACAGTCAGGCTTGTAAACAATTGTTGTA
>Ga0209172_10003185_pt1 | contig 25919 bp, 18 predicted proteins | sample LarsenN4metaG_FD_184113 | JGI IMG/M metagenome (GOLD analysis project Ga0209172, IMG submission 184113) | Hot spring sediment bacterial and archeal communities from British Columbia, Canada, to study Microbial Dark Matter (Phase II) - Larsen... ... | reverse complement strand
CATTCCGAGGGGCGATCCGACAGAATCATGTGTCGGATGCGCGACGCGTCGTCCAGCGAGAACCCTGCGCTGCGCCGCATCGAGCTTGAGGTCCTAGGCACCTGCGCCACCTCACTATGATAGGGCGGATCCGGCGAACCCGCCAGATCCACCGTGCGGTCCGGGACCGACCGGGCCCTTTGGCCTCCCAGCCACCGCAACATGACACCGCGGTCATGAGAATCGCGTGAAGCCGGCATGGCTCTGCCTTATGAAGTGCCCTTCCTCACAGCTTCAACCCGCGTTGGCGCGGTAGGATGCTTCTTGGAACCTTGGGCGTGCCACGCTCCGAGGAGAGTGGCAATGCTGCGGACCAAGCGACGAAGAGCGGTCAAGACCGCAGTGCGCGCACCGCCGGTGGACCAGCCGGCGCTCACGGTCGTGCACCTCGCCGCCGAGTACTGGCCCGTGGCGCAGATCGGGGGACTGGCCGAGGCGGTTCACGGGCTGGCCGCCCATCAGCGGCTCGCCGGGGCGCGCGTGCTCGCCGTCGTGCCGTTCCACCGCGCGGTTCGCGAGGCGGGGCTGTCGCTCGAGCCGGCGGGGGGCCCGCTGGTGGTGCGCGTGGGCCACCGGCACGAGCAGGTGGCGGTGCTGCGCTGGGCGCGCCCTGGCGAGCCGGACGTCTTATTCGTTGATCACCCGCCCTCGTTCGATCGTGCTGGCGTGTATGGTGAGGGCGGGGGCGACTACCCGGACAACGCGCAGCGGTTCGCGCTGTTCTCCCTCGCGGCGTTGCGTATCCTCCCCGAGATCGCCAGCGGTCCGCTGGTGCTCCACGCGCACGACTGGCACGCGGCCCTGGGGTTGGTCTACCTGCGTACCCTGTACGAGGGCGTCACCCCCTATAACCGCATGTCCGCGGTGCTCTCCGTGCACAATGCCGGATACCAGGGCCACTTTCCGCCCGAGTCGGTGGCGGCGGTGGGGCTGCCGCCCGAGACCTACGATTGGCGGCGGCTCGAGTGGTACGGCCGCGCCAACTGGCTCAAGGGTGGGATGGCCTACGCCGATGCCGTGGTCACGGTGAGCCCGAACCACGCGCACGAGCTTCGCACCCCGGTGGGGGGGTTTGGCTTGCACGACGCGTTCGCCGGGCTGGGCGAGCGGTTCGTGGGCATCCTGAACGGTATCGACTGCGACATCTGGAACCCAGCCACGGACCCGCAGATCGCCCAGCGATTCATGCTCACCGATCTCGCCGGCAAGCGCCACTGCAAGGCGGCGCTGCAGCAGGAGCTGGGCCTGACAGTCGGGCCGCGCATTCCGCTGGCCGTGATGAGCGCCCGGCTGGTGGCTCAGAAGGGGTTCGACCTCGTGCTGGCCGGGCTGGTGGAGCGATTCCCGGACGTGGAGTTCGCATTCTTGGGCCGGGGGGAGGAGCGCTACGAGGCGGGCATCGGCGCCCTGGCCCACCGCTTTCCCGCTCGGGTGGTGCTGGAGCGACATTTCCACGACGCGCTGGAGCACCGACTGCTCGCGGGGGCGGACATCCTGCTGATGCCGTCGCTCTACGAGCCCTGCGGGTTGACGCAAATGCGAGCCCAGCGCTACGGCGTCCTCCCGGTGGCGCGGCGCGTGGGCGGCTTGGCGGACACGATTCAGCACGAGCAAACGGGGTTTCTGTTCGAGGACAACGCGGTGGATGCCTTGGTCGGGGCGCTCCACCGCGCGCTCGAGGTGTACCAGGATCCGGGGGAATGGGAGATTCGCGTCCGCCGGGCCATGGTGCGGGACTTCAGCTGGGCGCGCTCGGTCTCCCAGTACCTGCACCTCTATCGCCGCACGCTGGATCGCGCCGCGGCCCACACCCCCAGGCGATCGTGCCGCCCGTCGGCGGCCCGGCGACTCTCGCGCACCGCCCAGGCGGCCCCCGCCGCCTGACAGCCCGCTACCAGCTCGGCCATCGTTCGCTGCTGAGGGTGCGGAGCTCGCAGAAGCCACTCCGCGTTGCGCTCCGCGTCCGGTGCGGTGAATACGTCACCGTCATGCCTGATGGCGTGGACGGCGCGGGGCACGGCACTAGTCGAATCGCGGCCGGGCGTTTTACTTAGGCGGGTATGACGCACCCCGGAGACTTCCCCCACCTGCCCGAGCGCATCGCGGGACTGGCGGGGCTCGCGACCAACCTCTTCTGGAGCTGGAACCGCGAGGCGCGGGCGCTGTTCCGCGCCGTGGATCCCGTTCTCTGGCACGCCACGCGGCACAATCCGGTGGCGCTGCTCCAGCAGGTGGAGCCCGCCCGCTTGGCCGCGTGCGCCCAGGACCCCGGGTTCCTGCGCCGCTACGACGCGGTCCAAGCGGCGTTCGCGCGCCACCTCGGCTCGACCGACACCTGGATGGCGGCGCGCTACCCCGAATTCGTTCACCGACCCGTGGCCTACTTCTCCGCCGAGTTCGCGCTGCACAACTCCATCCCGATCTACTCGGGCGGACTGGGCGTGTTGGCCGGCGACTTCTGCAAGGCGGCGTCCGACCTGGGCGTGCCCATGGTGGGCGTCGGGCTGCTTTATACCCGAGGCTACTTCGACCAGCACGTGCGCAACGACGGGGCGCAGGAAGACACCGAGGAGAAGCTCGACCCTGGCGACACGCCGCTGGCGCCGGTCCTGGGGCCCAACGGCGAGCCGTTTCTCGCGACGGTCGAGAGCTTTGGCCGAGTGGTGCGCGTGGGCGCCTGGTGCATCCAGGTGGGCCGGGTACCGGTGTATCTGCTGGACACCGACCTCCAAGGCAACGATCCCGCGGACCGCCAGCTCTCCCACAAGCTGTACGCGGGCGGCCCGGACTTGCGCCTGCGGCAGGAATGGGTGCTGGGCACGGCCGGGGTGCGCGTGCTCCGCGCCGTGGGGATCGAGCCCGCCGTCTGGCACGCCAACGAGGGACATGCCGCCTTCATGTACCTGGAACGGCTGCGCGAGCTGGTGCAGTGCGGTGCGTCCTTGGAAGAGGCGGTCCACCGCGTCAGGGCATCCAGCGTGTTCACGACCCACACACCGGTGCCCGCGGGACACGACGTGTTTTCGGTGGACAAGGTGGCGGAGTGCACCGGTCCCATCTGGGATCAGCTGGGCGTGGACCGGGATAGGTTCTTTCGGTTAGCGTTCCACCCCATGCGGGACGGCGGCTCGTTCCACATGACGGCCATGGCCATCCGTCTCTCGCGGTACGTGAACGGCGTCTCTCGGCGCCACGGGCACGAGACCCGTCGCATCTGGAGCGATCTCTGGCCCGGGCGCGAGCTGGAGAAGGTTCCCATCGGCCACGTGACCAACGGAGCACACCTCCAGACTTGGATGGCGCACCCGCTCAAGGATCTGCTGGACGAGCACCTCGGCAAGGGATGGATGCGCCGGATCGACGACCCGGCGGTCTGGAACCAGGTGCTGACCCTGGACGACGAACGCCTGTGGTCGTTGCATGTCCGGTTCAAGGCGCTCCTCATGGACTTCATCCATGAGGAGTCGCGGCTGCGCTGGCGGGACTTCTGGAAGGACGCCCCGCACCTGGTCGGGGCCGGGACCATGCTCACGGCGCGCGACTTCACCATCGGCTTCGCGCGACGATTCGCCACGTACAAGCGCGCCGACCTGATTTTCCGGGACGCGGAACGCCTGCGGCGGATCTTGGCGAGCCCCCGGCACCCGGTGCAGCTCATCTTCGCGGGCAAGGCGCATCCGGCCGACGAGCCCGGCAAGCAGATGTTACAGCGGGTATATGCGTTCACGCGGGACCCCGCATTCGAAGGGCGCATCGCGTTCCTGGAGGACTACGAGCTCCACCTGGCCCACCGGCTGGTGCAGGGTGTCGACCTGTGGCTCAACCTGCCCCGCCCGCCCATGGAGGCCTCCGGCACCAGCGGCATGAAGGCGGCGCTGAACGGCATCCCGCAGCTGGGGACGGCGGACGGGTGGTGGGCCGAAGGATGCACCGGCTTGAACGGCTGGTCGCTGCCGCTCCCGCCGGATGGCGTCGATCCGGACCAGCACGACGCCGATCACCTGTACGCCCTGCTCGAGGAGCAGGTGGTTCCGCTGTTCTATACCCGCGACGACCGCGGCATCCCGCTCGGCTGGGTGCAACGCATGAAGCACGCACTCCACGTCGCCGGCCAGCGATTCACCGCGCGCCGGGCGATGCGCGATTACATGGACCGGTACTACGCCCCGGCCCTGCGCGGCGATCCCACCGCCGACGACCCGCCCACCGTGTAGACCGACGAGTCCAGGCGATGCCGCGGTCCGCGCGAACTGACAAGCCACCCACTGTGGTGCATTTGACCGCGGAATACTGGCCCTACGCGCGCACCGGCGGGTTGGGGGAGGCGGTCCAGGGGATCGCGCGAGGGCAGGCTGGGGCGAACGTGCGCACGTGCGCCCTGCTGCCGCTCTACCGTGCGGTGCGGGAAGCGGGAGTCCCGCTCGAGCCGATGGGCAGGGCCCAGGAGGTCACGGTGGGCCCCGTCACCGAGACGATCCGGCTGTGGCGAGTGTCCGAGGTCAGGGACGGGTTCCCCGACGTCGTCCTGGTGGATCATCCGGCGTCGTTCGACCGGAGCGGGATCTACGGCGAGGCGGGCGCCGACTATCCCGACAACGCGCGGCGCTTCGCGCTGTTGTGTCGGGCGGCCCTTCAGGCGCTGGCCAAGCTGGCCCGGCCGCCGATCGTGCTGCACACCCACGACTGGCATACGGCGCTGGCCCCGGTCTATCTCCGGACCCAGCTGGCCGGCGACCGCTTCTTTGATCGGGTGGCGTCGGTGCTGTCGGTGCACAATGCCGGGTTCCAGGGGCACTTCGCCCCCGACTCGCTCGCCGAGCTGGGCCTGCCCGCGGAGCTCTACGACTCGCGCTGGCTGGAGTGGTTCGGCCGGGTCAACTGGCTGAAGGGCGGCCTGGCGTTCACCGACTTCGCCACCACCGTGAGCCCCACCCACGCCCACGAACTGCGCACCGAGGTAGGCGGCTTCGGGTTGCACGACACGTTCATCGGGCTCAAGGACCGGTTCGTGGGCATTCTGAACGGGATCGACGGGGACCTCTGGAATCCCGCCACCGATCCGTACATCACCCAGACCTTTACTGCCGACGACCTCCGTGGCAAGCAACGGTGCAAGGCGGCGCTGCAGCGCGCCTACGGACTGCCGCACCGGCCCCGGACGCCCCTGCTCGGGATGTCGGCGCGCCTGGTCTCCCAGAAGGGGCTCGACCTGGTCCTGGGCGCTCACTTCCTCTGGGCCGCGGACGCGCAATTCGTGTTCCTCGGCCAGGGCGAGGAGCGTTACGAGACCGCGCTGCGCGAGCTCGCGACGGCGCTACCGGAGCGGGTTGCGGTGGAGACGAACTTCACCGATGAACGCGAACACCGCCTGTTGGCCGGCGCCGACGTGCTGCTCATGCCGTCGCTCTACGAGCCCTGCGGGCTCACGCAAATGCGAGCGCAGCGCTACGGCGCGCTCCCCGTGGGCCGGCGGGTGGGCGGGCTGGCCGACACCATCGAAGACGAAGAGACGGGCTTCTTGTTCGACGACTATACCCCCGCCGCCCTGGAGCGGGCCGTGCGGCGCGCGCTGGGCCTGTACGAAGAGTGCGAGGCCTGGGAACGGCACATGCGACAAGCCATGGCGCGCGACTTCAGCTGGACCGGCTCGGTGCGGCGGTACCTGGATGTCTACCAACTGGCGCTCCGGCGCCGCAGACGGGCGTGATGGACTTCGTACTGGCATTGCACAGCCACCTCCCCTGGGTGCTGCACCACGGGCGCTGGCCGCACGGCAGCGACTGGCTGTGCGAGGCGGCGCTCGACACCTACCTGCCGCTGCTCGAGCGCCTGCACCGGCTGGAGGCGGCCGGCGTGCCCGCGCCGATCAGTGTCGGGTTCACGCCGGTCCTGGCGAACCAGCTGGCTCATCCCAGCTTCATGGCGGAGCTGGAGACCTTCATCGCGCATCGGCTGGAGGCATGCGAGAAGGCCCCGGCCTCCCTGGCGGCGAGCGGCGACGGCGAGCTCCTTCCCTTGATCGCCTTCTGGCGGGCTCGCTACCAGCGACTGGAGGCCCTGTATCGCGCCGTGGACGGAGATCTGATCGGTGCGTTCCGCCGGCTGGAGCGGGACGGCCGCATCGAGATCATGGGATCGGCTGCGACGCACGGGTATCTGCCGTTGCTGGCCCGCGACGAGAGCATCCGGCTGCAGCTGTTCCTGGGGCGCGCTGAGCATCGCCGCCTGTTCGGCGTGGATCCCGCTGGGTGTTGGCTGCCGGAGTGCGCCTACCGCCCGCGCGGGCGCTGGGGGCCGCTGCCCGGCGAGCGGCCGGCCCGGGTGCGACGCGGCATCGAGGAACACCTGGCCGCCGCCGGCTTCCGGTACTTCTACACCGACGCGCACCTGGCCCACGCAGGCACCGCGCTGGGGGCCTACGCGGACGTCCCCATCGGCGCGGAGCGGTTCGACGCCGAACGCCACGACGTGCCCCGGCCGATGGGGCCGCCCGACGGCCATTCGCCGTACCAGGCGTACCGGGTGACCGCGAACCGCAACGGCCGGGCGGTGGCCGCGTTGGTGCGCGATCCCCGCTCCTCGCTCCAAGTCTGGAGTCGGCATCACGGCTATCCGGGGGACGAGTGGTATCTGGAGTTCCACAAGATCCGCTGGCCGGAGGGCTTGAAGCTGTGGCGGGTGACGGGCCCCACCGCCGACCTCGGCGCCAAGCGGCCGTATGAGCCGCACCGGGCCGCCGAACGGGCGGCGGCCCACGCCACCCACTTCGCGTCCCTGCTCGCCGCCATCGCCGCCGAGCACCACGAGGCCCGCGGCGTCGTGGTGGCGCCCTTCGACACCGAGCTCTTCGGGCATTGGTGGTTCGAGGGGCTGGACTTCGTGGAGGCGCTGTACGCCCGGCTGGCGCAGGAGCGGAGCGTGCGCGCCGTGAGCGCCGCACGGCATCTCGAGGACCACGCGCCCCGCCAGCTGATGCGTCTCGCCGCCGGTTCTTGGGGCGCGGGCGGCGACCACGGCATGTGGCTCAACGATCAGACGGCCTGGACCTGGCGGCGCCTGTGGCAGCTCGAGGACGCGTTCTGGGACGTAGCACCCCGCGCGCTGGCCTCGGGGCCGGCGTGGCGCCAGGTGCTGGCCCAGGCCGCCCGCGAACTGCTGTTGGCGCAGTCGTCGGATTGGCAATTCATCATCTCGACCGGCGTAGCCGGCGACTACGCCGAGCGCCGCTTTCTGGAGCACTGCGAAGCGGCCGAACAGCTGGCGGTCATGCTTACGGCGGCGGGCGACGGGGAGGCGCTGGGCGCGGCGGCCGTGCGGGCCACCGACGAGTTGGCGGCGCGTGACGACCTGTTTCCCGAAGTCCTTCCCGCGCTGGAGCGGGCGTTGGCCGACGAACAGCGCGTCACCGCGGACGAAGCGTGAGCGGTCCGGTTCAGTCGGTCGTCCTGCACGCTCACTTCTACCAGCCGCCTCGCGAAGATCCCTGGTTCGATGCGGTGGAGCGAGAGCCGTCCGCCGCCCCTTACCACGACTGGAACCAACGGATCGAGCAGGAATGCTACCGCGCGGTGGTGGCGGCGCGGGTGCCGGCGCCCGACGGCCGCATCGCGGAAATCATGAACACCCTCGCCGGGATCAGCTTCGACGTGGGCCCCACGCTGTGCCAATGGCTGGAGCGCGAAGCACGGCCAACGTACCAGGCGATCCTGGAAGCGGATCGGCTGAGCCGCGCCCGGTTGGGCGGTCATGGGAACGCCATCGCGATGCCGTATCACCACGTGATCCTCCCCCTGGCGTCGCGCCGGGACAAGGTCACCGAGGTGCGCTGGGGGATCGCCGACTTCGAGCGCCGGTTCGGCCGTGCCCCGGTCGGGATGTGGCTGCCGGAGACCGCCGTGGACGAGGAGTCCCTGGACGTGTTGGCGGCAGAAGGCATGCGCTTTACGGTGCTGGCCCCGCATCAGGTGGCGAACGCCCCCGCCGATGGGTCGCCCGGGCTCTACCGCACCAGCGGTGGCCGCCCCATCGCCCTATTCGTGTACCACGGACCCATCTCGCACGACGTGGCGTTCGGCGGGTTGCTTCGCGACGCGGCCGCCTGGGCCGCGCGGCTCGTGGGCCCCGAGCCCGGCGGCGTGGTGACGCGCCTCCGAACCGTGGCGACCGACGGCGAGACCTATGGGCACCATCACCGCTTCGGCGAGATGGCGCTGGCCGCCCTGCTCAACCAGCTTCGCCGCCGCACGGGGGTCCGGCTGGAGAACTTCGCGTCGTACCTCGAGCGTCACCCCGCGCGAGACCCGGTGACGCTGGTGGCGCCGAGTTCGTGGAGCTGTCCCCACGGGGTGGAGCGCTGGCGCAGCGACTGCGGCTGCAAGCTCGCTCCCGAGCGCCCCACCCGACAGACCTGGCGCCGGCCGTTGCGCGAAGCGCTCGAGTGGCTGGCCGCTGAGCTGCATGCTCGGTTTGACCGCGAAGGCTGGGAGCTGCTGACCGATCCGTGGGCCGCGCGGGACGCCTACGGCGCGGTGGCTGGCGCGGGAGAGGACGCGATCGCGCGGTTCGCCACCGAGTGGTTGGCGGAGCGGGACGAGGTGAGCCAGCCACGCATCATCCGCGCGCGCGAGCTGCTTGAGATGGAGCGCGACGCCCTCCGGATGTTCACCTCGTGCGGCTGGTTCTTCGACGACGTGGCGGGGATCGAGACCGCGCAGATCCTGAAGTACGCGGCCCACGCGGTCGAGCTGGCCGGCGCCGGCTCGGCGGAGCTGCACGCCGAGCTCAGCGAGCGCCTGGTCCACGCGCGGAGTAACGACCCGGCGAGCGGGACCGCTCGAGAGGTGTACCTGCGGCTGGCGCAGCCGCCGGCGCCGGCGCCCGCCCGGGCGGCGGCCGGCTACGTGGCCGTGCGCGCGCTGGCGGCGGAGGCGCGCCTGGAGGCGTGCTGCTTCCAACCGCGAGAGGAAGGGGACCTGGTGTCGCTCCGGCACTGCCGCACCGGACGGGTGCATCGGTTCCGGGTGAAGCTGGAGGCGTGCGACGGGCCGCGCCTGGCGGCCCTCGTCACCCGCGCGGATGGCGGGGACGAGTTCCGGGTGCCGCTCGCGCTCTTCCCGGAGCCCGCGCGGGAGCTCCTGCGCGCATCGCTGCGACGCCGCCTGGTGGCGCGCTGGCTCGAGCCGGAGCGGACCGCCACGGTGGCGAGCGGCGAGGCGCTCCTGGCCGACGTGGCGGCGCGGGCGCTGGTCCAGGCCGTCAGTGAGCTGGCTCAGGGAGAGCGAGAGGGCGAGGCGGAGCGTGTGTCCGGCCTGGCCGACCTCTTGGAGCTCCTGGACCACGGCGTGCCGTTCGACGCGCAGACCCTATTCGCCAGGATCCGCGATCGAGCGACCCCCGAGCGAGCCGCCGCGTTGGCGCCCATCGGCCGGAGGCTCGGCTTCGCGTGACCGATCCCGTCAGGCTGGTCTTCGGCGTCCACCTGCATCAGCCGGTGGGCAATTTCGATCACGTCTTCGAACAGCACGTGCGGGACGCGTATCTGCCGTTCCTCCAGAGCGTGGCGGAGCATGCCTTTCTCCCCCTCACGCTCCACCTCTCGGGGCCCCTGCTGGAATGGCTCGAGGCACGAGGCGACGGATACCTCGATCTCGTGGGCCGGCTGGTGGCGGATCGGCGGATCGAGCTGTTGTTGTCGGGCTACGATGAGCCGATCCTGGCTGCGCTGCCGCGCGCGGATCGAGTGGAGCAGGTGGCCCGCATGCGAGAGGCGCTGCATCGCCGGTTCGGCGCCAGCGCTCACGGCCTGTGGCTCACCGAGCGCGTCTGGGAGCCGGACTTAGCGGCCGACCTGGCGCAGGCCGGTGTGCGGTACGCCCTGGTGGACGACCGCCACTTCCTGGTGAGCGGGTTTGCGCGGGAGCAGTTGCACGCCCCGTTCTGGACCGAGGCGGACCACCGCCGACTTGCACTCTTCGCCATTGATGAGCGGCTCCGCTACCTGGTGCCGTTCAAGCCCCCGGCCGACGTGGTGGCGTACCTGCGACGGCTGCGCGAGGCCGGCCACGCGCTCGCGGTGTTGGTGGACGACGGCGAGAAGTTCGGCGGCTGGCCCGGGACCTTGGACTGGGTGTTCACGCGCGGCTGGCTCCGGCAGTTCCTCGACGCGATGTCCGCGCTGGTGTCCGAGGGCGAGCTCCGCCTGGTGACGCCTTCCGGCGCGCTCGCCGAGGTGCCGAGCGGCGGCCTGGCCTATCTCTCGACGGCGTCCTACCGCGAGATGGAGGCGTGGGCCTTGCCGGTCGATGGCGCCGCGCGTCTGGGCCGGCTGGAGCAGGAGTTAGGGCCGGAGCGGCTGGCGGGCCCCGAGGGCGCGCTGGTGCGGGGGTCGCACTGGCGGCACTTCCTGGTCAAGTATCCGGAGTCCAACCGGATGCACAAGAAGATGCTGGCGCTCTCCGCGTTGTGCCGAGAGCGGGGCGATCCGCCCGCAGCGCGCCGCGCCATCGGTCGGGCCCAGTGCAACGACGCCTACTGGCACGGGGTGTTCGGCGGACTCTACCTCCCGCACCTCCGAGCCGCCGTGTGGCGCAGCCTGGCGGAGGCAGAAGGCGTCTTGCGCAGCGGAGAAGGGCTCCAGGCGGAAGAACTGGACCTCGACGGTGACGGCCGACCCGAGGTGTGGGTGCACTCCGGCGCGTTCTCTGCGTGGCTCAGCCCCGCGCGCGGCGGCGTACTGGAGGAATTCACCCTGTTCGAGCGCGGCGTGAATCTGGCGGACACGCTCACTCGGCGGCGCGAGGCCTATCACGACGAAGCGCTGGCGAAGCAGGCGGCGAATGGGCACGACGCCCAGGGGAACGGCATGCCCAGCATCCACGAGATCGAGAGAACGGTGCGGCTCACGCGCCTCCCGCCGTTCGACCGCGAGGCGCGGGCCCTCTTCGTGGACCGGGTGGTTCCGGCGTCGCTCACGCTGCCGGTGTATGCCTCGGGCGACTTCGTGCCCATCTGGTCGTGGGCCGGCCGCCCGCTCTCGTCTCGCTCGCTCGTGGACGGGGAGGGCTTGACGGTGGAGTTGGCCGCAACCGAGCCACGGCTCGAGAAGCGCTATCGGTTCGGTGCCAACGGCGATCTGGTGGTGGCGTACGCCTGGGACCCCGAGGCCTTCCCCCGGGATGCGGCGTTTGCCACCGAGCTCTCGTTGGCGCGCCACGTCGAGCTCCGAACCACGCCGGCTGCGGAAGTGTGGGCCTATCCTATTGCTACCACGGCCAAGTCGGAGCGGGGCCTGGAGGAGACGGTGCAAGGGGAGTCGGTGACCCTGCGCTGGCCGGTCGGGGCGGGGCACGGAGCGGTACACCTGGTCGTTGGGTAGCTCGGCGCCGAGCCTCCCGAGCCCGCGAAGCAATCTTACGCCGTGCCCCACTGGCGCGCTGCTAGCGACTCCTTGCGACGCCCGCCGAACGTCACGACGAGGATGGCTCGCACGGGATCGCGAGGGACAATAGCTTAGGCGCTGTTCGGGAGCTGCCCGTCTCCGGCGATTCAGGGGGATCCGTGACCACCGTCGCCGCACCGCTGCCTGCGATTCAGGAGTTCCCGGCGGACGAGGTTCTGCGCCGCCTGAGCCGGATCGAGATTCTCCGCGCGCTCCCGCCGGAGGAAGTGCAGGCGCTGGTCCCTCACGTAGATCACGCTTGGCTCCCCAAAGGCACGCCGTTGATGCGGCGAGGCGACGTCGGGGACTCCTTGTACTTCATTGAGTCTGGCACGGTACGCGTCGAGCGCCCGGATCAGGAGCCGGTGTTTGTCGGCGCCGGGAGTGTGGTGGGCGAAGGGGCGCTGCTCACCGGAGAACGCCGCTCGGCCACGGTGATCGCGGAGACCGAGCTGTCGGTCTGGGTGATCGCCAAGCTGTACTTCGACGACCTGGTCCAGCGCTCTCCCGTGCTCAAGCAGGCCCTCGAGCTCCTGATGGACGCGCGCAGGACGGGGAAGCCGCCGGAGCTCCCCAGTGAGCAGTGGTGGGTCTCGACCGCGATTCGCGCCATCGAGGCCCGCTACCGCGGCATCACCACCTGGCAGCTCCTGATGGGCGCCGGTCTGTGGATGTGGGTGTTCTTGCTGTTCAACGACCGGATCCAGCTCATCGCCGAGGAGGGGCGGGAAACGGCGTTCGCGGTCTTTCGGTTGGTGGCCGGCTTGCTCATCGTGCAGGGGGCCTGCGAGGCGTTCGTCCAGGGCGTGGAACGCCTGGGAGCCCGGTTGCGGTGGGACGGCTTCATCTCGGGCACGGTGGGGTCCCTGCTCAGTACCCTCCCCGAGTTCGTGGTGATCGCGTTCCTGGTGCAGGTCGACCCCCTCGCCGCCTTCGTGACCGCCGCCGTGACCATCTTCAACAACGCGCTGGTGTTCTCCATCTACGCCTTCTTCCTGCCCAAGAATCGGCAGGGCGCCTTCGCGATGCCGCGGTCGCTCACCATCGCGGGCGGGGAGATCATGATCGCCGGGGCCACGGTGACCCTGCTCGTAGGCATCGTGATGCTGGTGCTCCGGGTGGCGACCCCCCAGACGGTCCTCGAGGGCGTGGACCTGATCGGCATCGGGCTGGTGCTGATGATCATCTACGCCTACTACGTGCTGACGCTGGTCCGCTACTACGCGGAAGGGAAGGACGACGAGGAGTCCCTGCCGCCCGATCCCGAGCGCCTCGGCCACGACGTGAGCTGGCACGGCATCGGGGCCATGTTCCTGCTGGGGGCGGTGGGGGCCTACGCCGCGGGCGAGGCCATCGGCGGGTTCGCGGAAACGGCGCTGGGCCGGCTGGGTCTCCCCACCATTCCCACCGCGGCCGCCCTGGCCCTCTTCGCCGGCGTGAGCGAGTACATCATCGTGTTCAAGTCGCACCGGCGCGGCGAGCTGGGCATCGCCCTCAGCAACGCCTTCGGAGGGCTGACCCAGGTGATGTTCCTGCTGCTGCCGTTCGCCATGCTCATGATCGGCGGACTGGGCCTGGCGAGCGGGCACGCCGGCTACGCCATTCCGATCAACGAAGTCACCATGCTCCTGGTGTTGCTGCTCTTCCCCCTGTTCTACGCCATGCACCAGCACATGGAGATGGAAGGCACGCTCAGCAACCTGGACGCGGCGAGCATGACGGGGATCTACCTGTTACTGCTGTACTTCCTGTTCACCGCCGCGCCCTGACGCCTCCGCGTGCTCCGGGGCGAATCGCGAACAGGTCGTGCAAGGCGGTAGTCAGCTCCTCGCGAGTCAACCGGTTTCCTGAGGAAGCGCACCCCGCCCAACGCCGGCACGCTGTCGACGAACCGGCGCGTGTCGAAGCCGGAGATGAGCAGCACGGGGAAGCTGGGGCGGATCTCGCGGACTCCCGCCGCGACCTCCCCCACCGGCGTCCCCTCCGTCACCAGGTCGAGCACGGCCGCCCGGAACCGCTGAGGCTCGTTCCGAAGGCGCGCCAGCGTTCCGTTGTCCGCCTCCGGCACCTCGAGCCCGAGGCTCTGCAGCAGCTTGGTGATCCCGCGCCGCGCGTCGGGATCGTCGTCCCTAGGAGTACCGTGCCCTCCAGTCTTACGGGCTCCGCCGGGCGGCTCTCGATCGGCGGCACGTAGAACGGACTCTCGATGGTGACCCGCGCGCCGCGCCCTTCGGCAAAGGTGAGGCGCAGCTCCCCACCCAAGACTTCCAGCAGGGCGGCCACGGTCGCCAGGCCCGGCTGCTCGGCGCGGCCGGCGCGCTCCAGCAGATCGCTCGGCGTGCCGGGACCCGTGCCCTCCACCACGATGTGGCCGTACCCGGGCCGGTCGGAGCGACCGGCCCGGAGCCGCACCACTCCGCCGCTGGGTATCGCGTCAAGCGCGTTTTCCACGACGGCGCTCAGGATGTGCTGCCACTCGCGCCGGCGAGGCCTACGCGCGGCAGGTGTTGACCACCATCCAGCTCGCGGTGTCCTTGGTCCTGATCGTGGTCGCCGTCCTCTTCGTCCGCACGCTTCAGAATCTGAACCGCGTGGAGCTGGGCTTCGATCTCGAGAACATCACCGTGTCCAACTGAGCCCGGTCGATCAGGGCTACGAAGGGGATCGGCTCCGCGGCTATCTCACCGAGTTGCAGCGCCGGGTTGAGGAACTCCCGGGCGTAGAGGCGGCCAGCTTGAGCAGCGGGGTGCCGTCTTCCGGGGGCTTCAGCTTCACCAGAATCCACTGGGCCGAAGACCAGCCCTCGAGCGCCCTGCGGGTGAACGCGGAGCACGTTTCTCCAGCGCTCTTCAAGACCCTTCGCATTCCGCTGCTTCGCGGTCGCGGCTTCGCCGGCACGGATACCGACGATGGCTCCGTGCTACTGAGCGCGTCCTTGGCCCGTCAGCTGTTTGGCGAGGCCGACCCACTGGGTCGTCACGTGAGTTTCCCCGTGATGGGAGAGCAAGAAAAACGGTACCAGGTCATCGGCGTAGTGGGTGACAGTCGGTGGCGTGAGCTGGACCAAGAGGTTCCGCTCTTCGTGTACCAGTCGTACTTGCCCGAGCGAACCAGGGTCCTGGCGGTACGCTTCTCGCCGCCTACGGCAGACCTTATTGGGGCCGTCAACGCACTTGCCGCCTCGCTCGATCCGAGCATGCCGCTACACGGCATCTCCTCAATGTCGGACCTATTGAAGACCCGCCTTTCGCAACCTCGCGTCTTCGCTATGCTGGTGTCTTGGTTATCTGCGCTGGCGGTGACGCTCGCAGCTGCCGGGTTGTATGGGGTGGTAGGCTACGGTGTCGAAGCCCGGTCCCGGGAGTTTGGCATCCGCACGGCCCTCGGCGCCGACCGGCGGGGCATCGCGGCGCTCGCCATGCGGCAGGGTGTCCTCGTGGCGATCGGCGTCCTGCTCGGCGGTGCAGGCGGTGCCATGGCCGCTCGGGTGGTGGAGAGCCGTCCCGGACATGCTCCGGCTGGTAGTGAGCCAGGGACTTCGGGTGACGGCGGTGGGGATCGTGGTAGTCGGGGGCGGCGCCTATCTGGCCGGGCGGGCCATCTCTCGTGGCTTTACGGCGTCCCGTCGTGGGACGGGCCGGCACTGGTCGCGGCCGCGGGGATTCTCTTAGGCCTCGCCGGGGTGGCCGGTTATCTGCCGGCACGCCGCGCTGCAAGGGTCGATCCGGTAGCGGCGTTGCGGCACGTATAGCGGGCGCCCAGCCCAGCAGCTCGTGGCTCGCCGATGCTTGGCTTGTTCCCCGGTGGGACGTAGGCGTCGCCTGGCGAGGACAACCGGCGCTGTGCATGTCGGTTCAATTCTGTAGAATTCAACGAGTTTCGTCATGGCACACAAGTCGCTGCCATTCTTGCGGTAGACAGGGTTGACCCATACCGTACCGGCAGGAGGTGACATGTCCGCCGCCTTCCGCGGATTTGCCTTTGCTCCCCTGGTCGCCGCGCTCACGCTCCCGGCGGCGCTGCCCGCCCAGGATCGCCCGGAGCGGCCGCCCAGCGGCGGACCTGGGTTCTTGTTCCACGCTCCCCGCGTCTCCTTTGGCATCCGGGGAGGCTTCAACCTCCGGTCCGCACAGAGTGCCATCTACGACTCGGTGACCAGCTGGCTCACCCTCGAAAAGAGCGACTTCAGCGCCTTCAGTATTGCCGGCGACTTCGGCGTTACCATTGCGGGACCGGTGGAGCTGGTGTTGGGCGGCGGGTATACCAACAAGAAGACGCCCTCGGAGTCCCGGTACTACGTGGACCAGAACGACCAGCCGATCAGGCAAACCACCAGGTTCACGACCACGCCCCTCACTGTGGCTGTCCGGTGGTATCTGGTGCCCCGCGGCCACCAGATCGGGCGTTTCGTGTGGATCCCCGCGCAGGTCATGCCCTACGTGGGCGCCGGCGGCGGGATGATCCGCTACTCGCTAGAGCAAACGGGGTCCTTCGTGGACCCCGCTGACCTCGCCATCTTCAACGACACCTTTAAGTCGTGGGGTTGGACGCCGCTCGGCCTGGCGATGGCCGGGGTGGACTACAGCCTGGGCTCGCGCGTCTTTGTGAACGGCGACATCCGCTACCTCTGGGCCAACGGCGAGTTGGGACGGGACTTCGCCGCGTTCGATGACGGGATCGATCTCAGCGGAGTCCAGTTCTCCGTGGGCTTGCACGTCAGGATCTAGGGCATAGGTTGCAGAGGGGGAAGACACCATGAAGACCAGACCGCTGCTCTCGCTGCTTCTGGCGTTGAGTCCGGGCTCGCTCGCCGCTCAGCAGCCCGCGGACTCTCGCTGGCTCCCGTGGCTGGGCTGTTGGCAAGTGGGCGACGATGCCGCCTCCGGCCCTCTGGTCTGCGTGCGCCCCTCGTCGGAGCGGCGCGGCGTTGAGGTGGCCACGGTCACCAACGGCGAGATTGTGTCCACCCGAACCCTGGTGGCCGACGGCCAGCCCTACGACCTCACCACCGAAGATTGCTCGGGCTCGCAGTTCGCCTCCTTCTCGGCCGACGGCCGCAGGGTGTTCCTCTGGTCTAAGCTCACCTGCCAAGGTGGGCAGACGCGCACCGCCTCGGCCATCATGGCGATGGCGTCCCGCACCGAATGGCTGGACGCGCAGTCGCTGGGGATGGATGGCGAGCGGGTGCCGCGGGTGCTTCGCTACCGGCCGTCGGCCGAAGCCACCTGGCCGGCGGAATTCCTGCTCACGGCCGAGCGCGCGGCCGCGGTGGAGGAAGCCCGGCTGCTGGCCGCGTCCCGGCTGTCGCTGGAGGACGTGCAGGAGACGGCATCCCACGTGGATCAGGAGGCGCTGGCGGCGTTCCTCATCGAGCGGAACCAGCAATTCGATCTTGCAGCTACCAGGCTCGCCGCGCTTAACAGGGCAGGCGTCCCGGACGAGGTGATTGATGCGCTGGTCGCCGTGTCCTATCCCACCCGGTTCGTGATCGACCGCGAAGCCATGCGGATGGCGGTCAAGCCCGACGAACCCCGCGAGCGGCGCGGCGTGGCCTACGGTGATCCCTACGGCTGGGGCTGGTGGGGCTACGGGCGCTGTTACGGCGGCTGGGGCTACTGGTCGCCGTACTGTGGCTCGCTGTACTGGGCCTCGGGCTTTGGCTACGGCGGGTACTGGCCGTACTGGTACGACCCCTACGGCTACTACGGGTACTGGGGCCGGCCGGTCATCGTGGTCCGAGATGGCACTCCGGCACCGGGGCACGGCAGGGTCAGCGGCCGCGGCTATTCGCGCGGCCAGGCGACGGGTAGCGGCACCGCGCGCCCGCGAGGGCAGCCCACGCAGGGCCGCCGGGGCGGTGGGTATGCGCCGGCGTGGGACGGCGGCGGGCGGTCGAGCGGAAGTAGCGGCGGCAGCGTTACCAGCGGCGGCTACTCGCGCGGCTCGTCGTCGGGCAGCTCTGGAGGGACGGCCAAGCCGAAGTGCTGTAACTGATCTCACCGGAGCCGAAGGCGTCGCGGCGCGGGAGGTGCCTCTCGCGCCGCGCGGTTTTCATACCCCACCTTTCCTCCTGCGGCGTGCGCCATACGTTGTGTCCTGTCGGCCGTGGGGGTGGGTGACGGCTGGACGCGCTTTTCTCCGATCTTCGCTACTCGCGGCGTTCGCTCCCTAACAGCCCGGCGTTCACTCTGGTGGCGGCCATGACGCTCGCCGTGGGCCTGGGCGTCACGATGGCTGCGTGGAGCCTGGCCCACTGGCTGCTGCTGCGCCCCGGTCCGGGCGTGCAGGATCCGGACCGCCTGGCCTTGGTGTTCTCGGCGTCCCGGGGCTCGTCAGCCCTCGCGGCTGCGGCGGGGTTGCAAGTCACCTGGGTTTCGTATGACCAGCACCGTGAGTTGGCGGCGCGCACACCCGCCTTGTCCGGGCTCGCCGGGTACCAGGAAGGCGAAGTCAATCTCGGCGCAGCAGGTGCCCAGCCTCGACGGGCCAGCGTGCACTACGTCATGCCGGCCTACTTCACGGTGCTTGGTGTGGGGCCGATGCTGGGCCGACCGCTGCTGCCGGAGGACGACGTCTTGCCCGCGGCGATCCCCGTCGCCGTGATCAGCGACCAGCTTTGGACCAGGCTGTTCAGCCGTGACCCCGGCGTCGTCGGCAGGCCAGTCACCGTGAGTGGCCGTGCCTTCACCGTTGTCGGGGTAGCGCCTCCTGCGTTTCGCGGCACCGAGCGGCTGAGGCCGACGGACCTCTGGCTACCGGGCCGGCTTGAGGAGCGAGCGAGGTTGGGTGGCTACTACCAGTTCGTCGCTCGTCTGGCAGCGGGGGCGAGCTTCGCTCAGGCGGAGGCGCAGCTTGGCGCGGCGTTTGGGGCGATCGGCGAGTCGTCTCGTCCTCAGGTGTTCCGTCGTCTGGGAGTGCGGCCAGCGCAGCGGGCGCAGGTCACGCAGTTCGTCCGCCTCTCCGTTGCCGCCACCGCCCTGGTGCTGCTGATCGCCTGCGCCAACCTGGCCAATCTGTTCCTGTCCCGAAGCCTGTGGCGCCGATCGTTCACCGCCATGCAGAAGGTCCTTGGCGCGGGAGCCAGCGCGCTGGTGCGCAGGCAATTGGTGGAGGCCCTTGTTCTGTCGCTGCCGGCGGCCTTGCTCGGACTGCTGCTTGCCAATTACGTGGTCACGCTGTTCGACAACGCCAGGCTGGGCCGCTGGATGGAACCGTTCGGGCGCGTTCCGGTCGCGTGGCAGGCACTGGCCGAAGGCGCGAACCGCGACCTGTCCGTCCGGTTCCCGGTTCCAGGGGCAGCCCCAATGCTCCAGCCGGAGCATCTCCTCGGGCGCCTCGCGCACGAACGCCACCACGGCGTCCTGGTCGCAGAGCCAATCCCCGCCGCTGATGGTGTCGTAGGCGTGGGCCTCGAGGCTGTCGTCCGGCTTGACGACCGCGGCGGCGCCGCCGTCCGCGGAGACGGTGTGGCTCCGCATGGGGTACACTTCGAGACCAGGGCCACGCGCAGCGCGGGGTCGGTCTCGGCCACCGCGATGGCGGCGCGCAGGCCGGCCCCGCCCCCGCCGATCACGAGGACGTCGTGGACGTGCGTTTCCATGCGGCTCTCTCAGGCGGTCCGCGGGTCCGGGCTCAAGCAGGGGGCGCGGGCCAGCTCAACAATAGGCCGGAAACGGACGGGTGGCCAGGGCGAGGCCGACCACAGGGTGGCTTCGTCGTCAAGGAGGGTCAGCGGGTCGCTGTGGGGTCTATCGGTGTGATCGTCTTCCAGCGCTGTTGATCGTCCATGAGAACCACCATACCCATCCCCTCCGGTCGCCCGACGAGTGCAACGCGGGCGGTACGGTCCGGCGCGGTAAGCTGGATTTGGGGTACCTCGTTCCACGAGAGCCTAACGATCACTCGCGTTTGGCCAGCGGCGTCGAGAAAGGTACAGGAGGGAAGCTCGGAGTCTTCCTCACACGCAAGCACTGCCCGGATGCGACGGCGGCGGTCAACCAGTTCCAGGCGCCCGGTTCGCAGGACCTTGTCCACCAGGTTGGTGATCTCCTTCAGGCAGCAGTAGGTCTAGCCCGTTACAGAGGGGTTCCTCGTCCTCGGCGTAGATACCTTACTACGACACGTCCACGCTGATGTCCTCACCATCCACCACGACCTTGTAGGCGGGCACGCTCTGCTCCGCCGGGGGGCCCACCACCTGCCCCGTCGTCACGTCAAATTCGGCGCCGTGCAACGGACAGGTGACGACGGTCTCATCCAGTTCGCCCTCCCCCAGCGGACCACCCCGATGGGTGCAGGCCCCACCGATGGCGTAGATGGTCCCGCTAACGTTGAAGAGGGCCACCACCCGGCCACCTGCGTCCACCTGCCGGCCGGTGCCCGGTGGCACGTCGCTCAGCGTTGCGACCTTGATCAATTCACCCGTTGACGGAGACCTCCGACCCCACGGCCTGCTCCTTAGTAGCGGGGGACCGACGGGTCAACCTGCGTCGACCAAGCGTCAATCCCACCGGCGAGGCTGCGGACCCTGGAGAACCCGGCGGCCCGCAGAATTTCAAGCGCCTGCATCGACCTGATGCCTCGGTGGCAATGAGTAACGATCTCCTGGTGTCCATCCAGCTGGTTCAATCGCTCGGGTAACTGACCCAGCGGAATCAGCGTGGCCCTTTCGATGTGGCAGATCTCCCACTCGTGCGGTTCCCGCACGTCGATCAGGACCAGCTCGCGGTTCTGTTGCAACTCCTCTGCGAGTTGGGTTGCCGTCACCTCGGGCCCCTCATAGGCCGGCGCGGCGCCAATGCCGCAGAACGCTTCGTAGTCGATCAGTTCGGTGACGGTCGGGTGCTCACCGCACACGGGGCATTGCGGATCCTTCCGCAGCTTGAGCTCGCGGAACGTGAGGGTCAGCGCGTCGAACAGAATCAACCGGCCGATGAGCGTGCTGCCCTTGCCCAGAATGAGCTTCATGGTCTCCAACGCCTGGATGCTGCCAATGATGCCCGGCAGCACGCCCAGCACTCCGCCTTCGGCACACGACGGCACCAGGCCCGGCGGCGGCGGCTCCCGGAAGAGGCAGCGATAGCAGGGGCCGGCTCCGGCATAGAACACGGAGGCCTGGCCTTCGAACCGAAAGATCGAGCCGTAGGCATTGGGCTTGCCGAGCATCACACAGGCGTCGTTCACCAGGTAGCGGGTGGGGAAGTTGTCGCTTCCGTCCAATACCACGTCGAAGTCCCGTAGGATCTCGAGGGCATTTCCCGAGGTCAAGCGCGTCTCGAAGGTTTCTACCTGGACGTGCGGGTTGAGGTCCTTGAGTCGCTGGTCCGCCGAATCCAGCTTCGAGGTGCCGACCGCGCCGGTGCCATGCACGATTTGGCGCTGCAGATTGGTCATGTCTACCACGTCGAAGTCCACCAGCCCGAGGGTGCCGACACCGGCCGCTGCCAGGTAGAGCGACGCCGGCGATCCCAGGCCCCCGGCGCCGATCAATGCCACCCGGGCGGCCTTCAAGCGGCGCTGGCCCTCCGGCCCCACTTCGGGCAGGATCAGGTGACGCGAGTAGCGGAGAATCTCGTCATGCGTCAGCTGAGGGAGTTGGGTCCGCGCCGATGCCGCCCCACCGGCGATACTGGGCACGATGGAGATCTCATCCCCATCGACCGCAGGCGTCTGTTCGCCATCCAGCTCCCGGATGTCTCGGTCGTTGAGGTAGACGTTGACGAAGCTCCGCAGGCGCCCGTCTTCCTGAAACAGGTGCGCCTTGAGCTTTCCGTATTCATGGGTCATTCGCTCGAGCACCTCTGCCACTGTCCCGTGCTCGATCGGCACCACGTCACGGCCATCGACATAGGGACGGAGCGGCGTTGGCACATGTACCAGTACCGGCATGTCATTGCTCCTCAATCTGTAACAGCTGTTCGACAAAGGCGCGGGTGTCGGTCAACTCCCAGACCCGCTCGTCGCGCACCGCGCCGCCCACCACCGACACGATGAGATACCGATACCACGGCCAGGCGTGTTCCTGGTCGTAGGAGGACGGCCGCGCGGCGGCGTCAGGGTGCGAGTGGTAGACGCCCACGATCTGGAGACCGGACGCCGTGGCGTCGTGTTCGGCGGAGAGAAAATCGTCCGGCGAGATGAAGTAGCGGTTCCGTGCCTTCCGGCCCGCTACACGCCGATTCTTGACTGTCAGGGACCGGCTCACTAGTACCTCGCCGTCGGGCCCGCGCACCCCCATCAGGAAGCCACAGCCTTCCGACGGGTACGCGCATTGTAAATGGTGTCGAATCGCCGTGAGCACCGAACGCGCTATCTGCATGGTTACTCCCCGAACAGTCGCCGGGCTTCCGAGAGGTATCGCGTTCCGCCGTCGGGGGCGATGACGACCACGATCCGCGGCTCAGGCTGGTCGCGGGTGTCCCGCGACAACAGCCGTCCGGCCGCCACCAGAGCGGCGCCCGTCGACCACCCCACGAATAACCCGTGCTCCCGAGCGAGATGCGTGACCCACCACTCGGCTTCCTCGGTGCCGACCAACACGGTCTCGTCTATGGCGGATCGATCGTAGATCGCCGGGACCATGGCCGTTCTCATGTGCTTCAGTCCCTCCAGGCCGTGAAACGGACTGTCGGGCTCGACGGCCACCAAGCGAACGTCGCGCCGCATCTGTTTGAGAAACCTCCCAGCACCCATGAGCGTACCGCTGGTCCCAACGCCGGCCACGAGGTGGGTGACAGCTCCCTTAGTGTCGCGCCAGATTTCGGGGCCGGTCGTCAGGTAATGGGCCCTCGGATTCGCTGGATGACTGTACTGGTCCGCGTACCAGTACCGATGGGGCTCGGCGGCTGCCAGCTCGCGAGCTCGCCGAATAGCCCCGTCACTTCCCTCCAACGGGTCCGTCTCGATCAGCTCGGCGCCGTACATCCTCAGTAGATCGCGTCGCTCCCTCGAAGCGTTCGCCGGGACGCAGACCGTGACGTCGATCCTGGCGGCGGCCCCGAGCATGGCATACGCCACCGCAGTGTTGCCGCTGGACGCGTCCAGGAGCCGGCGGGCCGGTAACGCGCCGTCCGCGATGCCGGCACGCAAGATCTCCCGCGCCGGGCGGTCCTTCACCGACCCTCCCGGGTTCAGCCACTCGGCCTTCAACCAGAGATGGGGCCCCGCTGAGCCAGCGCGCTCCGTGAGGCATAGGGAAACCAGCGGCGTCCGACCTACGAGCTTCCAAAGCGCTGGCTCCCGCCACCCGGCGACCGCGGGTGCAATGCGGGTTGCTTGAGGCACTGCGTGACGCACTGGCTCCGTCCCTCCGTCCACCAAAAGCCCAAACAAAAACCCCACCTCTGATAACGATCGGAGGTGGGTCAGCAGGTCGCTGTAGAGTCTGGGGATGCCTACCCGTACCTAGCCGGTGCCGACCTCCGCAGAGGCCCGACAACAGCAGCAGTCGATGTCCCTCTTGGACCATGACATGCCGGGAGAGCCAACCAGGTACATGATGTGATCACTAACGGGTCTCGGATTCCGCGTCAAGGACCGACGAGGCACGGTTGCGTCTTGCTGTATTGGGAACCGCTGCCTGATGCCGCCTAGAAGCCCAGCTCCACCCCCAGCTTGCCCACCGCCATCTGAAGCGGGACGGCGGCGCCCGCCACCTCGCGGTCGATTCGCTGGAACTCGAAGTCCGCCCGGCCTCGGAACCGGCCATTCGCGGTACCTACGCCGACACCCATGCCCAGCTCCACCGCGAGGTCCGCGCTCCCGCCGCCGCTGAACCGGGAGCCCACCAGATAGGCGCCGCGCGCCCACACCGCCGAGATCTGATTGAGCGCAATCTCGGAGAGCAGGCCCAGACGGATCACGCCAACGTCCTGGGTGGCGAATTCGGGATCGATGGCGCGGCGACCCCCACCGATCTCCACGGCGAAGCTCGGCGCGAACGCGTAGCTCAGCCGCACATCGCCTTGTAGCAGATCGAAGCTGGTGCCTCCCCCGTCCCCCTTGGGGTCGAGACGGGCGCCCATGCCGCTGGCGTCGAGCAGGAAGCGCCTCCAGCGAACGGACAGCGTGCCGCCCAGCCCACCGCCCTCGGCGCGCCGCCCCTGGTCAATCTCACTGTAGGTGAGCCCCACGCCCTGCAGCCCGAAGCGGACCGTTTGCGCCGGCGTCGCCCGCGGTGCCGCCAGCCCCACGAGGGCCGCCGCCAAGACTATGCCGCGGCGGGTCATCTCGCGCTGGAGGCCGGCGCCGGGGTGATGGTCAGCGTTACCTGCTGCCGCCGCCGGCGATTCTCCGCGGCAATCTGGACATTGCGCTCGATGATCTGTTCCCGCAGCAACCGGTTGTACTGGATGTTCGCCGGCACCGGCCGCGGATCGGGCTTCTTGACACTCATGACGAGCCCGGTGACCAGGGCCAGGAAGCTCACGCTACCGACCTCACGGCGCTCGCCCAGGTCGAGCGACGTATTCTCAAGAGCGAACGCCGCCCCGGCCACCAGCCCGGTGTACAGCACTGCCAAACCCAGCGGCCGCCAGTTCCGCGGCGGGGATTCGGTTTCGGGCTGGAAGGTGTAACCGGGGAGGCCGGTCAGGTGCGGCAGCGTATCGACCGAGCCCCGCTCCACCCGGATCTCCGTGGGGCCGGTGAACTCGTTCCGGCCTTCGACCGCGGTGACCAGCACCTGGTACGTGCCCGCCGGCGCCGGCTCGCCGGTTCGGGTGAGGCCGTTCCATGTGGCGACGGCGGGCCCGGTGACGAGCTGCGAGTCCACCACGACTTCGACTCCCTGCCCCACCACCCGCGTCGTGGCGCGGGCGGCGCGAGAGACCTGGTAGCGGATCAGCACCTGCCCTTCCCCGGCGATGAAGGTGGCGCTGTCCACCGACACCTTTCGGACCACCAGCACCTGCCCTAACGCCGAGGCGTACAGGGAGGTGATGCGGGGCGATACCCGTTCGACGTCGGGCTCCCGGTCGGGGGCCAGGAACACCAGCTGGCGGAAGGCCTCCACGGCCTGCCGAGCGGAATCCAGCGCTCCGTAGGAGTACCCCAACACCTCGTATACCTGGATGCGATCGTCGCGACTCAGGCGCTCGGCCAGCGCCCTCCGCGCCAGGGAGATGGCGTTGGGAAAGTCCAGCTGATCGTAGGCCTGCCTCGCCCGCCGCACCGTGGGGCTCTGCTGGGCGTCCAGCGGCGGGGCGGTGAGCGTAAGGGCCAGCCACACCAACAACCGACGTCGCCTCATGACGGCTCCCGAATAAGCGCCTTCCGAACCACGGTGACGTTGCCCGCGGTGATCATGACCGTGTCCACCGCGGTGCGGTAGCCCTCGCGGCGAACTTCGACGATGTGACGGCCCGGGGAGAGGGTGTGCCGGGCCAGGGGCGTGTCCCCGATTTCCAGGCGATCGATGTAGACCGTGCCAAACGGTGTCGCGTCCACCGTGAGATAGCCGACCGCCGGAGCAGCTGCGGCCTGCGGCACAGGCTGCGGCGCGGGCGGGCGCTGCGCGGCGGGCGGTGGCCGGCGTTCCACCGGCGCCGGGGCCGCAGGCTCAGGTCGCGCGGCGATGACGGACTCGGGTCTGGTGACGGGCACCCCGCCGGTGGCGCCAGCGGGCTGACGCACTGTGGTTCCGGTCTCCGGCCCCACCGATGCGGCTGGCCCGGTCTTGGTGCGGCCCAAGACCAGCGCGGCGGCCGCACCACCGCCCGCCAGCACCAGCACACCCAAGACGGCCGCGGGCCAGCGGCGCCGCTTGGTCCGGGGCAGCGGCGACGGAGTGATCTGCGTGGGTGCCCCCGAGGGCGTGGAAGGCGCCCGAGAGACCCTTCGGACTTTCCGACCGGCGGCGACGGGATGCTCCGGCCATACCGCCGTGGCGAAATCCTCCATGGTCGGGAAGCGATCGTCGGGATTCTTGTTCAGCGCTCGCCGGATGGCCGTCGCCAGGAAGGCGGGCACTTCGGGGCGGACCTGCTCCAAGGGCGGCGGCATCTCGTAGATGTGTTTGTAGAGCAGGGTGTGCACCGACTCTTCGTCGAATGGGAGTTGGCCGCTCAGCGCCCGATACCCCACGATGCCCAACGAGTACTGGTCCGAGCGTCCGTCCAGCTCCGCGCCCCGCGCTTGCTCGGGGCTCAGGTAGTGCGGCGTGCCGATCACCTGCCCGGTGGCCGTAAACTGGCTGGCCGACTGCAACGCCTTCGAGATGCCGAAGTCCGTGAGCATGACGTGGCCGTCGGCGTCCAGCAGGATGTTCGCGGGCTTGATGTCGCGATGCACGAACCCCCGCTGATGGGCGTGGCCCAGGGCGCAGGCCGCTTCCCAGAGAATCTGCTGGGCCACGTCGGTCGGGAGGGGTCCGGCTTCGAGCACCTGATCCAGGCTCCGGCCCGCGACGAACTTCATGACGAAGAAGTGGAGGTCGTCGATCCCC
>Ga0209172_10003179_pt1 | contig 25959 bp, 25 predicted proteins | sample LarsenN4metaG_FD_184113 | JGI IMG/M metagenome (GOLD analysis project Ga0209172, IMG submission 184113) | Hot spring sediment bacterial and archeal communities from British Columbia, Canada, to study Microbial Dark Matter (Phase II) - Larsen... ... | reverse complement strand
CGAATATCTTTGGCCTTTAGTTCGTCTTGCGCTATCATTCTTTAGGGCTCCTTCGGTTTTAGGTTTGTTTCGCATCTTACCTTATTACCGAAGTTGCCCCTCTTGTCAACTTTCGTGACTTACTGAATTTCCGTTCTAATATTGGTTCAACCGAGGCAACTTGATTGGGATTTGCCTGGATATAGATATACAGTTCCGATTTTAACTCGTTCAAGTCGCCACCCCAAGACTCAGCGATGACGATAGGGACGCAGTAAAACCCCCGTTCAGTTGCTACTAATATTGATTTGTAAATGTCCCTGGTAAACAGAAGTGAGTGCCCCCCTCCCATTGTCTCCCTGGTTTTAACCGGAAGAAGGACAACTCCATTCTTCCCCTTTACCTGTACGTCATAAGTTTCATCTTTAATTTTTACCTGCTTATCACTGACTACAAGCGGTAAGTTATATTTTGCTATAAGAGCGACCAGATTTCGCCTGATAATGCCCTCAAATAATGTTCCTTTCAAAGCGCGTCTACTGCCTTCAAGTCTGGCTAACATAACCTCTGAAATTGCAGGCCATTCCCAATTTTCTGTCTCAGGAAATAATGGCTCTACAAATTTTCTGACTTCATTCAATAAGTAGGCTTGCCGTTCGACGAGCGTTTTACCCGGTACAGTTTTGAGAAGAGTTTGAAGACGTTGGGTGGCAGCATCACGGAGAAGCCAGGCCAGAAAAAACCACTTTGCGGTTGAGTTAGCATAAGGCCGGAGCAAGCCATCATAGAGTTTTACTTCGCTTGGCCGAATTAAATACTTTGATATGATGTTTGCGGCTTTATCATCCGAGGGTTCTTGAATAAATTCTAAAACCGACCTGTAACCCTCTCCTTGTAAAAAGCCAACGAAATCTTCGTAAAACTTCCTGTTTTCCTGGACAATTGCTACTAACTCTTTCAGACGCAAATTGTGAAGTACAAAGTCCATTCTAACCCCTATTTTTTATAGGCGAGTTACCCGGTAATCCGAAAATTCATAGCTTATCCCTCAGCAATCACTTTCTCCAATCTCGCCAACGCCTCCCTCAACCGCCCCGTCTCCACCGCCAGCGACAGCCTAATATAACCCTCTCCATTCTTACCATAAATATGGCCCGGCGTCAGGGAAATATGCGCCTTTTCCAGCAAATGAGTGTGAAACTCCAACGAGGTCATTTCTTCCGGCACGCGGAACCAGATGTAGAGGCCGGCTTTAGGGGTGTCCACTTGAAAGCCCATCCCGCGCAAGGCGGCCAAAACCAAATCGCGCCGTTCCTGGTAAACGGCGTTGCGCTCGACCAGCCAGCTTTGATCGCCGCTGAGGGCCGCAGCGGCCATATCCTGGATAGGCCGGCCAATGCCGGAGTCAATTTGGGTTTTGACCGTCGCCAAAGCCTTGACCGCCACCTGATTGCCCACAGCCATGCCCACCCGCCAGCCGGCCATGTTGTACGTTTTGGACAGGGAATTGAACTCAATCGCCACCTCTTTCGCCCCAGGGATTTGCAGCACGCTGGGTGCAACGTAGCCGTCAAAAGTGACATCCACATAAGGCGCATCGTGGCACAACAAAATCTCGTAGCGGCGGCAAAAGTCCACCGCCTCGGCCAGCATGTCGAGGCTGGCAGTGGCCCCGGTGGGGTTGTTGGGGTAATTGAGCCAGAGCATGCGCGCGCTTCTGGCTTTTTCGGCGGGTATGGTCGAAAAATCGGGCTGCCAGCCCCGTTCGGGCAGCAGGTCAAACCGTTCGCTGGTTGCGCCGGCCAGGAAGGGGGCAAAATAGCAGCTTGGGTAGCACGGGTCGGGGATGAGCGACACATCGCCGGGGTCGAGCCAGGCCAGGTGCATGTTGACCAGCCCTTCCTTGGAGCCAATCAGCGGCAGTAATTCGGCGTCGTCCAGTTCCACCCCAAAACGCCGCCCGTAATAGTCGGCAATGGCCCGGCGTAAATGGGGCTGACCGGCATAGCCGCCGTAGCTGTGTTTGGTTGGGTCGTCGGCGCTGCTTTTGAGGAGGTCAATCAGTTCAGGGGTTGGGGGCATGTCGGGGCTGCCGGCGTCGAGGCTGATGACATCGGCGCCCTCGGCCCGCAGGGCGGCAACTTTTTGGTGGAGCGTGGCAAAAAAAAGTTCAGGCAAATTTTCGGCGCGTTTGGCAGGTCGCAGCATGGGTTTTGGTTGTCTCCTTAAAATAAAGCGACCGGGGACGGGAGACCGGAGGCCGGGTATTCAGGTAAGGCCCACCGCCGGTCTCCGGTCATCGGTCCCCGGTCAGGATTATTGGGACGTCGTTGGTTCAGCCGCTTCTTCCGCGGCCTCGGTTCGCGGCAGCCGGGTGACTTGCAGGCCGGGGCGAGGGGTGGCTTCGATGGGCAGGGTGACGATAAAGGCGCTGCCGGGTAAATTTTGCATGTCAAAGCCCTGGCTCTCGGCCACAATTCGGCCCTGATGGGCCTCGACCAGCCCTTTGACAATGGTCAGCCCCAGGCCCGGTCCCGCTCCCATAAATTTGGTCTGGCTGGTCGAGTGCAGGTCAGAACTGCCGACCCGATAAAACTTTTCAAAGATTTTTTCCCGGTCTTCGGGAGCAATGCCGACGCCGGTATCTTTGACCGTAATGCGGACACAGGCCGGCATCTTTTTGGTGGCGGCAATTGTTTCACCGCTAATCGTAATCTGGCCGCCGTCGGGGGTGTATTTGATGGCGTTGTTGATGAGCTGGGCAAACACCTGGTGCAAACGGTAGGCGTCGGCCTCGATGGTGGGCAGAGTATCTACATCAATGATTTGGAGGGTGTGTTTGCGATCCTTCAGCACCGGCTCCAACTGCCGAATGATCAAGCCGATGACCTTGTTGAGATTGACCAGTTCCAAAAACAGACTGAGGCGATTGGTATCAATGGCCGATAGATCGAGCATGTCTTCAATGATTGCGCCCATGCGTTCAGCGCCCCGGCGGATACCGTCGGCCAGGTTGGTCGCGCGCTCGTCGGTCAGGTTGTCGTGCAGAATATTGGCGTAACCTTGAATCAGGGTCAGCGGGGTTTTTAACTCGTGCGCGGCGATGCTGATAAAATCGGTTTTGGCCTGTTCCAGCCGGGCCAGTTCGCGGTTGGCCCGCGCGACCTCGGCGGTGTACTCCATCACCTTTCGCTCTGATTCGGCATACAGGCGCGAAATCTCGGTGGCTTTGGCGGCGGTGGCTAACTTGGTCGCTTCTTCGTAGGCGTCAATGGTGGCCCGGACAATATGCACAAAAATAATGTCCACCGCCGAGAGCATCTCGAAGGCCGGTTCCGGGTCAATCTCCTCACCAATGCGCTGCCAGATGCGCTCCCGCAAGCGTTGGGGCACACCCAGCAAACCGGTCAGTGAGCGGCCTACAGCGACCGCGTGGGCGGCGGCGCTTTCCAAAACCGGGTCAATCAGGCGGGTTTCGCCATTGAGGGCCATCTCAATAATGCCCTCATACAGAGCCGCGTGAAACGCCTGATCGGTATCGTCGGTGCGGCCCAGCATGTCGGTATGCGCTTCAATCCATTGGGCCAGTCGCTTGTTTTGCATGGCGGCGCTCCCTTAATGACCGCCGACGGCGGACCCATTCGACACTTCCCCCTTCGGGAGTCGCAGGGCAAGCCGCCGACCGCAGCCTCTGGTAATCTGGGATGTATGTGGGACGTGCTTTAAGCCAAAATTTTAGTGCGTATTTGAAAGCATCTGGAAACCTGTTTTGTCTGACTTACCCACCCCGGTATGAATGCCAGGGCTAAGGAACAGCACCGGGTCAACCCGGCTTAAGCCCGATTAATCGGGCGCTGCCGCAGGTAGTCCGGCGACTTCATCGCCGGACGAGGGTCAGTGGCAAAGTTGCCTCTGGGGGTTCAGCCTGCTCTCCTATTTCTCTAACTTGCTCTATCTCAATAACCTTATCCAAATCTTGCAGCGCCCGGTCACTGTAAGCCTGGTAACGGGCCTGCTTGTGGCGGATAGCCCGTTCCAGGGGCGGCAGCAAGCCGAAATTAGCCTTCATGGGTTGGAAATCCTTTGGCTCGGCGTGGGTGACGTAATGGCACAACGCCCCCAGCATAGTGGTTGGCGGCAAAATAACCGGCGGCTGGCCTCGCAGCAGCCGGGCGGCATTGAGACCCGCCAGCAGGCCGGTGGCCGCATTGCCGACATAGCCTTCGACGCCGGTGATTTGCCCGGCAAAAAACAGATCAGGCCGGGCGCGAAACTGCATGGTGGGACTCAACAGGGTGGGCGAGTTGAGATAGGTATTGCGGTGCATCATGCCGTAGCGCATAAACTCGGCCTGCTCCAGACCGGGGATCATGCGGAAAACCCGCCGCTGCTCGCCCCACTTTAAATTGGTTTGAAAACCGACCAGATTATAGAGCGTCCCGGCCAGGTTATCCTGCCGTAGTTGCAGCACCGCGTAGGGCCGCCGGCCCGTGCGCGGGTTGGTCAGGCCAACCGGGCGCATGGGGCCAAAGGCCAGGGCTTGGTCGCCGCGCCGGGCAATTTCTTCAATCGGCAGGCACATTTCAAAAAAGTGTGAGTCTTCCTGCTCAAACTGTTTGAGTTCGATGCGCTCGGCGGTACGCAGGGCCTCGACAAAGGCGCGATACTCGGCTTCGTTGAGCGGGCAGTTAATATAATCGCCCTCTTCCTGCTCGCCCCGGTCATAACGGCTGGCTCGAAAGGCGACGGCCATATTGATCGAATCGGCCTCGACAATGGGCGAGACGGCATCGTAAAAATAGAGATAATCCTTGCCGGCCAGGGCGGCGATGGCTTCGGCCAGCGCGGGAGAGGTCAGTGGGCCGCTGGCGATGATGGTTGGCGTATCGGGGATCCGGGTCACTTCCTCGCGGCGCAGGTCAATCAGCGGGTGGCTTTCGATGCGGCGGGTGACGGTCTCGGCAAACTTTTCGCGGTCAACCGCCAGCGCCCCGCCGGCAGGCACGGCGGCTTCATCCGCCGCCTGCATAATCAAGGAGTCGAGCCGCCGAATTTCGGCTTTGAGCAGGCCGGGGGCGCGGTCGGGCAAGGCGCTACCCAGCGAATTGCTGCAGACCAATTCGGCCAGCTTGTCGCCGGTGTGGGCGGGCGTCTGCCGCACCGGGCGCATTTCGTATAATGATACAATTACGCCACGTTGGGCGGCCTGCCAGGCGGCTTCGCTTCCGGCCAAGCCGCCGCCGATAACAATGAGTTCAGGATATTGAGACATAAAACAAGTATAGCATAAATTTTTGGCCTTTGCTATTGTGAAGGGCCTCTCTCTTTTTCAAAACAGGTATTTGGTGTATACTGCACGCTCCAGAGGCGATGCAAGCAAATTAGCTCTATGTAGGGGAGGAAATTATCCATGACCACTACCTATCAAATCATTTACTGGCGCGACATTCCGGCCCAGGTGAAAGTAAAGGGGCGCGGCGGCGCATCGCGCCAACTGCCGGAACGTTTTGAGCGGGCCATTGACCGGGCGGCCATGCACGCCGGGGCGATCAACACCGATGATTACCTGGCCGAGTGGCGCAAATCCGATTGGCTGGAGCGCGAGGGCGAGCCGGAAGCGGTGGTCGAGGCTTTGGTGGCCGAGTTGGAAGCCGCTTATCCCGAAGAGAAACTGCGCGAAATGGCCCGTAATGGGGGACGCGAAGTAGTATCCAACTAAACACGCTTTTGATTTTTTATAAATCGTATTATAATAATTAGCCAGGCCCGCGTTTTGTGGGCCTTGTTTTTGCACCCCCACCCTTCCTTTCCCCTCTGAGGGGGAGGGTTCAGGGAGGGGGTGTGGTCGGCGGTCATTTTAATGGTAAAGGAACACCATCTCCGTGAGCAACGATACCGAACAGAAATATCTCGTCGTCTTTCAACCCTCCGGGCGGCAGGGCTATGTGCCCGCCGGCCAAACCCTGCTCGACGCGGCCCGTGAGCTGGGTGTGGAAATCGAAAGTATTTGCGGTGGGCAGCAAACCTGCGGCAAGTGCAAAATCGTGGCCGATGTGGGCAACTTTTCCAAGTACGGCATTACCTCCAAAGAAGAAAATTTATCTCCGGCGGGCGGCGACGAGCGAGATTACTGGATCAAACGCAAGCGTGATCCGGGCAGCTATCGGCTTTCCTGTGCAGCCTGTGTGCTGGGCGATCTGGTCATCAATGTGCCGGAGGAGAGCCAGGCCCGCAAGCAGATTGTCCGCAAAAGCGCCACCGTGCGCGAGATTGTAATTGATCCGGCCATTCGGCAGTATTTTGTCAAAGTGCAGCCGGCGGAGTTGGGCAATCGCCAGGGGGATTGGGAGCGGCTGCAAGAAAGTCTGGCCAAAACCCATCATTTGAGCGGATTACAAATTGACTATTTTGCCCTGCGCGACCTACAAAAAGTGTTGCGTCAGGGCAACTGGGAAGCGACGGTGACGGTCTGGAACGGCCAGGAAGTCATTCGGGTGCAGCCCGGCTATGCCGAGGGTGTGTATGGCTTTGCCGTAGATATCGGCTCGACGACGGTGGCCGGTCACCTGCTGGATTTGCGCACCGGCCAAATCTTGGCGACCGAATCCATGATGAATCCGCAGACCACCTACGGCGAGGATTTGATGAGCCGCATCAGCTACGGCATGATGAACCCCGATGGGGTCGAAAAGATGCACAAAGCCATCATCGAGGCCCTGTCCAGGCTGCTCAAACGGGCCACTCGCGCCGCTAAGTTGCAGCCGGAGGATGTGACTGAACTGGTGCTGGTCGGCAATACGACGATGGTGGATTTGCTGCTGGGGATTGACCCGGTGGAGTTGGGCGGCGCGCCTTTTGCCCTGGCGACCAATGACGCGGTGGATGTGAAGGCCCGTGACTTGGGCATTGTGGCGCATCCCGGCGCGAATGTCCACATTTTGCCGGTCGAGGGTGGGCACGTCGGCGCGGATAACATGGCCGTCGTCATCGCCGAGTCGCCCCAGGTGGCCGAGGATATTGTGCTGATTGTAGACATCGGCACCAACGCCGAAATTTTGGTCGGCAATAAAGACCACCTGCTGTCGGCCTCCAGCCCGACCGGCCCAGCCTTTGAAGGGGGCGAAATCAGCCACGGCATGCGGGCTGCGGACGGGGCCATTGAAAAGGTGCGGATTGACCGGGAGACGCTGACGCCGCGCTTCCGGGTGATCGGCGAGGATCGCTGGAGCGACGAAATGCCGGCGCATGAGATTCAGGCGGCCGGCATCTGCGGCTCCGGCATTATTGACTTGGTGGCCGAACTGTTTGCCTGCGGTATTATTGATGCCGGCGGCAAATTTGTCCGCGAGACGCCTTCGCCCAATTTCCGAGTTACCCGGCAGGTGGGGGAGTACATCGTCGCCACCGCCGAACAGACCTCGACCGGCAAGGAGATTGTGATTACGCAGCAGGATATTCGGGCCATCCAATTTGCCAAGAGCGCCCTTTATACCGGGGCCAAGCTGTTGATGGAGCGCCGGGGGGTTGACAAAGTAGACCGGGTGCTGCTGGCCGGCGGCTTTGGCGCGCACATTGACAAGCTCAGGGCCATGATGATTGGCCTGTTCCCCGACTGCGACCTGGAGAATGTTTACCCGGTCGGCAACTCGGCCGGGGATGGGGCGGTGCTGTGCCTGTTGAGCCGCGAGCGCCGCCAGCGCGCCCGCCAATTGGCCCGCTGGATCGAGTACGTCGAAACCGCCATCGAACCCAATTTTCAGGCCCGTTTTGTGGACGCTCTCGGCCTGCCCCATACCACCGACGCCTTTCCCCATCTCCAGGGTCTCATCCCAGAGCGACCCGCCGCCGAGGATAATAATAATGAGGACCGCCGCCGTGAGCGCCGCCGTGACCGGCTCAGCCGGCGGGAACGGGTTGTGGTTGAGGAATGAGGAGGAAGATAGAAGATTGAGGATTGAGGATAGAAGATAGAGGATAGCAACAGGCAACTTTTTCTATCTACCATCTACTATCTTCTATCCACTCTCTCCCCCCTCTTCCCAAATCATTGTATCTGCGTTATAATCGGGGTATGAGTTTAACGTTTTATCGGGTGTTGCTGTGAGTTTGGAGTGGGTTTTACTCGGCCTACGGATTCTGGCAACCGTCATACTTTACACTTTTTTAGGGGTTGCTTTCTATATTATCTGGCGTGAACTAAAGCAACTGGAGCGCCAGGTTACGCCGCCAGTGCCGGCCAGCTATCAGCTACGAGTGATAGCAGCGGCAGATCCCTCGCTGCCCGTAGGCGAAGCGCTGCCTTTGCAGCCTGTCACCGTTTTGGGTCGCGCGGCTGAAAATACCATCGTGGTCGAAGACGACTCGGCGGCGGCAGCCCATGCCCGCTTGCGCCGGGAAAATGGGGTCTGGTGGCTGGAGGATTTGGGCAGCCGTAGCGGCACCATGCTCAATGACTCGCCGCTTTCAAAACCGACCATCTTGAGCGAAGGCGACATCATCGGGATTGGCAGTTTGCGGTTTAAACTGGAAAGCAGCCGGTAGGGGGAGCGGGGGCCAGGTGTCAGGGTAGCAAAGTCGCACGGTAGCAGGTAGCAAAGTCGCACGGTAGCAGGTAGCAGAGTAGCAAGGTGGCAGGGTGGCGTGATTTACGCACCACGCCCCACGTTTTCACTCGTCACGCGCCACGTTTCATTGACCATTAATTATTGACCATTGATTATTGCTAATTAGCCATGCATCTCGAACAACTTTCCAATGCCTTTGGCGTATCCAGCGTCGAAGGCGACGTTAGAAAAATTATCCTCGAAGCAGCCAAGACTTATGCTGACGAGTGGCGGGTGGATACGATGGGTAACTTATTTGTTACCCGTAATCATCGGGGCAACGGCTCGTCATCGCCCCGGCGAGTCATGGTCACCGCCCACATGGACGAAGTCGGCTTTATGATTTCCGAGATAAAAAGCAATGGCCGTTTGAAGTTCAAGGCCATCGGCGGCTTTGACCGGCGGGTTTTGTTGGGTAAAGCCGTTGTCGTGGGCCAGGAGCGGGTGCCGGGCGTGATTGGCCTCAAGCCGGTTCACCTGCTCAAACGAGGCGAGTACGACAACGTGGACGACATTGACTCCATGTATATTGACATTGGGGCCAGCGGCGATAACGGCGGCGGCAAGGTGAGCGTGGGCGATTTTGCCACCTTTGCCACCCAGTTTGGCTACCTGGGCGGGCAGCCGCGCCGCCGCACCGAGCAGGGCCTGGTCAAGGGTAAGGCTTTTGATAACCGGGCCGGCTGCGCGGTGCTGCTGGAACTGCTCAAAGGGGATTATCCGGTGGATTTGGTCGCGGTCTTCACCGTGCAGGAGGAAATTGGGCTGCGCGGAGCGCGAGTCGCCGCGTATGCAACCCAGCCTGACCAGGCTTTTATTTTAGAATGTACCGCCGCCGATGATCTGCCCTCGCTGGACGAGGATGCGCCCGAAGGCTTTCCCCGTTTGGGCGACGGCCCGGCCATCACCGTCATGGATCGCAGCTTTATTGCCGACCGCCGGTTGGTGGATTTGCTGGTCGCCACTGCCGAGGCCGAGGGGATACCTCACCAATTCAAGCGGCCCGGCATCGGCGGTACGGATGCAGGCGCGGTCCATCTGGCCCGCGAGGGAGTACCGGCGGTAGTAGTCAGTGTACCGGCGCGTTACATTCACTCACCTGCGGCTGTCCTGGATTTGGCCGACTTTTGGAACACGGTCAAGCTGATGCAGGCCACGCTCCGACGGCTGCCGGAACAGGAGCGATAACCTTGCTCAAGGATTTAAAGGTTCGAGCGCCAAAAATCAAACCGCGCGAGCGAGTTTCGCCCGAAGCTATTCAATCTGTGGTGAATTACATTGCTCAAACCTTCGACCCGGAGAAGATCATTCTCTTTGGTTCCTACGCTTATGGCCAGCCCAGACCGGGGAGCGATGTGGATTTGCTGGTGGTGATGGAAACAGACGCGCCCAAGCAAAAGCAGCATGAAATTGCATTCTCCCTGCAAGCGCCGTTTGGTTTTGATCTTATGGTCTGGACGCCGCAGGAAATTGCCGAGCGCATTCCGCTGGGCGACTTCTTTTTGCGCGAGATCGTGACGAAAGGCAAAATTCTCTATGAGCGGAACAAAACGCCTCTGCATTGGAGTGAGCGCACAATGAATGATCCAGAGAGCCCTCCCAATAGCTACGTGCTTGAGTGGGTGCAGAAAGCCGAAGGCGATTTTACTATGGCTACTGAGGCTCTCAAACTACAAATGTTTAATCTTGCTGACTCTATCTGCTATCATTGCCAACAGTGCGCTGAGAAATATGCCAAAGCCTATCTGGTCCATCACGCCATCGAATTTGCCCGGACTCATAATTTGCTAGATCTGTTGGAACTTTGCCAAAAACGAGATAAAACTTTTGTTACGATTCATAGCCAGATGGATTTGCTAAACAACTACGGTGTTGATATTCGCTATCCTGGCCGGTTTACCAGTCTGGAGGAGGCCGAAGGGGCTGTTGAAACAATGAACACCGTGCGGACTTTTTTCCGCTTGAAGTTAAACCTGGCCTAAAATCAGGAGATCACCTTGAAAAACCTCATCAAACAACTCACCGAAGCCTACGGCCCCCCCGGCTATGAACACGCCGTGCGCGATATTATCAAAGATCACGTCACCCCCCAGGCCGATCAGGTGGAAACCGACCCCTTGGGCAACCTGCATGCGGTCAAACGGGGGTCGGGCGGCGGGCTGAAAGTGATGTTGGCCGCCCACATGGATGAAATCGGCTTGATAGTGACCCACATTGACGATAAAGGGTTTGCCCGTTTAACCCCGTTGGGCGGCGTCCGGGCGGAGACGATGGTCGGCAACCGGGCTATTTTTACCAACGGAGCGTTGGGTGTCATCAACATTGATAATTGGCTCATGCACGATGGACTGGACTCCTCGCACCGCAAACTCTACCTCGATTTTGGGGTCAAAGACAAAAAATCCGTACCGGTGCGGGTGGGCGATGTGGCCGGCTTCGAGCGACCCTGGGTTGATTTGGGCGAAACGATGGTCGCCAAGAGCCTGGATGATCGCATCGGCTGCGCCATCCTGATTGAAACACTCCGCCAGCTTGAGCAGACCCCGCACGAAGTCCACTTTGTATTCACCGTCCAGGAAGAGGTTGGCACACGCGGGGCAGCGACCGCTGCCTACAAAGTTCACCCCGATGTGTCCATTGCCGTTGACGTGACCGACAGCGGCGATATTCCCAAACGGAAAAACTTTGACGTGAAAATGGGCGATGGCCCGGCCATCAAGGTGATGGACGGCGGCATGCTGGCCCACCCCGGCCTCAAAAAATGGCTGGCCGATACCGCCGCCAAAAACAAAATTCCCTACCAAATGGAAATCATGACCTTTGGCACCACCGACGCCCGCGCCATGCAGTTAGCCCACGAAGGCAGCGCCGCCGGCGCAGTATCTATTCCCTGCCGCTATGTCCATACCCCTTCGGAAATGGTCAGCACCAGCGATGCGCAAAACGCGGTGAAATTACTGGTCGCGCTGCTGTCTGCTCCCATCAATTTAGAGGATGGTAAACGGTAGACGGAAGGTGGTAGATGGAAGATAGAAGATAGTAGATAGAAGATGGAAGATAGAGGGTGGTTAACAGAAAATCTATCCACTACGCTTCGCGTCTATCTTCTATCCTCAATCCTCTATCCTCTGCTTTTCAGGAAATCACTATGTCTCAGCCACACATCTGGTCCACTCAACCCCGGACAACCGCTCAAATCAAGTTTAGCGATGGACAGGTTTTAGAGGGCATACTCGGTACCACCATCGAAGAGTTTGTCAAAGCAGGTAACTTTCCGCTGGAGCCAAGGCCGATGGCCTGCCTGGTTAACGGCCAACTGCGCGAGCTAACCTATCATGCCGACCGAGACCTGCGAGTGCGGGTGCTGACCCTGGCCGACAGCGACGGTATGCGGGTTTTTCGCCGCTCGCTGGCCCTTTTGCTGATTGCCGCCGCCGAGGAGCTTTTTCCTACTGTCAAAATTAATGTCGAGTATGGTCTCAACTTTGGCGCGCTCTACTGCGAAGTTGAAGGCCGGCCGCCCTTCAGCGAGGCCGAGTTAAAACAGCTTGAAGCCCGCATGGGTGAGCTGGTGGCGGCAGATTTGCCTATCCATAAAGAACGCATTTCGATCAAAGAAGCCGAAAAGCTCTTTAAAGCGCGGGGGGCAGACGACAAGCTTCGCTTACTGCGCGCTCGCCACAAACCTTATTTGACCGTCTACAGTCTGAACCAGTACCGGGATTATCTGCACGGTTACATGGTCCCTTCGACAGGCTACCTCAAACCCTTTGCCCTGGCCCCCTATTCCAATGGCTTTGTGCTGCGCTACCCCCGCAGCAGCCACCCCACCGAATTACAGCCCCTGGTTGAATACCCCAAATTGGTCAGTATTTTTGATGAGTACGGCAACTGGATGACCAAGCTCGACATCAAAGATGTGGGCGCTTTGAACAAGGTGATTATGAGCGGCAGCAATAAGCTGATAGAGACAATCCTGGTGGCCGAGGCGCTGCACGAACAGCGAATTTCCCAAATCGCTACCCTGATTGCCTCGCTGCACCCCAAAGTGCGCCTGGTCTTGATTTCCGGGCCGTCGTCGTCGGGCAAAACCACCTTTAGCAAGCGTCTGATGCTGCAAATGTTGGCGCACGGGATTCGACCCGTGGCCCTGGGGCTGGATGATTTTATTGTCGAACGGGCCAACACGCCCCGCGACGAAGAAGGCGATTACGATTACGAAAGTCTCTACGCTACCGATTTGGAGTTGTTCAATGAGGTGTTGCTGCGCTTGATGCGAGGCGAGGAAGTCACCTTGCCTCACTACAATTTCTTTACCGGCGGGCGCGAGCAGGGGGAGACGCTTTCGATCAGCGAAGAACATATTATCATCATTGAGGGGATTCACGGCCTGAATCCAGATCTGGTGCCGCACATTCCGCCCGATAAAATCTTCCGCATCTATGTGTCGGCCCTGACCCAACTCAACCTGGACCGGCACAACCGGGTGGCTACTACCGATACCCGCCTGCTGCGGCGGATCATCCGTGATGCCCAATCGCGTGGCTACACCGCCAAAGACACCATTGCCCGCTGGCCCAAAGTACGCCAGGGTGAGCACAAATGGATTTTTCCCTACCAGGAAAACGCCGATGTGATGTTCAACTCGGCCCTGGCCTACGAGCTGGCCGTTATCAAGCCCATTGCTGAGCCGCTGCTGCTGAAGATCGAGGCGGGCAAGCCGGAGCACGTCGAGGCCAAACGCCTGCTCTCTTTTTTACAGTGGTTTGAACCCTGCCCCCCTGATTTTGTGCCGGATAACTCGCTGCTGCGCGAGTTTATTGGCGGGTCTATTTTGAAGGATTACAAGGCGAGTCTCTGAGGTGATGCGTGATGCGTGACACGTGAAAATTTCACGCATCACATATCACGCATCACGAGTCACTTAACCACTTTCCCCCGTAATTCCGGTTCCCCCCACACCGCCCACGTCCACTGGTGACTGCCCAGGGCTTCGGTGGCAAACTCAATCCGGGCGATGTCGCCGCTGACGAGATTGAGCGGAATGTCAACCGTTTGCCAGCTTTGAGCGTTGCTCTGCTGGCCCCACACCCGCAGCCCATTGATCCGCACGCTAAAGGCCACCAGGTTATCCGGGGCAATCTCCGCCCCATCGCGGATGCCGAAGGCCAGCCGCAGCCAAACTTGGCTGACCTGCTGCGGCACCGGCACGTGGTATTCAATGACCGCCTGTCCCGCCAGCGGTGGATGCGCCCACAACGCCGGTCGTGTCTCCCCGCCGACAGTCGCCGGGGCCAGCATGACATCCATCCCCGCGGCCGCCCGGCTGGCAAAAATCGCCGCCTCCTTAAAGCCTTCGACAAAGCTAAAACTCCAGCCCTCCGCCCCTGCGGCCTGTTTCTGCGCTTCCTGCCACTGTAAAAAAGTGACATATTCGGCCACTTTGGCCTGGCTCTCGGCGGAGAGTTGTTCGATGTGTTGGGTCAATTTCGATAAGTTGTTCAAAATACCTCGCTGATCATCCGGCAGCTTTGACTCGGTCGGCATCGTACAATACCTCTCCTTTCTGAAGGATTTCGATGAGGAAAGGATTGCCTTTTTGAAGTTGTTCTTTAAGCTCCTGAGGGGTAATGACCAATGGTTGGATTGGGGTCATCCGACTCTGATCTCGAACAATGCGTCCAACTTCTATCCGGCGCTGAAAAGGAGATTTATTCGTTTCTTTTATGATAAGCAGATCAAGATCACTATGCTGATCTGGCTTACCATAAGCATAAGACCCAAACAAAATTACTCGTTGAGGAGTATAACCTGTAATTAGCTTGTTCAATAATCTGGTCAAATCCTGTTTGGCTTGTAACGTTCCCTGCATTTTACCCTCACGAATCTCTATTCTATTGTCTTTAGTTCCATTTGCAATTTCTCCGGTTGAGGATGGGAGAGCGGGGCTGGCCGGCTTGACTTTCAAAACCTCAACATCGGGGTACATCACCCCGACCTCGGCGGTAAAGGTGGTATCTTCGATCACCGAGATTTCCAGCCGGGCCACGTAATTCGGCTGGATTTGCGGCGCTAATTGCCGGCTGATTTGTGTAGCCAAACGATGATGAACATCGGGCCATAAGTAGCCTTCCAAATAGGGGTCCATCCCAGGAAAAGGTGAGGGCATTGGCATCTCCTTTTCTTGCTGCGTCTCCACTATTATAACCCAAGCCCGCCCCTGCTACAAGGCATCATTGGGCAAGCCCACGGATTTTGGTTATAATTCAGATAGCAGGTAGCAGGGTAGCAAGTTAGGCAAAACGTCTTGCGTGTTCAGTTTATCTTACGCAAGACGCAAGACGCAACACGTTTCACCCATCACACCGAGGGGGAGTTAACCATTATGACCGAACCATCACTCAAAAGCCAGGCCCAGGAAATTATGACTACGGTTAACCGGGAGCTGCAGACGGTCGAGGCCAAGCCGCCGGCAGTGCAAAAAGAGGTGGACGATCTGGCCAACGTGGTGATGCGCAAGATTTTTGGGGTGATCCATGATGTGGATATTGCCGCGGCGGCCAAACGGGTCCAGGAGTTAAAGGAGAAATACCCCGACGAGACCCCGGAGCAACTGTCGCAGCGGTTGATCCGCGATAAGCTCCAGCGCACCGGGGCGGTCGGCGCGGTCACCTCCGGGGCGGGCTTGATCCCCGGCATTGGCACGGTGGCGGCGCTGACCCTGGGCATGGCGGCCGATGTGGGCGCTACCTTTAAATTGCAGGCCGAACTGGTGCTGGAAATCGCCGCGGTGTATGATTATCCCCTGACCGAAGCTGAAAAGCAGCAGTTGGTCCTGCTCATCACCGGCCTCAGCGCCGGCACCAGCGCCCTGGCCCGCAAAGCCGGCGAGAAAATCGCCCTGGAAGTGGGCGAACGCTTTGCCGAGAAAGCCGTTCTCAAAGCCCTGCCCATCGTCGGGGTAATTGCCTCCGCCGGGACGAATGCTCTCTCGACCTATATCATCGGCCAGCGGGCCGACGCCTATTTCCGGCTGGGGCCGGAAGCCGTCCCAACCTGGAGCGACAGCCTGCGGGCTATCACCGGGGTGGACGAGCGCAAGATTGGCGTCTGGCTGGCCGAAAGCGGCAAATCGGCCGGCGATGCCCTGGCCTGGGGCGCGGCGCAAGTGGGCGAGGCCGGCAAAGCGGCGGGTGAGGCGGTGATCAGCGGGGCCGGCCGGATGGCCGATACGGTCGGGCCGGCGGTGAGTTCCGGGGCGAGGCGGGCCGGCGAGACCGCTCAAAAAGGGTTTAGAGCCTATGTGCGCTTTTTTGTGAATTTTTGGGGCGGTGTTTTTCGATTGATCTTCTGGTTGATGGGCTTTATTTGGGGAGTAATCGTTTTTATTCCCCGAAAGATAGCTGGGCTTTTCAGACGACAGGAAAAAGCAGTTAAACCTGAGAAGCAGTCGTGAAGGAGGTTTGTAATGAAAAAAGTTCGCTTTTTTTCCCTATCACGCTATGTGGAAGCAGCTCTCAAGCAAGCAGAGTATGAGCGCGATGATGACGGTGTTGTAATTGCCCAAGTTCCAGAGGCGTCAGGTTTTTTTGCGCAGGGAGATAGTTTCGAGGAAGCCCGTGAGAATTTACAGGATGTGATTGAGGGAAATGTGTTGTTAGCCCTGCAACTTGGATGGGAGATTCCTGCTGTTACTGGGGTGACGATCGAGGAGCAGGATGCCGAAGCTATCGCCGCTTAAACCGCAGCAAGTGATCAGTAAGTTGCGCCAGTTGGGCTTTTCCGGTCCAATTGCAGGCGGTCGTCATGTACGCATGGTTCGCCTTGAAACTGGGCAAATTATTCCAATCCCGATGCACAAAGGCAAAGATATAAGCCTTGGATTGATTCGGGCGATTATTCGTGAAGTGGGGATCAGCCCCGAAGAGTGGAATCAGTTGTGATTAATAAACCTTATCTCCTCAACCTCTCGCAGGTTGAACTAAAAGAATTATTGACTGCCTGGGGCGAACCGGCTTACCGCGCCGGCCAGATCGAAACCTGGCTGTACCAGCGGCATGCCGCCGATGTGGCTGAAATGAGCAACCTGCCCAAATCGCTGCGGCTGCGGCTGGCCGAGGAAACAGGGCTGAACCCGCTCCGGCCGGTGGTGGCCCTGGACTCCAGCGACGGTTACACCCACAAAACGCTCTTTGCCCTGCCCGATGGCCGCGAAATCGAAGCGGTGCTGATGCGCTATGACCAGCGCCAAACGCTGTGTATCAGCACCCAGGCCGGCTGCGCTATGGCCTGTCCTTTTTGCGCCACCGGCCAGATGGGCTTTATGCGCAACCTCAACGCCGGCGAGATTGTGGCCCAGGTGCTTTATTACGCCCGGCAGCTCGACCGGGAAGGCAAGCGCGTCACCAACATTGTCTTTATGGGCATGGGCGAGCCGCTGGCGAATTACGCCGAAACCTGGCGAGCCGTGCGCCGGCTGAACGACCCGGCCGGCTTTAATTTGGGGGCGCGGCACATGACCATCTCGACGGTGGGATTGGCGCCGGCCATCCGCCGTATGAGCAAAGAGCCGGAGCAGGTCGGGCTGGCCGTCTCGCTGCACGCGCCTGCGGACGAACTGCGTAACACCATTGTGCCGATCAATCGCCGCTATCCACTGGACATGCTTATGCCGGCCATCCGTGATTATATCGCCACGACACACCGGCGCGTCACCTTTGAATATGCCTTGATGGATCAGCTCAACGACAGTGAGACCCAGGCCGGCCAGTTGGCCGAGTTGTTAGCCGGGCTGCTCTGTCACGTCAACCTGATTCCGCTCAATCCTACCCCCAACTCCCCCTGGAGTGGCTCGCCCGATGAGCGGGTCTACGCTTTTCGGGACCGGCTGGAAGCGGCCGGCATTCCGACCACGGTCCGGCTGCGGCGGGGGATTGATATCGCCGCCGGCTGCGGCCAGCTTCACAATGCCCATCACCAGGGAAATATGGCCCTTGCATTTTCGGGGTGAACGTTGTATGATGTTATACCGTTGTGGGGGGCGCAAACTTATAAAAAAGGCCAGCATCATTGCTGGCCTTAAAAAGTGGTGATGTCGGGTGGGTTAAGCTTTGCCGGCTGTCCGCAGGCAGCGGGAGCAAACTTTAATGCGACGAGCCTGGCCATCCTTAAACACAGTCACGGTTTGCACATTGGCTTTCCACTGTCGCTTGGTATGACGCATCGAGTGGCTCACGTTGTGACCACTCATCGTTTTTTTCTGGCAGAGTTGACATTTGGCCATGATTACTTTTCCTTCTTTTTTTGATAATAGCAAAGGCTGGCTCAAGCCAGCAGCTTGAATTTTGCAGAAAAAAATTGCAACGCGCCTGTTGCAATTGATTGTGATATAATATCATAGACGTTTGGAATTGGCAAGAACGACGGTCAGGGCAGCGATGAGGCCAACCGGCCAGAGCTTTCAAATAGAAGATGGGAGCGTCTTAGCCGTCACCGGCGCTGGCCTGAAAGCTATGCTCCGGGCCGGCGGGCAGTGGTTGGAGGCGCACAGCCAGATTGTTAACAGTCTCAATGTCTTCCCCGTACCCGACGGCGACACCGGGACCAATATGGTCCTAACTATGCGCGCGGCCCTCGCCGCTGCCGACCAGTCTGCCGATGACCGGGCCGAGACCATTGCCGCAGCGGTGGCCCAGGGCGCGTTGATGGGCGCGCGGGGTAACTCTGGGGTGATTTTGTCGCAGTTTTGGCAAGGGTTGGCCGACTCTTTGGGCGGATGTGACCATATTACCGCCGAAGTGTGGGCCAAGGCCGCCCGGCAGGGCGTCGAGACCGCTTATCAGAGCGTGCTTAACCCGGTTGAGGGGACAATTTTGACCGTCGCTCGCTGCGCCGCCGAAGCCGCCCAGCACAGCGCCAAAAAGAATGGCGATTTGACCGCCGTTCTGGCCGATATGGTGGCCGCAGCCCAGACGGCCCAGGCCAATACCCCGGCCTTGTTGCCGATTTTGCAAGAAGCCGGTGTGACCGACTCCGGCGGCCAGGGTTTTGTTTATATTTTGGAGGGCAGTTTGCGCTATCTGCGGGGCGAGCCGGTTGCACCGGAGCGGACGGACGGCGGGATTGCAACCGATTGGCGGCCGACATTGGATTTGGGCGAAGCTGCTTATGGCTATGATGTCCAGTTTCTTATCCAGGGCGAGCGGCTGAATGTTGAAGAAATTCGGGCCCAAATTGACCGGCTGGGCTGGTCAACCTTGGTGGTGGGCGATGAGCATCTGGTCAAGGTGCATGTTCACGTTCACGACCCCGGCATGCCGCTGAGCTATGGGGCCAGCCTGGGGCCTTTGACCGATGTGGTGGTGGAGAATATGGCCTTGCAGGCCCGCCAGTTTGCCCGCGAACGCGGCGGCGGAACGCATGTGCCGCCGCTGTCGCTGCCCAGCCAGTTGACCGACCGGCTGCGTGACAGTATGACCAGCATCGGCACGGTTTGTGTCGCCCCCAGCCAGGGCTTGGCCCATATTTTGCAGAGTTTGGGCGCTAACCAGATTGTCCTCGGCGGGCAGACCATGAATCCCAGCCCAGAAGAGCTGCTGGCGGCGATAGATAAGTTTCACGGCAATGATGTCTTGCTGTTGCCAAACAACGCCAATGTGATTCTGGCGGCGCAGCAGGCCCAAAAGTTGTCATCCAAAAATGTGCGGGTCATCCCCACCAAAACCATTCCGCAGGGTATCGCCGCCCTGCTGTCGCTGAATTATCAAAGCGACCTGGCGGCCAATGCCGAGCGTATGCTCGAAGCGGCCCAGCAGGTGCAAACGTTGGAAATCACGCGGGCGGTGCGTGATACCACTTTGAGCGGCTTCCAAATAAAATCGGGAGATGTGATGGGCCTGCTCAACGATGAGTTGGTCAGCGTGGGCCGGGATTACGACAAAGTGACGCTGGATGTGTTGGAAAAGGTGGAAGCCGGCGACTGCGAAGTCATCACCCTTTATTTCGGCCAGGAATGTAATCCCGCCCAGGCCAGCGCAATGGCCGATAAAATTAAAGCGCTTTATCCTGAACTGGAAGTTGAAGTTCATGATGGGGGCCAGCCTTACTACTACTATATCATTTCATTGGAGTAAGATCTACGTTGTCACGAAAAGTTGCCATTGTCACCGATAGTACTGCTTATTTTGAACCGGGGGAAGCCGAAAAATTAGGCATTCACGTTATCCCTCTGACCATTCAATTGGGCCACGACCGGTTTTCAGAAGGGATCAACATTGACTCGGATGAGTTGTTCCGCCGTTTGAATTACGGCGCGCCCTATCCGGCCAGCCTGCCGCCCGACCCGGCCGTGTTTGAGGAACTTTACAGCAAACTGCACAAACAAACTGACCAAATGCTCTCCATCCACATTTCCAGCCACCTGAGCAAAACCTTGCAGCAGGCCCGCATGGGCGCGGAAAGCCTGCTGGGCCGCTGCTCCATTGAGCTGGTTGATTCGATGACCACCTCCGTCGGGTTAGGTATTTTGGTCAAAGCTGCGGCCCGGGCCGCCAATGAGGGCGCGTCGCTGGATGATATTGTGCGCCTGGTGCGGGGCATGATTCCGCATATTTACCTGGTGTTTTATGTCGAAACAATGGACTATTTGGAGCGCAGTGGGCGCATCGGCAAAGCGCAGGCTATCCTCGGCTCGATGTTGAATATCAAGCCGATCCTGTTTATGGAAGACGGCGACATCATTCCCCTGGAAAAGGTCCGCACCACCGAAAAGGCCATTGAGAAGCTGTTTGAATTTGTAGCCGAATTTGATAATTTGGAGCAAACTGCTATTATTCAACCCCATAAACAGCCTGACAAGGAAGCCCGCACCCTGCAAGAACGGCTGGAACAGAGTTTCCCCAACCTGCGCTTTCCTATCATTCAATACGGCCCTGACCTGGCTACCCGCGTTGGCCCCAATGCCATGGGCATTGTGGTGTATGAAGGCATGACCTTTTGAATGGTGAATGGTGATAACTACTCAACCCATGTCATTGCGAGGCCGTAGGCCGAAGCAATCTGTATATCGCAACTGGGGGATGCTTCGCTTCGCTCGCAATGACACCTGAGTAGTACAAATCGTAAATCTAAAATCCAAAATCTAAAATCGTATGGTTTTGTCTAGTTTTGATAAATTGAGTCGAATGTTGACCCAGGAAAAGAGACTGGGTTATAAAAATAAAGCGGTCTTTGGCGGGCTGGAAAAACTGGCCTCGACTTGGGGGAATGAAGCCCTCCAGGAAGCGACTACGGATGAGCAGCGTGCCCTGATTAATGAGATGGTCCAGGATTTGGCCCGCTACTCCGAGGTTGCCGAAGCCGACCGGCCTCATTTTATTCACCGGCTGTTGGTTAAATTGCACAAAGCGGGCGGCGGCTCCAATGTTTCCAGAGAAAGAGAAGCGCCGGCCGCTCCCCTCCAGCCACCCCCTCCCCCCTCCCCCATCGAGCCAGCTCAAGCGGAAACTGCCCCTGAGTCAGCCCCGGTGGGAGTGGAGGTGGGGCCTGAGCCGGCACTACCAACACCTGACCCTCCCCCACCCAGTCCCAGACCACCGGTTTCTCCCAGACCCTCGCCGCCGCCTGCGCCCCACCTGCCCAGGGAAGCGCAGCCGGATTTGAGCAACGCCGGGCTGGACTCCTCGGTGACAAAACTGCCGGGCATCAAAGAAGCTATGGCTAAAAAATTAGCCAATCTGGGGGTCCGTACCATTGGCGATTTTTTGAGCCTTTATCCCCGCCGCTACGATGATTACCGGACCTTGAAGCCTATTAACCAGCTTCAATTCGGCGAAGAAGTGACCATTATTGCCCAGGTTTGGGAAACCCGCCAGCGCGACACCCGCAATGGGCGCTCCATTGTCACCACAACCCTATCCGACGGTACAGCCACCATTGAAGTCACCTGGTTCAACCAACCCTGGCTGGCCCAAAAATTGACCCCTGGGTTGCAGCTTGTTATCAGCGGTAAGGTGGACGAATACCTGGGCCGCCTGACGTTTCAATCGCCGGAGTGGGAAGAGTTGGACAAAAATATGATCCACACCGGGCGGCTGGTGCCGGTCTACCCCCTAACCGAAGGGATTACCATCAAGTGGCTGCGCAACCAGATTAAAGCGACGGTTGATTACTGGACCCGCCGTTTGCCCGATTATTTGCCGGAGGAGTCGCGCCAGCGGTTGGGCATGCTGCCGCTCGACGAAGCCATCCGCCAGATACACTTCCCTGACGATTGGGGCAAGCTGGAGGCTGCCCGCCGCCGTCTAGCCTTTGATGAACTGCTGCTTATCCAATTAGGCGTACTGCGCCAGCGGCGGGCATGGCAGGCGCAGCAAGGGCGGCCGGTCAATATCAATGCCGAGGTGGTGGAACGCCTGCTCCAGGCCCTGCCTTATCAGTTAACTTCGGCGCAGCGCAAAGCGTTGGATGAAATTGTGGCCGACCTGCGGCGAGAGACGCCTATGAGCCGCCTGCTGCAAGGGGATGTTGGTTCCGGCAAAACGGTGGTGGCGCTGGCGGCGATGGTGCTAACGGTGCTCGACGGTGGCCAGGCGGCCATCTTAGCCCCCACCGAAATTTTGGCCGAGCAGCATTTTCAGGGGATGAGCCGCCTGTTAACTTCCATTGCTGAGGCATTGGGGCGACCTTTCCAAATTCGGTTGTTGACCGGCAGCACGCCGGCCGCCGAGCGCAAAGAACTGCTCGATGGGTTGGCCAACGGCCAGGTTGATATCTTGGTGGGCACGCACGCCATCATCCAGGGCGATGTCGAACTCAAAAGTTTGCGGCTGGCGGTGATTGACGAGCAGCATCGTTTTGGGGTTGAACAGCGGGCGGCGCTGCGGGAAAAGGGTTTTAATCCGCACATGCTGGTGATGACTGCCACGCCCATTCCGCGCACATTAGCCCTGACCATGTACGGTGATTTGGATCTGTCTATCATTGACGAGATGCCGCCGGGCCGCCAGATTATCGAAACCCGCTGGCTGACCCCGCGCGAGCGGGAACGGGCCTACAGCTTTATTCAAGCCCAAATAGAAAAGGGGCGGCAGGCTTTTATCATCTGCCCGCTGGTTGAAGAATCGGAGAAAACCGAAGCCAAGTCGGCGGTGGAGGAACACAAGCGGCTGCAAAGCCAAATCTTCCCCAAGCTAAAATTGGGGCTGCTGCACGGACGGATGAAAGCCGAGGAAAAAGAGAGGGTCATGGCTGCCTTCCGTGACCGGGAAATGCACATTCTGGTTTCAACTTCGGTGGTCGAGGTGGGCATTGACGTGCCCAATGCTACGGTTATTTTGGTGGAAGGGGCCAACCGTTTTGGCCTGGCTCAACTGCACCAATTTCGGGGGCGGGTAGGCCGGGGGCAGCATCAGAGCTACTGCCTGCTTTTGGCCGATAACGCCTCGGCGGAAGCCGAACAGCGCCTGGCCGTCATCGAACGGACCAGCAACGGGTTTGAATTGGCCGAGCAGGATTTGCAACTGCGCGGCCCCGGCGAGTTTTTTGGCACGCGCCAGAGCGGTCTGCCGGATTTGAAGCTGGTCAAGTTAAGTGATACCAAGCTGCTGGAACTGGCCCGCCAGGAAGCCAGCCTGATTTTTGAAAAAGATCCCAGTTTGGATAGTCCCCACAACCGGCTGCTGGCCCGGCAGTTGACTAATTTTTGGAGTCCACGGAGTGACTTAAATTAATGCGTCGAGCTATCTATCCTGCTACATTTGACCCCATTACCAACGGTCACATTGATATCGCGGCCCGCGCCGCCCAGTTATTTGATGAGCTGATTGTGGGGGTGTATGACCGCCCTATGAAAAGTTTGCTTTTTTCCATTGAAGAGCGGTTGGCGATGAGCCGGGAGGCCCTGGCCCATCTAAGCAATGTCGAGGTTAAGAGTTACAGCGGGTTGACCGTAAATTTTGCCAAAGAACAGGGGGCTGGTTATATTGTCCGTGGTTTGCGGGCGCTGTCGGATTTTGAATGGGAGTTGCAGCTCTCGCTGGCTAACCACCAGCTCGAGCCGGATATTGATACCGTTTGTTTGATGGCCAGCCAGGAATATTCCTTTCTAAGTTCCAGTGTCCTGCGCGAGATTGCTTTAAATGGCGGCAGTATCCAAGATATGGCTCCGGCCGGCGTGGTTGAGGCGCTGCTCCAAAAAGCCAAAAATGACCAGGATGGCAGCAATCGCATCAAAATTGTGTCGGTGCGAGATTGACAATTATCGGGTATCCATTGATAATTGAAGTTGACTTCATGCTAAAGGTGGTGTCATGGATATTCTTCACCTCATAGACCGACTTGAATCGTTGGTAACGGAGAGCTTTCATTTACCGTTTACCTCTAATGTCATTGTCCAGGAAGATGCTTTTTTAGACATTATTGACCAGATGCGCATCTCCATCCCCGAAGAGGTGAAGTTAGCCAAGCGAACCGAGGCTGAGCGAGACCGCACCCTGTTACAGGCCCAAGAAGAGGCGAACCGGCTGTTGGAAATGGCCCGCGAAAAAGCCAAATCCATGGCCAACGACCATGAGTTGGTCATCTACGCCCAGGAACGGGCGCAGGAAATTGAGGCCGATGCCCACCGGCAGGCTCAAGAAATTATTGCCGATGCAGATGAATATATTATTGACCAGTTGAGCGAACTGGAAGAGCAGCTCATGAAAACCCTCACTACCGTGCGCAACGGTCTGCGCCAGGTGCGAGAAACCCAAACCCGTCCCACCAATAAAGAAAATGTATCCGAACAAAGCGAAGTACTGGAGGAAGAGCGGTAGGAAAGTAAGCAGAGGTCAGTAGTCAGTAGCCAGAAGTCAGATGAAGTTTTGCATGATGCGTGAAACGTGGCGCGTGAGTCTTGTAACTCTGCTACCTGCGACTTTGCTACCTTGCTACTCTGTTCCCCTGCCCCCCTGATTTTGAGTTTTTAAAAATTTAGCCTATAATTCAGGCTTATGTATAAAAACCGAGTGATGCCGGGTTCTCCTGGGCTAAGATTTAATGTGGCCCAGTTAATGAAAGAAGGGACCGGCGCAGTTCGCAATTATGAGGTCGAGGCAGACCTGGCTAAAGATTTTGACGACGAAGATTTAGAGGTCGTTGCATCGCTGACAGGCCAGGTAAGATTTCTGCGGACCGGGCCGCATATTTTGGCCACGGGCGTGCTGGAAACCAAAATCCAAAAAAACTGTGGCCGCTGTTTAACCTCATTTACCGGGCCGGTCAGGCTTGAGTTGGAAGAGGAATTTTTTCCCACCCTCGACGTTATTACCGGCACAGTCATTACCCAGCCGCCCGAAATCGAAGCAGCTAACCTGATTGACGAGCAGCATATGCTGGATTTGTCGGAAGTGGTGCGGCAGGAGCTTCTGGTTGAGAGCGACGAACTGCTTTACTGCCGGCCCGATTGCAAAGGCTTGTGCCCCCACTGCGGCCAAGACCTCAATGTCGGCTCGTGTAACTGCCAGGATGAAATAGTAGACCCGCGTTGGGCTAATCTCCAAGCCCTACGAGACGACTAATTCCCCAAAAATCATGCCTATCTGAAAGGGGTCCAAAGCTTGCTTTGGACCCCTTTTTTGGTTATTAGCACCACTGCTTCGGCTGCCAAAACTCTAACCGATTTGTAAGGATTTTTCCCTGGACAATTCTCTCTAAATTATGATAAAATTCACAAGTAGGATTGTTGCCATGAAAAAAATCAGTAATCTTTTTCGCCATATAACGTTGGTATTACTATTAGTTTTGGCCTGGGGTGTTCGCGGTGTTCTGGCTCAAGGACCGACCGAGGGGGTAAAGGATGAGGTATCATCTGCCCAATTGCCTCCTCCAATGATAGAACTGGCCGGTCAAATTGGAGGAACGGTCAATGATACCTGGTGGGTCAACAATGTTTCGGTGATGGGCAATATGGCTTATGTGAGCGCCGATGATGGTTTGCATTTAATTGATATTTCTACCCCCGCCAGGCCCACCCAAGCAGGTTTTTATCCCACGATGGGGGGCGTGGGCGAAGTCGTTTTAATTGGGAATATAGCTGGTGTACTTAATGGAGACTTTGTGCTTTTTATCAATGTTGCTAACCCGGCTGCGCTCAGCGAGGTAGGGTCTTACCCACTTCCCTTTTCTGGATTTCCCGATTATGCCCAAGATATAGCTGTGGTGGGGCATACAGCTTACGTTGTCCGATTTGTAACAGGGTTATATCTTCTTAGTGATTTTCAACTTTAAGTTGTGACATTTTTAGCAATGCCAAGAATATCAATAAAACGGTCAAAAGCTAAAACACGAAGGAAGTTCATGAGGACCGTGCATTTTTGATGCAGGGAGGCATAAGCTT
>Ga0209172_10003178_pt1 | contig 25968 bp, 26 predicted proteins | sample LarsenN4metaG_FD_184113 | JGI IMG/M metagenome (GOLD analysis project Ga0209172, IMG submission 184113) | Hot spring sediment bacterial and archeal communities from British Columbia, Canada, to study Microbial Dark Matter (Phase II) - Larsen... ... | reverse complement strand
GAGCGAGGCGATGTATCGCAATCTCGTCGAGACGTCGAACGATCTGATCTGGTCCATGGACGCCGCCGGTCGCTGGACCTATCTCAATCCGGCCGCCGCGCAGCGCATCTACGGCCTGCCGGCCGAGGAACTGGTCGGGCGCGACTTCCGCGAAGTCACCGCCGAGCCGCTGCGCGAGCGCGACCGGGCGGTGTTCCAGCGCGTGCTCGCGGGCGAGCCGGTGTTCGACCATCGGACGCGGCACCTGCGCCGCGACGGCAGCGCGGTGGACCTCGCGTTCAACGCCGTGCCGCTGCGCGATGCGGGCGGCGCGGTCTGCGGCGCGACCGGAACCGCGCGCGACATCACGCGCGAGAAGCAGACGATGGCGGCGCTGCACGAAACCGTCGAGAAGCTGCGCCTTGCGGTCGAGGTCGCCGATCTGCTGTACTGGGAATGGGATCGCGACAGCGACGCCCTGCACTGGGGCAGCCGGCCGCTCGCGCCGGCCGGCGCCGACGCCGGCCACGTGACCCGCTGGAGCGACTATCGCGAACTCGTGCATCCGGAAGACCGCGAGCGCTACCTCGCCGCGGTGGCGGCGGCGTGGAAGACCCCGGGTGAGTGCGCGAGCGAATACCGCGTCGTCGGCCGCGACGGCCGGGTGACGTGGATCGCTTCGCGCGGCAGGACGATCGTGGACGCCTCGGGCCGGCCGTGCCGCATGATCGGCGTGTCGCAGGACATCACCGAGAGAAAGCGCCAGGAGGAGCACGCGCGCTACCTCGCCCACCACGATACGCTCACCGGGCTGCCCAACCGGCGCCTGCTGGAGGACCGCCTGCGACAGGCCCTCTACACCGCCGAGCGGCGCGGCGAGTCGGTCGCGGTGATGATGATTGACCTCGACAACTTCAAGCAGGTGAACGATCTGCTGGGCCACCGCGCGGGCGACGCGGTGCTCGCGGAGGCCGCGCGCCGGGTGGGCGCCTGCGTGCGCCGCGCCGACACGCTCGCCCGCCACGGCGGCGACGAATTCGTCGTCGTCGTCGCCGGTTCGCGCGCCGCGCAAGACGCGCGCATCGTCGCCGAGAAGATCCTGCGCGAGCTGCAGGCGCCGTTCGCCGTCGAGGGACGCGAGTTCGCGATCGGCGCGAGCATCGGCGTGTCGGTGTTTCCGGGCGACGCCGGCGACGGCGAGGCGCTGCTCAGGAATGCCGACGTCGCCATGTATCGCGCCAAGCAGTCCGGGCGCCGGGCCTGCGTGTTCTACGGGCGGTAGCCGGAGGGCGACCGCGCTGCGGTAAAGTGGCGCCCGCATGGATCGCTTCCTGCGCCTGGCGCGATTTCTCGCGCCCTATCGCCTGCGCATCATCGTGGCGCTGGCGGCGCTCGTGGTCGCCGCCGGCTGCGTGCTCGCGCTCGGGCACGGCCTCAAGCTCGTCGTGGACAGCGGCTTCGGCAGCGGCAATCCGCGCCTGCTTGACGCCGCGCTCGCCGCCACCGTCGGCATCGCGCTGCTGCTCTCGGCGGCCACGTGGGTTCGCTTCTACCTCATGATGAGCACCGGCGAGCGCGTGGTCACCGACCTGCGCCGCGCGGTGTTCGACCGCCTGATGACGCTAGAGCCGGCGTGGTTCGACGCCGGGCGCACCGGCGAGGTCATCTCCCGGCTCACCAACGACACGACCCTCCTGCAGCAGGCCATCGGCTACGGTGTCTCGATGTTCGCGCGCAATCTCCTGATGATGGCGGGGGCGGTCGTCATGATGTTCGTGACCAGCTGGAAGCTCGCCGCATTCGTGCTCGCCGGCATCCCGCTGACGCTCGCGCCGCTGCTGCTGCTCGGCCGCAGGGTGCGGCGGCTCTCGCGCGACAGCCAGGACCGCGTTGCCGACGTCTCCGCGTACGTGGACGAGGCGGTGCACGAGATCCGCACCGTGCAGGCGTACGCGCACGAGGCGCACGACCGCGCCGCGTTCGCGCGCCATGCCGAGGCCGCGTACGCGACCGGACTCGCCCGCATCTCGCAGAAGGCGACGCTGATCGCCTCGGTGATGCTGATCGCGTTCTGCGCCGTCGGCGTGATCCTGTGGGCGGGCGGCCACGACGTGCTGGCCGGCCGGCTCACGGCGGGAGAGCTGTCGGCGTTCGTGTTCTACGCCTTCGTCGCCGCGAGCGGCGCGGCGACCGTGTCCGAGGTCTGGGGCGAGCTGCAGCGCGCCGCCGGCGCGACCGAGCGGCTGATGGAGATCATCGACGCGAAACCGACGATCGTCGCGCCGCCGCTGCCGGCGCCGCGCCCGCCCCATTTCGGCATCGAGTTCGACGCGGTCACCTTCGCCTACCCGACGCGGCCCGCGCAGCCGGCGCTGGAGCGCTTCTCTCTGCGCGTCGCGCAGGGCGAGCGCGTCGCCTTGGTCGGCCCCTCGGGGGCCGGCAAGAGCACGGTGTTCGCCCTGCTGGTGCGCTTCTACGACCCGCAGTCGGGCGCAGTGCGGATCGGCGGCACCGACCTGCGCGAGTTCGACCCGCGCGAGCTGCGGCGCCTGATCGCCGTCGTGCCGCAGGAGCCGGTCATCTTCGCCACCTCGGTGCTGGAGAACGTGCGCTACGGCCGGCCGCAGGCGAGCCGCGCCGAGGTCGAGCGCGCCTGCGAGCAGGCGTTCGCGCTGGAGTTCATCCACCGCCTGCCGCAGGGGCTGGACACGCCGCTCGGCGAGCGCGGCGTCACCCTTTCCGGCGGCCAGCGCCAGCGCCTCTCGATCGCGCGCGCGCTGCTCGCCGACCGGCCGATCCTGCTCCTTGACGAGGCGACCAGCTCGCTCGACGCGGCGAGCGAGCGCATGGTGCAGCAGGCGCTGGAGGCGCTCGAGCGCGGCCGCACGACGCTCGTCATCGCCCATCGTCTGGCCACCGTGCAGCACGCCGACCGCATCGTGGTGATGGATCGCGGCCGCATCGTCGCCGAAGGCACGCATGCGGAGCTCATGCGCCAGGGGGGGCTGTACGCGAGCCTGGCGGCGTTGCAGTTTCTCGACTCGGACACGCGGCGCGCCGAGCGCGCGGCATGAAAGGCGCCGTCTTCGTCGCGCTGCTCGTCGCCGCCGCGGCGGCCGAGGCGCAGGCGCTGAGGATCGGCTCCAAGCGCTTCACCGAGTCCTACATCCTGGGCGAGATCCTGCTCGCCGCGGCCGAGCGCGCCGGCGCGCGCGCCGAGCACCGGCAGGGTCTGGGCAACACCGCGATCGTCTTCGGCGCGCTCAAGGCGGGCGCGATAGACCTGTATCCGGACTACACCGGTACCGTCGCGCGCGAGATCCTGAAGCTGGAAGGCAACCCGCCGCTCGAGGAACTCGCCCGGCGGCTTGCGCCGCAGGGCATCGGCATCGGCGTGCCGCTCGGCTTCAACAACGGTTACGCGCTCGCGCTGCGCGAGGACCACGCGCAGCGGCTCGGCGTGCGCACGCTCTCCGACCTGGGGCGCCATCCGGACCTGCGTTTCGGCCTGTCGCACGAATTCCTCGGCCGCGCCGACGGCTGGCCGGGCCTGAAGGCCGCCTACGGCCTGCGCGCCGAGCCGACGGGCCTGGATCACGGCCTCGCCTACGAGGCGATCGCCGCCGGGCGCGTGGACGTGATGGACGTCTACACCACCGACGCGAAGATCGCCCGCTACCGGCTGAGGGTGCTCGCGGACGACCGCGGCTTCTTTCCGCGCTATGACGCGGTGCTGGTGTACCGGCTGGACGTGCCGCGGCGCTTTGCGGCCGCGTGGGCGGAATTCGCGAAGCTCGAGCGACGCATTGACGAGGCGGCGATGATCCGCATGAACGCGGCGGCCGAGCTGGAGGGCCGCAGCTTCAGGCAGGCGGCCGCGCTGCTCGACGCCGCGGGCGGGGTGCAGAGCGCGCGCCGCGGCTTTCTCGGCGCGCTGTTCGCGACCGATCTCGCGCGCCTCACCGGCGAGCACCTGCTGCTCGTCTTTGCCTCGCTCGCGGCGAGCGTCGCCGCCGGTGTGCCGCTCGGCGTCGCGGCCGCCAAGGTGCCGGCGCTCGCGCCGGCGATCCTCGGCGCGGTCGGCGTCATCCAGACCATTCCGTCGCTCGCGCTGCTCGCGTTCCTCATCGCCGCGATGGGCACGATCGGCACCTGGCCGGCGCTCGTCGCACTGTTTCTGTACGCGCTGCTGCCGATCGTGAGAAACACCCACGCGGGGCTGGAGGCGATCGGCCCCGGCATGCGCCAGGCGGCGATGGCGCTCGGACTTTCGGCGACGGATCGGCTCGCGCGCATCGAGCTGCCGCTCGCGGCGCCCGCGATCCTCGCCGGCGTGAAGACCTCGGCGGTGATCAACGTCGGCACCGCGACCATCGCCGCGTTCGTCGGCGCCGGCGGCTACGGCGAGCGCATCGTGCAGGGCCTCGCGCTCAACGATCACGCGATGCTGCTCGCGGGCGCCGTGCCGGCCGCCGCGCTCGCGCTCGCGGTCGAGTGGGCCTTCGCCGCCGGCGAGCGGCGCTTCGCGTGGCACGCACGCGCGAAGCGGCGCTGAGACCCGCGCGCGGTAGGCACTGCGCGGCGCGTGTCGTATCATTCGCCCCCTCAGGGAGAGCAGCCGGATGCGAATTGGGATTCCCGCCGAAACCCGGGCGGGGGAGACGCGCGTCGCCGCCACGCCGGAGACGGTGAAGAAGCTCGCCGCGAAGTGCGAGGTGCGCGTGCAGGCGGGCGCCGGGGCGCGGGCGTGGTTCCCGGACTCCGAGTACGAGCGCGCCGGCGCGCGCGTCGTCGCGACGGCGGCCGAGGCGTTCGACGCCGACGTCGTGCTCAAGGTGCGCGCGCCGCAGGACGAGGAAATCGGCCTGCTGCGCTCGGGCTCGACGCTGATCGGCCTGCTCGATCCCTACGATGCCGCGCGGCTCGAGGCGATCGCGCGGCGCGGCGTGAACGGTTTCGCCATGGAGCTGCTGCCGCGCACGATCTCGCGCGGCCAGGCGATGGACGTGCTTTCCTCGCAGGCGAACATCGCCGGCTACAAGGCGGTGATCCTCGCCGCCGCGCACTACGGGCGCTATTTTCCGATGCTGATGACCGCCGCCGGTACCGTCAAGGCGGCGCGGGTGCTCGTGCTCGGCGCGGGCGTCGCGGGGCTGCAGGCGATCGCCACCGCGCGGCGCCTGGGCGCGGTGGTCGAAGCTTCCGACGTGCGGCCGGCGGTGAAGGAGCAGGTCGAGTCCCTCGGCGCCAAATACCTCGACGTTCCGTACCTCACGCAGGAGGAGCGCGAGATCGCCGAGGGCGTCGGCGGCTACGCCCGGCCGATGCCGCCGGACTGGCTGCGCCGGCAGGCCGAAGCGGTGCACCAGCGGGCGCTCGCCTCCGACATCGTGATCACCACCGCGCTCATCCCCGGGCGGCCGGCGCCGGTGCTGGTGCGCGAGGAGACCGTGCGCGCGATGCGGCCCGGATCGGTGCTGGTGGACCTCGCCATCGAGCAGGGCGGCAACTGCCCGCTCACCGAGCGCGACCGGATCGTGGAAAAGCACGGCGTGACGCTGATCGGCATCGCCAACCTGCCGGCGACGGTGCCGGCGGATGCCTCGGCGCTTTTCGCGCGCAACCTGCTCAACATGCTCGCGCTGATGCTCGACCTGAAGACGGGCGAGTTCCGCATCGACCGCGAGGACGAGATCATCGCCGCGACGCTCGTCTGCGCCGACGGCACCGTCGTGAAAAGGACCTGAGACATGGGCGCCGCCGCCGATCCGACCGTCGTCAATCTGGTGATCTTCGTGCTCGCCGTGTTCGTCGGCTACCACGTGATCTGGAACGTGACCCCGGCGCTGCACACGCCGCTGATGAGCGTCACGAACGCGATTTCCTCGGTGATCATCGTCGGCGCCATCCTCGCGGCGGCACCCGCCGAGCCGGATTTCGGCTCGATTCTCGGCGTGGTCGCGGTCGCCCTCGCCTCGGTCAACATCGCCGGAGGGTTCCTGGTGACCCAGCGCATGCTGGAGATGTTCCGCAAGAAGGACCGCCCGGCGGGCAAGAGCGATGGTTGAGGAGGCGCGCACGATGACCGCCAACCAGGTGACGCTCTGGTACCTCGCGGCGAGCGTGCTGTTCATCCTCGCGCTGAAAGGGCTGTCCTCGCCGACGACGGCGCGGCGCGGCAACCTCTACGGCATGATCGGCATGGCGATCGCCGTGCTGGTCACCCTCGCGGTGGTCGCGCGCGGCCGGGTGGACCTGATCGTGCTGGCGATGATCGCCGGCGGCGCGGTCGGGGCGTTCGTCGCGCGGCGCGTGCAGATGACGCAGATGCCGGAGCTCGTCGCGGCGATGCATTCGCTGGTCGGCATGGCGGCCGTGCTGATCGCCGTCGCCGCGGTGAACAACCCGTCCTCCTTCGGCGTGCCCGATCCCCTGCCGGCGGGCAACAAGCTGGAACTGTTCATCGGCACCTTCGTCGGCGCGATCACGTTCTCCGGTTCGGTGATCGCCTTCGGCAAGCTGGCCGGGCTGGGCCGGCGCTTTCGCCTGTTTTCCTCGGCGCCGATCGTCTTTCCGGGGCAGCACTGGCTCAATCTCGCGATCGGGCTGGTGATGATCGGCTTCGGCGTCGCGTTCTTCCTGTCGGAGGAACCCAACTGGACGGCGTTCATCGTGATGACCGGGCTCGCCTTCATGCTCGGGGTGTTGATCATCATCCCGATCGGCGGCGCCGACATGCCGGTGGTGATCTCGATGCTGAACAGCTACTCCGGCTGGGCCGCCGCCGGCATCGGTTTTTCGCTCGGCAACGCGATGCTGATCATCGCAGGGTCGCTCGTCGGCTCCTCCGGCGCCATCCTCTCGTACATCATGTGCCGGGCGATGAACCGCTCCTTCGTCTCCGTGATCCTCGGCGGCTTCGGCGCCGAGGAGGGCGCGAGGGCCGCCGACGCGGGGCAGAGGACGGTGAAGTCCGGTTCGGCCGAGGACGCCGCGTTCCTGCTGGAGAACGCGCAGTCGGTGGTGATCGTGCCCGGCTACGGCCTTGCGGTCGCGCGCGCGCAGCACGCCGTGAAGGAGATGGTGGACCTGCTCATCGAGAAGGGCGTGCAGGTGCGCTTCGCCATCCACCCGGTGGCCGGGCGCATGCCCGGGCACATGAACGTGCTCCTTGCCGAAGCCGAGGTCCCCTACGACCTCGTCTTCGAGATGGAGGAGATCAACGGCGAGATGGGCACCGTGGACGTCGCCCTCGTGCTCGGCGCGAACGACGTCGTCAACCCGCTCGCCTACGAAAAGGGCAGCCCGATCTACGGCATGCCGATCATAGACGTGCACAAGGCGCGCACCGTGATCGTCAACAAGCGCAGCATGGCCGCGGGCTACGCGGGGCTCGACAACCCGCTGTTCTACATGGACCGCACCATGATGGTGTTCGGCGACGCAAAGAAGGTCGTCGAGGACATCGTCAAGGCGCTGCACTGAGGATCGCGCGCCGGTGCGGAGCCTGCTGCTGCGCATCCTCTCGCGCGAGCGCGGGCTCTTTCTCGGCGCGCTGATCGCCGCGATCGTCGCCGGCTCGCTCGGCGCGCCGGTGGACTTCGTGCTGTTCGCGCTCACGCTCGCGGGCGTCGCGCTCTTTCACCATCACACGCTGCAGGTCGCGCTCACCGGCCTCGCCGTGATCGTGCTCTACAAGCTCGCCTTCACCGGATTCAAGACCGGAGCGGGCCTCGAAGGGCTCGCGCGGCACATGGCGCACGAGTGGGTGATCCTCGCCAATCTGCTCGGGCTGCTGCTCGGCTTCGCGCTCCTTTCCAACCACTTCGAGCGCAGCCGGGTGCCCGAGGTGCTGCCGCGTTTTCTCCCCGGCGACTGGAAGGGGGCCTTTGCGCTGCTTGCGATCGTGTTCGTGCTCTCCTCGTTCCTCGACAACATCGCCGCGGCGCTGATCGGCGGCACGATGGCGCGCGCGGTGTTCCGCGAAAAGGTGCATATCGGCTATCTCGCGGCGATCGTCGCGGCCTCGAACGCCGGGGGTTCCGGCAGCGTGGTCGGCGACACCACCACCACCATGATGTGGATTGACGGCGTCAACCCGATTGTCGTGTTCGACGCTTACGTGGCGGCGGGCGTGGCGCTCCTGGTCTGCGGCATCCCGGCGTCGTTGCAGCAGCACCGGTTTTCCCCGATCGTCCGGGACGCGCAGGCCGAGCATCCGGTGGACTGGGCGCGCGTGGCGATCGTGGCGATCATTCTGGTTGCCGCCATCGCGGCCAACGTGGTCGCGAACCTGAAGTTCCCGGCGTTGCTCGACCGGTTTCCGGTCATCGGCGCCGCGGTGTGGGTGGCGTTGCTCCTCACTGCGCTCTGGCGCAGGCCCGAATGGTCGCTGCTGCCCGAATCGTTCAAGGGCTCGATCTTTCTCCTCTCGCTCGTCACCTGCGCCTCGCTGATGCCGGTGGAGAAGCTGCCGCCGGCGAGCTGGCAGACGACGCTCAGCCTCGGGTTCATCTCCTCGGTGTTCGACAACATCCCGCTCACCGCGCTCGCGCTCAAGCAGGGCGGCTACGACTGGGGAATGCTGGCGTTCGCCGTGGGGTTCGGGGGCTCGATGATCTGGTTCGGATCCTCCGCCGGCGTGGCGATCTCGAACATGTATCCGGAGGCAAGGTCGGTCGGACGCTGGCTCGCCGCCGGCTGGCACGTCACCCTCGCCTACGTGGTCGGCTTTTTCGTGATGCTCGCGGTGGTCGGCTGGCACCCCACCGACAAGCGCGGCCATGCGCTCGCGGACGCGCCGCCGGTGGCCCGGGAATGCGCCGTTTCACGATGCGAAGTCGCCTTGCGGGCGTCGGAACGCGGGGAGTAGAATCCCTGCGTCATTCTCGACTGGGGCCCGGCCCCGCGCCGGCATTCATTTCAAGGAGGAGAAACGCATGAGCACGCAGACGAACACAGCTTCGCGTCGCAGGTTCCTGACCGGCGCGGCCGCGGCGGCGACCGGCGCGGCCACGCTCGGCTTCCCGGCCATCGTCAAGGCCCAGGGGCCGATCAGCTTCCGCTGGCAGAGCACCTGGCCGGCGAAGGACATCTTCCACGAGTACGCGCTCGACTTCGCCAAGAAGGTGAACGACATGACCGGCGGCGAGCTCAGGATCGAGGTGCTGCCGGCGGGCGCGGTGGTGCCCGCGTTCGGCTTGCTCGATGCGGTGTCGAAGGGCACCCTCGACGGCGGCCACGGGGTGCTGGTGTACCACTACGGCAAGCAGAACGCGCTCGCGCTCTGGGGCTCCAGCCCCGCCTACGGCATGGACGCGAACATGCTGCTCGCCTGGCACAAGTACGGCGGCGGCAAGGAGCTGCTGAACAAGATCTACGCCTCGATCGGTGCCAATGTCGTCTCGTTCCCCTATGGCCCGATGCCGACCCAGCCGCTCGGCTGGTTCAAGAAGCCGGTCACCAAGCCGGAGGACCTGAAGGGGCTGAAGTTCCGCACCGTGGGCATCTCGATTGACCTCTTTACCGGCCTGGGCTGCGCGGTGAACGCGCTGCCCGGCGGCGAGATCGTGCCGGCGATGGACCGCGGCCTGATTGACGCCGCCGAGTTCAACAACGCCACCTCCGATCGCATCCTCGGCTTCCCGGACGTCTCCAAGGTGTACATGCTGCAGAGCTACCACCAGAACGCCGAGCAGTTCGAGATCATGTTCAACAAGGCGAAGTTCGACGCGCTGCCGGCGAAGATCAAGGCGATCATCGAGAACGCGGTGGAAGCGGCCTCGGCCGACATGTCGTGGAAGGCGGTGGACCGCTACTCCAAGGACTACATCGAGCTGCAGACCAAGGACAAGGTGCGCGTATACAAGACGCCCGCCTCGATCCTGCAGAGGCAGCTGGCGATATTCGACCAGGTCGAGGCGAAGAAGTCCGCCGAAAACCCGCTGTTCAAGGAAGTGGCCGCCTCGCAGCGCGCCTTTGCCGAGCGCGCGGTGAAGTGGGACCTGGACACGAACGTCCGGCGGGAGATGGCGTACAACCACTACTTCGCGCGCCGGGGCGCCAAGCCCGCCGCCAAGCCCGCCGCGAAGAAAACCTGACGCGAGCCTGACGCTTTAGACACCATCCGGGTAGCGCCCCGGATGGTGTTTTTTTTCGCGGGCGGGCGCACGCGGTGGCACAATGTGCGCCCGCGCGGACGCAGGGGTTTGCGATGCAGAAAGTCCTGCTTTTCGTTGACAAGATCAGCACGTGGGTCGGCCACGCGTTTTCTTTCCTCATCGTGGCGCTCATGCTGCATGTCACCTGGGAGGTGTTCCGCCGCTACGTGCTGGATTCGCCACGCGCCTGGGCCTTCGACGGCATGATCATGATGTACGGCACGCTGTTCATGATGGCCGGGGCCTACACGCTGGCGAAAAACGGGCATGTGCGCGGCGACATCCTGTACGGCTTCTTCAGCCCGCGCACCCAGGCGGCGATTGACCTCGTGCTCTACTTCGTGTTCTTTCTGCCCGGCGTGATCGCGCTCACCTGGGCGGGCTATTTCTACGCCGCCGAATCGTGGGCGATCGGCGAGCGCTCGAACATCACCGCCGAAGGCCCGCCGATCTATCCTTTCAAGACGGTGATCCCGGTGGCGGGCGCCTTCGTGCTGATGCAGGGCGTCGTCGAGATCATCCGCTGCATCATCTGCCTGAAGCAGGGCGCCTGGCCCTCGCGCGAGGAAGACGTCGAGGAGGTGGACGTCGAGAAGCTGAAGGAAGAGCTGCACGTCAAGGACGAGGACATCCAGAAGCTCGACGAGTACGTCGTGCGCGGGGGGTCCGCGAAGTGAAGCTGCGCCGCGAGCTGTGGTTCGGGTTCGCGCTGATGGCGCTGATCCTCGTCGCCGTCGCCGTGATGACGCCCTGGGGCAACCTGATGGACGGCCACCTCGGCAAGGAGGACCTGGGGACCCTCGGTCTGCTCATGCTCGCGCTCATCGTGGTGGCGATCATGCTCGGTTTCCCGACGGCGTTCACGCTGATGGGAATGGGCGTGTTCTTCGCCTGGCTCGCCTACCGCAGCGTGGATCCGGACCGGGCCGTGCAGCAGGTGTTCGACGCGTTCGTGCAGCGCACCTACGGGGTGATGTCGAACGACGTGCTGATCGCGATCCCGCTGTTTCTGTTCATGGGCTACCTGGTGGAGCGCGCGCAGCTCATAGACCGGCTGTTCCGCAGTCTGCACCTCGCCACCGCGCGCGTACCCGGCTCGCTCGCCGTGGCGACCATCGTCACGTGCGCGATCTTCGCGACCGCCACCGGCATCGTCGGCGCGGTGGTGACGCTGATGGGCCTGCTTGCGTTTCCGGCGATGCTCAAGGCCGGCTACAACGTCAAGGTCGCCGCCGGCGCGGTGACCGCCGGCGGCTGCCTCGGCATCCTGATTCCGCCGTCGGTGCTGCTGATCGTCTACGGCGCGACCGCCGGCGTATCGGTGGTGCAACTGTACGCCGGAGCGTTCTTTCCCGGATTCATGCTGGCGGGGCTGTACGTCGCCTACGTCGTCGTGCTCGCCAAACTCAAGCCCGAGCTGATGCCGCCGCTGCCGGAGAGCGAGCGGCGCGTGCCGCTGCCGGCGTCGCTCGAAGCGCTCGCGCGGGGCAGCCGCCACGCGCTCGTCGGACTCTGGCGCGCGCTCGCCGGCGCCGGCGAGGTGCCGAAGCGGACCGTGTACGCCCATCTCGTGATCTCGTTGCTTCCGGCGCTCGCCGTCGCCGCGCTGCTTTTCGCGATGTACCGTGCCGGCACCGCGCCGGTGATCGAAACCGCGGCCGCCGGAGCGCAGGCGACCGGGCTCGCGGCCACCACCGCGGAAGAGGAAACGCAGGAGGCCGAACCTGTCGGCCTCGCGGAGCCGGGCGAAGAGCAGGCGGCGGGCGTGCAGGAACCGCCTGTGGAGGAGGAAGAATCCGCCGCGCCCGAGGCACCGGCCCAGGGAGCGGAGGCGGCGCAGGAGCAGGCGGCGCCCGCCGAACCGGCGCCGGCCACGGCCGAGCCGGCCACGGCCGAGCGACGGCCCGCCCCGACGTGGTTCTGGGTGGCGCTCGCGCTCGGGCTGGCGGCGCTCGCGCTCATCTACTGGCTCTGGAACTGGGAGCGGCTGGAGGTGTTCAAGCTCCTGCTTACCTCGTTCTTTCCGCTGTCGCTGCTCATCCTGGCGGTGCTCGGCTCGATCGTGTTCGGTCTGGCCACGCCCGCGGAGGCCGCAGCGGTCGGCGCCTTCGGCGGCTTCGTGCTGGTCATCGTCTACCGCTTGATCGCGCACTGGCGCCAGGCGCCGGCCGGCAGCCGCCTCTCCGGTGCGGTGATCCTCCGGACGCTCCGCGAGCTCGGCTCGATCCTCAAGGAATCGTCCTTCCTCACCGCGCGCACAAGCGCCATGGTGTGCTGGCTGTTCGTCGGCTCGGGGATTTTCTCCGCCGCGTTCGCGCTGCTCGGGGGCCAGGAGCTGGTCGAGCGCTGGGTGCTGTCGCTCGATCTCACCCCGGTGCAGTTCCTGATCCTCGCGCAGGTGATCATCTTCCTCCTCGGCTGGCCGCTGGAGTGGACCGAGATCATCATCATCTTCATGCCGATCTTCATTCCGCTGCTGCCGCACTTCAACATTGACCCGCTTTTCTTCGGCCTGCTGGTCGCGTTGAACCTGCAGACGGCGTTCCTGTCGCCGCCGGTGGCGATGGCGGCGTTCTATCTGAAGGGCGTCTCGCCGCCGCACGTGTCGCTGAACGCCATCTTCGCCGGCATGATGCCGTTCATGGGGCTGCAGATCGTTGCGATGTTCGTGCTCTACGCCTGGCCCCAGCTCGGTCTGTGGCTGCCGAGCGTGCTCTACGGGCGCTGAGATGAACGCCCATCCGAGCGCGCTAGCGGCGGTCGAGGCCGCGCGCCGCATGCGCGAGGGACTGCTCACCGCCGAGGAGCTGGTCGGCGCGTGCCTCGAGCGCGTGCGGGAGCTCGAACCGCGAGTGCAGGCCTGGCAGTTCCTCGACGAAGCGCACGCGCTTGCCCAGGCGCGTGCGGCCGACGAGCGCCGGCGCTCGGGCGAACCGGTCGGAGCGCTGAACGGCATCCCGGTCGGTATCAAGGACATCATTGACACCTCCGACATGCCGACCGAGAACGGCACCGTCCTGCACGCCGGCCGCACGCCCCGGCGCGACGCGGCGGTCGTGGCGCGGCTGCGCGCCGCCGGCGCGGTGATCATGGGCAAGACCGTCACCACCGAGTGCGCGTACTTCCACCCGGGCAAGACGCGCAACCCGCACAACCCCGATCACACCCCGGGCGGGTCGTCTTCGGGCTCGGCGGCCGCGGTCGCGGCGACGATGGTGCCGCTTGCGCTCGGCACGCAGACCAACGGCTCGGTGATCCGGCCGGCGGCCTTTTGCGGCGTGTACGGGTTCAAGCCCAGCCACGGCCTCATTCCGCGCACCGGCATCCTGGCGCTGTCGCGCACGCTCGATCACGTCGGCGTCTTCGCGCGCACGTTGGAAGACCTCGCGCTCGTCGCCGAGGAGCTCGTCGGCTGGGACGAGGGCGATCCGGACACGCGCCCGCGCGCGCGCGTGCCCTTCGGCGCGGTGCTCGCCGAGGAGCCGCCGCTTGCGCCGATGTTCGCCTTCGTGAAAACGCCGCTCTGGGAGCGCACCGAGCCCGACACGCGCGAAGCCTTTGCCGAGCTGGTGGCGGCGCTCGGCGCGCAGTGCGAGGAGGTGGAGCTTTTTCCTTCCGCGGCCCAGGCGTGGGACTGGCACCGCACGATCATGGAGGCCGAGATGGCGCACAACCTCGAGCGCGAGTGGCGCACCGGTCGAGACCGGCTCTCGGACAAGCTGCGCGCGCTCCTTGAGCGCGGGCGCGAGGTGCGGGCGGTGGATTACCAGCGGGCGCTGGCGATGATCCGGCCGGTGGTGGAGAGCTTCGACGAACTCTTCATGCAGCGCTACGACGCCATCCTCACGCCCGCGGCGCCCGGCCCCGCCCCCAAGGGCCTTGATTCGACCGGAGATCCCGCCTTCTGCACCCTCTGGACGTACACCGGCTTGCCGGCGGTGACGCTGCCGCTTGCGCGCGGCGCGAACGGACTGCCGATCGGCATCCAGCTCGTCGGCCGGCGGGGATTCGACGCGCGGCTGCTGCGCACCGCGCGCTGGCTGGTGGAAAAGGTTTCGAAGTCCTAAGGCGCCGCCGCGAGCGCGCGCAGCAGGCGCAGCTCCTCGCGCAGCCGCGCAAGCTCCGAGCGGTCGGCGAAGGCGAGCACCCAGTGGGTGAGGCGCCCGTCGGCGTCGTTCACCATGCCGATCGAGAGCTCGACGAGCACCGCGCTGCCGTCCTTGCGCCGGATGCGCATCTCGACGCGAGCCGGCGCCTGCCGGAACATGCCTGCCGCCGACTCGTCCTCGGGAAAGAGCAGCGTGATCGCCGGCCGGCCGGCGAGCTCGTCGCGGCGATAGCCGAACGCGGCCTCGAATGCGGCGTTGGCGTAGGTGAGCGGATGACCCTTGGCGCGCGCATCGGCCAGCGCGACCGGAAAGCCGCAGGCATCGAGTGCGGCGCGGCTGAGCGCGCTGTCGGCGAGCAGGCGAAAGAGCGCCGGCGCCGGCTCGTTGCGCCGGTGCGCGCCGTTGTCAGAGTTCGTCATGGCCCGCTTTTGCCATGCGAGGGGGCCGGCTGGCAAGCGGGTCGGCCCCGGGGCCGAGGGCTTTTTTCAGCGAAACGTGAAAAACGCCACGGATTCAGGCGGCCTTGCGCTGGCGCTGCGACAGCGAGTAGCAGAGCCGGCGCAGCCGGCTGAGGTCGGCGCTCTCCAGGGTTTCGCGCAGGTACCGCATGTTGCGGTCAATCTCCTCCTGATAGAGATTGCGGCCGCCGAAATGGGCCTCGGCGTAGCGGTCCGGGGCGCCGAGCTTCTTCAGGATGCGCTCGCGCGCCACGTACTCGTAGAAGCCCGGGGTCTTGAAGATCAGGTCATCGGGCGAGGCGTAGCGCACGATCTCCCGCCCGTCGGGCAGCCGCTCGCGCGCCACCGCGCCCCAGACGAACTCCTCGTACAGGAACTCGCGGCATTTCTCCAGGTACATGCGGTCGGACATCTGGCCGATCAGGTCCGCCGTGCCGACGATGCAGCCGAGCAGGCGGTCCGGGCCGTTGTCCACCCGGATGTCGTCGAGGTCGCGCTCGTAGCCGGTGAAGTGCACCAGCTCGGCCGCGAGCTCGGCCTCGGCGCCGAAGCCGACGGTCGGCAGGTACTGGCGCAGGAACTCGCCGCTGCGCGTGACGTGGATCTTGGTGAACACCGCACCGTTCTCGATGTGCGCTTCGCTGGTGCGCTTCATGTAGCCGGAGTCGTGCAGCAGCGCGATGATCACCCCGAGCACGGCGCGCCTCGCCCCGAGCCGTTCGGATTCGCCGTGCACGCGGTCATGCGCCTCGATCAGCCGCGCGGTGGCGAGCGTCATGTCCAGCGTGTGGCGCAGGTCGTGATAGAGCGTATCGCAGGCGAGAAAGCCGGGATAGTCGCCGGCGAACAGCGCCTCGATGTCGGCGAACGCGCGCGCGAGCGGTGCGAGGTCCGCGCCCGGATAGCGCGCCGCGTAAAGCGACACGATCGCATCGCGCACCGCCGCCGGGCTCTCGACGTTGACGCGGTTGCTGACGTCGTTCTGGCTGAGTCGGTTCTGCAAGGGAGGCAGGTGCGAGGGGGGCGCGGAGGGATTATCAGTCCGCCGCCGGCAATCCGGCAAGCGGTTTATCCGCGCGTCGCCCCTGCCGACGAAAGCGGGGAGCCGGCCGATAAGCCGGGTTCTGTGCCGGGCCGCGCCCGAAAGCGCGGCCCGCGGCAGCCATTCCTCTTGGCCGGGGGTCGCCCCCCGGCTCCAGCCACCTACCCGCAGGCTTGGCCGAGCCGGCCTCAAACGCCTGCCTACTTGGTGTTGCTCCGGATGGAGGTTGCCGCGTTTCACCCCCGCCAGATCCGGCGCGCCGCTTGCGCGTCGCGCCGCCCCGCATCCCGGTCGGTTTGCGAGACTTTGGCGCGCCGCCTGAGCGTCGCGCCGCCCCGCATCCCGGTCGGTTTGCGAGACTTTGGCGCGCCGCTTGCGCGTCGCGCCGCCCCGCATCCCGTTCGGTTTGCGAGACTTTGGCGCGCCGCTTGCGCGTCGCGCCGCCCCGCATCCCGTTCGGTTTGCGAGACTTTGGCGCGCCGCTTGCGCGTCGCGCCAAGTCCGGCGGGACTCGTCTCTGTGGCCCTGTTCGTCGCGTTGCCGCGCCGGGGTGTTACCCCGCATCCTGCTCTGCGGAGCCCGGACTTTCCTCTGCACCGAAACGATGCAGCGGCTGCCTGGCCGGCTCCCGCGCATGATTTTACCGCAGTGCAGCGTTGCGCGGCACTTCAACGAGGCGTAGAAGGTCTCAATAGCAGCGGCTTCGCAGAAGGAAGGAGGTCGAAAATGCGCCGACGCCTGTACTTCCTGCTTCCCGACCTCGAAAGCGCCCGCAGGACCGCGAACGACCTGCTCCTTGCGCGCATAGAAGACCGGCACATGCACTTCCTCGCCAAACGGGGAACCGACTTGGGCGAGCTTCGCGAGGCGACCTACCTGCAAAAGACCGACATCCTGCACGGGGCCGGCATCGGCCTTGCGATCGGTGGCCTCGGCGGCATGGTGCTCGGGGCGGTGATCGTCGCGTATCCGCCGGCGGGCAACCCGCAGCTGGTCACCGTGCTGATTGCGGCGGTGGTCGGAGCGCTGCTCGGCGCTTGGATGGCGAGCATGGCGGCCGCCGCGGTGCCCAATTCGCGGCTCAAGCAGTTCCACGAGGAGATCGAGAAGGGCAAGGTCCTGCTCATGGTGGACGTGCCCTACCAGATGGTGGAGAAGGTGCGCGAGCTCGTCCTCAGCCGCCATCCCGAGGCCGTATCCGGCGGGCAGGAATCGCGCTTTCCCGCGTTCCCCTGAGCGGCGCGGAGCAGGGTCGGACGTGGTCCGACCCTAACGGCGAACCCGAAAAACAGGGTCTGACCCTGTTTTTTCTTCGCGGCGCTCGGCAAGGGTGCCGGCGCCCGACGGCGTCGCCTCACGCGCCAGAAGCGCGCCGCAGCGGGCGGAAGTAGCGCGCGTCGTCGTAGAACGCCTCGGCGTCGTTGCCGGGGAACCAGCCCGGATAGCCGAAGATCGGCAGCACGGCGAGTTCCTCCGGCCGGCGCGCCGGACCGAGCCAGGCGCAGGCGCTCGCATCCGGGTCCGCGCCCGCGGCAATGAAGATCGTCTTGCACGTGATGCCGGGCCACGGCGCGCCCGCCATGTCGAGCGTCGCATGGCCGAGCACGTGGAGACGCACGTGCGCGAGAACCTGGGCGCGGTTCTCCCAGAAAAGCTCCTTCCAGCGATGCTCGCGCACCATCGCCTCCAGCCGCCCGTCGCCGCAGGCGACGATCGCGCCGCCCTCGTCAAAGAGCGTGAGCAGGTCGCGCAGCCGCCCGCGCCGGCCGCGTTCGTGCGGGATCTCGGCCGCGTGCAGCGCGTTGATGCGCGCCTTCGTCTTCGGAAACGCAAGCCACGCGAGCGCGTTGAACAGATCGTGCCGGTTTCCCGGCCGCGTCTGCACCTCGCCGGTTTCGAACAGGTGGATCTCGTAATACGGATCGGCGGGCCGGGGCGGCACGAACCGCACCGCGCGGCCGCTCTCGGTGACGAGGCCGCGCTCCTCGGCGAGCGCATTGAGCGCGGCAAGCGTCGGCGCCGCAAGGCGCGCGAACCACGGCCTTACCGCGTCGTACGCCGGATGCGCTAGATCAGCTTCCAGGGGATTTCCTCCCCCGCCCGCAGCGGCACGAGCGTGCCTTCGCCGAAGGGCAGCGTCTCGGGCACGGTCCACTTCTCGCGCGCGAGCGTCACCGTGCCTTCGTTCTGCGGCAGGCCGTAGAACGCGGCGCCGAAACGGCTGGCGAAATCCTCCAGCTTGTCGAGCGCGCCCGCCTCCTCGAAGGCGACGGCGTAGAGTTCGAGCGCCGCGTGCGCGGTGTAGATCCCGGCGCAGCCGCAGGCCGCCTCCTTCGCCGCGCGCTCGTGCGGCGCGCTGTCGGTGCCGAGGAAGAACTTCGGATTGCCCGAGGTCGCGGCCTCGACCAGCGCCTCGCGGTGCGCCTCGCGCTTGAGCACCGGCAGGCAGTAGTGGTGCGGCCGTATCCCCCCCATGAAGAGCGCGTTGCGGTTCATGAGCAGATGGTGCGCCGTGATGGTGGCGGCGATGTTCGCGCCGGTCACCTCGACGTACTGCACCGCCTCGCGCGTGGTGATGTGCTCGAGCACCACCTTGAGCCCGTGGAAGCGCTCGACGAGCGGCCCGAGCACTTCCTCGATGAACGCCTTTTCGCGGTCGAACACGTCCACCGCCGGATCGGTCACCTCGCCGTGCACAAGGAGCGGCAGGCCGACCTCCTCCATGCGCTCGAGCGCGTGAAAGCAGCGCGAGATGCGCGTCACGCCCGCCTCCGAGTGCGTCGTCGCCCCGGCCGGATAGAGCTTGACCCCGTGCACGCGGCCCGAGAGCTTCGCGCGCGAGATCTCCTCGGGCGAAGTGTCGTCGGTCAGGTACAGCGTCATCAGCGGCTCGAACGACATGCCCGGGGGCAGCGCCGCGAGGATGCGTTCGCGGTAGGCGAGCGCCTGCTCGACCCTGGTCACCGGCGGCTTGAGGTTGGGCATCACGATCGCGCGGGCGAAGCGCCGTGCGGTGTCGGCGAGCACCGAGCGCATCGCCGGCCCGTCGCGCAGGTGCAGATGCCAGTCGTCGGGGCGGCGCAGCGTGATTCGGTCCACGGCGGCGATTCTACGTTTTCCGCTTGCGCGCGAGGGCGGCGCGGTAAAGCGCGTTCTTCGGCGCGCCGGTGATGCGCGCGGCGAGCCTCGCCGCCTCGCTCGCCGGAAGTGCTTCGAGCAGCACATCGAGCACGCGCTCGGGATCCGGCGCCGGCGCCGCGGCCTTCGGCTCGCCCGGCCCCAGCACGAGCACGAATTCGCCCTGCTGCCGGTGCGGGCCGGCCTCCAGCCACGCCGGCGCATCGCCGAGCCTCATGCGCGCCACTTCCTCGAACTTCTTCGTCATTTCGCGCGCGATCACGATTTCGCGCGCCGGACCGAAACGCTCGAGCAGCGCGCGCACCGTCGCCGCGATGCGGTGCGGCGCCTCGTAGAGGATGACGGGGCAGGGGACGTCGAGCTGATCGAGCGCTTTCGCGGACCGAGCGGGCAGGAATCCGGCGAACAGGAACCGGCCGCCGGTGAATCCGGCCGCCGAGTACGCGGCGATCGCCGCGCTCGGGCCCGGCACCGGCACCACGCGGATGCCCTCGCGGTGCGCCGCGGCGACGACGAGCGCCCCCGGGTCCGACACCGCCGGCGTCCCCGCGTCGGAGACGAGCGCCACATTCCTGCCCTCGCGCAGCGCGGCGATCAGCCGGGCGGTGGCCGTGCGCTCGTTGTGCGCGTGCAGCGCGATGGTGCGCGCGGCGATGCCGTGCGCCGCGAGCAGCGTGCGCGAGGTGCGCGTGTCCTCGCAGGCGATGAGATCGGCGCCGGCGAGAATTTCGAGCGCGCGCGGGCTGGCGTCGGCGAGGTTGCCGATCGGGGTGGCGACGACGTAGAGGGTGCCGGGCACGGGTCAACCGGGGGTGCGCATCCGCCGTTAAGCCTGCCATGAACCCGGCCGGCGCGCGAGCCGAAGAACTGTGCGAGCGGCTGCTCGCGCGCGCCGGGCTCAGGGTGCTCGCGCGCAACTGGCGCTGCCGCTTCGGCGAGATCGACCTGATCGCCGAGGAGCGCGGCACGGTGGTCTTCGTCGAGGTGCGCTATCGCAGCGGCGCCATGTTCGGCGGCGCGGGTGAAAGCATCACGGCCGCCAAGCGCGCCCGCGTCGCCGCCGCCGCGCGCGCCTGGCTCGCCGGGCGGCCGGAGGCGCCCTGCCGTTTCGACGTGCTGCTGGTCGAATCCGCGGCCGGCGATCGCATCCGGTGGATCCGCGATGCGTTCGAAGGCTGAAGCGGCGGGCCTTGCGGGCCTGGCGCTGGCGCTCGCCGCTGCCCCGGCGCTCGCCGACGGCGCGGGCGTGCGCCTGCTGGTGCAAAGCTCGCCGCTCGCCGGCTATCGCTACGGCGCCGCGGCGGCGCTGTGGCCGCTGATGCGCGAGGGCGACGCGCTCGAACTCGTGCGCGAGCCGGAGAACCCGCACGACGCCAACGCGGTGCGCGTCGAGTGGCGCGGCCACAAGCTCGGCTACGTGCCGCGGCGCGAGAACGCCGCGCTCGCCTGGGCGCTCGACCGCGCCGTGCCGCTGAGGGCGAGGATCGCGCGCATGCGCGAGCACCCGAACCCGGCGCGCCGGCTGGAGTTCGAGGTGCTGCTCGATTGACGGTGTAGAATCGGCCGGATGCAGGAAGCGGTGAAGAACGCGGCCGGCGCCGCGGCTCCAGCCGCGCGAGGCGCGCTCGAAGAGCGGATCGCGTCGCATTTTCGCGAAAGCGCGAGCCTCAAGCTCGCGGCGGCGGCGGAGCTGGCCGGGCCGCTCGCGCAGGCCGCGCGCCTGATGGCGCGCGCGCTCGCCGCCGGCGGCAAGATCCTCGCCTGCGGCAACGGCGGCTCGGCGGCCGACGCGCAGCACTTCGCGGCGGAGCTGGTCAACCGCTTCGAGCGCGAGCGCGCGCCGCTCGCCGCGCTGGCGCTCACCACCGACTCCTCGACGCTCACCTCGATCGCCAACGACTACGCCTACGAGCAGGTGTTCGAGAAGCAGGTGCGCGCGCTCGGGCGCCGCGGCGACGTGCTGCTCGCGATCTCGACGAGCGGCAGGTCCGCGAGCGTGCTCGCGGCGATGCGCGCCGCGAAAGCGCTGGGGCTGGCGATCGTCGCGCTCTCGGGCCGCGGCGGCGGGACGATGCCGGAGCTGCTCGGTGCGAACGACGTGCACGTGTGCGTTCCGCACGCGCAGACCGCGCGCATCCAGGAGGTGCACCTCCTTGCGCTGCACTGCCTGTGCGACGGAATCGACCGGGAACTTTTCGGGGAGACGGGATGAGGAGCATCCAGGCAACGAGGCTTTGGTGGGCGCTCGGCGCGGCGGCGCTGCTCGCCGGCTGCGTCGAGATGGCCGCGATCGGCGTCGGCGCCGCGATCGTGTCGGCCGAGGACCGGCGCAGCACCGGCGCGCAGGTCGAGGACGAGGCGATCGAGCTGCGCGCCTCGAACCGGATCCAGGAGCGCTTCGGCGACAAGGTGCACGTCAACGTCACCTCGTTCAACCGCCTCGTGCTGCTCACCGGCGAGGTGCCGGACGCCAAGACGCGCGAGGCAGTCGAGCGCATCGTGCGCGAGCTGCCCTCGCCGCCGCGCTCGATCGTCAACGAGCTGCGCGTCGCGGGCCTGTCCTCGCTTCAGGCGCGGGCGAACGACACCGTGATCACCGGCAAGGTGAAGGCGCGGATGCTCGACTCGAAGCAGGTCAATCCGCTGCACGTGAAGGTGGTGACCGAGGCGGCGGTGGTGTACCTGATGGGCATCGTCACCGAGGCCGAAGCGAACGCCGCGGTCGAGATCGCGCGCACCACCGGCGGCGTCGCCAAGGTGGTCAAGGTGTTCGAGTACTGCAAGCCCACCGACGAGATCTGCCGGCCGCGTCCGTCGGCGAACGGCGCATCCAAGCCCAAGGCCGGAAACTGAGCGAGCCGCCCGCGTTCGAGCGCAAGATCCGCGCGCCGGGCGGCGCGGCACGCTGGGCGGCGGAGCTGCCGCGGCCGCTGGTGTTCACCAACGGCGTTTTCGACATCCTCCATCGCGGGCACGTGACGTATCTCGCGCGGGCGCGCGCGCTCGGCGCGGCGCTCGTCGTGGCGCTGAACAGCGACGATTCGGCGCGGCGTCTGGGCAAGGGCGCCGGCCGCCCGGTCAACGGCCTCGAAGACCGCATGGCGCTCGTCGCCGCGCTGGAGTCGGTGGACGCGGTCACCTGGTTCGACGAGGACACCCCGGAGGCGCTGATCGCGCTCGTGCGTCCCGACGTCCTCGCGAAGGGCGGCGACTGGCCGGTGGACAGGATCGCCGGCGCCGACGAAGTGCGCGCGCGCGGCGGGCGCGTCGTGTCCATCCCGTTCGAGCACGAGCGCTCGACCACGGCGCTCCTCGAGCGGATCAGGAGAGGCTGAGCTCGAAGAAGATCGCCCCCGGCGTGGGCGAAGGCGAATACGGTCCGCGGCTGCGGAAGCCGAGGCTGCGATAGAGCGCGATCGCCTCGGTCATCGCGGGCAGCGTATCGAGCAGCAACGTGCCGTATCCGGCGCGGCGCGCCGCCGCGATCACCTCGGCCGCGAGCGCCCTGCCAAGGCCGGTGCCGCGAAACTCCGGCCGCACGTAGAGCCGCTTCATCTCGCACGCACCCGGCGCAATCGGCCGCAGCGCCACGCATCCCGCCGGACGGCCCGCCGCGCGGGCGACGAGCAGCGCACCGCCGGGGGGCGCGTACTCCCCCGGCAAGGCCGCGAGCTCCGCCTCGAATCCGGCGAAGCAGCGGCAATCGCCGACTTCCGCGACGTACTCGCGGAGAAGCACCCGCGCCTCGTCGAGGTCGGCCGGGGACGCCGCCGGCGCGATGTCGAGCCGAATCCGGTTCACGCCTATACTATGCCGCATGCGGTTGCACCAGTTGAAGGTGGATTACGTCGCCGAGCAGGACCGGATCCTCATGCTGATCGCCGCGAGCGAGGCGGTCGAGGTGCGGCTGTGGATGACGCGCCGGTTCGTGAAGCTCCTGTGGCCGCTGCTCGTCGGGCTCGCCGAGGAGGTGAGTCCGCGCATCCGCACCCAGGCGAGCCCGGAGGCGCGGCGCGCGCTCCTCGGCCTGGAGCACGAGCAGGCGATCTCGCGCGCGGACTTCTCCCGGCCGTTCGAGCAGGTGCCGCGCTCGATGCCGCTCGGGGAGGCGCCGCTGCTGCTCGCGCGCATCGAGACCGGACACGACCGCAACGGCCAGCCGGTGCTGGCGATGCACCCGGCGAACGGGCAGGGCGTGACGCTCACGCTCGATTCGGTGCTGGTGCATTCGCTCTGCCTGCTGCAGGCGGCGGTCAGCAAGAGCGACTGGGACATGGAGCTGCGCCTGCCGGGGACGGAGGCGCGCGAGGCGCCCGAGCGCTCGCGCCGCACGATCAACTGATGAGCCTCGCCGCCTCGATCCAGGCGCGCTGGAAAGGGCTGCTGCCCGATGTTCTCGGCGTCGAATTCACCGATGTGACGCCGGAGAAGGTGCAGGCGCGCATGACGGTCCGCGCCGATCTGTGCACCCTGGGCGGCGTGCTGCACGGCGGCGCGATCATGGCATTCGCCGACACCCTCGGGGCAGTCGCCGCGATTCTCAACATGCCGGAGGGCGCGCGCACCACGACGATCGAATCGAAGACCAACTTCGTCGGCGCCGCGCCGGCCGGCACGCGCATCCTCGGCGAATCGGTTCCGGTGCACAAGGGGAGAACGACCGTCGTCTGCCAGACGCGCGTGCATACGGAGGCGGGCAAGCTCGTCGCGCTGGTGACGCAGACGCAGCTCGTGATCGCCGCGTAGCGTATAATGCGCCGCCCCTCGGTAAACCGCGGATAACGTCATCAGTTCAGGTTTCGAATCGCTCGGCCTCATCGCGCCGCTGCTGCAGGCGGTGCGCGAGGAAGGCTACGAGCAGCCCACGCCGGTCCAGCAGCAGGCGATCCCGCTCATCCTGGCCGGGCGCGACGTCATGGCCGGCGCCCAGACCGGCACCGGCAAGACCGCGGCCTTTGCGCTGCCGATCCTGCAGCGCCTCGCGCCGCTCGCCAACACCTCCGCCTCGCCCGCCCGCCATCCGGTGCGGGCGCTGGTGATCGCGCCGACGAGGGAGCTGGCGATCCAGGTCGAGGCGAGCTTTCGCGCCTACGGCCGGCATCTGCCGCTCCGGAGCGCCGTGGTGTACGGCGGCGCCGACATGGACGCGCAGATCGCGCAGTTGCGCCGCGGCGTCGAGATCCTGGTCGCCACGCCGGGGCGGCTGCTCGATCACGTGCACAACCGCACCGTGATGCTGAACCAGGTCTCGATCCTCGTGCTCGACGAGGCCGACCGCATGCTCGACATGGGCTTCCTGCCCGACATCAAGCGCATCATCGCGCTGCTGCCGCCGGCGCGGCAGAACCTGATGTTCTCGGCGACGTTCCCCGACGAGATCCGCAATCTCGCCAAGACCATCCTCAGGAACCCGGCCGAGGTGCAGGTGGCGCCGCGGAACGCCCCGGCGGAACTGGTCACGCACGTGGTGCACCCCGTGGCGCGCGAGAAAAAGCGCGAGCTGCTCACCTATCTCATCCAGACCCGGCAGCTGCGGCAGGTGCTCGTCTTCTGCGGCACGCGCATCGGCGCCAACCGCCTCGCGCACCAGCTCCGGCGCGACCACATCCAGGCCGACGCGATCCACGGCGACAAGAGCCAGGCCGAGCGCGAGGCGGCGCTGGAGGCGTTCAAGGCTGGCAAGATCAATGTGCTGGTGGCCACCGACGTCGCCTCGCGGGGGCTCGACATCGAGGGCCTGCCGCAGGTCATCAACTTCGACATCCCGCGCTCGCCGGAGGACTACGTGCACCGCATCGGCCGCACCGGCCGCGCGGGCCTGCCCGGCGAGGCGATCTCGCTCGTCGCCCCGGAGGACCAGGAGGCGCTGGAGGCGATCGAGAAGCTGATCGGGCGCCGGATCGAGCGCGTGCTCGTGCCCGGCTTCGAGCCCAATGCCGGCGCGGTGGCGGCGATGATGGGCGGCGCGCAGAGGCGAGACGGCGATCGCGGCCACGGCCGCCGGGGCCGGGAGGCGCCGCGCGCCGAGGGGCGCGAAGAACGGCGCGACGAACGACGCGAAAAGCCCGCGCGCATCGCGCCGGTGCGCGGTGCCGCCGAAACCGCCGCGCCGAAGTCCCAGGATCCCATCTTCTCCAAGCCCTACGAACCGGGCCTTGCGCCGGGCGCCGCGCCGGCGTCAGCCGCGGCGCCGCAGTCCCGGCGCCGCGAGCGACAGGTGCCGGCGCTGCTCGGTGGCCTAAAGCGGTAGCGCGCGGCGATCCCGCCTGCATACGTCGCTTCTCGCTGAGATCGCGGCCTTTCGCCGCGCGGTGTCCGTCCGTCTCGCGCTCGCCGAGCCGCAGGCGTCTACGACGATCGCCTGCTCGATGCGGCACTTGCGCGCAGGCGCCAGTGCCGTTTCGCGCGTCCGTGGCGGACGCGGATCAGGCGGCGAGCTCAGGTCAAACCGAGGCGCTCGCGCAGCCGGCGCACGATCGCCGCATCGAGCGGCGGGCGCATGCGCTCGCCGTCGCGTTCGATCTGGCGCAGGAGCGCCTCGACCGCCTCGCGCCCGCTCGGGTCGCGCGCAGCCTCGCGCGGCGTCCTGCCGCCGAGGGCGGGGATTTTCTCGTCCACCCAGCGCTCGTAATGCTTGGCCATCACCTCGGCGATCTTCGCCTTCACTTCGGGGCGTTCGAGAAGCGCCGCGGTCTCTTCGGACGTTCGCGGTTGACCGGGCGGCTCCGCCAGGAGCTTCTCCAGCGACTGGATTTCGGTTGCGCGGTAGCGCGCCCGTTCGCCGAGCGCTTCGGCGACGATCGCGCGGATCGCCTCTTCGCGCTTCTCCGAGTTGACGTCCACGTAAAGGCGCGTACCGTCAATCTCGATCGTGCCGAGCACGGTGTTGTCCCATGCCGGATTCTGCGCGTTGCCGCGCCTGAGCCACGAAAAACGCACTCTGGCGAGCCCGCCCGAGGCGTCACGTCCGGCGTCGCGAAGCAGATCCTTGCCGGTTTCATCCAGCGCGAGGTGCTTCAAGGCGTCAAACGCTTCCTGCGCCGAGGCGATGTCGAAGGTCACGCGGCGCAGCGAAAGCGGCT
>Ga0209172_10003177_pt1 | contig 25970 bp, 22 predicted proteins | sample LarsenN4metaG_FD_184113 | JGI IMG/M metagenome (GOLD analysis project Ga0209172, IMG submission 184113) | Hot spring sediment bacterial and archeal communities from British Columbia, Canada, to study Microbial Dark Matter (Phase II) - Larsen... ... | reverse complement strand
TTCGCCAACCCGAGCGTGCGCGTCACGGACCTCAACGGCTCGCGCTTCAAGCAGACGGACTTCAAGGACCTGACGCTGTTCGCGCCGCCGACGCCGTTCGCGCCGGTCGGGGGAAACGACGGCACGTTCGAGGGTGTGCAGTACCAGGCGCTGATCGCCGTCCCGGCCGATGAGCTGGCGTCGGCGTGGCTCGACCTTGCGCCCCGGCTCGCCATCGCCGGCGCGATCGCGCTGACGGTGTCGTTCGGCGTCGCGTTCGTCATTTCGCGCTCGATCTCGGGGCCGCTTCGCCGGATCACGGAGGCGTCGCAGCGCATGGCGCGCGGCGACTTCGACGTGCACATCCCGATCCGCGGCCAGGACGAGGTGGGCCAGCTCTCCGAGGCGTTCAATCACATGGCGCAGGAGGTGAGCCGCTCGCAGCGGATGATGAAGGACCTGCTGGCGAACGTGTCGCACGAACTGAAGACACCGCTGACGTCGATCCAGGGCTTCTCGCAGGCGATGCTCGACTCCGTCGGCGACGAGGAGGCGGCGCGCGAGTCGGCCCGCATCATCAATGAAGAGGCGAACCGCATGCGTGCCCTCGTCGAGGACCTGCTGCTGCTCTCGCAAATCGAGTCGGGTCAGATGGCGATGCAGCACGCGTACGTCGACCTGCGGCTGCTGCTGACGGAGACGCTCGAGCGCTTCCAGTTCCGCATCCGCGACGCGCGCATCCGCACGGGCGTGAGCATCCCGCACCTGCCGATGGTGCACGGCGACGGGCGCCGTCTGGAGCAGGTGTTCTCGAACCTGATCGAGAACGCCGTGCGGCACACGCCGCCCGACGGGCAGATCAGCGTCAGCGCGCACGTCGAGCGGGACGGGATGGTAAACGTCACCGTGCACAACACCGGCTCGTACATCCCGCCGGAGGATCTCTCGCGCGTGTTCGAGCGCTTCTTCCAGGTCGACCGCGCGCGCTCGCGCCGTGGCGGCAGCAGCGGGCTGGGGCTCGCGATCGTGGCGGAGATCGTCGAGGCGCACGGCGGCAGCGTGCGCGCCGAGAGCGATGCCGAGACGGGCACGTCGTTCATCGTGGTGCTGCCGGGCGCCGACCGGCAACGCTCGCGCAACGGCCGCGCGCCCGCCGCCCCAACTCGACGGAAGACGAAACGCGCCCCTCGCAAGCGCGAGGCGCCGGTGTGACCCTCTATACGGATGCGGCTGCCGGGGTTACGCTAGGCCGATGCACGCCGTAATCCTCGCCGGTGGCTCGGGCACGCGCCTGCGGCCGCTCACGTACGCCCGCCGCAAGGAGCTGATGCCGGTGCTCAACCGGCCACTGCTCGAGTACCGCATCGAGAACCTGCGCGAGCACGGCGTCGTCGACATCGTGATCGCCTGCTCGGCGAGCGCGCGGGAGCTGCGCGACCACTTCAAGGACGGATCGGCGCTGGGCGTAAACCTGCGCTACAGCTTCGAGCAGCGGCCGCTCGGCTCCGGCCGCGCCGTGAAGGAAGCAGCGCGCTCGGTGGGCGCCGAAGGCGAGACCCTCGTCGTCTGCAACGGCGACATCCTCACGAACATCGACCTGACGGAGATGCTGGCCGCCCACTGGAAGGCGCACGCGACGATGAGCATGTCACTGGCGGCGGTGGACGATCCGTGGAACTTCGGCGTGGTCGCGGTCGACGACGAACTGGCGATCACGGCGTTCGTCGAGAAGCCGCCGCAGGGGCAGGAGCCGAGCAACCTCATCAACGCCGGCACGTGGCTCTGGGAGCCGGAGGTGCTGGAGCGCATCCCCGACGACGAATCCGCCGTGCGCGACCAGTTCGCCGAGCGCGAGCTGTTCCCCGGGCTCATTGCCGACGGGCTGCGCCTGCAGGGCTTCGAGGAGGATCTCTGGGTCGACGTCGGCGCGCCCGACCGTTACCTGCGCGCGAACGCGCTGCTGCTCGAGCGGCTGGCGGCGCAGGCGGAGACGTCGCCGGTCACCGAAGGCGAGAGCCTCATCGCCGGCGACGCCACGTTCTCCGGGCTGGTGTTCGTGTCGGACGACTGCGTGATCAGCCGCGGCGCGACCATCAAAGGCCCGACCGTGATCGGGCCGCACTGCCAGGTGGGCGCTGGCGCGACGGTCGAAGGCTGCGTGCTGTGGGAGCGCGTGAACATCGGCCCGGACGCGAGCGTGAGCCGTAGCATCCTCGCGGACGGCGTGCGCATCGGCCGCGAGGCGCGCGTCTCGCGCGGCGTCATCGCGTCCGGCGCCAGCGTTCCCGACGGTGCGCGCCTCGCCGACGGCGCCACCCTTGCCCCGAACGAGACCGCGCAGTAGCCCTACGCCCCCGACCTGCGGAAGCACGTGACGAGGTGGTCGTCGACGAGCCCGGCCGCCTGCATGAACGCGTAGCAGATCGTGGAGCCGACGAACTTGAAGCCGCGCTTCTTCAGCTCCTTGCTCATCGCATCGGATTCCGGTGACGTCGACGGCACCTGCGACAGCTCGCGCCAGCCGTTGACCTTCGGCGCGCCGCCGGCGAAGCGCCAGACGTACGCGTCGAAGCTGCCGAACTCGCGCTGCGCGTCGAGGACGCCGCGCGCGTTGGCGATCGTCGCTTCGATCTTCGCGCGGTTGCGGACGATGCCCGCGTCGCCCATCAGCTCCTCGACCTTCGTGGCGTCGTAGGCGGCGATGCGGCCGGGGTCGAAGCCGTCGAAAGCGCGGCGGTAGTTTTCGCGCTTGCGGAGGATGGTCTGCCAGCTCAGGCCGGCCTGCGCGCCCTCGAGGATGAGCAGCTCGAAGAGGGCGCGTTCGTCGTGCTGCGGCCGCCCCCACTCCTCGTCGTGGTAGGCCATCATCAGCGGGTCCTCGCCCGCCCACGGGCAGCGGCGGCCAGAACCCACGACCTTTACTCCGTCAGATCGGGGTCTTCGCCGGGAGCCACCGGGAGGTTCAGTGCGCGGGGAGTCTTCGGCTCGAGCGGCTGCTGTGCCGCTGTGTATGCCCACTCGATGAATCGGAGGAAGGGCCTTAACAGGATGAGGAGATCACTGAGGTGCGGATCGGTGTCGCGGAACTCGTTGGGCCGGTCGGAGTCGAGGTTCAAGATGCCGATTAGCGCTTCGCCACGGTGGTTCCTCTCGAAGACGGGGATTGAAACTATCGACTTGATTCGCAGCCGTTTGTGAGGAGGAGTCAGAACTTGGAAGATCGGTGCTGTTTGCGCGAGATCAGCTTGGACATCGGGCACCACAAACGGCTCGCCAAGCTCCCACGCCTTGCCAGCCACTCCAATCCCCTTCTTCAGCGTGAGGCCCCGAGCCATCGTCTGGGGCATTTCGATCTCGCTATTGTAATAACTGGTGATTCGAAGCTCATCGCCCTGCGGTTCCATGAAGGTGACTCTGAAGTGGCGATCGAGGTCAGAAAGTAGAGTCCCCGTACGTGGTGTAAGTAACCGGTCAACTGGATAGCAGAAGGCCACAGCATCATCCTCGTGTTGGTTGTTGAAGACGTCAGCGAGGAGGATCTCTGTGACCACCCCCACCATGGACGTTCTGGACCTCATCCGCAAGCGCACCGAGGCCCACGATCTCGACTTCCTGCGCGAGACGCTGCAGGTCGTGCTGCGCGCCGTCATGGACGCCGACGTGTCCGCGCAGATCGGCGCCGAGCTGCACGAGCACACGCCGGACCGCTCGGCCTATCGCAACGGCTACCGCCCGCGCCGCTGGGACACCCGCGCCGGCACCATCGACCTGCGCATCCCGAAGCTCCGCGAAGGCTCATATCTGCCGTCGTTCCTGGAGCCCCGCCGGCGCTCAGAGCAGGCGCTGCTCGCCGTCATCCAGCAGGCCTACGTCGAGGGCGTCTCCACGCGCCGCGTCGGGGACCTCGTCCAGGCGCTCGGTTGCTCAGGCATCTCCAAGAGCCAGGTCTCCCGCATCTGTCAAGCGCTCGACGCGCAGGTGCAGGCCTTCCGGGAGCGGCCGCTCGACCAGGGCCCGTATCCCTACGTCTGGCTCGATGCGCTCACCCAGAAGGTGCGCGAGGGCGGGCGCGTGGTGAATGTCGCCGTGGTCGTGGCGACGGCGGTGAACGCCCAGGGGAAGCGCGAGGTCCTCGGATTCGCCTGCGGAAGCAGCGAGGACGGCGCCTTCTGGCTCAGCTTCCTGCGGTCGCTCAAAGCCCGCGGGCTCGCGGGCGTGCAGCTCGTCATCTCGGACGCCCACCAGGGGCTGCGGGACGCCATCGCCGCGGTCTTCGCCGGCGCCTCGTGGCAGCGCTGCCGGACGCACTTCACCCGCAACCTGCTCACGCGCGTCCCCAAGACCGCACAGCCGATGGTCGCCACGGTCGTGCGCAGCATCTTCGAGCAGCCCTCAGGCGAGGAGGTGTGGGCGCAGCACGCGCGCGTCGTGGAGCAGCTCCGCCAGCGCTTCCCGGACGCCGCGGCACTGCTCGCCGATGCGCGCGACGAGGTGCTGGCCTTCGCCGCGTTCCCGCAGCAGCACTGGCGGAAGATCCGTTCCAACAACCCGCAGGAGCGCCTCAACCTCGAGATCCGCCGCCGCACCGATGTCGTCGGCATCTTCCCCAACCGCCAGGCCGTCATCCGTCTCGTCGGCGCTGTGCTCGCCGAGCAGCACGACGAGTGGCTCGTCGGGCGCCGCTATCTCGCGGATGAGTCCCTGCGCCTCATCGCGGCGCCGGATCCTCTACCACCATCCACCCTCAAAGAAACAGAACAGGAGACTTCCGACCAGCTACCCATCGCCGTGTAGATCGCGGCCATCAGAGCGAGGATGATGCCACCGATTTACACCACTTGACGGGACATGACCGGTCAGAATTGCCGGCGCTAATGACGTAGAAGATCGCCGACATAGTCTGGCTCAGCAGAACGCTCGGTTCGATTGCAGCTTGAAGCGCCTCTCTGCCAGTAGCCGATGGATCGACGCCTCTCATGGCATTGATTCGATGTCGCATGAGGCGCCTGATCGCTAACAGTGCGCGCCTCAGATCCATCAGTCGGCTCGGGCTGCCGGCCTCCTGCTCGAGGATTGTCAAACGCAGCCAGGCGAAGGTCTCCAGCAGCGCGAGCAGCAGCCATAGAAACCCAAAGCCCTCGCCGCTCTTCCATGCGGGAACGGCAGTCGCCGTGAAGAGGATGGGGAGCACCGTCTTCACGACAAGTGACGCCAAGATCTTGCCAGTGGTGGCCCAGCTCCGGGCGAAGATCTCTAGACCGAGGAAGCCTAGGATAGTACGCATGCTGTCGCAAAGAATAACACTGCGACACTTAACGTGGTGGGATCGTTATGACGGCTTTTAGGGTGTCATCCAGAACTCGATGAGACGCCGTTCAATAGCCGCGATAACCCTGAGCGGGAGAGGGCGGCGACGTCCTCGCCGCGGCGCAAGCCGTGTCAACTCACCTTGTCGCTCGCGCGCGATGAGCTCATCATAGAACGCGTCCGCTTGTTCGATAGGGCTCTGGGCATCCAGAACCGCGACGGTCGTCGTTGGCCGCGAGTTCAACCTGTCCTCCTACGTCGGATTTGACATATGGAAGCACTCCGCGCAGACCGGCACGGGGAAGCGGGGCGATTTAGATGTACGGTTGAGGACCGCTCACATCTTGAGGCACCACGATCCGGCTGTCAATACTGTCGCCAGTCACGGCGGCGAGCAACAATGTAAATTCTCAGGATCCAGGGTGTCACCTAGATCTCCTCGATCTCGATCGTGAGGATGCGGGTGCCGGGCGTGGTCGCGCGCGCCGGGTCGCGGGCGGCGATCTTGTCGAGCACGTCGCGGCCTTCGACGAGCTGGCCGAAGACCGTGTAGCGCCCGTCGAGGTCCGGCTGCGGCGCGTAGCAGATGAACCACTGGCTGCCCGCCGAGTTCGGCGCGGCCGTCTTCGCCATGCCCAGCGTGCCGTCGAGGAACTGCCGCGCGTTGACCTCGTCCGGGATCGTGTAGCCGGGGCCGCCGGAGCCGGTGCCCGTCGGGTCGCCCGCCTGCGCGACGAACGGCGGGCTCTTGATCACGCGGTGGAAGGTCACCCCGTCGTAGAAGCCGTCGCGGGCGAGGAACACGAAGTTATTGACGTGCCGCGGCGCGTCCTTCGGGTACAGCTCGAGCCGCATGTCGCCGACTTCAGTCTTGATGATGGCGAAGTACTGCTTGTTCTGATCGATCGTCATCGGCGGTTCGGCGGCGTACGTCGGCTTCGCCACGGGGGTCTCCTCTCCGTTCGATCCGTTGCCGTTGGGGGCGCTCGTCGGCGCCGGCGCCGTTCGCTGCGAAGGGTTGCCGTTGCCGTCGCCGCCCTCGTCGTCGTCGCTGCCGCAGGCGATGGCCCCGACCGCGATGATGAGCGTGAGCAGTGCCAGACCGAACCACTTCATGCGTTGCGTCCCTCCCGTTGTGCGCCGGGTGTTCCGGTGCGCCCGGCGGTTGTCGCTCGCGCGCGGACGGTTCCCGCGCGTGCGCGGACTACGACTCCGTCATTCGAAGATGGAGCTGACGACTTCTTCGATGCTGCGCTGCACCTCGACGTCGTCGGTGAGCGCCCAGACGACGCCGACCTGGCACGCCCGCCGCGGCGGGATCCCCTTCTGGATCAGCTTGCCGGTGTAGACGAGCAGGCGCGTGCTGACGCCCTCGGCCAGCCCGTGCTCGCGCAGGTTGCGCACCTTCTCGCCGAGCTTGGCGAGGTCGCTCGCGATCTCCTCGGCGACGCCGCTCTCGTGCGCGATGATGCGCGCCTCCAACTCCTTGCGCGGGTGCGTGAACTCGATCGAGATGAAGCGCTGGCGCGTACTGTGCTTCAGGTCCTTCAGCGCGCTCTGGTAGCCGGGGTTGTATGAGATGACGAGCAGGAAGCCCTCCGCCGCCTCGAGGAGCTGGCCGCGTTTCTCGATCGGCAGGATGCGGCGGTGGTCCGTCAGCGGGTGGATGAGGACGGTCGTGTCCTTGCGCGCCTCGACGACCTCGTCGAGGTAGCAGATGGCGCCCGCTTTCACGGCGCGCGTCAGCGGCCCGTCGATCCAGCGCGTCGACTCGCCCTCGAGCAGGTAACGGCCGACGAGGTCGCTCGCCGTCAGGTCTTCGTGGCAGGCGACCGTGACGAGCGGCAGCGCCTGCGTCTCAGCCTCGCCCTGGGCCTTGCGCCCGCCCTTGATGATGGTGAGCGGGCGGCCGAGCTTCCACGCCATGTACTCGACGAAGCGTGTCTTGCCGCAGCCCGTCGGTCCCTTCAGCAGAACCGGGATGTGCGACTCGAAGGCGGCCGTGAAGAGGTCGACTTCGTCGCCCGTCGGGACGTAGTACGGCTCCTCGTGCGGGTGGTACTCCTCGATCGCGTATTCGCGATACTCCGTGTCGCGCTCGATACCCTCGATGGTCATGCCTTCCTCCCCGAAGCGGCGGCGAGCTTCTCCCACTCGGCGTCGACGCGCGCCCTCAGCTCGTCGAGCGTGCCGCTGTTTTCAATGATGACGTCCGCGCGCTTCGTGCGCTCCTCGTTCGAGAGCTGCGCGCCGATCCGCTGGTCCGCCTGCTCCGGCGTCAGGCCGTTGCGGGCGACGATGCGGTCGCGGGCGAGCGCGGGCGGCGCGGTGACGACCCACACCTGGTCGACGAGCGGGATCCAGTCCGCCTCGATTAGCACGGCCGCCTCCAGCACGACGACGGGCACGCCCTCCGCCCGCAGTGCGGCGAGGCGCTGCTCCATTGTGTCGCGCATCCACGGCCAGACGATGCCCTCCAGCCGCTTGCGCTGCGCGGCATCGCCGAAGACCCTGCCGCCGAGCGCCTTGCGGTCGATCTGGCCGTCCGCCGCGACGATGTCCTTGCCGAACGCCTCGATGACGGCGTGATAGCAGGCGCTACCGGGCGCGTACGCCTCGTGGCCGAGCTTGTCGGCGTCGATGACGAGGGCGCCACGCTCGGCCAGCATCTGGCTGACGACAGACTTGCCGCTGGCGATGCCGCCCGTGAGGCCAATCACAATAGTCAAGGCGCCGTTCCTTCAGGAAGCGAACGCGCCGGACGTGTCCGGCGCCTCCCGAATTATGGTCGGTCGATGGGCGAGGCTCAAGAAAGCGGAAAGCTGTGCCCCCGAACCGCATCACGGCCGCTGCGCGCGTCCGATCCATATTGTAGAAGGATGATGGGCTTGACGGACGATACACGCCCGCAAGGCGCCCGCATTACAATCGAGACAGGCCAAGCGAGCGATGATCGAGCAGAGGGTCCAGGAGCTCAAGGACTTCATCGCCGGCAACGACGGGCGGAACGTCGCCGACCGCCGCTTCGCGCGCGCCGTCGATGAGCTCATCGACTCCATCTTCGATGACATCTCCAGGGTGCGCGCCATCCCCTCTCGTACGCTGTTCGACCTCTTCGTGATCAAGGTGCTGTATGTCGGGCGGCGCAGCCGGCACGCCGACGTGATCGAGTACCTCGGCGCGCTGCTCGACCGCTACCTGGCCGTGCACAACCTCTTCCCGGTCGGGCGCGACGGCAAGATGCACCGGCTGTACTTCTCCGACATCCTCGACGACGACAAGCGCGAGCAGTTCTTCCGCTCGCGCTATGAGGCGTATCGCTCGTACGCCGACAGCGCGCTCTTCCTCTCCGGCGTGTTCCCGTCGGGCCTGGCGCGCAGGCGCCCGGGTAACCGCACGCCGCTGCGCCGTCGCCGCGCGTCACTCGTCGACGTCGGCTACTACGTGAGCACCGGCAAGACGATGTACCGCATGGCGGCCGGCGAGGCGATGGCCGAGGCCATGCACGAGCGGGCGACGCTGTCGAAGCTGTCGGAGCACTTCGAGGTGTACCGCGACGCGCTGAGCGAGATGAGCGCGCGCTACATCATCGGCTTCGACCGCAGCGTGATGACGGACAAGATGCTCGACAGCCTCAACCGCTACCGCGCCTCGCGGGAGGAGCGCGACCTCGAGAGCGCGCGTCGCTACGCCGAGCTGCTCGAGATCGATACGGCGGAGCTGGAGCGCTTCTAGGCCTCCGGCGTCAGGCAGGGCATCGAGATCCGGGCACTTGACAGGGGCCGTTCGGCTGTTGCACCGCTCGTCGTGCGCCCCCGATACTGGCCGTATGGCCGACACGACCGCCGTCGCCATGCCCGAGCGCTACCCCGTCGAGTACGACGTGGAGCCGCAGCTCACCGACCGCAACCGGCTGACGGTGGCCTTCCGCATCATCCTCGCCATCCCGCACCTGCTGCTGGTCGGCGGCCCCGGCTTCGCGCTCGGTCTCGGCTTCGGGTTCGGCGGCAGAGGCTGGCGCGGCGACGAGGGCTGGGATGCCGGCTCGTGGTGGTTCGGCGGCAGCGGCGGCGTCATCGGCGTCGCCGCCGGCGTCGTCGCCATCATCGCGTGGTTCGCGATCGTGTTCACGCGCAAGCACCCGCAAGGGTTGTGGTCGTTCACGCGCTTCTACATGGGCTGGCGGTCGCGCGCCGTCGCCTACATGGCGCTGCTGCGCGACGAGTACCCGCCCTTCGGCGACGGCGAGTATCCCGTCCGCTACGAGGCGGAATATCCCGAGGGCGAGCGGGACTTCTGGTCGGTGCTGCTGCGCATCATCTACGTGATCCCGCACCTCATCGTGCTGTTCTTCCTGAGCATCGCCTGGTTCATCACCGCCGTCATCGCCTGGTTCGCCATTCTCTTCACCGGCAACTACCCGGAAGGCCTCTACAAGTTCGCCGTCGGCTACCTGCGCTGGTCGCTGCGCGTCGAGACGTACGTCTACCTCATGCGCGACGAGTACCCGCCGTTCCGCTTCGAGCCATAGTCCCGGCCAGACACGAGAATCCGGGCTTCAGCCACCAGCTATAATCCCGCGACACACAGCGGAAGCGGACATGCGCAGACCTCGATCGCAGAGCGACGGCCGCGGCGGCTACCACCGCATCGTCGCCAAGTTCGGCACCAACCTCCTCACCGGCGGCACGGACACGCTCGACCAGAAGCTGATGGCGTCGCTCGTGCGGCAGGTGGTCGACCTGCTCGACGAAGGCCGCGAGGTGATCGTCGTCACGTCCGGCGCCATCGCCGCCGGCCGCGAGCGCCTCGGCGCGCACGGCAAGCGGCGCGACATCCCCTTCCGGCAGATCCTCGCGTCCGTCGGGCAGACGCACCTCATGCACACGTACGACCGCCTGTTCGCGAAGCATGGGCGCGTCGTCGGGCAGACGCTGCTCACCCGCCGCGACATCTCCGACCGCGTCGGCTACCTGAACGCGCGCAACACGCTGCTCGGCCTCATCGGCATGGGCGTCGTGCCGATCGTCAACGAGAACGACGCCGTCGCCGTCGACGAGATCGCCGGCGCCACCATCGGTGACAACGACAACCTCTCCGCGCTCGTCGCCAACCTCGTCGACGCCGACCTGCTCGCGCTGCTGACCGATACGGGCGGGTTGTATACCGGCGACCCGCGCAAGCATCGCGAGGCGCGCCTCATCGAGCGCGTCGACCGCATCACGAAGGAGATCGAGGCGATCGCGGGTGGCAGCGAGAGCGGCCGCGGCGTCGGCGGCATGGTGACGAAGCTGCAGGCGGCGCGCCTGGCGACCGGCGGCGGCTCCGACGTGTACGTGGCGCCCGGCCACGAGCGCGACGTGCTGCTGCGGCTGGCGCGCGGCGAGCGCGTCGGCACGTATTTCCCGGCGCGCACGAGCCGCATGGAAAGCCGCAAGCGCTGGATGCTGTCCGGCCTCGCCACGAAGGGGTGCATCATCGTCGATGCGGGGGCGGGCCGGGCGCTGGTCGAGCAGAACCGCAGCCTGCTGCCGGCGGGCATCCAGGACGTACAGGGGCCGTTCAAACGCGGCGACGCCGTCACCATCGCGCTGCCCGAGGGCCCCGTCATCGCCTACGGCATCACCAACTACAGCGACGAGGACGTCCGCGCCATCCGCGGCCTGCGCTCCGACCGCATCGGCGACACGCTGGGCTACCACTTCGGGTCGGAAGTCGTCCACCGCAACAACCTCGTCGTCGTGTAGAGCTTTATCGTTACAATTGACAGCATGGCATCGAAGATTGATTACAAGGATTCCGACTGGGAACGACGTTGGGGGAAAGCGACCAAGCCGGGCGATGAACGACGGCCGCCCGAGGTCGACCGCTCCCGCATCCTGCACAGTGCGGCATTTAGGCGACTGGCCGGAAAGACTCAAATCTTTGGCATCGCTCAAGACTCCTTCTTCCGCTCGCGACTGACGCACTCCTTAGAAGTCGCCCAAATCGCGAAGGGCATCGCGCTGCGGACAGGAGCGGACATTGAAACCTGCGAGTCCGCAGCATTGGCTCACGACATCGGTCATCCGCCGTTTGGCCACCGAGGAGAAGTCGTGTTAGCCGATCTAATGAGCGAATTTGGCGGGTTTGAAGCAAACGCCCAGAACTTCCGAGTCCTGTGTCAACTAGAGGCGAAATTCATTGATGAACCGGGGTTGGATCTCACTCGAACGGTCATGGATGCGATTCTAAAGTACCGGCAGCCGTTCGATGGTAAGTCTAGGAAGTTCTATTACATCGACGATGAGCGCGTTCGCGATGCCGTCGAGTGGGCAAAAGAAGGGATAGAAGAGAGGTCCTTCGAGTGCCAGATCATGGATTGGGCTGACGATGTCGCCTACTCATGTCATGACTTGGAGGACGGACTTCACTCCGGATTGATCACCTCGCAACGCATTCTCACCTTCAGCAATGACATCATCGAGCGGGCCAGGCGCGCCGTACCCGAATGTGACGACGCCGACTTGAAAGACGTGCATTCGATAGTGGTTAGATGCGAGTCCGCGAGGATGACGGATTATGAAGCTGTTCGCAAAACGCAGATCTCAAGCCTTATCAATGAGTTCATCCAAGTAGAACCGGCGCCGAGACCAGCCGCGAGGCCGTCACTCCCGACTAGACATCAATATGATCTGGCGATCCCGCTAGCCCTGCGTCGAAAGTGCGAGATGCTGAAGAGCGCCGCCTACATCTTGCTCGTGTCAGACCCAAGGGTTGCGTCACTCGAGGCCCGCGCCGACCATATCTTGCGGTTCCTGTTCCGGCTCTACACTGGGGAGGAGGGCTCGGGAGCCAGCGCCCTCTCCCTCTACCCTGAGCCGTTTCGCACTAGGTTTCGCGAGGAGGCTGATCCAGCGGGCCGGGCACGTGTTGCGTGTGATTTCATCTGCGGGATGACCGACGAGTATGCCGAGCGCGTTTATTCACGCGTCTTCAGCGCGTCCCGCGCCGCTTTGGCTGACTATTAGGGGTTGGCAGGTAGATCAGGGTGTGCGATACTCGCACTGGTAGCCTTGTTCGGAACATTCGTTCTATGCAGACCCGGAGAGACCCATGAACGTTCTAGAGGCCGCAGAACGTCGAGAGAAGCTCCTCCGCGAGATAAGGGTGAAGTTGCTTGCCCCTGAGCCAGACACCGATCCCGACAAGCTGGAAGAGGCACTAGTCGCCGCGCTTCGGTCGTCGTCAGCGGCTGCAAAGAACGGACGCAACGGAAGTCACTAAGCTGGGTGTGCGTCGTTCGCTACGCTGATCGCGTGGCGGATTCGAACGGGCGGCCCCTCCTCTTCGAGAAGACCGCAGACGGCGTCGTCTGGCTGACGCTCAACCGGCCGGACGTGCTCAACGCCGCCAACATGGCCATGCGCGACGAGCTTTGGTCCGCGCTCGAAGCCGTGCGCGACGACCCCGACGCGCGCGTCGTCGTGTTCACGGGCGCGGGCGAGCGCGCCTTCTCGGCCGGGGCCGACATCAGCGAGTTCGGCACCGCCCCGTCGTACGTGGAGTCGCGCGCCGCCCGCCACGACCGTGACGTCTGGGGACTCATGCTCTCGATCACCAAGCCATTCGTTGCGGCGATCCACGGCTACGCCTTCGGCGCGGGCTGTGAGCTGGCGCTGCTCTGCGACATCCGCGTCGCGGCCGAGGACGCCGCGTTCGCGCTGCCTGAGGTGCATCTGGGATACATCCCGTCGGCCGGCGGCACGCAGACACTGCCGCGCACCGTGCACCCCGGCGTCGCGCGCGAGATGGTGCTGTCGGGCCAGCCGATCGACGCGCAGCGCGCCCTGCGCGTCGGGCTGGTGCAGCGCGTCGTCCCGCGCGAGCGTCTGCGCGCCGAGGCGGCGGAGATCGCGGCCGCGCTGGCGGCGATGCCGCAGGAGGCGCTGCGCGGCGCCAAGGAAGCGCTGCTGCGCTGCGAGGGGCTGCCGCTCGAGGAGGCGCTGCGTGTCGAAGCGACGATCGCGCGCCGGGTCAACGGCGTCATCCGGCGATGAGCGAGCAGCCTGCGAAGCGGCCGGCATGGTGGCGCGGATGCTTCGTGCGCGTGCTGATCGCCGTGGCGGCGCTCGTGGCGCTGTTCTTCGCGATCGGCCTCGCGTTCGACCAGGGGCCGGACAGCATCGACCGGGCGTCGGCCGACTTCAACGCCGGCGTCGCGGAGGAGTACGCGCGTGGCGACGTGACGTACATCGAGCCGCAGCACGTGTTCGTCGTGCGGCTCGACGACGGATCGTTCGTCGCCCTCTACGACAAGTCGCCGAAGCAGCAGGAGATCGACAGCAACTGCCGCGTGCGCTACGACGAGCGCGCGCAGCTCGGCGGGCTGGCGCAACTGCCGGGCTTCCAGGGCGCGTTCGTCGAGGAGTGCGAGGGCACGCGGGCGGTCTGGCGCGCCGACGGCGAGCGCGCGTTCGGCGCGGGCTACGGCAACCTGGATCGCTTCCGCACGCGTGTAGACGGCGCCGACCTGATCATCGAGATGGACGAGCGGACGTGCACGCGCAGCCGCGGCGTGCCGGGCGTGCCGCCGTTCGACGTGACGACGTGCGATCATCCGTGATCGGAGGACGATGATGGCGAACAGAGGCGACGGCTACCGGCCGGGATCGATCTTCGCGCGAGCGCTCGCGCCGCTGCGCACCGGATCGCGCAATGCCGTCGCTCAGCCGCATCGCAAGACGATCGAGGAGAAGTGGGCGACGTACTCGCGCGCGCTCATCATCACCGCGCACCCGGACGACGCGGAATTCCTCGCCGGCGGGACGATCGCGAAGATGTGCGACATGGGCTGGGACGTGACGCTGTGCGTGGCGACGAGCGGCGACAAGGGCACGCGCGACACGACGATCACGCCGCAGGAGCTGGCGGCGACGCGCGAGGCTGAGCAGCGGGCGGCGGCGGCGGTGCTGGGGCTGTCGCGCGTCATCTTCTGGGGGCTGCCGGACGGCGGCCTCGTCGAGGGATCCGAGTTGCGGGAGATGGCCGTGAAGGTCATCCGCCAGCTCAAACCCGACGTCGTGATCACGTGGGACGGCTTTCGCGCGGGCTTCAACCACACGGATCACCGCGTAATCGGGCGTGTCGTGCGCGACGCGCTCTATCCCGCCGCGCACGACCCGCACTACCACCCGGAGCTGACGCGCGCGGGGATCGGGCCGTGGCGCACGGCCGAGCTGTTGCTTGCTGGCACCGATGACGCTGACTACCATGTCGACATCGGCCTGTATCTCGAGAAGAAACTCGACGCCGTGCGCTGCCATGCGAGCCAGATCGACGTGCGCGACCGCGCCGAGATGCTGAAGGCGTGGCAGGAGGCGGCGCGGCGCAACAAGGAGCGCCAGAAGCGGACGGGCTACATCTTCGCCGAGTCGTTCAAGCGCATCGAGTTCCGGCGGCCGCCCGGCGCGCCGGGCACGCCGCCGGCCGAGGCAGAAGCAACGACGGCGACAGCGGCGAGCGCGCCGGCGCGGTGAGGGAGAGGAGGCGCGGTGGCATCGTTGGCGTTTGACCTCTTCGTCGTCGCGTACGTCTTCTCACTGATCGCCGCCGCAGCCTACCTCGCGATCCCGCTGTGGCCGCGCGTCGCCTATCGCTCGGCCGAAACGACAGCCGGCACGACGATGACGATCGCCACGAAGAGCGAGCCGCCCGGCTGGCTGCCGGCCTTCGCCACCGGCGCGAGCTGGCTGATGATCGCCGCCGCCACGCTCTCGCTGATCTTCCGCTGGATCGCCGTCGGCCACCCGCCGTACGCGAACATGTACGAGTACACGATCGCGCTCGGCTGGGGCAGCGCCGTCTCGTACGCCGTCTTCGAGCGCTGGTACGGGCAACGCTCCGTGGGCGCGGTGCTGTTCCCGGGCATCGCGGCGCTGTTCACCGTGTCGCTGCTCTTCTTCCCCGACGAAGTGACGCCCCTCATCCCGGCGCTGCAGGCGAACCGTATCCTCGGGCTGCACGTCGGCATGATGATGGCCTCGTACAGCGCCCTCTCGGTCTCGTTCGGCGCGGCGGTGCTGTACCTGTTGCAGGACGGCAAGCGCCGCTTCGCCGCGCTGCCCTCCGGCGGCCTGCTGGAGGAGATCGCCCACAAGTCGGTGCTGATCGGCTTCCCGATGCTCGCGCTCGGCATCGCCCTCGGCGCCTGGTGGGCAAACGACGCGTGGGGCCGCTACTGGGGCTGGGACCCGAAGGAGACGTCGGCGCTGGTGACGTGGCTGATCTACGCGGGCTACCTGCACGCGCGCGGGCTGCGTGGCTGGCGCGGCAAGCGCTCGGCGTGGCTGCTCGTGCTCGGCTACGCGGGCGTGCTGTTCACGTACTTCGCGGTGAACCTCTGGGTGAGCGGGCTGCACTCGTACGCCGGCGTCTGATCGCCCCGCTCGCGCTCGCCTGCCTCGTCCCATCGATTCTCGTACGGTCTCCTGCCCGCTTCCTCTGGTGTTAGGCTGGGCCGATGATCGCCAGGACCCTCGTCGCCATGGCCACCATCACCATCGCGTGCGCCGCGATCTCCTGCGACGGCGGCGATGACGCGCTATCGACAGCGAGCGCCACGCACACTTCGACGCCCGCTCCCACGCCCACGCCCAAGCCGGCCGTCACGACGCTGCTGTTCACCGGCGACATCATCCCCGCGCGCTGCACCTACGCGCGCCTCGAAGCGATCGGCGACTACACGGCGCCGTTCCACGCGCTGCGCGATATCCTCACCAGCGCCGACATCACCGCCGGCACGCTCGATACGACGATCTCGACTGTCGCGCGGCCGATCGGCTGCACGCCGACGTTCAACCTCGCCTCGCCCGCGCGCGTCGTCGAAGGGCTGCTGTACGCGGGCTTCGACGTCGTCGCGCACGCCGCGAACCACATCAAGGACTGCGGCGCCGTCAACTGCGGCGACCGCGCGATGTTCGAGACGCTGTGGCTGCTGCGCAGCGCGGGCATCGCGCCCGTCGGGTCCGGCGGCGACGTGATGGAGGCGCGCCGGCCCGCCGTCATCGAGCGCAACGGCGTGCGCTTCGCCTTCCTCGCCTACGACGATATCGCGCCGTACTACCATGCCGGCCCGCAGACTGCGGGATCGGCGCCGCTCGATGCATCCACGCTGGCTGCGGACGTCGCCGCCGCGCGCGATGTAGCCGACGTCGTCATCGTCGTGCCGCACTGGGGCGTCGAGTACGTGGCGACACCGACGGAGCGCCAGCGCGCGCTCGCGCGGGTCGCCGCCATAGCCGGCGCCGACCTCGTCGTCGGCAACCATCCGCACTGGGCGCAGGCGCACGAGCAGATCGGCGAGACGTTCGTCGCCTACGCGCTCGGCAACTTCGTCTTCGACCAGGACTGGTCGGCCGAGACGCAGCAGGGGGCGATGCTGGAGGTGACGTTCGAGGGCGACGCGATGGCGGGCTACCGCTACATTCCGGTGCGCATCCACGACGAGTACCAGCCGCGGCTGGCGGCGCCCGCCGAGGCGGAGGAGATCATGCGGCGCATCGAGTCGGCGAGCGCGGCGCTGACGGCGCCTTAGCCCGAGACCTCCTCGGCGGCGGCATGCGGCTCTTCGTCGGCGGGGATGTCGTCGGCGAGGGCGGCGCGGACGGTCTCGACGAGGCGGTCAGGATCGTGGACGTCGTGGATGCAGATGTCGGCGGGGATGTCGGGGTCGTCCGGGTGATGGCGCCCGTCGTGCAGCACGATGATGCGGATGTCGGGATCCGCGGCGCGCACCCGCCGCACGACCTCCGCGAGCCCTTCAGCTGGCTCCGTGCTGTTGAGGACGAGCACGGGAAACGCGCGCATCGCCACCAGCGCCAGCGTCTGCTCGAGGGTGTCGGTGATCTGGGTGGGGATCTGGCTGTCGCGGAGGAGCCACCCCATCAGGCGCTGTCGCGGCGTCCCGTGGTTGAAGACGATGACCGCGTGCTCGCCGCCCCACTCCATACGCCCATTGTCGACGATGGTGCGACGCTCCTGAGGCGGCTCGACGGCGCGCAGGCGCGTCCGTTACAAGATTGCGACGCTCACGGCAGCTTCGTATACGGTTGCGCGCAGGTCGCGGCGGGGGAGGGCAGGCCGCTACACTGTAGGGACATCCACACCTCTCCGGGCGCCCGAGCCCCACAGGACACGAATGAAGCTCTTCAGCAAGATATTTGGCGACAACGCCCGCGAACTCAAGAAGTACTGGCCGGTCGTTGACGAGATCAACGCGCTCGAGCCGGACATGGAGGCGCTCTCCGACGAGCAGCTCACGGCGAAGACGGCCGAGTTCAAGGAGCGCCTGGCCGGGGGCGAGAAGCTCGATGACCTGCTGCCGGAGGCCTTCGCAGTCGTGCGGGAGGCCGCCCGCCGGACCGTGGGCCAGCGCCACTACGACGTGCAGCTCGTCGGCGGCATGGTCCTCCACGAGGGCAAGATCGCCGAGCTGAAGACGGGCGAGGGCAAGACGCTCACCGCGACGCTGCCGCTGTACCTGAACGCGCTCGAGGGCCGCGGCGCCCACCTGGTGACGGTCAACGACTACCTGGCCAAGCGCGACGCGCAGTGGTACGGCCCCGTGTACGACCTCCTCGGCCTGAGCGTGGGCGTGCTCCAGCACGACTCGGCCTTCCTGTTCAGCCGTGAGAAGCAGAACGAAACGCCGAACATGGAGCACCTCGTGCCGGTGCGGCGCCGCGACGCGTACCAGGCCGATATCACCTATGGCACGAACCACGAGTTCGGCTTCGACTACCTGCGCGACAACATGGCCGTCTCGCTCGACAACACCGTGCAGCGCGAGCTGCACTACGCCATCGTCGACGAGGTGGACAACATCCTCATCGACGAGGCGCGCACGCCGCTCATCATCAGCGGCCCGGCGGAGGACAGCGCCTCGCGCTACCAGACGTTCGCGCGCATCGCCCCGCGGCTCGTCGAGAACGAGGACTACACGGTCGACCTGAAGGCGAAGGCGGTGCTCCTGACGGAGCAGGGCATCGAAAAGATGGAGAAGATGCTCGGCATCTCTAACATCTATGCGCCCGAGAACTACCGCCTCACCCGCTACATGGAAGCCGCGCTCAAGGCGCACGTCCTCTACCAGCGCGACGTCGACTACGTCGTCAAGGACGGCGAGGTCGTCATCGTCGACGACTTCACCGGCCGCCTCATGTTCGGGCGCCGCTGGTCCGACGGCCTACACCAGGCCGTCGAGGCGAAAGAGGGCGTGCGGATCCAGAACGAATCGATCACGTACGCCACGATCACGCTGCAGAACTACTTCCGCCTCTACGACAAGCTCGCCGGCATGACCGGTACCGCCGCGACGGAGGCGGAGGAGTTCTACAAGATCTACAAGCTCGACGTCGTCGTCATCCCGACGCACCGCCCGATGATCAGGGAGGACGCGCACGATCTCGTCTACCGCAGCGAGCGCGCGAAGTTCAACGCCGTCGCCGACGAGATCGAGGAGCTGCAGAAGGAAGGGCGGCCGGTGCTCGTCGGCACGGTGTCGATCGAGAAGTCGGAGTACCTCTCAGAGCTGCTGAAGCGCCGCGGCATCCCGCACCAGGTGCTGAACGCGAAACAGCACGAGAAGGAAGCGGCGATCGTCGCGCAGGCCGGCCGCAAGGGCACCGTGACGATCGCCACGAACATGGCCGGCCGCGGCACCGACATCGTCCTCGGCGGCAAGCCCGAGGGCCGCGATTCGGTGGAGTGGCAGCGCGAGCACGATGAGGTGGTCGAGCTGGGTGGCCTGATGATCATCGGCACGGAGCGCCACGAATCGCGCCGCATCGACAACCAGCTCCGCGGCCGCGCCGGCCGCCAGGGTGACCCGGGGTCGTCGCGGTTCTACGTCTCGTTCGAGGACGACATCATGCGCCGGTTCGCACCCGACTGGCTGCCCGGCCTGATGGCGCGGCTCGGCATGGAAGAGGACATGCCGATCGAGAGCGGCGCGGTGTCGCGCGCGATCGAGACGGCGCAGACAAAGGTCGAAGGGCACAACTTCGACATCCGCAAGCACGTCGTCGAGTACGACGACGTCATGAACACGCAGCGCGACCTCATCTACAAGGAGCGGCGCAAGATCCTCGAGGGCGCCGACCTCAAGTCGAACATCCTCGACATGGTGCGCGAAGAGCTCACCGACGCCGTCATGATGAACACACCCTCCGACGACCCGGAGGAGTGGGATCTCGAGGCGCTGCTCGCCGAGGTGAACGCCATCGTGCGTCTGTCCGACGAGTTCACGCCGGAAGCGCTCGCGCAGATGGACCGCGACGCCATCCTCAACGCCGTCGTACAGTTCGCGGAGGATGCGTACGAGGACAAGGAAGAGGAGCTGGGCTCGCCGGTGATGCGCCAGCTCGAGCGGCTGGTGATGCTGCGCTCGATCGACTCGCTTTGGGTGGAGCACCTGACGGCGATCGACGAGATGCGCCAGGGCATCGGCCTGCAGGCGTACGGCCAGCAGGATCCGCTCGTCGCCTACAAGCGCGAGGCCCACGACATGTGGGACCAGCTCCGCGCGAACATCCGCAACCGCATCGCCCGCTCCATCTACCACGTCGAGATCGCGCCCGCGCAGCCCGCCGCGCCGCCGCCGCCGCCCGCGACCGTCGCGTCGCAGCCGGGCGTCACCGACGGCAATGGCGCCGCGCAGCCCGTCGCCGCCGCGGCGAACGAGCGCATGCAGCGTGCGGTCGCGTCGGCCGCCGGCGTCGCGCCGCCCAAGAACCTGCGCACGAACCAGCCTGTCGACGGCGGCGGTGGCCAGACGGTCGTCGTCGGCCAGAAGGTCGGCCGCAACGAGCCGTGCCCGTGCGGCAGCGGCAAGAAGTACAAGAAGTGCCACGGCGCGGCGTGATTCATCCGGGTCCTCGACGTCCCGGTAGGGGCGCACGGCCGTGCGCCCCTACGTTGTGCGAGCCGCTCAAGCTCGATCATGCCGGCCGACCTCGCGCCCGTGTCGCCTGATCGCGCTCGTGATCACGTCGCCGTTGGCCTGATCGTCGCCGATGACGGCCGCCTGCTCCTGCAATTGCGCGACAACCGCCCCGGGCTCGAAGCCGCGGGGAAGTGGGGCTTCTTCGGTGGACACCTTCTGCCCGGCGAGCGCCCAAGCGAAGCGTTCCTGCGCGAGATGCGCGAGGAGCTTGGCTGGCGGCCGCGCCACGTGGAGAAGTACGCCGTGCGCGAGGTGGACGACGCGGACTGGCAGGTGACGGCGCACGCCTTCGCCGCGCACCTGGACGTCGAGACGGATGCGCTCGTACTCGGCGAGGGGCAGCGGCTCGGACTGCACGATCCGGCGGCGCTCCCGCCCGATACGGCCGATGGCGCGCGCGCCGTCATCGCCGAATTCGTCGCGAGTGACGTGTACAGGCGCGTGCGCCGGCGCTACGACGTCATCACGTCGACCGGGCTGCTCGTCGATCGTGCGGGCCGCTTCCTGCTGCAACTGCGCGACGAGAAGCCATCGATCGCCAACCCGGGCAAGTGGGGCTCGTTCGGTGGCGAGGTGGAACCCGGCGAGCCGCCCGATGAAGGCTTCGCGCGCGAGCTGCAGGAGGAGCTGGGCTGGGCCCCCGCGCGCTTCGAGCTGTACGGCGCCTATCCGTATCGCACAGGCGAGGCATGGCAGCTCATCTACGCCTACGCCGCGCTCGTCGACGTGCCGCCCGAGGCGCTCACGCTCGGCGAGGGGCAGGATCTCGGATTCTTCGCGCCGGACGCGCTGCCTGCGGCCGTCGTGCCCGACCTTGCGCGGCTCATCGCCGAATTCGCGCAGTCGGAGACGTACGCGCGGCTGCGCGCGTAACTCGCGAAGGTTCCAGAACGCCGCGTCGATCTTCCATAATGGAAGGTCGCGCGCGATCCGGGGTCGCGCGCGAGCCAGTGGTGCAAGGGACGAACCAGTAGCGATGGCTGAACCAAGGACCGTGCGAAGGAAGATCAGCGCCGGCGTGATCCTGGTCGATCGGCGCGGGCGCGTGCTGATGCAGCTTCGCGACGACAACCCGGCGATCATGTACCCGGGCCACTGGGGCATCACCGGCGGCGCCGGCGCTCCCGATGAGTCGCCCGAGGAGATCGCCCGCCGCGAGGTGCGCGAGGAGACGGGGTTGACGCTGGGGCGCATCGAGCCGTTCCGCGCGTACTACTTCGCCGAGCAGCGCGGCGGCGCCGCCCGCTCGACGTCGCGGTCCGCGGACTATGAGCTGTACCTGTACCACGCGCCCTGCGACACGCCCGTCGAGGAGATGACGTGCGGCGAAGGGCAGGAGCTGCGCTTCGTCGCGCCCGACGACCTCGCCGCGCTCGACGTCGCGTACAACCACCGCGAGGTGCTCGATGAGTTCTTCGCGTCGCCGCAATACGCGCGGTACCTCGCCGGCTACACCTTCGACGACGGCGCGGGCGCGATCGAGCCCGTGCGGCACTTCCGCGACGCCGTCGAAGCGGGCGAACCCTGGTTCGACGCGCTGATGCAGGCGATCGCGCTGTGGGAGCGGCCGGAGGAGGACGTCGGCGAGCGCCGCTACCGCTACCTCATCGGCGGCGAGGCGTTCGACTGGCTGCTGCTCGCCGAGCGGCTGCTCGGCGAAGCCGGCGAGCTCGTGCCAGGCGACGAGGCCGAGCGCCTCCTGTTCGAGGCGCGCGAGCCGGATGACGGCGCGCGCCGCCTCAGCGACGAACGCCTGCGCGAACTCATCGGCGAAGCGAAGCACCGCGCGCACCTGAACTACGTCTACGGCGTGATCGTCGAGGAGGCGCTGCAGTACGCGGTCGAGCTCGACATCGCGAAGGAGCTGCGCAACGTCGCCGTCAAGGACCTGCGCGACGACGAGCACCGGCGCGACCCTGTCTTCGAGCGCATCTACGGCGCGCCCCGCGACGAGCTGCTGCGCAAGTTCCGCGAAGAGCAGGCGCTGCCGCAGGCGCCGTCGATCGCGCTGGCGGAGCTGCGGGAGTTCATGTACTGGCTGTTCAAGTACCGTGTGAAGAACTCCGAGCCCGCGCGCGTCGCCTCCGACACGCGCAAGGCGATCGCGCAGCTCTCGTCGATGGAGGACGCCGTGCGCCGGGCGCGCGAGCGGCGGGCAGGGATGCGCGAGCCCGACGACGTCTTCGCGCCGGTCGAGTAGATGCCCTCACGCCCGCGGGTCTTCGTGACGCGACGCCTTCCCGGTGACGCCCTCGACCGCCTGTCGCGCGACGCGGACGTCGACGTCTGGCCGGACGAACTGCCGCCGCCCTACGAGGAGCTGCGGCGGCGCGTCGCGGACGCCCACGGCCTTATCTGCCTGCTCACCGACCGCATCGACGCCGGCCTGATCGAAACCGCGGCCGCGCTGCGCGTGATCAGCAACATGGCCGTCGGTTACGACAACATCGACGTTGCGGCGGCGACCGCGCGCGGCATCCCAATCGGCAACACGCCCGGCGTGCTGACCGAGACGACGGCCGACCTGGCATGGGCGCTGATCATGGCCACCGCGCGCCGCATCGTCGAAGGCGAGCGGTATGTGCGCGAGGGCCGCTGGCGCACGTGGGATCCGAACCTGCTGCTCGGCTACGACGTGCACGGCGCGACGCTTGGCATCGTCGGCTTCGGCAAGATCGGCCGCGCTGTAGCGCAGCGTGCGCGCGGGTTCGACATGCGCGTGCTGTACGCGACGCGCTCCGAGCCTGCCGTCCTCGGCCTCGGCGAGCGTGCTCCTCTAGACGGGCTGCTGCGGGAGTCGGACTTCGTCAGCCTGCACGTGCCGCTGACGCCCGATACGCGCCACATGATCGGCGAGCGCGCGCTGCGCATGATGAAGCGCACGGCCATCCTCGTGAACACCGCGCGCGGGCCGGTCGTCGATCAGGCCGCGCTCGTGCGCGCGCTACGTGAGGGCTGGATCGCCGGCGCCGGCCTGGACGTCGCGGAGGTGGAGCCGATCCCGCCCGGCGACGCGCTGCTCTCGGCGCCCAACGCCGTGCTGCTGCCGCATATCGGCAGCGCCAGCCACGCTACCCGCGAGCGGATGGCGGCGATGTCGGTGGAGAACTGCCTGGCCGGCCTGCGCGGCGAGATCCTCCCGCATTGCGTCAACGCCGAAGCGCTCGCGCGCCGGTAGCCGTCAGCTCAACCCCGCACGACGATGTTCAGCAGCCGGTTCGGCACGTAGATCACGCGCGCGATGTCCTTCCCGGACACATGCGCCAGCACCTGCTCGCTCGCCATCGCCGCCGCCCGCGCCTCGTCCTCCGGCGCGTCGACGGGCAGCCTGATGCGGTCGCGCACCTTGCCGTTCACCTGCACCGCCACCTCGACCTCGTCCGCCGCGGCGAGCGAGGCGTCGAACGACGGCCACGACCGGGTGTGCACGCTGTACGGCCTGCCGATCCGCTGCCACAGCTCCTCCGCCAGGTGCGGCACGGTCGGCGCCAGCATCAGCACCAGCGACTCGATTGCCTCGTCCCAGGCGGCGCCGTCGACCGGCTCGCCCGCCTCGCGCAGCTTCGTCAGGTGGTTGGTGAACTCCATCATCGCCGCGATCATCACGTTGAAGCGGAACCGCTCGATGTCGTCCGTGACCTTGCGGATGGTCGCGTGCGTCCAGCGCCGCAGCTCGCGCGTCTCGGGCGCGTCCGGCCGGTCCGCCTTCTCGACGCCGCCGATGACGACGTTCCACACGCGGTTCAGCCACCGGTGCACGCCGGTGATGCCGCTCGGGTCGTACGGGCCGCCCTCGTCCCACGGCCCCAGGAACATCAGGTACGCGCGGAAGGTGTCGGCGCCCCACCGCGCCACCTGGTCGTCGGGCGCGACGACGTTCCCGCGCGATTTGCTCATGCGCTGTCCGTCCGGGCCGAGGATCTGACCCTGGTTGAACAGCCGCATCATCGGCTCGTCGTGCTCGAGCATGCCCATGTCGCGCGCCGCCTTCGTGAAGAAGCGCGTGTACATCAGGTGCAACACGGCGTGCTCGGCGCCGCCGGTGTACTGGTCGACCGGCAGCCACTTGCGCGCCAGCTCGCGGCTGAACGGCCGCTCGTCGTTGTGTGGGTCGATGTAGCGCCACTGGTACCACGACGAGTCGACGAACGTGTCCATCGTGTCGGTCTCGCGGCGCGCCGGCTCGCCGCCGATGGGGCACGTCGTGTTGAGGAAGCCCTCGTGGTACGTCAGCGGCGACTCGCCGGTCGGGCGGAACGCTGCGTCGTCCGGCAGCATCACCGGCAGATCCTTCTCCGGGATCGGGACGATGCCGTGCGTGTCGCAGTAGACGACCGGGATCGGCGCGCCCCACATGCGCTGCCGCGACACTAACCAGTCGCGCAGGCGGTAGGTGATCGTCCCGTGGCCGATGCCCTTCTCCTCGGCGTAGCGGATGGCGTCGGCCTTTGCCGTCTCACCGGGCCGGCCCGTCAGCTCGCCGGAGTGGATCATCTCGCCATACTCGGTGTGGATGAGTACGTCCTGGTAGAACGGCTGCCGGTACAACATCTCCATGACGCTGCGGCAATCGGCCACCGCCGGTTCCAGCTCACGGCAGCGCTCCATGATGGCCGCGTCGGCGGCGCGCGAGTCGAACGGCACGACGCCGTCCTCGAAGATGAAGAGCCAGGGGTGGCCGACCACCTCGTTCCAGCAGCCGGGCTGCAGGTGCGCGCGCGCGATCTCGACGTAGCGGTCGACCTTCTCGCGCGGCATCGTCACGAACAGCGCGCCCTCCCGCTCGCCGAACGTGATGCCTTCGGATTGCAGCGCTGCGGCCAGGCCTTCCTTCATCGTCTCAGCCGCCCAGTACGACTTGGCGACGCCGTTCGGCCGGGCGATGACGGGGATGATCGGCAGGCCGTACTTCATCGCGAACGCCGCGTCGCGCTCGTCGTGGCCAGGCACGCCCATGACGGCGCCGGTGCCGTACGTGGCAAGCACGTAGTCGGCGATCCACACCGGCACCTGCTCGCCGTTGAACAGGTTCGTCACGTAGGCGCCCGTGAACACGCCGGTCTTCTCCCGCTCGGTGGACAGTCGCTCGATCTCCGACTCGCGGCTCGCGGCGTCGACGTAGGCCTGCACGTCCGCGCGTTGCCCGGGGGACGTGATGCGCTCGACGAGCGGATGCTCGGGCGCCAGTACGAAGAACGTGACGCCGTAGACGGTGTCCGGCCGCGTCGTGAAGACGCGGATCTCCTTCTCCTCGACGCCGGGCACGTCGAGGCCGAAGCGCAGCTCGGCGCCCTCGCTGCGGCCGATCCAGTTGCGCTGCATCGTCTGGATCTGCTCCGGCCACTGCATCTTCGAGAAGTCGAGCAGTTCGTCGGCGTAGTGCGTGATGCGGAAGAACCACTGCTCCAGGTCGCGCTTGAACACGGCGGTGCCGCAGCGGTCGCAGCGCCCGTCGATCACCTGCTCATTCGCGAGCACCGTCTTGTCGCTCGGGCACCACCAGACGGGCGCGTTCGCGCGATAGGCGAGCCCCCGCTCGAGCAGCTTGAGGAACCACCACTGCGTCCACTTGTAGAAGTCCGGCGAGGCGGTGTTCACCTCGCGGCTCCAGTCGAACATGGCGCCCATGGACTTCAGTTGGCCGCGCATGCGCTCGATGTTGCGGTTGGTCCATTCGGCCGGGTGTGTGCCGCTCTTGATC
>Ga0209172_10003173_pt1 | contig 26005 bp, 23 predicted proteins | sample LarsenN4metaG_FD_184113 | JGI IMG/M metagenome (GOLD analysis project Ga0209172, IMG submission 184113) | Hot spring sediment bacterial and archeal communities from British Columbia, Canada, to study Microbial Dark Matter (Phase II) - Larsen... ... | reverse complement strand
TCGGCGCCTCCCCCCCAGGGGGGCGCCGCCAGCGGCCCGGCAGAGCCGGTTCCGCGGCGGCCGCTTGGCTTTGCCGTGCCCGATCGCAGCGCCAGACAACCTCGCCAACGTGGAAAGAACAATGAGCGCGCCGCTGCTCGAAGTGAGCGACCTGCACGCCGGCTATGGCCGCGCCGAGGTGCTGACCGGCCTGAACCTCAGGCTCGAGAAGGGCCAGGTCATCACCGTCATCGGCCCCAACGGCGCGGGCAAGAGCACGACACTCAATGCGCTGATGGGCGTGCTGCCCTCGCGCGGGCGCGTCACGTTCGACGGCGTCGACCTCGCCGATGCAACGCTCGAGGACCGCGTCATGCTCGGCCTCGCGCTCGTGCCCGAGAAGCGCGAGCTCTTCACCACCATGCCGGTCGAGGACAACCTCGTGCTCGGCGGCTACCGCGCGATGCGCCAGCGCGTGCCCAACTGGCGCGGCGCGCTCGAGCGCGTCTACGGCCTCTTCCCGCGCCTGAAGGAGCGCCGCACGCAGCTGGCCGGCACGCTTTCCGGCGGCGAGCGTCAGATGCTCGCCGTGGCCCGCGCGCTGATGAGCGGCCCGAAGCTCCTGATGCTCGACGAGCCGAGCCTCGGCCTCGCTCCGCTGGTGGTGCGCGACATCTTCAACACCATCCAGCGCCTGCGCCGCGAGGGTGTCTCCATCCTGCTCGTCGAGCAGAACGCGCGCGCCGCGTTGCAGGTGGCCGACCACGGCTACGTGCTCGAGACCGGCGAGATCGTGCTCGACGGCCCGGCCGAGTCGCTGGCGCAGGACGCGCGCGTCATCGAGACCTACCTCGGCGCGCAGAAGAAGGACTGAAAGGAACCGACCCATGCAGATCCACGGACAAGCCGCCCTCGTCACCGGCGGCGGCTCCGGCCTCGGCGAGGCGGTGGCGCGCGAGCTCGCCCGCCAGGGCGCCAAGGTGGCGGTGATCGACGTCAACGCCGCCAACGCCGAGCGCATCGCCGCGGAGATCGGCGGCCGCGCCTTCGTGGCCGACATCACCGACAGCGCCAGCGTCGCGCACGCCATCCAGGGGGCCGAGGCCGCGCACGGCACCGCCCGCATCGTGATGAACATCGCCGGCATCGGCACCGCCAAGCGCGTCGTCGGCAAGGACGGGCAGCCGGCGCCGCTGGAAGACTTCGAACGTGTCGTCCGCGTCAACCTGATCGGCACCTACAACGTGGTGCGCCTCACCGCAGCGCGCATCGCCGCGCAGCCGCCGCTGGAAGGCGGCGAGCGCGGCGTGATGGTGATGACGGCCTCCGTGGCCGCGTTCGACGGCCAGGTCGGCCAGGAGGCGTACTCGGCCAGCAAGGCCGGCCTCGTCGGCATGACGCTGCCGCTGGCGCGCGACCTCGCGCACCACGGCATCCGCGTCTGCACGATCGCGCCGGGCCTCTTCGAGACGCCTCTGATGAAGCAGTTGCCCGAGGCGGTGCAGAAGTCGCTGGCAGCGTCGATCCCGTTCCCGCCGCGGCTGGGCAAGCCCTCGGAGTTCGCTGAACTCGCCGCGCACATCGTCACCAACGCGCACCTGAACGGCGAGACGATCCGCCTCGACGGCGCGCTGCGCATGGCTCCCCGCTGACCCCGCGCGGGCCGAAGCCGCCATGGCCTACACCTACGTCGCCCCGCTGGAGGACATGCGCTTCGTCATCGAGCAGGTGCTCGAGGCGCCGCGCTCGTGGCGGGCCTGCCCGGCCTTCGCGGAGGTCGACGCGGACACGGCCGGCGCGGTGCTCGAGGAGGCGGCCCGCTTCGCCAGCGAGGTGCTGCAGCCGACCAACGCGCGGGGCGACCTCGAAGGCTGCACGCTCGACGCGCAGGGCCGCGTGCGCACGCCGGCCGGCTACCGCGAGGCCTACCGCGCCTTCGTCGAAGGCGGCTGGCCCGCGCTGCCCTGCGACCCCGAATGGGGCGGCCAGGGCCTGCCCCTCGTGCTGGATGCGGCGATGCGCGAGATGCTCAGCGCCTGCAATCACGGCTGGAACATGTACCCCGACCTGCTGCACGGGGCCTACGAGACGATCAAGGCGCACGGCAACGATGCGCTGAAGGACCGCTACCTCGTCAAGGTCGCCACCGGCGAATGGCTGGCCGCGATGGCGCTCACGGAGCCGGGCGCAGGCAGCGACCTCGGTGCGCTGCGCAGCAAGGCCGAGCCGCAGCCCGACGGCAGCGTCGCCATCACCGGCCAGAAGATCTTCATCAGCGGCGCCGACCACGACCTCACCGACAACGTCGTCCACCTCGTGCTCGCGCGCCTGCCGGACGCCCCTCAGGGCACGAAGGGCATCTCGCTGGCGCTGGTGCCCAAGTTCCTGCCCGACGGCCGGCGCAACGCCTGGGTCGTCGAAGGCATCGAGAAGAAGATGGGCATCAAGGGCAGCGCCACCTGCGCCGTGCGCTACGAAGGCGCCACCGGCTGGCTGGTCGGCGAGCCGAACCGCGGCCTGGCGGCGATGTTCCTGATGATGAATTCGGCGCGGCTGCACGTGGGCCTGCAGGGCCTGGGGCACCAGGAGATGGCGACGCAGAACGCGCTGCGCTATGCGCTGGAGCGGGAGCAGTTCCGCACCCCGATCGCCCGCCTGCCGGCGATGCGCCACCTGCTGCTGCGCGCGCAGGCGCTCACCGAAGGGCAGCGCGTCATCGCCTACCGTGCGGCACTGGCCATCGACGAGGCGCACCACCACGAGAGCGAAGAGCGCCGCGCCACCGCGGGCGCGCTGGCGGCGCTGCTGACGCCGGTGGTGAAGGCCTTCTGCACACACCACGGCTTCCACGGCGCGGCGGCGGCGCAGCAGGTCTTCGGCGGCTACGGCTACGTGCACGAATACGGCATCGAGCAGACCGTGCGCGACGCGCGCATCGCCATGGTCTACGAGGGCACCAACGAGATCCAGGCCATCGACCTGCTGCAACGCAAGGTGCTGGCCGACGGCGGCCGCGCCCTCGCGGCGTTGCTGGCCGAGTGCGAGGAAGAGGCCGTGCGTGCCGAGGCCGCGGGCTCATCGATCGCGCCGTTCGCCACCGCGCTGCGAGATCAGGTCGCCGCGGCCCGCGAGACCACCGCCGCCATCGTCGAAGCAGCGAAGGCCGATGCCGAGGCGCCGCTGCGCGCCGCGGACGACTACCTCTTCGCCATCGCGCACCTGCTCCTGGCCTGGGCCTACGCCGCCAGCGCCCGCGCCGCGGCGGCGCTGCCGGCATCGCCCTTCGCCGAAGGCAAGCGCCGCCACCTGGACTACGGCTTGCGCCACGTGCTGCCGCAGGCGGCCGTGCATTGGCAGCGCGCGCGGGCCTGCGGCGAGCCGCTGCCCACCCTGGCCGCGTAGCCCTACCGCCCGGTGCCCACCGGGCCGGTGGACCCATCAGCGCCGCCCACGGAAGGGTTCGCCAGCGCCACACACGGCCACGCCTCTGCGTCGGGCAGGCAGGCCGGGCGAGCACGGATTTCGTGCCGCGCGCAGCCCGGCCTGCCTGCCCGGCGCAGCGCGCCGACCTCTCTACCGCCAGACCCGCCTCGTGACAGACCCGCCGGGGCCAGCAGGCCCGGCCTGGGCGCCCTCCTTGATCTGCCTCAAGCGGACTTCCTCCGCAGAGCATTATTGTGCCTGTCGCCGAACAGCGTGCATGCACTTTTGTGCTCCAGCAGGCAACCGAACCCACCTCGCGCCACCGCACAGCCGATGCGGCGCCCCACCCGCCAGGAGACCCCATGAGCCAGACCGACACCCTCGTCGAAGCCGTCGAACAGGTGCGCAGCGACGCCTTCGTCGAGGTCAAGTACGACGAAGCGATCCCGAACAACGTCGACCTCTCGCAGGACAAGCAGTTGCTGCGCGCCCTGGAGAGCTGGCACCCGAACTACCTGCAGTGGTGGCAGGACATGGGGCCCGACGGCTTCCAGACCAGCGACGTCTACCTGCGCACGGCGGTCGGCGTCGACCCGAGCGGCTGGGCCAAGTTCGGGCACGTGAAGATGCCCGAGTACCGCTGGGGCATCCTGCTCGCGCCGAAGGTCGAGGGCCGCACGATCCCCTGCGGCCGCCACAAGGGCCAGCCCGCGTGGCAGGAGGTGCCGGCCGAGTACCGCTCGCTGCTGAAGCGGCTGATCGTCGTGCAGGGCGACACCGAGCCCGCCAGCGTCGAGCAGCAGCGCTTCCTCGGCAAGACGGCGCCGAGCCTCTACGACATGCGCAACCTCTTCCAGGTGAACGTCGAGGAGGGCCGGCACCTGTGGGCGATGGTGTACCTGCTCGTCAAGTACTTCGGCAAGGACGGCCGCGAGGAGGCGCAGGCGCTGCTCGAGCGCCGCAGCGGCCAGCAGGACAACCCGCGCATCCTCGGCGCCTTCAACGAGCGCACGCCCGACTGGCTCTCGTTCTTCATGTTCACCTACTTCACCGACCGCGACGGCAAGATGCAGCTGGCGGCGCTGGCCGAAAGCGGCTTCGACCCGCTCTCGCGCTCTTGCCGCTTCATGCTCACCGAAGAGGCGCACCACCTCTTCGTCGGCGAGACGGGCGTGCAGCGCACCATCGAAGCCACGTGCGCGGCGATGAAGAAGGCCGGCATCACCGACCCGTTCGACGTCGAGCGCATCCGCGCACTCGGCGTCGTGGACCTGCCGCTGCTGCAGCGCAAGGCCAACTTCCACATGAGCGTGACGCGCGACCTCTTCGGCAGCGAGATCAGCAGCAACGGCGCCGAGGCCTTCAGCGCCGGCCTCAAGGGCCGCTTCAACGAGGCCAACCTCAAGGGCGACGACCACCAGCTGCAGGACGCGACGTACACGGTGACGCGCGTCGTCGACGGCCGGCTCGTCGACGAACAGGTGCCGGCCTTGCGCGCCATCAACAGCCGGCTGCTCGACGACTACATCGCCGACTGCCAGGGCGGCATCGACCGCTGGAACAAGACGATCGAGAAGGCGGGCATCGACTTCCGATTCAGGCAGCCCTACAAGGGCTTCAACCGCCGGATCGGCGAGTTCAAGGGCCACCGCATCAGCCCCGAAGGCAAGGTGATCTCCGAGACCGAATGGCAGGCCGGCGTCGGCGGCTGGCTGCCGAATGACGACGACATGAACTTCATCGGCTCGCTGATGAAGCCCTGCGTCGAGCCGGGCAAGTACGCGAGCTGGATCGCGCCGCCGGCCCGCGGCATCAACAACCAGCCGCAAGAGTTCGAGTACGTGAAGATCGCCTGAGCGCTGGGCACGGGCGCCCTGCGGGCCGCCCGCTCCGCCCCCCCTCGCGCAGCGGCTAACGGGCGGCGTCTGCAGTACAGCGCATCCCGATCAGCGCTTCTCGGGCGGAATGTCCCTGATCGCCGCGGCGAAGGCCGCATGCGCCGCCGGGTCCAGCGGCTTCGAGGTCACCTTCGTCGTCGCCGGGCGCTGGCCGAGCCAGGCCTCGCCCTTCCAGCGCCGCGAGGGGCGGATGGGCCGCGGCACGAAGCCGCCGCCGCAGTTGGGGCAGACGTTGAAGAGCACGCTGTCGACGCAGGTCGCGCAGAAGGTGCACTCGAAGCTGCAGATGCGCGCCTCGGTCGAGTCCGGCGGCAGCGGCTTTGCACAGTGTTCACAACTCGGGCGCAGTTCGAGCATTCGCGGCCTCCAAGAGGACGCACACTGTATCCCGTGCCGGTAGCCGACTCTCCCCGCGTAACTCGTCACGCCGCGCAGCACGGACAGGCCTTGCCAGACCCCATTCACCGCCGGGCGCCGCGCGCAGAATCGCGCCCATGGCCGATCCCTTCCTCCTGCGCGCGCTGAACGCTGCCTTCTACCGCGCCTCGGGCGGCGAGAAGCGACCGCCGTTCTTCGACATCGATGTCACGTACCCGGCGCTGAGGGTGCTCGACCGTCACAGGGACGAGATCCGGGCAGAGATGCTGCCGTTGCTCGCCGACCGACAGCATCTTCCCAAGTACCACGAGGTCGACCAACAGCAGGCCTCCATCTCCGGCCAAGGTGACAAGGCGTGGCGCGTGTTCATGCTGAAGTGGCTTGCCGGAGGCGTCGAGGCGAACCGCGCCCGCTGCCCGCGCACGGCCGCGTTGATCGACCAGGTGCCCGGCGTGATCAGCGCATTCTTCTCGGTGCTCGAGCCGGGCAAGTCGGTGCCGGCACACGACGGGCCCTATCTGGGCTATCTGCGCTACCACCTCGCGCTGAAGGTCCCCGCGAACGACCCCCCGTCGATCCGCATCAAGGACCGCGTGCACACCTGGGTCGAGGGCGGCAGCATCCTGTTCGATGACAGCTGGAACCACGAGGTCATCAACCGCAGCGACGACATCCGAGTCGTCTTGATCGTCGACGTGCTCCGACCGATGCGGTGGCCCTACCACGTCGTCAATTGGCTCGCGCTGCGCATGCTTGGGCCGATGTCCGACGAAGCGCGCCGGGCCGCTTCCAACATCCGCAAGTACAGCGGTGCGGGTTTGACCAGCTAGGCCGCAGGTCAGGTCGAAGAGGGCACAGCGTGTCGAACCGTCCCAAGTTCTGCTCCTCCTGCGGCGCGCCGGTGGCGCCGCCCGACGCGGTGTTCTGCGGCCGCTGCGGCGCCCGGATCGGCGCCCCGGCCGGGGCCGCCGGCGCCGGTGCGGCGCCGAACGCGGCCGGCTCGGCGATGCAGGCCCTCGTCAACCGCATCACCGACACCGTCGGCCTGGAGCGGCTGGAGGGCTTCAGCATCCAGGTCCTCTTCTCGGAGACGCTGCGCCGTCGCGCGCCCGACGAGATGGAGCGTTATCTCGGCGTCGGCACGCCCGACACGACGCCGCCGCTAACCGCGGAGATGGGGCAGTGGCCGCGGCCGTGGCTCTTCCTGCGCACGCTCGTGTTCGCGCTCGTCGCCTACGGCGTGCTGCTGCTCACCTGGAAGGAGTTCGGCAACATCAACGTGGTGCCGGCGCTCATCATCGTCGGCTCGTTCGCCGTGCCGCTGGCCACGCTCGTGCTCTTCTTCGAGCTGAACACGCCGAAGAACGTCTCCATCCTGCGTGTCGTGCAGCTCGTCGTGCTCGGCGGCGTGGTGTCGATCGGCATCTCGCTCTTCCTCTTCCGGCTCACCAACCTCAGCAGCTGGCTCGGCCCGCCGGCCGCGGCGTTCGTCGAGGAGGTGGGCAAGCTCGCCGCGCTGCTGCTGCTTGCCCGCTTCGCGCAGCAGGACCGTTACGCCTTCGCGCTCAACGGGCTGCTCTTCGGCGCGGCGGTCGGCGCGGGCTTCGCCGCCTTCGAATCGGCCGGCTACGCGCTGCGCATCGGCCTGCAAAGTGCCGACGCGATGCTCACCAACATCACCGTGCGCGGCCTGCTCTCGCCCTTCGCGCACATCGCCTGGACGGCCATCGCCGCCTGCGCCGTGTGGCGCGTGCGGGCCGAGGGCGAGACGCTGATGCAGGCGCTGATGCACCGCAAGTTCCTCGTGCTGTTCGCCGTGCCGGTCGGGCTGCACTTCGTGTGGAACACGTCCTTCCAGCTGCCGTTCATGCTGAAGTTCGTGATCCTCGGGTTCTTCGCTTACGTGGTCATCTTCAGCCTCGTGCAGTCGGGGCTGAAGGAGGTGCGGCGCACGGCGTCGCCGGATCGGCTGGACCTCTCGTTCGACCCGACGACGGTGCTGCGCACCGTGACGCGGCTGCGGTCGCAGGCCTCGGCCTCATCGGCAGAGGTGTCGCCGCCGGCCGGGCACCACGCGCCGGCATCGCCGGTGCCCCAGGTATCGCCGGGCCCTGCGGCGCTTGCGCCGACGATGGTCACGCCACCGGCGCGCGCCGTGCCGCCGGCCACGCCGGTGCCGCCTGCGACACCGGTGTTGCCGATCCATCCTGGCGCAGCGCCCGTCGCGCAGCGGCCGGCGCAGCCCCTGCCGCCACCGCTCGACTCGCCGCTGGCCGGCATCCCGCCGGCGCCCGGCTCGGCCGACATCGACATCGATCCGAGCGTGCCGCCGCCGCGGCGGAACCTTTGACGCTGCGGCCCCGGGGGCGAAGGCCTCCGGAGCGTGCCGCGGCGGGGCCGGTCCTCGGGCTGAGCACAATGCGTCCTTCCAACGCACGGAAAGGACCCGCGTCGATGAGCGCCGCTGCCGCCCCCGCATCTGGCCCCGCGCCTGCCGCCGCCTCAGACTCCCTCGTGCTGCCGGGCAAGGCGCGGCCGCGCGGCGCCTACCCGCACGTGCGGCGGGCCGGCCCCTTCCTCTTCGTCTCGGGCACCAGCTCGCGCCGGCCCGACAACACGATCGCCGGCGCCACCGCCGACGCGATGGGCACGGTCCGCTTCGACATCGCCGAGCAGACGCGCGCCGTCATCGAGAACATCCGCGACATCCTGGCCAGCGCCGGCGCCGGCCTCGAGCACGTGGTCGAGATCTCGACCTTCCTCGTCGACATGGCCGACTTCGCCGGCTACAACGCCGCCTACGCCGAGTTCTTCAGCGCCGAGACCGGCCCGGCACGCACGACCGTGGCGGTGCACCAGCTGCCGCACCCGCACCTGCGCATCGAGATCAAGGCCGTGGCCTACAAGCCCTGAGCTGGCTCGCCGGCCGGGGCCCCGCGCCCCACCCCTTCCATCGGCGCGCGGACCGCGCCGCCCACGAGACCCCACCCGAACCCGAGTGACGCGATGCCCGACTTCCGCTACGGCCGCCCCTTCAATTTCCAGCGCTGGCTCGACGAGCACGCGCACCTGCTCAAGCCGCCGGTAGGCAACCGGCAGATCTGGGCCGACGCCGACTTCATGGTCACCGTGGTCGGCGGCCCCAACGAGCGCAGCGATTTCCACGACGATCCGCTGGAGGAGTTCTTCTGGCAGTTCAAGGGCAACGCCTTCCTGCTGGTGTGGGACCGCGGCCGCTACGAGCGCGTGGAGCTGCGCGAAGGCGACATCTTCCTGATGCCGCCGCACATGCTGCACTCGCCGCAGCGCCCCGAGCCCGACAGCCGCTGCCTCGTCATCGAGCGCCAGCGGCCCAAGGGGCTGGTCGATGCCTTCCAGTGGCACTGCGCGCGCTGCGGCGCGCAGGTGACGCGCGCCGAGCTGCAGCTGGCCGACATCGTGGCCGACCTGCCCGCGGCCTACCAGCGCTTCTACGCCAGCAGCGACCCCGAGCGCACCTGCCGGCAATGCGGCACCGTGCACCCCGGCCGCGACCACAAGGCGTGGCACGCGATGCTCGCCGGCTCGGGCCTGCTCGACGGGGCGCGGGCATGAGCGCCGCGACGAGGGCAGACACCGGGCCTGCGGTCACGGCCGGCATCGGCGCCAGCGTGCCGAAGGGCCCGATGATCGACATGCACGCCCACTGCTTCCCGTGCATCTCGCAGGCCGAGGCGCGCGCGGTGGACGCCGAACGCGCGCCGTGGCTGGAAGTGGCCGCGGGCGGCGAGAGCGGCCACATCATGCTCGGCGACAAGCGCTTCCGCCCCGTGCAGGCGCAGCTGTGGGAGCCGGCGCGCCGCGTCGAGATGCTCGACGCGCAGGGCGTGGCGCTGCAGGTGGTGTGCGCGACGCCGGTGATGTTCGGCTACGGCTGGCCCGCCGAGCGCGCGGCCGACTGGGCGCGGCGCATGAACGAGCACGTGGTGGCCTACTGCGCGCATTCGCCGAAGCGGCTGAAGGCCCTGGCGCAGGTGCCGCTGCAGGACCTCGACCTCGCGTGCGCCGAAGCGAGCCACGCGATGCGCCACGGCTGCATCGGCGTGCAGATCGGCAACCACGTCGGCGACCGCGACCTCGACGACGAGTCGCTCGTGCAGTTCCTCGTGCACTGCGCCAACGAAGGCATCCCGGTGCTCGTGCACCCGTGGGACATGATGGGCGGCGGCCGCATGAAGAAGTGGATGCTGCCGTGGCTCGTGGCCATGCCCGCCGAGACGCAGCTCGGCATGGTCTCGCTCATCCTCTCCGGCGCGCTGGAGCGCATCCCCGCGAGCCTGAGGATCTGCTTCGCACACGGCGGCGGCAGCTTCGCGTGGCTGCTCGGCCGCGTCGACAACGCCTGGCGGCACCGCGACATCATCCGGCAGGACTGCCCGAAGCTGCCTTCGAGCTACGCCCGCCGTTTCCACGTCGACAGCGCCGTCTTCGACGAGGGCGCACTGCGCCTGCTCGTCGACGTGATGGGCACCGACCGCGTGATGCTCGGCTCGGACACGCCGTTCCCGCTCGGCGAACAGCAGATCGGCAGTCTCGTGCATGGATTTCCCGGGTTGACGGCCGCCGAGAAGGCCCGGATCATGCACGATAATGCATGCGCATTTTTCGCTATCGCAGCCTAGCGTTCGCCTAGGGGTTCGCCCGGGCCAGCCGCAATTGCTTTAGTCCTAAACTAATTTCAGGACCCCTGACCAGGAGAAGACTGATGCTCAAGCGCCTTACCGCCCTGCCGGCGTGCCTCGCCCTGTGCGCGGCCGCCGCGTTCGCGCCCGCGCACGCCCAGGCCCCCATCAAGATCGGCTTCATGGCCGAGCTGTCGGGCCCGCAGGGCGCGCTCGGCCAGGACCAGTACGACGCGTTCATGATGGTCGTCGAGCGCAACGGCGGCAAGCTGGGCGGCGTGCCCGTGACGATCATCCGCGAGGACAGCCAGCTCAAGCCCGACGTGGCGACGCAGCTGGTGCAGAAGCTCATCGAGAAGGACCAGGTCTCGATCATCACCGGCATCACCTTCTCCAACGTGATGATGGCCGTGCACAAGCCCATCACCGAGAAGGGCGTGTTCCTGATCGGCAGCAACGCCGGCCCGGCGCCGATCGCCGGCGCGCAGTGCTCGCCGTTCCAGTTCATCGTCTCCTGGCAGAACGACAACCAGGCCGAGGTCGTCGGCAAGTACGCCACCGACAAGGGCTACAAGCGCGTCATCGGCATGGCCCCCAACTACCAGGCGGGCAAGGATTTCGTCGCCGGCTTCAAGCGCATGTACAAGGGCGAGGTCATCGACGAGATCTACACGCCGCTGAACCAGCCCGACTTCAGCGCCGAGCTGGCCCAGGTGGCGGCCAAGAAGCCCGACGCGGTCTACGTCTTCTACCCCGGCGGCCTGGGCGTGAACTTCGTACGCCAGTACCAGCAGGCCGGCCTGCTGGGCAAGATCCCGCTGCTGTCCAGCTCCACGACCGACGGCTCGACGCTGCCGGCACAGAAGGAGACGGCGCTGGGCGTCATCAGCGGCACGTTCTGGGGCCCGGACTTCAACAACCCGGCCAACAAGCAGTTCGTCGAGGAGTTCGAGAAGAAGTTCGGCCGCATCCCCAGCCAGTACGCCGCGCAGAGCTACGACGCCGCGCTGCTGCTGGACAGCGCCATCGCCAAGGTCAAGGGCAACATCGCCGACAAGGCCGCCTTCCGCGCCGCGCTGAAGGCCGCCGACTTCAAGAGCGTGCGCGGCAGCTTCAAGTTCGGCAACAACCACTTCCCGATCCAGGACCAGCACGTCTTCGAGGTGGCCAAGGACGCCAAGGGCCGCGTGAGCCTGAAGACGATCGCCACGCCGCTGAAGGACCACGTCGACGCGTACGCTTCTCAGTGCAAGATGTAGTCATGGCTCCCCCCCGAAGCGCGCTCCGCGCGCCGCCCCTCCGGGGGGGCGCCGCCGGCGGCCCGGCAGAGCCGGTTCCGCGGCGGCCGCTGGGCTGACGTCTGCACGGGCCGGCTGCGAGCCGGCCTTCTTTCACTTGCGGCCCACGGCCACGTTCCATGACCCTCGGCCTGCTTCTCACGCAGCTGCTCAACGGCATCCAGCTCGGCGTGCTGCTGTTCTTGCTCGCCAGCGGGCTGACGCTGGTGTTCGGGATCATGAGCTTCGTGAACCTGGCGCACGGGTCGCTGTACATGATGGGCGCGTACTTCGCCGCCGCGGCGTTCAACGCGTTCGACAACAGCTTCCTCGCCGCGGCGCTGGTGGCGATTCCCGGCGCGCTGCTGCTGGGCCTCTTGATCGAGCGGCTGCTGCTCACGTCGCTCTACCGCCGCGACCACCTCGACCAGGTGCTCGCCACCTTCGGCCTCATCCTCTTCTTCAACGAGGTGGTGCGCGCCATCTGGGGGCCGGCGTCGGTGTACATGAACGTGCCGCAGGCGCTGTCGGGCACGGTGGACCTGTTCGGGCTCGCGTACCCCTCGTACCGCTTCGCGATCATCGCCGTGGGGCTGGCGGTGGGCGCGGGCCTCTACCTCGTCATCCACCGCACGCGCGTGGGCATGCTCATCCGCGCCGGCGCGGCCAACGCCGAGATGGTCTCGGCGCTGGGCGTCAACATCAAGGGTCTGAACAGCATCGTCTTCGCGCTCGGCGCCGGCCTCGCGGGCCTCGCGGGCCTGATGGCCGGGCCCATCGTCAGCGTGCAGTCGGGCATGGGCGAGCCGATCCTGATCCTCACGCTGGTGGTCATCGTCACCGGCGGCATCGGCTCGATCCGCGGCGCGTTCTACGGCGCGCTCATCGTCGGCATCGTCGACACCGTGGGCCGCGTGTTCCTGCCGGCGCTGCTGCGCGAGTTCCTCGAGCGCTCGGTGGCCCAGGCCGCGGGTCCGGCCATCGCCAGCATGCTGATCTACCTGCTGATGGCGGCGGTCCTCGCGCTGAAGCCGGCCGGCCTCTTTCCGGTGAAGCATGGCTGAGGCCACGAGCAACCCCGCGGCGACAGGTGCGCCCACGGGCGCCTCCGCGGCCACCTCCGGGCCGGCACGGCGAATCACCGCCCGGCACGCCGTCGCCGCCGCCGTGCTCATCGGTCTCGGCCTCGTGCCCGTGCTGGCGTCACTGCTGAACCAGCCCTTCTACGTCACGCTGTTCACGCGCATCCTCGTCTTCGCCATCGCTGCCACCGGCCTCAACCTGATCCTCGGCTACGGCGCGCTCGTGAGCTTCGGGCACGCGATGTACATCGGCCTCGGCGCCTACGCCGTCGGCCTGCTCGGCCACCACGGCATCACCAGCGGCTGGGCGCACGTGGGCGCCGCGCTCGTGGCGGGCACGGTCGTCGCACTGGCCGTGGGCGCGATCTGCCTGCGCACCAGCGGCATGGCCTTCATCATGATCACGCTGGCCTTCGCGCAGATGCTCTTCTTCCTGGCCGTGAGCCTGAAGGAGTACGGCGGCGACGACGGCCTGCCGGTGGCCAGCCGCAGCGACTTCGGCCTCTTCTCACTGGCCGACAACGTGGCGCTCTACTACGCCGCCTACGCGGTGCTGCTTGCGGTGCTGTTCCTCTTCTGGCGGCTCATCCACGCCCGCTTCGGCATGGTGCTGCGCGGCTGCAAGGTCAACGAGCGGCGCATGGCGGCGCTCGGGTTCCCGACGCTGCGCTACAAGCTCGCCGCCTACGTGATCTCGGCGCTGGTGTGCGTGCTGGCCGGCGTGCTGATGGCGAACCTGACGAAGTTCGTGGCGCCCTCATACATGGCCTGGTCGGTGTCGGGCGAGCTGATCGTGATGATCGTGCTCGGCGGCATGGGCACGCTCGTCGGCCCGGTCGTCGGCGCCACGGCCCTGCTGGTGCTGGAAGAGGTTCTTTCGTCGCTGAAGTTCGGCATCGACGCGGTCGACAAGCTCGTCAACCAGCACTGGCTGGCGTTGATCGGCCTCTTCGTGGTCGCGGTGGTGCTGGTGCTCAAGCAGGGGCTCTACGGCCGGCTGGTCGCGCGCGACGAGCGCGCCGCGCACGAGGCGAAACCTGGCCAAGGTGGCGCCGGCAAGGCGGAGGGCGCGAAGTGAACCGCCTTGCCGGCCTGGAGGTGCAGGGCCTCGTCAAGCGCTTCGGCGGCCTGCTGGCCACCGATCACGTCGACCTCGCGCTGGCGCCGGGCGAGATCCACGCCGTGATCGGCCCCAACGGCGCCGGCAAGACGACGCTCATCAACCAGCTCTCCGGCGACCTGCTTGCCGACGAGGGCCGCATCGTCTTCGACGGCCGCGACGTGACGCGCGAGCCGCCGTGGCGCCGCGCGCTCGCGGGCATCGGCCGCAGCTACCAGATCACCTCGGTCTTCCCCGAGTTCAGCGTGCTGCAGAACGTGGTGCTGGCGGTGCAGAGTCACGCCGGCCACAGCTTCCGCTTCTGGCGCTCGGTGATGGACGAGCCGGCGCTCGTGCAGCCGGCACGCGCCGCACTCGAGCAGGTGGGCATGAGTGCACTGGCGGCGCGCCCCGTGGCCGCGCTCTCGCACGGCCAGCGCCGGCAGCTCGAGATCGCGATGACGCTGGCCACCGGCGCCAAGCTGCTGCTGCTGGACGAGCCGATGGCCGGCATGAGCCATGTCGAGAGCGAAGGCGTCGTGGCGCTGCTGCGCGGCCTCAAGGGCCGCTACACGGTGCTGCTGGTCGAGCACGACATGGACGCCGTCTTCTCGCTGGCCGACCGCATCACGGTGCTCGTGTACGGCCGCCCCATCGCCTGCGGCACGCCCGACGAGATCCGCGCCAGCGCCGAGGTGCGCGAGGCGTATCTCGGCGACCAGACGGAGGCGTACTGATGATCCCCCCCGAAGCGCCTTCGGCGCCTCCACCCCGGGGGGGCGACACCAGCGGCCCGGCCAAGCCGGATCCGCGGTGTCCGCTTGGCTGGCGTGCCTGTTGATCATGGCCAACGAGCTTCTCAGCGTCGACGCCATCGAAACGGCCTACGGCACGAGCCAGGTGCTGTTCGGCGTCTCGCTGACGGTGCGCGCTGGCGAGGTGATGACGCTCATCGGCCGCAACGGCATGGGCAAGACGACCACCGTGAAGACGATCATGGGCATGCTCTCGCCGAAGGCCGGGCGCGTGCGCATGGACGGCGTGGAGCTTCAAGGCCGCCCGAGCTACGTGGCCGCGCGCGCTGGCCTCGGCCTCGTGCCCGAGGGGCGTCAGGTGTTCCCCAACCTGACGGTGCGCGAGAACCTCGTGGCCACCGCAGGCAACCGCCACAACGCGGCGAAGCCCTGGACGCTGGAACGCGTGTACGGCATGTTCCCGCGCCTCAAGGAGCGCGAGCGCAACCTCGGCAGCAACCTCTCCGGCGGCGAGCAGCAGATGCTGGCCATCGGCCGCGCGCTGATGACGAACCCGCGCCTACTGATCCTCGACGAAGCCACCGAGGGCCTCGCGCCGCTCGTGCGGCTGGAGATCTGGAAGGGCCTGCAGCGCCTGCGCGAAGAGGGCCTGGCGATGATCGTCATCGACAAGAACATCGCGCCGCTGCTGCGGCTGGCGGACCGGCACGTGATCCTGGAGAAGGGTCGCGTGGTGTGGCAGGGTGACTCCGAGGCGCTGCGTGCAGCGCCTGAGGTGCTGCACCAGTACGTCGGGGTCTGAAGCTCGACCTCGCCTCGCCGGCTGCTGGCGACGGCGCCCTCGCGCGGCGCACGCAGAAGTCCCGCTTGCACCGGGCAGCGCACGGAAGCGCGGCGCGCGCCAAGGCCACCGGGTGGTCGGCTCCGCGAATGGCCTCTTCGGGCGGACCCGCTTCGCGTGTCCCCCCGATGCCCCCTTGATTTCGCTGCGCCGACCACCCGGCGTCCTTGGCGTGAACCAGCGGTGGCATTCCTCCTTGTGGACTGCCACCATGAGTGCAGGATCGGGCCGACGGGGTGCCCTGCGCAGCGAAATCAAGGGGGAATTCGAGCGCCCGGCGAAGCCGGGCGCTCGAAGGAGGACATTCGCGGAGCGGGGCACCCCGTCGGCCCGATCCCGCCGCGGCCGTCGAACGCGGGGCGGGCGCCGCGGGGCTAAGCGATCCGGACCGAGCCCAACCCAGCCCAGCGACTCGCAACCCGACCTAAGTCACCGGCGCCGGATTGAACAACGCCAGCGCGTTGTGCAGCTTCCACTGCTCGGCCCAGGTCTTCCGGCGGCCGCTGGCCACGTCCAGCATCAGGTGGAAGAGCTCCCAGCCCACATCCTCGATCGTGGCCGTGCCGTCGGCGATCTTGCCCGCGTTCACGTCCATCAGATCGTGCCAGCGCCGCGCCAGGTCGCTGCGCGTGGCCACCTTGATCACCGGCACCGCGGCGAGGCCGTAGGGCGTACCGCGCCCGGTGGTGAAGACGTGCAGGTTCATCCCGGCAGCCAGCTGCAGCGTGCCGCAGATGAAGTCGCTGGCCGGCGTGGCGGCGTAGACCAAGCCTTTCTGCGTCGGCGCCAGCTTCTCGCCCGGCGCCAACACACCGGAGATCGGCATCGAGCCCGACTTGACGATCGAGCCCATCGCCTTCTCGACGATGTTGGCCAGCCCGCCCTTCTTGTTGCCGGGCGTCGTGTTCGCGCTGCGATCGACGCTGCCGCGCTTGAGATACGCGTCGTACCACGCCATCTCGCGGATCATCGCCTCGGCCACCTCGGGCGAACTTGCGCGCGCGGTGAGCTGGTCGATGCCGTCGCGCACCTCGGTCGTCTCCGAGAACATCACCGTGGCACCGGCGCGCACCAGCAGGTCGGTGCAGAAGCCCACGGCCGGGTTGGCCGTGGCGCCCGAGAACGCGTCGCTGCCGCCGCACTGCACGCCCACCACCAGCTCGCTCACCGGCACGGTCTCGCGCCGGCGTGCGTTCAGGCGCTGCAGATGCACCTCGGCCTGGCGCAGGATCGAATCGATCATCGACATGAAGCCGACGTGCGCGTCGTCCTGCAGGCAGACCACGTCGAGCGCACCGGCTGCGTCGGCGCGTGCCTCGAGCCCCTGCCCTGCGGTGCCGGGCCCGGCGCCCGCTGCGTGGCCCGGCGCCCCGCGCGCATCAGCGATCGGGAACGAGCCCGGCGGCAGCAGCCGCTCGGGCTGCAGCTTCTCGCAGCCGAGGCTCACCACCATCACCTCGCCACCGAAGTTCGGGTTCAGGCTGATGTGGCGCAGCGTGCGGATGGGCACCACCGCGTCCGGTGCGTCGATGGCCACGCCGCAGCCGTAGGCGTGTTCCAGCGCCACGACGTCGTCGACGTTGGGGTAGCGCGGCAGCAGCTCGGCCTTGATGCGCTGCACCGCAAACTCGGTGACGCCGGCCACGCACTGCACCGTCTGCGTGATGGCGAGGATGTTGCGCGTGCCCACCGAGCCGTCAGCGTTGCGGTAGCCCTCGAACGTGTAGGCCGCCAACCCCGGGATCGGCGCACGCTCGGGCGGCTTCACCGTGGCGATCGGCAGGCCCTCGAGGCCGCGCGCCTCCGGCATCTGCAGCAGCCGCTCGTGCACCCAGCTGCCCGCGGCGATCGGCGCCACGGCATGGCCGATGGGGATGCCGTAGCGCAGGACCGGCGCACCCGCCGCGATGTCCACCAGCGCCACCTTGTGCCCCTGCGGCACGCGCTCGCGCAGCACGGGGCCACCGGGCAGCGCGGTACCGGGCGGCAGCCCACCGTCGTTGGCGACGATGGCGACGTTGTCGCGCTCGTGCATGCGGATGGTCACCGGCACAGCGGCCGCGCCCGCGGAAGCAGATTCGGCCCGGGACGGCGCGGAGGGGGCGGCGCTCATCCCATCTCCTGCGGCCACGTCGCGCGCCTCACCGGTCCAGCGCCGGCCGCTTGGGGTTGAAGGTCCAGCCGGGGATCAGGTACTGCATGGCCACCGCGTCGTCGCGCGAACCCAGGCCGTACTGCCGGTACAGGCGGTGCGCCTTCTCCACCTCGGCCATGTCGAGCTCGATGCCGAGGCCGGGCTTCTTCGGCACCTGCACGTGGCCGCCGACGATCTGCAGCGGCTCCTTCGTCAGGCGCTGGCCGTCCTGCCAGATCCAGTGCGTGTCGATGGCGGTCACGCGCCCCGGGGCCGCCGCGCCGACGTGCGTGAACATCGCCAGCGACACGTCGAAGTGGTTGTTGCTGTGCGAGCCCCAGGTGAGGCCCCAGTCGCGGCAGGTCTGCGCCACGCGCACGCTGCCGGCCATCGTCCAGAAGTGCGGGTCGGCGAGCGGGATGTCCACGCTCTGCAGCGCCAGCGCGTGCGCCATCTGCCGCCAGTCGGTGGCGATCATGTTGGTGGCCGTCGGCAGCCCGGTGGCGCGGCGGAACTCGGCCATGACCTCGCGGCCCGAGAAGCCCTCCTCCGCCCCGCAGGGGTCCTCGGCATAGGCGACGACGCCGCGCAGGTCGCGCATCAGGCGCACCGCATCCTTCAGGAGCCAGCCGCCGTTGGGGTCGAGCGTGATGCGCGCCTGCGGAAAGCGCTCGTGCAGCGCGCGGATCGCTTCCACCTCCTCTTCGCCGCGCAGAACACCGCCCTTGAGCTTGAAGTCGTTGAAGCCGTAGCGCGCATAGGCCGCCTCGGCCTGGCGCACGATGGCCTCCGGAGTCACCGCCGCCTCGTGGCGCGTGCGGTACCACGCGTGCGCGGCGGCGTGCGGGTCGGTCTCGGGCGCGAGGTACGGCAGGTCGGTCTTCGCGCGGTCGCCGACGAAGAAGAGGTAGCCGAGCATCTCCACCGACTCGCGCTGCTGCCCCTCGCCGAGCAGCGCCGCCACCGGCACGCCGAGGTGCTGGCCGAGCAGGTCGAGCATCGCCGACTCGATGGCCGTGACGGCGTGGATCGTCGTGCGCAGGTCGAAGGTCTGCTGGCCGCGGCCGCCCGCGTCGCGGTCGGCGAAGCGCTCGCGCACCCGCTGCAGCACGCCGAGGTACGCGCCGACCGGCTGCCCGACGACGAGCGCGCGCGCGTCCTCGAGCGTCTGGCGGATCTTCTCGCCACCGGGCACCTCGCCCACGCCGGTGCGGCCCGCGCTGTCGGTGAGGACGAGCAGGTTGCGCGTGAAGAACGGGCCGTGCGCACCGCTCAGGTTGAGCAGCATGCTGTCGCGCCCGGCGACGGGGATGACGCGCAGTTCGGTGACGCGTGGCGTCGTGGTCGGCTCAGTGCTCATCGATGCTCCGGGTTCGACGACCGCCGTGGCACCGGCTCACCGGGCCGCGGGCGGGTGTTCAATCGGCCGTGATCTTGCGCGATTCGATCAGCTGCTTCCAGCGCGCGAACTCCGCGGCCTGGAAGGCGGTGAACTGCTCGGGGCTGTTGCCGACGATCTCGAAGCCGAGCTCGAGCAGCTTGGGCTTGACGTCGGGGGCGTTGAGGCCGGCGACGATGGCTTCGTGCAGCTTCTGCCTGATGTCCGCCGGCAGACCCTTGGGCGCTGCGAACGCCTGCCACGAGTAGACGGTGACGCCCTTGATGCCCGATTCGTCGAGCGTGGGCACCTCGGGCAGCAGCGGCGAGCGCTTGGCGCTCGTGATGGCCAGCGCGCGCAGCTTGCCGCTCTTGACGTGCGGGATCACGGCGTTGATGTTCTGGAACGAGCCGTCGACCTGGCCGCCGAGGATGTCGGACATGGCCGGGCCGCCGCCCTTGTACGGGATGTGCAGGCCGCTCGTGCCCGTCTGCGACCAGAAGAGCTCGGCGGTCAGGTGGTCGCTCGAGCCGTTGCCCGAGGAGGCGAAGCTCATCCGGCCCGGATGGGTCTTGTGGAACGCGAGCACGTCGGCCACCGACTTGTGCGGCGAATTCGCCGGCACCACGAGCACGTTCGGTGCCTGCACGGCGACCGTGATGTAGTCGAAGTCCTTGAGCGGGTCGTACTGGATGCCCTTGATCAGGTGCGGGCCGATCACGAACGGGCCCAGCGACGAGACGAAGACCGTGTGGCCGTCGGGCGCCGAGCGCTTGGCCTGCGCCGCGCCCACCGTGCCGCCGGCACCGCCCTTGTTCTCGATGATGAAGGTGCCCCCGAGCTTCTCCTGCAGCTTGGGCGCGAGGCTGCGGGCGATCAGGTCGGTGGAACCACCGGGCGGGAACGGCACGAGCAGCGTGACCGGCTTGGACGGCCAGGCCTGTGCGTGCGCGCCGGCGGCCACGGCGAGGCCCGCGGCCAGTCCGGCGAGCGTGGAGGTGAGCTTGTTCAGCACGGTCGATGTCTCCTCAGTGGGGGTGCGAGGTGGGGTGGGCGGGTATCGGCAGGCGGCCGGCTCACTGCGGGCCCGGCCTGGATGCTCACGGCGCAGCCTTCGCCCTGGGCCGGCAGAGATCGCGGCCTTGAGTTCGAGCGGCGTGGCCATGGGTCCGGCGGGTGAGTGGCGAGGGAACGGTAGCGCTACCAAAGTTCACTGGACGCGATGGTAGCGCTACCTCTTCACCACGACAAGCGATCGAGAATGCGGGTTAACCCCTGCTAGGTGCTGGCCCGCTCGACGAGCGAGAAGCCGATGTCGACGACGCGCGGCCCGACCGGCCGGCCCTCTGCGCGCTCGACGATGAAGCGCGCCGCCTGCCGTCCGATGGCGGCGCCATCGATGTGAACCGTGGTCAGGGCCGGCTCCACGTCGGCCGCGAAATCCTGATCGCCGAAGCCCACCACCGCCAGTTGCCCGGGCACCGCGAGGCCGCGCGTGCGGGCCTCGGTGAGCACGCCGAGCGCCAGCAGGTCGGAACTGCAGAACACGGCGTCGATGCCCGGCTCGGCCTGCAGCAGCGTGCCCAGGGCCCGCCGGCCCGATTTCAGCGTCGTCGGCGCGGGCACGGTGGCCACCTGCACCTCCGGCAGGCCCAGCCTGCGCGCCGCCGCGCCGAAGGCCGCCACGCGACGCTGCGCCCGCTCGTCGTCGCCGGCCACGGCAGCGAGACACCGCCGCCCCCTGGCGTGGAGCCGTTGAGCGACGGCCTCGCCGACTTCGGTGTGGGAGAAGCCGACCAGCATGTCGATCGGCGTGGTCGTCAGGTCCCACGTTTCGACCACCGGGATGCCGCTGGCCAGCAGCCGCCGCCGCCCCTGCGCAGAGTGCATGATGCCGGTGAGCACGATCCCGTCGGGACGCCGGCCGATGATCGCGTCGAGCAGCGCGTCCTCGCGCTCGCCGGTGTACCCGGCCTGCCCCAGCATCAGCTGGTAGCCGTGGTCGGCCAGCGCTTCGGTCAACGACTGCACCGTCTGCAGGAACACCGGCCCGGAGATCGTCGGCACCACGGCCGCGACGAGCCGGCTGCGCGTCGACGCGAGCCCGCCGGCCAGGCGATTGGGCACGTACCCGGTGCGCGCGATGGCCTCCTGCACGCGGGCCCGGACCTCCTCGGAGACTCGGTCGGGGGTGTTCACCGCCCGCGAGGCCGTGATCGGCGCGACGCCGGCGATGCGCGCCACGTCATGCAGCGTGATCGCGCCGCTGCTGCGCCGCCGCCTCGCCGGGCCAGCCCGGGCTGCCTGATCGTTCATCGGCCGGATGGTAGCGGCAATGACAGCGCTACCGACCTCCCCGCTTGACGACGTTGGCGGCGCCCCGGCGCCGGGTCGCGGCAGCCTCAGGGCCGGAGGACGGCCCGCCCCTTGATGCGGCCGGCACGCAGGTCGTCCAGCGCCTGCGACGCCTCGTCCAGCGGCCGCGCCGCGACGGGCATCGCCGGCAGGCGCCCGGCGCGGGCGATGGCGAGCAGCTCGCGCAGCTCGACGAGGCTTCCGACGTACGAGCCGACGATCGACACCGCCTTCATCGACAGGATCGCCGGCATCACCGGGGCGTTGCCACCGAAGAGGCCCACGCAGACGAGCCGGCCGCCCTTGCGCAGCGCCGCGAGCCCGAAGCCGAAGGTCGCCCCCGCGCCGACGAAATCGACGGCAGCGGCCACGCCGCCCCCGGAGCTCTTCATCAGCGCCCTGGCCGCGCCCTCGGCCGTGGGGTCGAAGACCTCGGCGGCGCCGGCCTCGCGGGCCACGTCCCACTTGGCCCGGTCAAGTTCGGCGACGACGGGTGCCACGCCGAGCAGCTGCTTCGCGAGCCGGATGCCCGAGAGGCCCACGCCGCCGGCGCCGATGACGAGCAGCGCGTCGCCCGCGGCCAGCGGGCCGATCTTGCGCAGCGCGCTGTAGGCCGTGAGGCCCGAGCACGCCAGCGTGCAGGCCTGCGCCTCGGGCACCGGGTCGTATTCGAGCAGCACGCGCGGATGCGGCACCATCACGTGCGTCGCGTAGCCGCCGTCGCGGTTGGCGCCCAGCGCGCGCGGCGCGCCGCACAGGTGCTCGTCGCCACGCGCGCAGGTCGAGCACTCGCCGCAGCCGATCCACGGGAAGACGACGCGGCGGTCGCCGACCTGCACGCCGTCGGTCGCCGTCACGCCGGGCCCCAGCGCCACGACGGTGCCGGCGATCTCGTGCCCCAGCGTGCGCGGCAAGCCCATGGGCCGCGTCATGTCGATCCTGTTGCCGCCGCCCAGGTCGAAGTAGCCGTCCTGCAGGTGGAGGTCGCTGTGGCACACGCCGCAGTGGCCCACCTGCACGAGCACCTCGGTGCCCTGGGGCTGCGGTGTCTCGCGCAGCACGCGCGCCAGGGGGCGCCCGAACGTTTCGACCTGGTAGCTCAGCATGGGACCTCGGCTCGCGTGAAGGAGCGCGGCCGGGCCTGCAGCCTCGTGCGTCGGTCAGCTCGCGCGACGTGCCTCGGCAGACCCGGGCACGCGCCGAGCCTGCTCCTGCATGAAGGCCCGCACCGCGTCGATCACTGTAGCCGGCTGGTCGCGGTGCGGCGAGTGGCCGCACTCGGGGATTTCGAGCAGGCGCGTGCCCGGCACGCGACGCGCGATGCCGCGGATCTGCTCGAGCGTGCCGTACTCGTCGGCCAGCCCCTGCATCGCCAGCACCGGGCAGCGGATGCCTTCGAGCTCGGCCTCGATGTTCCAGCTTCGGAAGGCGGGGTCGAGCCAGGCGTCGTTCCAGCCGCGGAAGGCCGAGTCGGGGTCGTCGTGGTACTTCGCCAGGCGCGCGCGCAGGTCGGTGGCGGCATAGGCCTCGCGCGCCTTGGCGATGCTCTGCACGGAGACGTCCTCGACGAAGATGTGCGGCGCCATCACGACGATGCCGGCCAGGGGTGCGACCTGCGCCTCGGGCCGCGCCGCGTGCAAGAGCGCGATCGAGCCGCCGTCGCTGTGCCCGAAGAGCCAGAGCGGCGCCGGCCACGGCCCGCCGCTGCTGCCGCCGGCTCCGCCGCCGATGCCGAGCGCCGCCAGCAGCGCCGGCAGCACCTCGTGCGCCTGGCGGTGCATGAAGTCGGGCGCCCAGCGCTCGCCAGGCGCCCGCGGCGTGCTGCGGCCGTAGCCCGGCCGCGAGTAGACGAGCCCTCGCGCGCCGACCGCGTGGCACAGCCGCTCGGGAAAGTCGCGCCACATCGCCACCGAGCCGAGACCCTCGTGCAGGAACACGATGAGCGGCGCTTCAGAGCTGGCTCGCTCGCCCACCCACGCGTGCTCGATGCGCACACGGCGGCCCGCCCAGTCGAACTCGACGAACCCTTCGCGCAAGCCTTCGGCGGGCTGGCCCTTCATGGCCGCCCAGCGGACGCCGCGGAGCCGGCTCCGCCGGTCCGCTGGCGTTGCCCCTTGAGGGGAGGCGGCCGCAGGCCGCTACGGGGTGGTCCCATTTTCCTTGTCGCGCAGCTTGAAGCGCTGGATCTTGCCCGTCGCCGTCTTCGGCAGGTCCGCCACGAACTCGATCTGGCGCGGGTACTTGTACGGTGCGAGCTTGTCCTTCACGAAGGCCTTCAGCTCGTCGGCCGTGGTCGAGCCGCCCGGCTTGAGCACGACGAAGGCCTTCGTCTTCGTCAGGCCCTCGGCGTCGGGCACGCCGATCACCGCCGCCTCCAGCACCGCCGGGTGCTGCACGAGCGTCGCCTCCACCTCGAAGGGGCTGACATAGATGCCACTCACCTTCAGCATGTCGTCGCTGCGGCCGCTGTAGGTGTAGGTGCCGTCGGCGTTGCGCACGTACTTGTCGCCGCTCTTCGTCCAGCCGCCCTGGAAGGTGTCGCGCGTCTTCTGGCGGTTGCCCCAGTACATCATCGCCGCGCTCGGGCCGTGGATGTAGAGGTCGCCGGGCTCGCCGTCGGGTACGGCCGCCCCGCCCTCGCCGCGCAGCTCGATCTCGTAGCCGGGCACCGGCCAGCCGGTGGTGCCGTAGCGCACGCGCCCAGGCGCGTTCGAGAGGAAGATGTGCAGCATCTCGGTGGAGCCGATGCCGTCGATGATCTGCACGCCGAAGTGCGCGGTGAAGCGCTCGCCGATGTCGGCGGGCAGCGCCTCGCCCGCGCTGGAGGCCAGGCGCAGCGCGACGTCGCCCTTCTTCGGCAGCGCCGGGTGCGCGAGCATGCCGGCGTAACCCGTGGGCGCGCCGTAGAACACGGTGGGCTTGACGCCGCCGACGCCGCCCGTCCAGCGCTTGAAGGTCGCGTCGGGCGTCGGGCGCTCCGGCATCAAGAGCGTCGTCGCGCCCACGCTCATCGGGAAGGTGAGCGCGTTGCCCAGGCCGTAGGCGAAGAAGAGCTTGGCGGCGCTGAAGCAGACGTCGTCCTCGCGCAGCTTCAGCACGCCCTTGCCGTAGAGCTCGGCCGTCCAGTACGGGTTGGCGTGCGAGTGCACGGTGCCCTTCGGCCGGCCGGTGGAACCGGACGAGTAGAGCCAGAACGCGGGGTCGTCGGCGCCGGTGGCCGCCGGCCGCGCCAGCGGCGACTGCGCCGAGGTGAAGGCCTCGAACTCGACCTCGGCCGGGTGCAGCGGCGCCACCGGGCGCGAGACGACGACCTTGTGCACCTCGTGGTCGGACTTCGTCATTGCCGCCGTCACCGCGGGCAGCAGCGCGCCCGAGACGAGCACGGCCTGCGCGCGCGAGTGCTCCAGCATGTAGGCGTAGTCGTCGGCGGTGAGCAGCGTGTTCACGGCCACCGGCACGAGGCCCGCGTACATCGCACCGAGGAAGGCCACCGGCCAGTCGGTGGTGTCCAGCATCAGGAGCAGCACGCGCTCCTCGCGCTTGAGGCCGAGGCCGCGCAGGCCGGCCGCGAAGCGGCGCACCCGCTCGTCGAGCTGGCCGTAGGTGACGCTGCCTTGGTCGTCGATGAACGCGGGCTTCGCGGCGCGCGCTGCGTTGACGGTCAGCAGGTGCTGGGCGATGTTGAACCGCTCGGGCGGCGCCGGCGCGATGTCGCTGGGCTGGAGGGTGGCCATCGTTGTCTCCTTGGGTGTCGGTGTCTGTGGCGCTCGCGGCGTCCGGCGCTTCAGCGCGTGAACTGGATCTGCCCCTGCGGCAGCAGGTAGAGCACCAGCGCGCGCCCCTGGCTTACGGTGGGCCGGTGCGCCGTGCCCGGGCCGTAGACGCACCAGCCGGCCGGGCGGCCGTCGAAGCGGGCGGCCTCGCCCTCGGCGGGCATGATGAGGTCGATCTCGCCGAGCGGGTGCGTGTGGTGCGGCCCGGCGATGTCCTTCATGTCGACCACGTCGACCGAAAAGCCATGCAGGTCGTCGGCCGGCTTGAAGATGCGGCCGTAACGGATGCCGCCGCCTTCGCGGTCGCAGAGCCAGCCCTCACGCACGCCGGCACGGCACGAGCGCTGCAGCGCTTCGAAGGTCGGCGTGCCGGGGCCGTGGTTCGCGTTGAGCCAGGCGTCGAGCGCGTCGTCGAGGGCGCGCCCGCGCAGTTGCGCGGCCAGCTCGGCCACCTGGGCCCGGAAGACCGCCGGCGTGATCCGCGCGGTCGCGTCACTGGGGTTCGTCTCGGCCATGGGCACCTCCGTCTATGGTCGGCATCGAGGAAAGCGGGGCCGCTGTGAGCTGCGGCGCGACAGGCACAGGGTGCACTCGAAAGCTTGCCACTCGCAGGACGATGCAGTATTGTGCTTGCACGAACTCTAGCGATTCGCCGACCTCGATGTCAAGCACTATATTGCATGCACGCACCCGGGCATCCTTGGCCAAGGGGGCGGGCAAGCACGGGCGCAACACGCCCAAGCCGCGCGCCGTGGCCCAGGCCGCCGCACGCGTCGCACCCGTGCCGGCGCCGCGCGCCGAGGAGCCTGTCGAAGGCGACGGCGAGGCCAAGCACCCCTTCCTCGTCGCCCTGGGCGAGCGCGTGCGGGCGCTCAGGGCGCGGCGCGGCATCACGCGCAAGGCGCTGGCGGCCAGTGCCGACGTCTCCGAGCGTCACCTCGCGAACCTCGAGTACGGGCTCGGCAACGCCTC
>Ga0209172_10003167_pt1 | contig 26060 bp, 23 predicted proteins | sample LarsenN4metaG_FD_184113 | JGI IMG/M metagenome (GOLD analysis project Ga0209172, IMG submission 184113) | Hot spring sediment bacterial and archeal communities from British Columbia, Canada, to study Microbial Dark Matter (Phase II) - Larsen... ... | reverse complement strand
TTGCCGTCGCTTTTCCCACTTGCTGACCGCCGCCGGGCTCACTTTGAGCCTTTTCGCCACCTCGGCCTGACGATAGCCCTGCTCCAACATTTGACAGCCTTCCAGCCGCCGCTTTTCCATCTTTTCCGGACGCTTGGTCTGTTGTATCTTCATGCCCTGCTCTTGCAGCAGGGTTTGTACCAACATTAACTTCCTGTACGAAGCTCAGTAGGCTCGTTTTTGTAAGGGAAGCGCGCCCGCTTCCCCGGGACGCGGGGCGCCTTCCCGCAGGGAAGAGGGGGGCGAAAAACGTTCCGTTTTCCGCTACGGATTCAATAGGATTTGGACCAGACGGCGCGCTGGGGGCTGGGCTTGCCGGTGAAGGGGCAGGTGCCGGGGCCGTCGTGCTCGAAGGGCAGGCAGCGGATGGTCACTTTCAAATCGTTTTTGATCTGCTCTTCCACCGCCGCATCGCCGCACCAGTGGGTGAGGGCAAAGCCGCCGTGGATTTCCGGCTTGTCCGTGTTCTGCGGGGTGAAGAAGGCGTAGAATTCCTCTTTGGTGTCGATCTTCCGGGTATTCGCTTCACGGAAGGCCAGGGCACGCTGGTAGAGGGCGTCCTGGATTTCCTGGAGGAGCACAGGCGCTTGGGCGATGAATTCGGCGGTGGTGTAGGATTTCTTTTCCTTGGGCCCCTGGTCGCGCCGGGCGGTGAAGACGGTGCCGGAGGCGAGGTCGCGGGGGCCGATCTCGACGCGGAGGGGGGTGCCTTTTTTGATCCATTCCCAGGTTTTGGAGCCGCCTTGTTTGTCGCGCTTGTCCACGCGGACGCGGATTTTTTCGCCGGCGAATTCGGTGGCGGAGAGCGCGGCAGCAAGCTGGCCGCAGGCTTCGAGGACGGCGGCTTTGGTGTCTTCCTTGGGGGTGACGGGGAGGATGACGATCTGGGCGGGGGCGACTTTCGGAGGCAGGACGAGGCCGTCGTCATCGCTGTGGGCCATGACGAGGGTGCCGATGAGGCGGGTGCTGACGCCCCAGCTGGTGGTGTGGGCGAATTGCTCTTTGTTGTCGCGTCCGAGGAACTTGATGCCGGCGGCCCGCGCGAAGTTCTGGCCGAGGTCGTGGGAAGTGCCGGCCTGGACGGCTTTGCGGTCCTGGACCATGGCCTCGATGCAGAGGGTGCGGTTGGCGCCGGGGAAGCGCTCGCCCGCGCTTTTTTCGCCGGTGAGGACGGGGAGGGCGAGGAAGTCTTTGGCAAAGCGCTCATAGACGCCGAGCATTTTTTCGGTCTCTTCCTTGGCCTCGGCGGCGGTCTCGTGGGCGGTGTGGCCTTCCTGCCAGAGGAACTCGGCGGTGCGGAGGAAGAGGCGGGGGCGCATCTCCCAGCGGACGACGTTGGCCCATTGGTTGATGAGGATGGGGAGGTCGCGGTAGGACTGAACCCAGCGGGCGTAGGCGGCGCCGATGATGGTCTCCGACGTGGGCCGGACGATGAGGGGCTCGGCCAGTTCGCCGGCGGGGATGAGCTTGCCTTCGGGACCGACTTCCAGGCGGTGGTGGGTGACGACGGCGCATTCCTTGGCAAAGCCTTCGACGTGGGCGGCTTCTTTTTCCAGGTAGCTCAGGGGGATGAAGAGGGGGAAGTAGGCGTTTTCGTGGCCGGTTTCCTTGAACATGCGGTCGAGGGGCTGTTGGATGCGCTCCCAGAGGCCGTAGCCCCAGGGTTTGATGACCATGCAGCCGCGGACTTCGGAGTTTTCAGCCAGGTCGGCAGCGGCGAGGACCTGCTGGTACCATTCGGGAAAATCCTGCTGGCGGGTGGGCTGGATGGCGGTGGCGGGCGTGGACATAAGAGGCGGAGAATAGGCCACCGGGCGCGGCGCGCAAGAGGGGGTTGCGGGGGAAGAGTGCGCAGCGCAAAGTTCAAAGCGCCAAGCCGGGGGTGCTGGGTTTGCGGGGCCTGGATGGCTAACTGCGGGGGTGGTGGGCCCGGTGGATGCTGCGGAGGCGCTGCTGGTCCACGTGGGTGTAGATTTCGGTGGTGGCCAGGTCGGCATGGCCGAGAAGCTCCTGGATGATGCGGAGATCGGCGCCGCGGGAAAGCATATGGGTGGCAAAGGAGTGGCGCAGGAGGTGGGGATAGACGCGGGTGGCCAGCCCGGCGCGGCGGGCTGCTTCCTGGACCACGCCCCAGAGCCGGGCAGTGGTGAGGCGGCGCCCGTGCACGCCGAGGAATACCTCGCCCGCACCGCGCGCGCGCAGCAGCCGGGGGCGGCCTTCGGCCAGGTAGATGCGCAGGGCATCGACCGCGCTTTCCCCCAGCAAGACGATGCGTTCCTTGCTCCCTTTGCCGATGACCCGGGCCAGGCCTTCGGAAAGATCAAGTTGTTCTTCGCGGAGCGCCGCCACTTCGGCCACGCGCATGCCGCTGGCGTAAAGGGTTTCAAGGAGGGCGCGGTTGCGCAGGGCCAGGGGCCCGTCGGGCCAGCGGACAGCAAGCAGGGCATCGACATCCTCCTCGCCCAGGGTTTCGGGGAGGTGGCGGGGGAGCTTGGGCAGTTCCAGGAGGGAGGCCAGGTCGGTGGTGAGGATTCGCTCCTCCAGGAGGTGGCGGAGGAAATTCCGCAGGACAACGACTTCAAGCTTGAGGGAAGCGGGGGCCAGGCGGCGGTGTTGCTGGGCGGCCAGGTATTCCCGCAGGACGGGAAGGGTGAGGGAGGGCCAGTCCAGGGAGGGGTGGTGGTGGGTCAGCCAGGCGAAGAATCGGTCCAGGATGATCCGGTGGATCGTTTGGGTGTGGGGAGCATGGCCGCGTTCCACCGCCAGCCGCGCCAGGCAGTGGTCGATTTCAGAGCGGTCCGGCATGGCCGGAGCATACAGCCAAAAGCCGGCATCCCAACGAGAAATCGCCCGGACGAGCCGCTCCTTCCTCCCGGTCCCCGGTGAGTGAGGGGCATAGCGCGGGTCAATTTTCGCGTGCCAGCATGTAGTCGGAAATGGCGTGGAGAATCTCCGCCTTTTTGCCGAGGGGAAGGAGGCTTTCGCGGGCCAGGGCAGTGAGGCGGGCCGCTTCTTTTTTGGCTTTCTCCATGCCCAGGATGGCAGGGTAGGTGGCCTTTTCCGCAGCCACATCCTTGCCGGCGCTTTTGCCCAGCTGCTCGCTGGTCTGGGTGATGTCCAGAATATCGTCAATGACTTGAAAGGCGAGGCCCAGGGCCAGGCCGAAGCGGGTGATGGCCTGCATTTGTGCGGCGGTGGCGTCCGCAGACATGGCGCCGAGGCGGAGGGAGGCGGTGATCAGGGCGGCGGTTTTGCACTGGTGGATGGTGGCCAGCTGGCGGGGGGTGATCTTTTTGCCCTCGCACTCCAGGTCGATGACCTGGCCGGCGATGAGGGCCTTGCTGCCCGCAGCGTGGGCGATTTCCTTGACCACATCCGCTGTGGAGTGGCGCTTCCAGCCGGGAACCTGGGCCGCCAGCTCGAAGGCGAGCGTGAGGAGGGCGTCTCCGGCGAGGACGGCGATGCCTTCCCCGAAGACCTTGTGGGAAGTCGGCTTGCCCCGGCGCAGGTCGTCATCGTCCATGCAGGGCAGGTCGTCGTGAATCAGGGAGTAAGTGTGGATGCACTCGACTGCGCAGGCCAGGGGCATGGCTCCGTCCGGCTTGCCGCCGAAGGTTTCGGCTGCGGCGAGGACGAGGATGGGGCGGAGGCGCTTGCCACCGGCAAAAAGGCTGTAGCGCATGGCCTTGTGGAGGGTGGCCGGGGCGGCGGAGGCCGGCGGCAGGGCGCGGTCCAGCGCGCGTTCAAATTCCGAGTGGCGTTTCTTCCAATATGCCCGGATGTCCATGCGGTGAAATGGTTGAGGAAAGCGGGGGGAGATGGCAAGCCCGTTTGCGGATTTCTCCCACTGGAAAGCGCGTGACTTGCGGGCGGGATGGCTTAACTTTTCTTTTCCTTTATGAAAATCTTGGTGACGGGAGGTGCAGGCTACATCGGCAGTTCCTGCGTGGAAACACTGCTGGAAGCGGGGCATGACGTTCTGGTTTACGACAACCTGAGCGAAGGCACGCCCAAGGCGGTCCGGGCTCCGGCCCGGCTGGTGGAGGGGGATATCCTGGATGCACCGCGCCTGGCCCAGGTGGTGAAGGAGTTCGCCCCCGATGCGGTGATGCATTTCGCCGCCAAAGCCCTGGTGGGCGAGTCCATGACCCAGCCCGGCCTGTATTATCAAACGAATGTGACCGGAGGGGTCAACCTGCTGGAAGCCATGGTGGCCGCGGGCTGCAAAAAAATCGTCTTTTCCTCCACCTGCGCCACTTACGGCATGCCGGAGAAAATCCCCATCGATGAACGCTGCCCGCAGAAGCCGATCAACCCGTACGGCCACTCCAAGCTCCTCTTCGAGCAAATCCTGAAATGGTATGAGCAGGTCCATGGCATCGTCCATGTCAACCTGCGCTACTTCAACGCCGCCGGCGCCACCACACACAATGGTGAGGCCCGGAAAATCGAGACCCACCTCATTCCCATCGTGCTCGATGTGGCCCAGGGCAAGCGCCCGCAGATCGCCATCTTCGGGGATGACCACGGGACTCCGGACGGCACCTGCATCCGCGATTACATCCACGTCCTCGATCTGGCCGATGCACACCTCAAGGCGCTCGACCGCACCGCCAGCGCCAGCTACAATGTCGGCACGGGCGAGGGGGTCTCGGTGCTCCAAGTCATCGAGGCCGCCCGCAAAGTCACCGGCCACGCCATACCGGCCCAGATGCAGCCCCGCCGTCCGGGCGATCCGCCGCGCCTGGTCGCCGGGGCCAACCGCATCAAAATGGACCTGGGCTGGAAGCCGAAATTCACCAAAATCGTGGACACCATCGATACAGCCTGGAAGTGGCGCCTCAGCCACCCCAACGGGTATGGCGGCTAAATCCCCCAAACCAGCCGTGGAAGGCCCGACACTGACCGTCGGCCAATTCTACGCCCTCCACTCCGGCGCCCTCCAGCTCAAGCTGGTCGCTGGAGCCGAGGGCATGAACCGCAAGATCACCGAGGGCTCGGTCAACCGCATCGGACTGGCCATCACCGGGTTTCTCAAATACTTCGCCAGCCGCCGGGTCCAGATCGTCGGCAACAGCGAGATTGCCTACATCCGCTCCTTGGAGCCCGAGGAGCGCCGCCAGCGCATTTGCGCGGTCTTCGAGCACAAAATCCCCTGCGTGATCTTCGCCCGGGACATTCCTGTGCCCGCTTTTTTCCTGGAGGAAGCCGAGCGCTACCGCATCCCGGTTTTCACCTCCCCCATCAAAACCATGCGCCTGGTCAACAGCGTGACCATCTGCCTGGAAGAAGACTTCGCCCCCACCACCAGCATCCACGGCAGCATGGTGGACATCCAGGGGGTGGGCGCCGTCATCATGGGCAAAAGCGGCATCGGCAAGAGCGAGTGCGTCCTGGGCCTGATCGAGCGCGGCTACTCCCTGGTGGCTGACGACGTCACCCGCGTCAAATGCATCGAGGGCCGCGAGCTGATGGGCACCGCCTCCGACCTCACCCGCCATTACATCGAAGTCCGCGGCATCGGCATTCTCAATGTGGCCTCGATTTTTGGCGCCAGCAGCATCCGCCACAGCAAGCGCATCGACATGGTGGTCACCCTCAAAGACTGGGCCGAGGTGGAGAACGTGGACCGCATCGGACTGGACCAGGATTTTTTTGAGATATTGCAAATCAAAGTGCCGCATGTCACACTGCCGGTTCGTTCGGGTCGCGACCTCGCCGGACTGGTGGAAGTGGCGGCCCTGGACCAAAAACTCAAGAGCATGGGCCACAACTCGGCTTTTGAATTCAATCAGAACCTGCTCAATCGCATGAGCGACAGAGAAATTTAGAACATGGCCGTAGCGCAGAAAAAACCGGGAGCCGGGGAGGATTCACAGTCCCGGGAATTCGTCATTGAGAACAAGCTGGGCCTGCATGCCCGCCCGGCAGCCATGTTTGTCCGTGTGGCCAACCAGTTCCCCTGCGAAATCAGCGTGGAGAAAGACAACGAGCAGGTCAACGGCAAGAGCATCATGGGCCTCATGATGCTGGCCGCAGGCTGCGGCTCGCAGTTGAAAGTGACCGCCTCCGGAGACAAAGCCGCCGAGGCCCTCGCCGCCATCGAGAACCTGGTCAAGCGCAAGTTTGACGAGGAGTGAACTCCGAAGCGGCGGACGCGGGCTTTCCGCCGCTTCCACGCCGCATCCGGCCCTGTTCCCTCACTTCCCCTTCACACTATCCAGCGCCGCGGTGAACGCCGTGCGCTGGCTTTCCACCAGCTTGGCCGGGCCGGTCAGCTTGAGGAACACCCGCCCCTGCGGCCCTTCCAGAATGCCGCCCAGCAAGCCGTAATTTTCCTTGGGTTCCGCCGGCTGCCCGGGCATGCCGCTGGCAAATGTGCCGAATCCCTCCACTTGGGTAACCGAGATTCCGTTGACCGTGCGGGTGCTTGTCTTGCCGCCGACCGGTGATCCGTCCGGATTCTTCAGACTGGCCAGCCAGCGGTTGACGTTGGACTGCGTGTCACCGCCCTGGCCCGGGCCGAAATAAAAGGCGGTGATTTCCCCGCCCTCCTGCCCGGCCGCTGCAGGCGGCACCGCCCACTGGCCTGCCCGAATGGAAGAACTCGGGGTGACGCTCTTCCAAGAATCAGGAGTCGCCAGCTTCAGTCCGGCGATTTCGAAGGTTCCCGCAGCCGCGGTTGCAGTGATCAGGCAGGCAATGAGGAGTGCGTAGTACTTCACCCGCCCATCTAAGCCGATGAGCCCGCATCTGGCAACCCACGTCCCGGAAACGCCCGATCCATGTCCTCGGCGGAAGACACCGGCGGGTGTAATCACGTTTCGCAGCAAGCGACTGGCTTCAGAGGAAGGCCCCATGCTGGCATTCAAGCCCTGGCGACCCAGCCTGGGGAGACGGCTCCGAAGGCGTTCGCGAGCTGTCCGCGTTCCCCAATCCCGCGGAAAAGCCGGATTTAAGTGCGTTTGCCCTGCCCCCTCCGAGGGCCGCAGTGGACAAGCGGGCGGGCTTTGGCAAGCTGCCCGCATGCTGGCATCGCTGCGCATCCGCAACCTGGCGCTGATGGAGGACCTTTCCTGGGAATTGGGACCGGGCTTGAATATCCTCACCGGTGAAACCGGTGCAGGAAAATCCATCCTGATCGATGCGTTCAATCTGCTTCTCGGTGAACGTGCGGACCGGACGATGATCCGGGACGGCGCCACCGAATGCGTGGTTGAAGGAATGGTGGCCGCCACGCCGGCGCTCCGCCAAGTCCTCCAGGGCCTGGGCCTGGAGGCGGCTGAGGGCGATGAATTGCTGCTCAAGCGCAGTTTTTCCTCCCAGGGCCAGAACCGCCAGTTCATCAATGGCAGCCCGGTGACGCTTTCCATGCTCAAACAGCTGGGCGACCATCTCGTGGACCTGCACGGTCCGCATGACCACCAGTCCCTTCTCTCGACCGATGCGCAGCTGGCGGCGCTGGATGCCTTCGGGCGCTTGGAGGATGAGTCCGGCGCGGTGCGTGCGGCCTGGGACCGCTGGCGTGGGGCGGAGCAGCGTTTGCAGGAATTGAGGGGCGGGAGCGGAGGCGACATGGCCCAGCGCTTGGATTTTCTGGCCCATCAAATCGGGGAAATCGAAACCGCCGCACCGCGTCCGGGCGAGGATGCGGAGGTGGAAGCGGACTACCGGGCGGCCAGCCACGCCCAGCGCATTGCCGAACTGGCCGGCGGCGCGGTGGATGCCCTGGCCGAGGCCGAGGGCAGCGTGCTCGAGGTCCTGGCCCGGGTGCAGAAATCCCTCCAGGAATGGCAGGGAGTGGACCCGGGCGCAGCGGTGCTGGCGGAGGCGAATGCGGGCATCGTTGCCCAAGTTAGGGAATTGCAGGCGGACATCCAGGCGCGGGCGGAAGCGGTTGATCTGGACCCCCGGCGGCTGGGCGAGCTGGAAACCCGCCTGAACACACTGCAGCTCTTGAAGCGCAAATACGGAGGTTCCCTGGCCGCGGTGCTGGAGCGCCTGGAGGCCCTCCGGGCCGAGCACGGGCGGCTGGCGCACTTTGGGGAGAATGAGGTGGCGCTCCTGGCGGAAATCGAGACCGCCCGCCAGGCCTACGAGTCGGCGGCAAGGACGCTGGCCGCGGCGCGGGCCCGCAGTGCGCCGAAGCTGGCCGCCGCGGTTTCCAAACAGCTCAAGGCCCTGGGCTTCAAGCAATCGGAATTCCAGGCGCCGCTGGCGCCGAGGCCGCAGCCTTCGGTCCGTGGCCTGGATGGAGTGGACTTCCAGTTTGCCCCCAACCCGGGGGAAGCGGCCCGGCCGCTGCGGGCCATCGCCTCCAGCGGGGAAATGGCGCGGGTGATGCTGGCGCTCAAATCCGTCCTGGCAGAGCAGGATGAGGTGCCGATTTTGATTTTTGACGAGGTGGACGCCAACGTGGGCGGGGAAACCGCCGTGGCGGTGGGCGAACGCCTGCGCGCCCTTGCGGCCTCCCACCAGGTGCTGTGCATCACGCACCTCCCGCAGGTCGCCGCCGCCGGCCACCGCCACTTCCGGGTGGAGAAAAAAGTGGTCAAGGGCCGCACAGTGGCCCAGCTGGATGAATTGGACTCCGGGGACCGGCTGGACGAATTGGGCCGCATGCTGGGCGGAGCCAACGCCAGCGCCCGCAAACTGGCCGGCGACCTGCTCGGCCACTATCAATCATGAAACACCGGGCATGGAGGCTGGCGGTTCTGATGGCGGCCTGTGCGGCCGCCCTGCAGCTGGCGGGCTGCGCCGGCAGAAAAATGGATTCTGCCGCCTATGAGCGGGCGGTGGAGCGCCAGAACCAGGACGAATTCCAGAAACGCCTCGCTTATTGAGCCTGCGGGGTCAGGTCCAGGCCTCCAGGCGCGGCGGCTCCATCAGCCCGGAAGGATAGAAGCGGTAGCGGCTGCCGGGAGGAGGGCTGGATGGACAGGACTCCCAGGACCACCCGCCGGGCAGGCCATCGGAAAAGTGGGGCCCGAGCATGTTCTTGAGATTTCCGGCGATCTCCACCACCAGTTCATGCCGGCCCTGGGACAGCGGCTGGGCGATTTCCAGCGCTCCTTCGGACGGCATCAATTCTCCGGCAGGCTGCCCGTTCAGGCTCACCCGCGCATAGGACCCATGCCAGGCTCCCAGGTCCACCCGGAGTCCGGCGGCGGGGGCATCCAGTTGGAAAGGGGCGCTGTAGGCCATCCTGCCGCTGTCAAAGGGACGGCCTTGCCGGGTCCAATCACCCAGTGCCGAAGGGTGCGGCGGATGCAGGGTGAATCCGGGGTCGGAGGCTTCCACGTGGAATGCTCCACGCAGGTAAACCGGCATGATCTCACACAGGACGTGGAATGGACGGGCTTCCAACTCAAGGGTGTTGGTCCCGGCTTTGAGGTGGGCGCCGATGGGCAGCAGGCGCATGGCTTCATCAAACCAGGGGGAGCCGGACGCGGGATCGAGCGGGGTGCCATTGATGCGTATTTGATAGAGTTCGGGCCGCTCTGCCGCCAGCGCCAGGGCCTGGCAATCGGGCGATGCGGCGAAAGCTTCACTGGCCTGGAAGTGGTAGCGGACCAGGAAGCCGGAGCGCGGCGGCAGTCCCGCGTCCAGAAACGCGCGGCGGAATTGGATCGAGACCCGCCAGAGATTCTGCTCAAAGCCCTGGGCGTGCCAGTTGGCGTTGTCGGCGTGGATCGTATTTAGGCCGCTGCGCTGGATGCCGGGGCCCTGGTAATCACAATAATCCAGCATGAGCAGATTGGGCTGGAGGGGGGCGGCCTGCACCGGGCCAATGGGGATGGAATGCCAGGAGCGGGTGGGCGCGGGTGCGGAGGATGGCGGCGGCGGCTGGTCCGCCGCACCACAGTGCCAGAGCACGCTCTGGCCCGGCTGAAGGTGGAGCGCAGTGATGAGGAACGGACCCTCTGGTGTGCATTCCACCGCTTCGGCGGCACCCGTGCGCGTGTCCAGCCGGGTCAGGCTGGAGCCTTCCAGGCGGACCGGGGATTGGATCGGCTCGGCCCAGGGGTTGGCGATGAACCAAAGGTTGGAGCGGTCCGGGAGTTCGACCCGGCGGAAAGCCGGCCCGCCGGGGACGGGGCCGCCATCCGCCGCACTCCAGCGTGGAGGCATCAGCTGGCGGATGCGTTCCACAGCGGACGAGGGGCCCGCTTCCTGGTGCCAGGAATTTTCATGGGCCTCGGCCAGGGCCGCGGCCCGCGGACTGGGGCGCCCGCGGACGAGGGAGGGAGCGGGGCCGCAGGAGACCAGCGCCATGCCCTGCCGCAGGCCTTGTTCCAGGAGGTCCAGGGTGCTCTCCAGCAGATTGCCAGTGCCCGGGGCGAGCACGACCAGGCCGTAGCTGCGGGCGCCGACCCGGAGGCGCCCGTCTTCCACGCTTCCCAGTTCGGCCAGCACACATTCATCGCCCAGGTCGAAATCAATCTGCTGCCCATAGATGGAAGCCAGGAAGGCCTCGTTGAGGGAGCGGAGCTGGCGCCCGGTCTCGTCCGGGGACTCCCCGGGCCAGAAGAAAGAAGCGGGGCGGTAGTGAATCCAGCCCGTGGTGGTGGGCAGGAGGATGAGCACCCGGTTGGTTTCACAACCCCGGCTGAGGGCGAAGTTGACGCGGGCGGTGTGCTCTGCCTGCAGGGTGTAGCCGTCCCACCAGGGGCTGTGATCCGAGAGGGTCTGGGGCCAGTCGTATTTTCGTGTCCCGGCCAGTGTCTGGTGGCTGAGGTGGGGGCTGAGCAGGTTGACGCCCCCGGCGAGGAGGAAATCCTCCAGCGGGCGCATCTCGGCCAGGCCATACTCATAGCCGCCGCCGCCGCAGGACTCACACAGCACGCGCTCCCGCCCGGCCTGGGCGGCGATGCTGGCGGCTTCCTTGATGTTGAGCAGCCAAATGGCGTTGGAAGCCAGGCTGGTGGGCTTGAATTGAAAGGCGAGAAGGTCGATCCCCGGTGCATGCATCCAGCGCTGGGCGGCCATGGTGCTCGGGGAGCCCTTGGGGGAAGGCCATTGGTGTTCCATGAAGTGCCCGGTGAATTCCAGGCCGTGGCGCTCGCACCAGTCGTGGCAGCGTTTGGCGTAGTTTTCGGTGAAGAGCCGGTTGAGCGTGGTGAAGTAGTCGTGGCGCACGGCGCAGGAGCCGGGCTCGTCGAAACACAGGGCGATGAGCTGGTCGAGCAGGTCGTAGCCGTGGTCCAGGCGGAACTCGTGAAGGAAAAAACAGGAGAGGCTCAAGCCGTCTCCGCCGTAGCCGGTCTCCGGCTCATCGGCAAAAGCATAGCGGATGGTCTTTCCAAAGTGTTCCTGAAAATGCCGGGCGTAGGCTTGGTGGGTGCAGTCGAGGAATTGGTCGGTCACTTCCGGACGGCAGAGGTCCACGTAGGTGAAGCCGGCCTGCCAGAGCGAGTGCGGTGCGGCTTCGAGATCAAGGTGCATGACGGCCTGGCCGGAGGCATCGGCCTTGTTGCGAAGGGGCTCGATGCGCCCGGTGGCGGGATTGCGGAAAAGGGAAAGCAGCCGCCGCTGGCGCGGGCGCCCGCCCCGGGAAGTGGTTAGATCGGGATGTTCAATTTTCCCGTATAGCATGGAAGAGCAGGCAAGCGGGTTGGCGGAGACGACATGGCCGCCGCCGAACCCTGCGGGAAAGGAATTTTCGTCATAGATATGGCACTCCAGCCCGAGCCGCCGGCATTCCTCCAGGGCGAAGGCCCAGAGATCGAACCATTCTTTTGAAAGGTATTCGGTGACCAGGCCCGGGCGGGCATGGATGAAGACGCCGCCGATGCCGCGGGCGGCGAATTGCGCGAGCATCGCCGTGATGCGCGGGCGGGTCATGGCTCCGTTCCAGACCCATAAAGGCTGGGGCCGGTGGGAGGCGGGGGGATCGGGCCAGGAAGCAAGGAACTCAGGGAGGGCGCAGCGCGCAGAGGCAGAGGCGGTCATGAAGCTTGTGAGGTTACCACCACGCTGCGTCGTCAAGCCACGCAAAAATCGGGGCGCTGCCAGCCGGGTGGGGCGGGAAGCTCCGCGCCGCGGCTTGGCCGTTCACTCCCGCGGGCGGGCGCCGGCGTGCCTTTGTGCTCGATTTTATCGGGTTTCCCGGCATGATGGAACCACTATGGCCCAATACTTCATCGGTGTGGACAGCGGGACCCAGGGCACGAAGGCGGTTCTGGTGGATGGCATGAGCGGGAAAATCAAGGCCACCGCCGCCGCGCCGCATTCCCTGATTGGCGGGCTGCCCCAGGGGGCCAAGGAGCAGCACCCGCGGACCTGGGTGGCGGCCATGGAAAAGACCATCCAGGAAGTGGTGCTGGCGGGCAAGGCCAAGCCCTCCGAGGTCAAAGGCATCGGCGTTTCCGGACAGCAGCACGGGCTGGTGGCCCTTGACGACAAAGGTGCTGTCATCCGCCCGGCCAAGCTTTGGTGTGACACCAGCACGGCGGATGAAGCCGAGGCCCTGGTGGCGAAGATGGGGGGCCTGGAGCCGCTCTTGCAGCTGACCGGCAATGGCATTCCCGCGGGCTTCACCGCTTCGAAAATCCTCTGGCTCAAGCAGCGCGAACCCAAAAATTACGCCAGGCTGAAGACCGTGCTTCTGCCGCATGATTACCTGAATTACGTGCTGACGGGCCAGGCACGGATGGAGGCAGGAGATGCTTCCGGCACCGGATTGTTCAACACCCGCACCCGCAATTGGGAGCCGCGCTGCGTCGAGGCCCTGGATTCGTCACTGGCCGACAAGCTGCCGCCCATCGACGGTTCTTCCTCCCAGCCCTGCGGCCTGCTGCTGCCGGTCGTGGCCCAGAAGCTGGGCCTGGAAGCGGGCACCGTGGTGGCTGCCGGCGGCGGTGACAACATGATGGGGGCGATCGGCACAGGCAACACCAAGACCGGTGTGCTCACCGCCAGCCTCGGCACTTCCGGAACGCTCTACGCGTACTCTTCGCGTCCGGTGATCGATCCGCGCGGCGAAGTGGCGGCCTTCTGCGACAGCACCGGAGGCTGGCTGCCGCTCATTTGCACAATGAACGTGACCGTGGCCACCGAGCTGGTCAAAAAAGCCTTTCAATGGGATAACGACCATCTGACCAAGGAAGCGGCACGGATCGCCGCAGGCAGCGATGGGCTGCTCCTGCTGCCCTATTTCGAAGGCGAGCGGGTTCCCAACCTGCCCGCGGCGCGGGGTGTTTATTTCGGCCTGCACTCCGGCAATTACACCAAAGCGCATATGGCGCGGGCGGCGATGGAGGGCGTGGCCCTGGGCCTGAATTACGGCCTCAACCGCCTGAAGGACCTGGGCATCCGCCCCAAGCAAATCCGCGTCACCGGCGGAGGATCCAAAAACCCGCTCTGGCTCCAGATTCTGGCCGATGTTTTTGATGCGGAAGTGGTGGGACTGGCCACGGCGGAGGGCGCGGCTCTCGGTGCGGCGCTGCAGGCCAAGTGGGCCTATATGCTCCACCGTGGGGAACGCGTGCGCATCCAGCAGATCACCGATTCACTGGTTAAAGTGGACCCCTCCACACGCTGCCAGCCCAAAAAAGCATCCGCCAAGCAATACCGGGCCCTTCAGGAAGTGCACAACCAGTTGTCCCAGGCCTGCGCCCCGGTTTTTCCGCTCCTGGCCCGGAGTGTTTGAACCCGGCCTATCGAGTCCGTGCCGGATAAGCTTAGGGCTTGATGCCCGGCGGTGGATAGCCGCGCCCGGCGTCATCAACCACCAGGACCCAGTCCGGCCCGGAGGACAGCAGGTTCCACGTGGAGAGGAAGCTCTTTTCGAGTTTTCCCGTGTTGGGGCACTCGGCAATCCGCAGCGCGCCGCCGTCCCGCGGATTGAACCACCAGGCGCGCAGCGTCCGCCCGCCGATTCCACTGGTGACCGGCTCCAGTGGACGGATGCACGGCGTGTAGATCATCAAATAGGTGCCCCCTCCGTCCGGGCCGCTGTCAGAACAGGCGGAGGCATGGTCGTAGTCGTGGCCCGGGCATGTGGCGGTGACTGCGGCGTCCGGCCGCCGCGGGGCCATGGGGCGGGATTCCATCAAAGCCCGCAGATGGCGGACTTGACCGGCCACGGGGAACTGCAGCGCCTCTTTCCAGGTGTGGGTGGGCTCCAGGACGGAAAAACGACCGGGCATGGCCATTTGCCAAACCTCGCTGCAGCCGTAGGTCACCCCGCAGCTGCCCGAAAACACCGCATGATAGAGCGCGGAGCGCACATCGGCGGATGAGGCCCTGCCGTTGTGGGGATTGAAAGCGATCGGGTGGTTTTCGTAAAGCGGTTCGGATTCCAGCACGGGACGCCGGGGGGAGCGGTTCCAGTCCGCGGCGACCATTTCCCAATTGGGATGGCGGGCGCGGGCATGGCCGGATTGGACCATGTGGAAGTCCAGCCAGGGTTCATCGTTCAGCCACTCGGAAGATGAGTGGCCGCCCGGAGGGTGATAGGTGATGGGCTGGCGGGCTCCGCCTTCGCGCAGGCCCGCGGCCATGGCCCGCCAGGTTTCCAGGCAGGCTGCGGGGCTGCGGTCGCCTCCCAGAACCCAGACCAGATTCGGACGATCCCGGTAGCGCGCCGCGAGAAAACGCCCGTATGCAGCGGCGTTGCCGGGATGGAAGACCACCGGATGGGGAAAGAGCGGGTGGTTTTCTTCCAGGCAAAACGAACCCCAGGTGGGAAGGATGGCGGCATACAGGCCGTATTTCTGGCACTCGTCCACAAACCAGTCCACCAGCTCGAAGCAGCCTTCGACCGGGCGGGACGGGTCCTGGTCGTGAAAGACGAGATGGCCCTCGGCATTGGGCTCGCTCAGGCCGTTCATCTCGCTGAGCACGACCGTTTGGATGACATTGAACCGCTTGGCCGCGCGGTCCGCGAGGTAATGCCGGATTTGGCCGCGATCCAGGCGGTGGAGCAGTTCCCACGCGGTGTCGGCCAGCCAGAAAAAGGGGGTTCCATCCGCCTGGCAGAGATGGGTGCCGTTGGCGGAGACGCGGAGCGGGAGCATGGCTTCAGCCAATCAAGCGCGCTTGTGCAGGGGAGTCCAGCCCGCAAGTGGCGGCGAGAGCGGTGCCGTGCCGTTCCGGATAAGCTCTTGCGGCACCCGGACCCGGATCACCATTCCAAGACGCAGGAGGCCCAGACCAGTCCGCCGCCGAAGGCGACGAGAAGCACTTTGTCCCCGCGCTGGAGAGGGTAATGGGTTTCGGCCTCTTCCAGAGCCACCGGAATGCAGGCGGCGGAAATGTTGCCGTAGCGCTGGACATTGATGAAGCACTTCTCCCGGGGGATTTCCAGCCGCTCCTGCAGGGCGTCAATGATGCGGATGTTGGCTTGATGGGGGATGGCACAGGCCAGGTCGGCGGGGGCCAGGCCGGCTTCCTCCAGGACTTTGCGCGCGGAGCGGCCCATTTCGGTCACCGCCTGCTTGAAGACATCCTGGCCGGACATTTTCATGTAGTGGGGGCCTTCTTTGGGGTCGTTGCCGTTAGGGCCGGTGGTGCGGCCGTTCATCAGGTAAAGGATGTCATGGAGTCCGCCGTTGGCTCCCAGGTCGAAGGCCAGCATGCCGTTTTTCCCGTCGGCTCTCGGCTGCACCACCGCTGCGCCGGCGCCATCGCCGAAGAGGACGCAGGTGCCGCGGTCTTTCCAGTCCACGATGCTGCTCAGCCGCTCCGCACCGATGACGAGGATGTTTTTGTAGGCGCCGGTGGCGATGAACTGGGAAGCCACCACCAGGCCGTAGAGGAATCCCGAGCAGGCGGCCTGCACATCCAGGGCGGCGCATTTGCCGGCGCCGAGCTTGTGCTGGATGTAGCAGGCGGTGGAGGGGAAGGTGGCGTCCGGGGTGACGCTGGCCACCAGAATCAGGTCGATGTCAGCCGGAACCAGCCCGGCTTTGTCCAGGGCGGCGCGGGCCGCACGGGCTCCCATTTCCGCGCTGGATTCCGCGGCAGAGGCCACGCGGCGTTCTTTGATGCCGGTGCGGGTGACGATCCATTCATCCGTGGTCTCGACCATTTTTTCCAGGTCGGCATTGGTGAGGACTTTTTCGGGCAGGTATTTTCCGACGGCGGCAATTCTCATGGGAGGCGGTGGGGAGCGGTGCGGTCAGGGGGCAGGGGAGTGCTTTTGGGGGGAGAGGGCTTCGATGATCAGCGGGTTGACCTGGCGGGTGACGGACTCGCAGGCGACTCTTAACGAGTTGAAAAGGGCATGCACGGAGGACGAGCCGTGGGCTTTGACGCAGATGCCATTGACGCCCAGCAGCAGGGCGCCGCCATATTCATCCGCGCTGGTTTTTTTCTTGATGGTTTGGAAGGCCCCTTTGGCCAGAAGAGCCCCGGCCATGCGCAGCGGATTGGCCTGGATTTCCTCTTTGATCCATTTGAAGGTGGTTTTGGCCAGGCTTTCCGCAGTTTTCAGCGTGATGTTGCCGACGAAGCCGTCGCAGACCACCACGTCGGCCGCACCTTCGAAGAGGCCATGCCCTTCGACGTTGCCGATGAAATGGATGGGCGCCTGCTGGAGCAGGGGAAAGGCTTCCTTGGTCAGTTCGTTGCCCTTGGATTCCTCCGTGCCTACGGAAAGCAGCCCCACGCGCGGGGAGGGGATGCCGAGGATGTGCTGGGCATAAATCGAGCCCATGCAGCCGTAAGCCAGCAGGTGTTCGGCGCGTGCATCGACGCTGGCCCCGGCATCCAGCAGCAGCCAAACACCGGAACGTGAGGGCATGGGGCAGGCCAGCCCGGCGCGGTCCACGCCGGGCAGGGTGCGGAGTTTGATCGTGCAGGCGGCGACGAGCGCGCCGGTGTTGCCCGCGGAGACGACCGCGTCCACCGCGCCTTCCTTCACCAAGTCCACCGCCCGGCAGAGGGAACTGTCCTTTTTTTTGCGCACGGCCTCGACCGCGCTGTCCGTCATTTCGATGACTTGGGAGGCGTGGAAAATGTGCAGCCGGTCGGACGGCTGGGCGCCGTGGACGGCCAGTTCGCGGCGCACCGCTTCTTCATCCCCGACGAGCACCAGGCGCTCGATCTGGGGGAACCGCGCCAATGCTTGCACTGCCGCCGCCACGGGATGGGCGGGGGCATGATCCCCACCCATCGCATCGAGGGCGATTTTCATTCGGCAATCAGGGGAGGGGAGGCGGAGGCTTACTCGCCCGCGGTCACACTCAGGACCTGGCGTCCGCGGTACATTCCGGTTTTGGGATCGACGCGGTGGGAGAGGTGAGCGGAGCCGGTTTTGGCATCCTTGCGCAGGATGGTGCGGGCGGAGCGCTGGGCGGCACGGCGGGTGCGCATGCGCTGTTTCGAAGATCTACGTTTGGGAACACCCATATTATTTTTCCTTCCATTGATCCAGTGCCCCCCAGATGTCTTCCTGCAGGGAAGCGGGTTCGGGGTCCGTTGCCGGGCCATGAATTTGGCCGGTGACGGGGCACCGTCCATCAGCCTCCAGCACGCACCGGATGACCAATGGCAAGCCGAGAACAATATCTTCACGGATTTGGAGCGTCAAGTCGATTATGTCCTTGCCCTCAACTTCGAAGCTGTGCTCGAATTTGGCCACTTCCACAGGATGGCGCAGGGGCTCCAGGCAGCGTGCGCAGGGGGTGTGCAACGCGGTGGCCAGACGGCCCGCCACCAGGCATTCCTGGCCCAGAATTTGCACAAAGACCCGGTATTCGATCGGTGCCCACGATTGCCCTTCCTCACAAGGCAGGTCGTAGCCCCCGGGAGACAGCTCGCCTTGAAGCGTGGTCCCTTCTTCGGGCAGGGTGCGCAGGTCGATTTTCATGGGGCCAGTTTCTCCTTCAGCCGGTCGCGCACGCCCGGGGGCACGAATTCATCGATGTTCCCGCCCAGCCGGGCGATTTCCTTGATCATGCGCGAGCTGACGGCCATGTAGGTGCCGCGCGGCATGAGAAAGATCGTTTCGATGCGCGCGTTCAAGCGGCGGTTGAGCAGGGCGAGCTGGAATTCGTATTCAAAATCCGAGAGCGCCCGCAGGCCCCGGACCACGGCCACCGCGTCCTCGGATTCGGCGTAGTCCACCAGGAGATTCTCAAATGAAGTCACGCGCACCCGCTCTTTTCCAGGAAGGCCATCCAGGGACCGTTGCACCATCTCGACGCGTTCTTCCAGGGTGAAGAGCGGCTTTTTGCCTTCACTCAGCGCCACGCTGATGACCAGCTCGTCGAAGAGGCGCAGGGCGCGCTCGGCCACGTCCAGGTGGCCGTTGGTGATGGGGTCGAAGCTCCCCGGGTAAATCGCGCGTTTCATGCCGGATTCCAGCCTATGCACGTCCGGCCCGCGGCGTAAAGCGGGGTTTCTGTGCGGGCGGGGCCGGACAGGGCCTAACGAGAGGCCTGCTCGGCGGCGCGGGCGATGGCGGAGGGCGGCACGCCGTGCTCGCCTGCCAGCTTGCGGCAGTCTTCGAATTCCGCCTTGGTGCGCTGTCCGCCGCCGGGCAGATGCAGGCGCTTGACACGCACCGGCCCCCAGGGCGTTTCGGCGGATGCTTCCGTGCGGGGCAGCACTTCGCGGTCTTCCTCCCGCCAGCGGTATCCGGCGGCGGTGGTCGCTTCCAGCAGCAGCCGGCCCAGGCGGACCCGGTCCTCGCAGCGGGCCATGACCTCGACTTGATGGCCGGAGCGGCCCTTTTTCATCAAGACCGGGTGCACCGCCACATCCAGCGCCCCCGCTTCCATCAGCTGCTCCACGGCCAGGGCCAGATGCTCGCCGGTGATGTCGTCCAAATTCGTCGTCAGCACGGCCACCCGCCCGGGTGTGGCGTCCTGGGGCTGGGAGCCCTTCCGCTGGCCGAGCAGCATGCGGACCGCGTTCGGGCGGCCCGGCAGATCCCGCGTGCCCAGTCCGTAGCCGATGCGCGACACGGAGAAACCCTCCAGTGGGGCGAAGGATTCGGCGTATTCCACCAGCAGGGCCGCGCCCGTCGGAGTGATCAGTTCATGGGGCACGTCGATTTGGGTCAGGGGAATGCCCTGGAGGAGGGCCAGGGTGGCGGGAGCAGGGACGGGAAAGGTGCCGTGGGCGCATTGGATCGTGCCCCGGCCCTCCACCAGCGGAGAGGCCAGGACCGTGCGGATGCCCAGCACATGCAGCCCCAGGCAGGCGCCCACGATGTCGGTGATCGAGTCCACCGCGCCCACTTCATGGAAATGCACTTCTTCGATCGTGGTGCCGTGGATCGCTGCCTCCACCAAGCCGATGCGCCGGAACACAGAAATGGCGCGGGATTTCACCGGGTCCGGCAGGGAGGACCGGGCGATGAGGGATTTGATTTCGGAAAATGAGCGTCCGTGGGTGTGCTCCCCTCCGTGGTGGTGGGGATGGGGGTGGTCGTGGCCCTGTTCAGGCCCGTGGTCATGCCCATGGCAGCCGTGGCCATGCACCTCGATGCGCAGCCAGGTGCCGGTGATGCCACAGCGGGATTGGCGCTCCGGGTGAAGATGGACATGCTCCGGCATTTTCAGCCCGGCCAGTCCGCGCTCCAGCGCGGAAGCCTCCAGCCCCAAATCCATCAAGCCCGCCAGAAACATGTCCCCGCTCAGCCCGGAAATGCAGTCCAAATAAAGCGTGTCCTCCATCCCCCGCACCATGCCACGAAGTGGACGGGGTGCAGCTTTTTTCCTTTTGACGGAATAAAGGTGATCTGGAACGGTGTTGGCCCCGCGATGAATATCCACGAATACCAGGCCAAGCAACTCATGGACAAATTCGGCGTTCCCACGCCGCGCGGCCAGGTGGCCCGGACCCCCGAGGAAGCCGAGGAAATCGCCCGCCCCCTGGGCAACCGGCTCGTCATCAAAGCCCAAGTCCACGCCGGGGGACGCGGCAAGGGCACCTTCAAGAGCGGCCTCAAAGGCGGCGTCCAGCTTTGCAAAACCGCCACCCAGGTCCGGGATTACGCCCAGCAGATGCTCGGCCAAGTCCTCGTCACCCACCAGACCGGCCCTGACGGCAAGCTCGTCCGCAATGTCCTCGTCGCCGAGTCGGTCGAAATCCAGCGGGAGCTTTACTTCGCCATCATCATGGACCGCGCCTCCCAGCGCCCCGTCATCATGGCCAGCACGCAGGGCGGCATGGACATTGAGGAAGTCGCCGCCCGCACCCCGGAAGCCATCATCCGCGAGCCCATTTCCCCCGCCCTGGGACTCCAGCCCTATCAGGCACGCAAGCTCTCCAAGCTTCTGGGCTTTTCCTCCACTGAGATGCGCGATGCCAGCCGTCTTTTCCATGCCGCCTACCGCCTCTTTATTGAGTGCGATTGCTCGCTTTTCGAGATCAACCCCCTTGTCGTGACCAAGGGGGGCGAGGTCCTGGCCCTGGACGCCAAGATCAATTTCGACGACAACGCCCTCTTCCGCCACGAGGCCATCACCGCCATGCGGGACGAGAGCGAGGAAGACCCCCGCGAGGTTGCGGCTTCCAAAGTCGGCCTCAACTACATCGGCCTGGACGGCAACATCGGCTGCATGGTCAACGGCGCCGGCCTGGCTATGGCCACCATGGACATCATCCAGCACTACGGCGGCCAGCCCGCCAACTTCCTCGATGTCGGAGGCGGCGCCAGCGAAGAGCAGGTCACCGAAGCCTTCAAAATCCTCGTCGCCGACCGCCAGGTCCAGGGCATCCTCGTCAACATCTTTGGCGGCATCATGAAATGCGACATCATCGCCCGCGGCATCATCGGCGCGGTCAAGACCGTCGGCCTCCAGGTTCCCTTGGTCGTCCGGCTGGAAGGCACCAACGTCCAGGAGGGCCGCCGCCTGCTCAATGAGTCCGGCCTCAACCTCACCGCCGCCGGCCACCTCGCCGAGGCCGCCGAAAAAATCGTCGCCGCCGTGAAAGGGAAATAACATGTCCGTCCTCGTCGATAAAAACACCCGCCTCCTTGTCCAGGGCATTACCGGCAAGTCCGGCGCCTTCCACGCCAAAAACTGCCTGGATTACGGCACCCAGATTGTCGCCGGTGTCACCCCGGCCCGCGGCGGCGAAATGTGGGAAGACAAAGTGCCCGTGTTCGACACCGTCCACGAGGCCGTAGCGGAGACCGGCTGCAACGCCACCATGATTTTCGTCCCGCCCCCCTTCGCCGCCGATTCCATCATCGAAGCGGTCGATGCCGGGGTCAAACTCGTCGTCTGCATCACCGAGGGCATCCCCGTGGTGGACATGATGCGCGTCCGTGTCGCCATGCAGGGCCGCGATTCCCTCCTCATCGGACCCAATTGCCCCGGCATCATCACCCCCGGCCAGTGCAAGATCGGCATCATGCCCGGCTACATCCACAACCCCGGTTCCATCGGCGTCGTCTCCCGCAGCGGCACGCTGACCTATGAAGCCGTCTGGCAGCTCAGTAGCCTCGGCTTCGGCCAAAGCACCTGCATCGGCATCGGGGGCGACCCCATCCACGGCATGACCCATCGCGATGCGGTCGAGCTTTTCAACGCCGACCCGCAGACCGAGGCCATCGTCATGATCGGCGAGATCGGTGGCAGCGAGGAGGAAGAAGCGGCCGCCTTCATCAAAGACCATGTCCGCAAGCCCGTCGTCGGCTTCATCGCCGGCGCCACCGCGCCCCCCGGACGCCGCATGGGCCACGCCGGTGCCATCATCTCCGGAGGCAAAGGCACCGCCGCGCAAAAAATCGCTGCCATGGAAGCGGCCGGCATCAGCGTTTGCAAGACCATGGCCGACATCGGCCAGACCATGAAAGCCCGCCTCGGCCGCTGAGTGCCCGGCGGCTTGCTCTTAACCAGCCCATCCTTCCCGACTGCCCGACGGCCATCACACCCGCAAACCTCGGCTGTAATTCCAGTCAGTAGCAAGTGCGGGCACACAACGGGGACAGTTTACTCTGCGGCAAAGTAAACTGTCCCCAGGCTGGGTCGCCAGGGCTTGAATGCCGGCATATGGCCTTCCTTTGAAGCCAGTCGGCTGCTGCGAAACCTGATTACACCCGCAAGCTCCGGTCCAGCGCCATTGCGGTTGCCAAGCTTCGGGACCAACTTATACTTGCCGCATTCCGGCCAGGCTCCCCTGCCGGGATGGCCAACCCACATTGCATTTCGAGAAAGGACCCCATGCCCGTCACCGCCCGAGGACTTGAAGGAATCATCGCCGCAGAAACTGCCATCGGAGACGTCCGCGGCCAGGACGGGGTCCTGCTCTATCAAGGCTACGACATCAACGAGCTGGCCGGCCAGGCCTCCTACGAGGAAGTGGTCTATCTCCTTTTCCACGGCAGCCTGCCCAGCCGTCCCGAGCTGGACCGCCTCACCACCGCCCTGCGCGCCGAGCGTGAACTGCCCCAGGGCGTCATCGACTTCATCACCGCCGCGCCAAAGTCCGCTGCGCCCATCGATATCATGCGCACAGCCGTTTCCATGCTCGGCTGCTACCCCACCGTGCGCCATGACCTGCCCATGTCCGAGCGCCAGGCCACCGCCATCAAGCTCATCTCCCAGATCGGCATCGTTGCCGCCTATTTCCACCGCGCCCGCACCGGACGCCCCCTCCCGCCCATCCGCAAGGACCTCTCCGAGGCCGCCCACTTCCTCTGGCTCCTGACCGGTGAGGAACCCACCCCCGAGGCCATCGAGACCCTCGATGTCGCCTACGTCCTCCATGCCGAGCACGGCTTCAATGCCTCCACCTTCACCGCCCGCGTCGTCGCCTCCACGGAATCCGACCTCTACTCCGCCATCGCCGCCGCCATCGGCGCCCTCAAAGGCCCCCTCCACGGCGGCGCCAACGAAGGTGTCATCCACATGCTCCAAGAGATCGGCTCCCTCGACAAAGTGGACGCCTGGATCGCCGACGCCCTCAAGCAGAAGAAAAAAATCATGGGCATCGGCCACCGTGTTTACAAAGTCCTCGATCCCCGAGCGCCCCACCTCAAGGCCATGGCGGTCAAGCTCTCCAACCAGCTCGGCGAGCCCAAGTGGATCCAAATGTCCGAGCGCATCGCCGACATCATGAAGCGTGAGAAGAACCTCAACGCCAACGTCGATTTCTATTCCGCCACCGTCTATTACAGCCTCGGCATCCCCACCGACCTCTTCACCCCGATCTTCGCCATCGCCCGCATGAGCGGCTGGACCGCCCATGTCCTTGAGCAGCTGGCTGACAACCGCCTCTTCCGCCCGCTTTCCGAATACATGGGCCCCGCTTACGGCAGGAAATTCGTCCCCATTGCCCAGCGCTGAACCGCCAAGCCCATGCAGCGCGAGACCAGGCAGCGGCAGGCCATCCGGGAAGTCTTTGCCCGGCACCATGACCCGCTCTCCATCGGCGAGATTCTGGCCCAGGGAAAATCCTTTTTGCCCACCCTCAGCATCGCCACCGTCTATCGGGCCGTGCGCGAGATGGTGGAAGAAAAGTTCCTCACCGTGGTGGAATTGCCCGGGCGCCCGCCCCACTACGAGCGCGCCGGCAAGCACCACCACCACCACTTCGTCTGCCGCGCCTGCGAGCGCGTCTTCGAACTCGAAGGCTGCCTCCACGGCTGGAAGTCCCTGGCCCCCGCAGGCTTCCAAGTCGAGGAGCATGAGATCATTCTTTACGGGCGCTGCCGGGAATGCAGCATAACGGCTTGAGCGTTGACCCCCTTCCTGGCCCAGCAGCCAGGGCCTGATGAACGCCCCTTCCCAGTTCCGTCTTTGGCCCGCCGCCCTGGCCTCCGTCGGCGTCGTTTTCGGGGACATCGGCACCAGCCCCATCTATACCATCCGCGAGTGCTTCCATGCCCCCGGCACGCCGCCCATCCCCGCCAACATCTTCGGCGTCATTTCCCTGGTCTTTTGGTCACTCACCGTGGTCATGACCCTGAAATACGCCGTCCTGCTTGCCCGCGCCGACAACCAAGGTGAGGGGGGCATCTTTGCCCTCTGGTCGCTCATCGTTTCCATCCGCGACCGCTTCAGCCCCCGCGTCATGGCCGCCGCCGGATTCATCGCCTTTGCCGGTGCGGCCCTGCTCTATGGCGATGGCATGATCACCCCGGCCATTTCCGTGCTTTCCGCGGTCGAAGGGCTGGAAGTTCTCGACCCGGACTTCCACCCCTGGGTCGTGCCGCTCGCCTCCGCCATCCTCATCGGCCTCTTTTTGATCCAGCGCCAGGGCACCGGACGCATCGGGACCTGGTTCGGCCCCATCATGGTCGGATGGTTTTCCATGCTGGCCATCCTCGGCTGGATGCAAGTGGTCCAGGCCCCGGAAATTTTCCAGGCCCTCTCCCCCTACTGGGCGGTCCAGTTTGTCTGGCACCACGGCTGGGAAACCCTGATCGTCCTCGGCGCGGTCCTCCTCTGCGTCACCGGCAGTGAGGCCATGTATGCCGACCTCGGCCACTTCGGACGCCGCCCCATGCAGCTGGCCTGGGGGGCGCTGGCCTATCCGGCCCTGGTCATGAACTACCTCGGCCAGGGCGCCCTCCTTCTCCGGGATCCCGGGGCCGTGAAACATCCCTACTACAACATGGTGCCCGAGCCCCTCCTCATCCCGGCCATCATCCTCACCACCGCCGCCACCGTCATCGCCTCCCAGGCCATGATCTCCGGAGTCTTCTCCCTCACCCAGCAGGCCGTCCAGCTCGGTGTCCTCCCGCGGCTCAAAATCCTCCACACCTCCGAGCGCATCCGCGGGCAGATCTACATGCCCACCGTCAACTGGCTGCTCATGATCGCCTGCCTTGGTCTGGTCCTGGCCTTCCGCAGCTCCGGCGGACTGGCCGCGGCCTACGGCCTTTCCGTCACACTGGAAATGATCCTCACCACCGCCTTGTTCTACCTGGTCATGCGCCGCCTCTGGGGCTGGCGCCGCCGCCGCGCCATCCCCCTCATCGCCCTCTTCCTCGCCTTTGAACTGCCCTTTGCCGCCAGCACCCTCCTCAAACTGGCGGATGGCGCCTGGATCCCCCTCCTCACCACCGCCGCCCTCATCCTCGTCATGACCACCTGGAAAGCCGGCCGCGCCCTCCTCGGCGCCCGCATCCGCGAAGGCCTGCTGCCCCTCGACCTCCTCCTCAAAGAACTGGCCGATGGCCGCATCCCCCGCGTCTCCGGCACCGGCGTCTTCATGTCCGCCCTTTCCCAGGACATCCCCCCCGTCCTCGTCCACCACCTCAAGCACAACAAAGCCCTCCACAAACGCGTCATCCTCCTCTCCGTCCAGTTTTCCAACGATCCCCGCGTCTTCCGGGCCGACCGCGCCCGCGTCGAGGAACTGGCGTCCGATTTCTACCGCGTCGTCCTGCGCTACGGCTACGTGGAAGAACCCCGGGTCGTGGACGACCTCTGCGCCGCCCTTGAAATTCCCGACGGCCAGCGCATGGCCATGAGCTTCTACCAGAGCCGCGAACTGCTCCGCATCTCCCGCAAGCCCGGCCTGCCCGCCTGGCGCAAAAAACTCTTCGCCTTCATCTCCCGCACCACCCGCCCCGCCGCCGGCTACTTCGATCTGCCCGCCGGCCAAGTCATCGAACTCGGCGTCCAAATCGAACTCTAAACCCGTTCTGGTTTGGCGCAGGGCCCGGCAGCCTCCGCCCTGTCTGAGCGCATCGACAGCAACATCAACCCAAGGACCGGACTCTACTTTTGATCTGTCCCACTTTTGGGGTCAGGCCAGGTGGAGAGGTGTATATTCTTGTCGGCTAACGTTCCGCGTCAGCCAGCCCTGCCCGTGGCGCGGCGGATGCCGGGAGCGAAGCGACGAGCATCCGACGTGACGCGGGCAGGGCTTGGCTGGACGCGCATGTTCGGATGTTTCATGCCTCGGTTAATGAAGAGATGATGAACTTGAGTGGCTCCAATAGCCCAGACCACATAACCATAGAAATCAAAAACAGACCTACTGAGCTTCGCATAGCCTGTTAACAATCTAAGGCCAAGCCAGGCCTGTTTGTTTCCAGAAGGATTGAAGCAACTCGGGGCGTCTCTGGGTGCTGCGTAACTGGCTGCGGGTTTGGCCCAACAAGG
>Ga0209172_10003166_pt1 | contig 26073 bp, 24 predicted proteins | sample LarsenN4metaG_FD_184113 | JGI IMG/M metagenome (GOLD analysis project Ga0209172, IMG submission 184113) | Hot spring sediment bacterial and archeal communities from British Columbia, Canada, to study Microbial Dark Matter (Phase II) - Larsen... ... | reverse complement strand
GGAGCTTGCTTTGGCCGCCCAACGTTCGCAATGACCGGGCGCCGGCGCGCGAAGCGCGACGGGAACCCAAGAGCGCCGCTCTTGGGCGCTCCGGTCGATTGCAAGGTTAGCCGTCACTTTGGCGCCACTTCCTCAACCACCTCAACCCCGAGCGTGTTCTTAACTGGCATAAGGTCCGCCGGGAGGACGCCCTCAAGCACAAGTAGGGCGCGCGCATTTTGGTCGAGACTCCGTGTTGCTTGGACGGCTTCGATTACCGCGCGGTACTTCACGCATTGGAACAAGCCCCTTGCAACGTCTAGCTTGCTGGAAAGAGATGACTTCACTTCCACCGCAATCCAGTCGCCCTTGTATTGAAACAGGACATCGACGGTGTCCCCGGAGGGAAGCAAGTACTCGACTTCGCCCTTTCCCACCTTTCGGTCTAGGCCGACAGATTCTGGGTGTGCCGAGACATAAAGCTTGAGCCGTTTGTGTTCGTCGCTTTCGCCACCTGCCCGGAAGGCGGCCACCTGCGTGATGAGGCGCGAGAAGTCAGACTGGATGGGCTGTAGCTCCAACTCGCGAAGGACCGCATTCCAGTTCGGGTAGGCGAACACCTTCTGGAGTTCCGCCTCCACCAGCGACCGCTGCTGCCGCCGAGGTAGTTTTCGAAAGTCTTCCTTCTTTGTTATGAACCAGCCTATTCCCTCTCCAGGTAGCCCGGTGGTCTTGTTCACCACAAGGCACTGAATCGGGGGAATCTTCTCCTTCCACTTCTTCGACAATCCCTCAATCGCTGTTCCGATGCTCCCGAGGACGTAGTTGAGGGTGCGCGGATTCGGAATGTCCAACTCGTGCGCCAGATCCGAGTAATAGATCGGTGTCCCAGCCTGCGCTTGACGCACCAAGAGAGGCAGAGCCTGACGCGCCCGTACCTGATACAGCTTGTCACCCGCGATGGGCTCGGCGATCTTGGCAGTTTCCATGTGACGGCTAACTATGAGTATACAGTCTGTCTAAAACCGCGATGGCAGAAAGGTGCTGTCTCTATAAGACTGTCCGCGCACCGCGGTTCATTCCCATAACGTATTTTCCAGCAACGGCTTTCGCCCCAAGGTCCCGCTTTTGCGATCGGGTTTATGCAGTCTGTATAAGCCCGATCAAAGGTCATCGACGGGGCTACGGACACCCTGACCTCCTTTGTTCAGGACATGGGTGTAAATCATAGTCGTGGTCACGTCCTTGTGGCCCAGGAGCTCCTGGATGGTCCGGATGTCGTAGCCGTCTTCGAGCAGGTGCGTCGCGAAGCAATGCCGGAACGTGTGACAGCCGACATGTTTGACAATCCGCGCCTCACGGACGGCCTGCCGCACGGCACGCTGGACGATCGTCTCGTGGACATGGTGGCGGCCCTGTTCGCCCGTCTTGGTGTTCTTCCATCGGTTCTCCTGCGGAAAGACCCATTGCCAGCGCCAGTCCGCGGGGGCGTTGGGGTATTTGCGGTCGAGGGCGTTGGGCATCTGAACCCGCCCCCAGCCGTCGGCAAGGTCCCGCGCGTGAATCGCTTTGACCTTTCGCAGGTGTTCTTGGAGGGGACTCTTGAGCGACTCTGGGAGCATCGTCCGGCGGTCTTTTTCCCCCTTCCCGTCGCGCACCGTGATCTCGTTGCGTTCGAAGTCGATATCCTGAATCCGCAGGCGGAGGCATTCCATCAGGCGCAAGCCAGCACCGTACATCAGCGACGCCATGAGCCTCTTATCGCCCTCCAGGTGACTCAGAACTGCCCTGGCCTCTTCGCGGGTCATCACCACGGGCAGGCGCTTGGGCTTCCTGGCGCGGATGACATCCCCGAGGTCGCCTATCTCGCGGTCGAGGACGTGGCGATACAGGAACAGCAGCGCACTCAGGGCCTGGTTCTGTGTTGAAGCGCTTACCTTCTCCTTCACGGCAAGATGGGTGAGGAAGGCGTTGATCTCGGGCTCCGCCATCTCCACCGGATGCCGTACCCTGTGGAAGAAGATGAACCGCCTCACCCAATGACAGTAGGCGTGCTCGGTTCGTCGGCTGTAGTGGCGCGAGCGCAAGGCTTCACGCAGGCGGTCGAGGAGCTTCGGCTGTTGCCGTGTCGGTACTGGGGTGGGGACGGCTGATGGCGTGGCCGGTGCGACGCACCCGGGGCGGGGGGCAGGTGGCCAACGTGTCACCTTGGCCGAAAGCGGAAGAGCCCTCGGGGAGGGCAGACTCCCGCGAGGGCCGGACGAATCTGCGTGCGCGGCGGGTGCGCCGGGGTTCACCCGCTCTTCATCCCCGGTAGATATCATGAGATTGCCCCCTCCACGGACACCGGGGAACCGCCAGAACGACTTGACGCTACCACCTGCCGGAGGAGGCGTCAAGGTGGACCCGTGTGTGCCGTCCGGTCTGCCGCGTGGTCATTCCCAGATCAGGGGCCTAACCGTCAGGTCTTGCGCCGTACTTTCACCTCGAGCCGGGTCAAGCTGAAGGCATTGCATCCGGTTCAAGCGTGAAGCGGTCGCCTCTCTGATCTGCTGCCGCCAAGCATTCCACTGAATACCAAACATCTGTATGGATGTCAAGCGGATTCTCCGATTCAGCCCAAAGGGGTAGTCCGGCAGCGCGGCCTTCTATCCGGGAAGGTTCGTCGGGGACGGAGATATACGACGTTACGGCTTTAGTGGCGTTGCGGCAATCGGGCTTGTTGCTATGGGAGAGCGGCGCACGTTACCGCGCTGCAAAAGGGTGGTCACTGTTCGGGGCGGTTATCCTGGACCTTGCGCCAGAGGGTGACGGTGCTGATCCCCAGGATCTCCGAGGCGCGCTTGCGGTTCCACCGCGTGGCCTGGAGGACCTGCAGGATGTAGTCCCGTTCGACCTTCTCCAGGGAGGGGAGGGCGGCCAGGTCCTCGCCGTGGGGGAGGGGGGGTCGCCGGCGCGGGGCCCGCTCGGGGGAGGGGACCAGGTGCGCGAAGCTTTCCCAGTCCAGTTGATCCCCATCGGCCAGGATGATCGCCCGTTCGATGCTGTGTTCCAGCTCGCGGACATTTCCGGGCCAGTGATAGGCCATGAGCACATCCATGGCGGCCTGACTGATGCCCCGGACCCGGGATTGGAGCTTGGTTTGGTACCGGGCGATGAAGTGGTCCGCCAGGAGGGGGATGTCTTCCCTGCGTTCCCGCAAGGGCGGCACCTGGATCGGGACCACGTTGAGGCGGTAGAACAGATCGCCCCGGAAGGTTCCCTGCCGCGTCGCCTCCGCCAGGTCGCGGTTCGTGGCGGCGATGATCCGGACGTCCACGCGGAGGCTCCGCTCGCTCCCGATGGGGGTGATGTCCCCCTCCTGCAGCGCGCGGAGCAGCTTGGCCTGGAGGGCGGGGGGCAGGGCCCCGACCTCGTCGAGGAACAGGGAGCCGCCGTGGGCCAGCTCGAAGCTCCCGCGCCTGCGGCGGACAGCGCCCGTGAAGGCCCCCCGCTCGTGACCGAAGAGCTCGCTCTCGAGGAGTTCCGAGGGGATGGCGGCGCAGTTGACGGCGATCATAGGCGCGGCAGCCCGGGGGCCGCGCCCGTGGATGGCGCGGGCCACCAGCTCCTTTCCGGTCCCCGTCTCCCCGACAATGAGGACGGTGGAATCGGTCTCCGCCACCTTCGCGATGAGCTGGTGAACGCGCTGGATCGCGCCGCTCGCCCCCACCAGCAGTTGTTCCCGGCCGCCCGCGAGGCGCTCGCGCAGCTCGGTGTTCTCGCTCACCAGCGCCTGGCGTTCGAGGGCGTTCTCGACCACTAGCCGCAGCTCGTCGGGGGTGAAGGGTTTCGGGATGTAGTCGTAGGCTCCCTCCTTCATCGAGGCCACGGCCGTCTCCACCGTGGCGTAGCCGGTGATGATCACCACCACCATCTCGGGGTCGATGCGCTTGACGGCCTTCAGGAGCTCCAGCCCGTCCACGCTCGGCATCTTCAGGTCGGTGATGGTGAGATCGAAGGTCCTTGTGCGGAGGAGCCGGACGGCCTCCTGGGCGGAGGAGGCCGTCTCGATGTGATAGCCGTCCTTCCGCAGGATCTGCGTGCAGGCGTCCAGGGTGTCCGCCTCGTCATCTACCAGCAGGATGCGCCGCCCCTGCAGCGCCGCGTCCCTGTCCCGGTATCCCGTCATCGTCCCTCTCCCGTTGCGGTCAGGCTTCACCCCGCGGGCAGCTCCACCGTGAAGGCCGCACCCGCACCATTGGCAGGCGGCGGGCTTTCCGCCCAGATTCGCCCGTGATGCCGCTCCACGATTCCGTAGCAGATGGAGAGCCCCAGGCCCGTCCCCGAGGGCTTGGTGGTGAAGAACGGTTCGAAGATGTGGGAGAGGACGTCGGGGGGTATGCCTGGGCCGTTGTCCGCCACGGTGATCCGGACGGCCCGTCCCTCGGCCCCGAGGGCCGTCGTCACCACGATCTCCCCCCGGTCCTCCACCGCCTGGATGGCGTTCTGGATCAGGTTGATCAGGACCTGCTGCACCTGGTTGCGGTCGCAGGAGACGCGGGGCAGCCCCGGGGCCAAGTCAAGCCGGCAGGCAACGTCGCGCAGGCGCATCTCGTTCTGCAGCATCTGCACCGAGCTTTCCGTGATCTCGTTGACGTCCTGCAGACTCATGTGCACCTCGGATTCCTTGGCGTAATCCAGCAGACTCTTGACGATGCGCTTGCACCGCAAGGTGTTCTCCACGATCTGATGAAGGTTGCGGGCCCGGGGATCGGTCGCCGGCAGGTCCTCCAGCAAGAGCTTCCCGTACAGCAGGATATTGCCCAGGGGGTTGTTCAGCTCGTGGGCCACGCCGGCCGCCAGTTGCCCGGTGGCCGCCAGCTTCTCCGACTGCATGAGTTGCTGTTGCAGGCGGTTCTTGAGGCGCTCTTCCGTGAGATCCTGGGTGATCTCCACGAAGGCCAGGAGCTCGTGCCGCTCGTCCCGGAGGGGAAACACGGACATGAGGGCCGGGAAATAACGCCCGTCCCGGCTGCGAAGCCGCACCTCGCCTGCGGTGAAGGTCCCGGCGCGAATCCGGGCGAAGATCTCAGCCCGCTCCTCCCCCAGGACGGAAGTGGGCTTCCCCAGGACCTCGCCGGCAGGCACCCGGAAGGTCTCCTCGGCCCCCCGGTTGAAGGATAGGATGATCCCATCCGGGTCGTACACGATGATGGATTCCTTGACCTTCTCCAGGACGTTCTCCAGCAGCTCCTTTCGCCGCCGGATCTCCGTGGCGCGGCGCAGATTCTCCAGCATCTCGTTGAAGGACGCCGCCAGCTCGCCGATCTCGTCGTGGCCCTCGGATCGCACCTCCTGGTCCAGCCGGCCGCTGCCCAGCAGCTTCGTGGCGCGGACAAAACGCTCGAGGCGACCGATGACAAGTCGGTTCATGGTGAGAGAGATGGTGGCCACGGTGACCAGGATGGTGACCGCCAGGGAGAGGAGCATCTCCCGGAAGGTGGAGGCCAGACGCGCATCCACCTCGGCCATGGAAAAGTCGCTGATCAGCACCCCGAGGATCTTGTCGCGACTTCCGTGGCACCCGTAACAGGCGGGTTCGTTGGCGATGGGGTTCACGTTGCGGAATACCCGCTGGCCCTCCGTCACGTTGAAGATGACCGTCTTGGTGCGGTTCTCGGGCTGGACACGGTGGCAGATCTGGCAGGTTGCATCGTTCAGGGTCAGGCGCCGTCCGACATCGGCCGCATCCGGTGAGATCCCGATGACCCCCTGCTTGTCCACGACGAAGACCTTGATCACGCCATGCTGTTTACTGACATTGGCCACGATGTGGTTGATCTCATCCAGGTCCCGCGTGGCCATGGCATGCCTCAGACTTCCTTTGATCACGTCGCTGAGGGGAGTAGAGGACAGGCCGAGCCGCTCGATCATCTCGCGGCGGAACCAGGTGTACTGGATGAGGAAGACCACGCTCATCACGACCAAGAGGATGAGGATCACCCCAAAGGTCATCTTGAAGCGGAGGCTCTGATAGAAGGGCTTCCCGGTCACGGTATTGCCCTGGGATGCCGGCGCTCCGGAGCCGATCCGGATCATCGGCGGCAACGTGAGTCCGCAGGATTGGGTATCGGGATAGGGCGCGAAGTCGCCGCCCTGGTCAACGTCGGGGAGGATGGTGTCGTAGATGCACTGTAGAAAGGCCCGATCGCAAAAGTCAAGGGTTCATGCCGGAAGGGAAGGAAAATGAAACAGGGCTGATTCCATCGCGATGGTTCTGTTTGAGGTCTCACAGGCGGGGCGGCCCCTATGCCATCAGGGTGCCGGTTCCGCCAGGAGCTGGTCCAGCCGCTGGCTGCTGGCGGCATCTGTTCCGACGAACTCGAATCCCATCTTGCAGAGGGCAACCTCGGCCCCGTTCCCACTTCGGCGGGGGAGATGAAGCCGCAGGGCCTCCCCGTGGAGACGAAAAATGCCGCGGGCATCCGTGATCTCGATCTGATAAATTCAGCCGAGTTCCAGCTCCACGGGAAGGGCGACGAGCATCCCTCTGCGACCCACGTTGAGCATGGTCCCTGGGATCGGCTCCCCCTCGGGCGGTATGACCTTCACGGGCAATGCGGTTTCGTACCGTGGACTCCGCCGCCCTTCTGATGGGGACGTCATTCGCGGCTTCCCCTCCAAAACGCCAGCCGGCCCTCACCTTAGCGCCCGGCCAGCGGGGAATCCAGTGAAGAGCGCCGGCGGCTGCAGGCGCGCGTGTGCCGCTTGACCTGGCTCGGGTGCTCCGCTAGTATGCCAGTCACCACGGTGAAGCATACCGGCAAGGCGATCGATCGCCTGCTGATCATAGGATGCGGTATCGGGAGGGGAGAGGACGTTATGACTCAGCAGCCACTGAAGGAACCCTTCGATCGAATAGATGCGACCAAGGGCAAGGAACTCTTCGACAGTCAGAACACCGTCTGGATTGATGTCCGGGAGCCGGTGGAGTGGCAGGAAGGGCGGATTCCGGGATCCACACTGGTCCCGCTGAACACCCTGCTCCTGTCCCCCAGGCAGTACCTCTCCAAGGATAACGTCGTCTTCTACTGCGCCCAGGGGATCCGGAGCGCGGTCGCCTGCGAGGTGGCCGCCGCCGTGGGTCTCACCCAGATCTACAACTTGGAAGGCGGGATCATCGAATGGGCGGCCAAGGGGTTCCCCATCGAAAAGTAGCCCCGCAGATGAGCCCGCATGCACCCTCTCAGCCCGCGGCGCCGTGTCGGCGCCGCTTTTTCTTCCCTAGGAAAGATACACCATGAGGGTTCTCGGCATCGCCGGTTTGGTCCTGGCGCTGGCCATCGTCGGGTACCTGGTGGTTTCGTACCTGCAGGAAGGAACGAAGCTCCAGGAGACGCTGCAGGGTCTCCCCGGTTCCCCGGCCGCCGGCCAATCAGGCCAGCCTGTGGATCTGACCAGGCGCGGCATCGAGCAACGGTTGTCGCCGATCCTGGAGCAGGAACGAAAGCGGGTCGAGGACGCCAATCGGGCGACAGGTCAGTAACCCCGCATTCATCGGGGATCTGGCCAACCGAAGATGGACAACTGATCACGGACCACAGACCACGGACAACTGACCACGGACGACCGGAGGCGAGGAACCGAGAACCGACCAATCGGGTTCCGCGTTGGCCGGTTGTCGGCTGTCGGTTTTGCATTTGAAATTCCACCGCAGTTGCAATGACGGACCACAGCCACCACGGCGAATGAGAACCCTCCCCCTCCCTAGCCCTCCCCCCATCGTGGGGGAGGGGAGGGTGGGGGGGATTTTCGTAGCAGTGACAGTGGTGGACAGATGGCCAGCAGCTTTCGCGCCTTCCTTGTCAACGACCTGTTCGGGGACCCGGCCCTGTACGTGGCTCTCCCCTGGGAGCGGCGGGCCCTCCTGTTCGACCTCGGGGACGTCAGTACCCTTTCGGCGGGGCGTCTCCTCAAGGTTACGGACGTCTTCGTTTCCCACGCCCACCTCGATCACTTCGTCGGCTTTGACCATCTTCTGCGCGTCCTGATCGGCCGGCCGAAGGGCCTCCGGCTGTATGGCCCACCGAATTTCATCGGGCACGTCGAGGGAAAGCTCCGCGGGTACACCTGGAACCTGGTTGAAGGTTACAGCCTGACGCTGGAAGTTCACGAGGTCCATTCCGACCGGATCGTCACCGCCCGCTTCGCCTGCCCGGAAGGGTTCGCCCGCCGGGATGACCCGACCCCGCATCCCTTTGCCGGCGTGGTCCTGGAGGAGCCCCAGTTCCGGGTTCGGGCGGTTCATCTGGACCACCGGATTCCCTGTCTCGCCTTTGCCCTGGAGGAGACAGTCCACCTGAATATAGACAAGGCGGCGCTCAAGGGGCTGGGGCTGCCCGTGGGCCCCTGGCTCATGGATTTGAAGCGAGGGATTCGCGCGGGAGAGCCGGATGACCATCCGATCCGCGTGGCGTCGTCCGAGGGAGGACGGCGCGTCGAGCGGCATCTGCCTCTGGGAGATCTGCGGCGATCCCTCGTGCGGGCGAGCCCCGGCCAGAAGCTGGCCTACGTCACGGATGTGGTTCACTCTCCCGAGAATGTCGAGAAGATCGTCAAACTGGCGTGGGGCACCGACCTGTTCTTCTGCGAAGCGGCGTACCCAGAACGGGATCGGCAGCGCGCGGCGGCGCGCTTTCACCTCACGGCCGCGCAGGCCGGGCGCCTGGCGGCGGAGGCAAAGGCGCGCCGCCTGGCGGTCTTCCATTTCTCGCCCAAGTACCGGGATTGCCCCGGGGAACTCCTGGATGAAGCCATGGTTGCCTTCGGCCGTCGGGTCCTCCCGTGAGGTGCTTGGGTGGCTTATCGAGCTTGATCGGGGTAAGTTCCAGCTTAGACGTAACCTAACGGGCGCATTGAGTTTTTACGCATTGACAGTAACGTCACGTTCTGTTAGCTTCGGCAAAGATGTCGGCCACGGGAACGGGAAAACAGCCCAGAGACCTTCTCAAGATTGGCGAGATCGCCAGTCGGACGGGTGTCACCCTCCGGACGATCCGGTACTATCAGAGCCTGGGCCTCATCCAGGCGGCTCACCGGACGCGCGGAGGGCTGCACCTGTACTCCGCGGAGGCCTGCGACCGCATCCAGTTCATCCGGGATCTGCGCAGCCTGGACATCCCGCTGGCCCGCATCCGGGTCCTCCTGGACCAGCGAAAATCGGCGCAGACTGGCGCGGAGGGCTCGCGGGACGTCGCCGCTGTCCTGAGCCTGGGTCTTGCCGAGGTCGAAAAGCGTATGCAGCAGTTTCTCGTCCTCCGGTACGAGATGACAGCGGCGCTGGACGTCCTGCAAGCGTGCCTGCGATGTTCAGCCATGCCGTCCCGGGAGGGCTGCTCCGCCTGCGAGACCCTTACCCGGCGCGAGCGGATTCCCGCGTATATTCGGGCCTTGGTAAACTAGATCCACCCGGGGATAGTCGATGAGGAGCAGGAAATGAGCCTCCTGGAGGGGAAATTCGAGCCGGGTGTGGTCACCACCTCGCTCGACTGGCTGTTCAACTGGGCCCGGAAGAATTCGCCGTGGCCCATGACCTTTGGCCTGGCATGCTGCGCCATCGAGATGATGGCCACGGGTGCCTCCCGCTTTGACATGGACCGGTTCGGGGCAGGGGTCTTCCGCCCTTCGCCGCGGCAGTCGGATGTGATGATCGTGGCCGGGACCGTTACGGAGAAGATGGCCCCGCGGATCAAGACTCTCTACGAGCAGATGGCCGATCCGAAATGGGTCATCGCCATGGGCGCGTGCGCCATTTCGGGCGGGCCGTTCTACTGGGATGCGTACCACGTGGTGAAGGGAGTGGATCGAGTCGTGCCGGTGGACGTCTATGTGCCCGGATGTCCTCCGCGACCCGAGGCCCTGCTCTTCGGCGTCCTGAAACTCCAGGAGAAGATCGCCCAAGAGACCATCGCCAAGAAGAAACTGCCGGCCATCACGGTTCCCGAGATGCTGCCGGCAGGGGCCAAGAGTTGAGCGTAGGGCAGACCCGCTCTCCAAAGAGGGAAGCATGATTGCATATGTGCGGGACGTCTGGCTGGGCTTCTTGAGCATCCTGGTGTCCATGGGGGTGACCCTGCGCCACCTGTTCACCCCGGCGCTGACCGTGCAATACCCGAAGGAAAAGCGGCGCCTGCCGCTGCGCTCCCTGAATCGCCACGTCCTGACCATCGAGCTGGCTACGGGGAAGCTGAAGTGCACGGCATGTGATGCCTGCGCCAAGATCTGCCCGACGCGCTGCATCACCATCGTCGGCGCGGGCAAGGGAAAAGAGCGCCATCCGATCGAGTTTGTCATCGATCACAACCTGTGCATGTACTGCAATTTGTGCGTGGAGGTGTGTCCCTTCGACGCCATCACCATGTGGACCGGGGACTTCGAGATCGGCGCCTTCAACCGCATGGGGTTGGTGTTCGATCAGACCGCATTGCACGCGGAGAAGTTCTACCCCACCCCCATGACACCGGAGTTGGTGGAAGCCGCTCCTGCCAAGAAGTGACTGGCAGCCCCGCCGCAGGCGGGGCAGCTCGGCAATCCGGCAACCGGGACCCCCAGACTGTCCGCCTGCTAGATTGCCCCGCGTCCCGCGGGGTGCCCTGTGACGGGAGGAAGAGCGTGTCGCGATTGAAAGACAGCTTTGGCCGGATGATTGACGACCTCCGTATCTCCCTGACGGACCGGTGCAACTTCCGGTGCGTCTACTGCATGCCGGCCGAGGGGCTGGCCTGGCTCCCCAAGCGGGAGATCCTGACCTACGAGGAGATCCTGCGCCTCGTCCGGATCTTCATCCATCTGGGGATCCGGACGGTCCGCTTGACGGGGGGGGAGCCCCTGATGCGCCAGGACATCGATGTCCTGATCGCCGGCCTGACGCGCCTGCAACCCGATCTCGACCTGTCCATGACCACCAACGGCTTCTTCCTGAAAGAGAAGGCCCGGCGGCTGGCGGAGGCCGGGCTCAAGCGCATCAATGTGAGTTTGGACTCGCTGCAGCCGGAGCGCTTCGAGCGCATGGTCCGGAGGGACGGTCGACTGGTCTTCAAGATCCTGGAGGGACTCACCATCGCGCGGGAGGCTGGGCTCCAGCCCATCAAGCTGAACTGCGTGGTGATGCGGGGCTACAACGAGGATGAGGTGGTGGACTTCGCCCGCATGGGGCGGGACCAGGACTACCAGGTCCGCTTCATCGAGTTCATGCCCCTGGATGCCCAGGGGGAATGGAGCATGACGGCGGTCGTCCCCGGCGCCGAGATCCTGGCCCGCATCCACGAGGTCTTCCCCCTGGCGCCTGCCGTCGGCAATGGAAGCGAGCCCGCCACCGTGTACCGGTTCGCCGACGGCCGGGGCGCTATCGGGATCATCGCCTCGGTCACGGAACCCTTCTGCGATTCCTGCAACCGCATCCGCATCACGGCCGATGGCCAGCTCCGGACCTGCCTTTTCTCGGTCCACGAGCACAATCTCAAGGGTCTGTTGCGTTTCGGGGCCACGGATGAAGAGATCGCCGACTTCATCCTCGCCGCCGTCTGGAAGAAGGAGCCCGGCCATAAGATCAACCAGCCGGACTTCGTCAAGCCGGCCCGATCTATGTCTGCCATCGGGGGCTGAGGTTGAGCCCCGAGGCGATACCCCTCGGCCGTTGACGGCGTAGGGCGGCCGGAGGAGGAGTGGGAGGAACGGACGCACAGCCGGGAAGACGGCACCCAGGCCCGCAGACAGGGGAGAATATTCCCGTGGACGATTCGGGTCTGACCCGCGAGCAACTCCTCGATATCTACTACCACCTCCGCCTCACGCGATCCCTGGAAGAACGCATCGGTATCCTGTACCGGCAAGGCAAAATCTTCGGCGGCGTCTACCTGTCCACAGGGCAAGAGGCTGTTTCCGTCGGTGCCGCGTACGCCTTGGAGCTTGGGGACGTGATCGTTCCTTCTCACCGGGACATGGGGGCGCACCTCTTGCGGGGCATCCAGCCCCGAGAGGTCCTGGCGCAGTACCTAGGCCGTGTCGGGGGGCCCACCCGAGGCCGGGATGGCAACGTGCACTTTGGGGACGTCCAGCGAGGGGACGTGGCCTTCATCAGCCCCATGGCCGACGGGGTTCCTGTGGCGACGGGGGTTGGCCTGGCGCTGAAACGTCAAGGCAAGCGGCGAGTGGCCATGACCTGGTTTGGTGAGGGGGCCGCGAGTCGGGGCGACTTCCACGAGGGGATCAACCTGGCCGCGGTGCTTCAGGTCCCCGTGGTGTTTGTGTGTAACAACAATCAGTTCGCTTACTCAACGCCCCTTTCGCGGCAGGCCCGGGTCCCTGACATTGCTGCTCGCGCGGGGGCCTATGGCATCCCCGGCGTCATCACGGACGGCAATGACGTCGTGAAGGTGTACCGCGTTGCGCGAGAGGCGGTGGCGCGGGCGCGACAGGGTGAGGGTCCCACCTTGATCGAATGCAAGACGATGAGGATGCGAGGACATTCCGAGCACGATGATGCCTCCTACGTGCCGCGGCAGTTGCTCGAGGAATGGCGCGGCAAGGACCCCATCCAGCGGTTCGAGACCCGCCTGCGCGAGCAGGGGATCCTGGACGATGCGGGGGTAGCACAGGTTACGCGACGGATCGCCGACGAGTTGGAGGCCGCCGTGGCCTGGGCCGAGGCCAGCCCCTTCCCCGACGGCAAAGATGTCGAACAGGGTGTCTATTCCACCTAGGAAGTACGACTTTCGAATGGCGAACTCTGAATGTCGAATGATATCGAATGAAGTTGAAGATTCGACATTGGGTGTTCATCATTCGATATTCGCTCTGAGAACCACCGGATGACCGAACTGCCGAACCATCGAACTGCCGAACGTTCTTAGATGAGTGAGATCACGTACATTGAAGCAATCCGCCAGGCGCTCTGGGAGGAAATGGAGCGCGACGAGCGGGTATTTCTCATCGGTGAGGATATCGGTGTTTACGGGGGCGCTTTCAAGATCACCCTGGGCTTTCTGGAGAAATTTGGCCAGGATCGGGTAATCGACACCCCCATCTGCGAATCCGCCATCGTCGGCTCGGCCGTGGGGGCTGCACTCATGGGTCTCCGGCCGGTGGTGGAGATGCAGTTCTCCGACTTCATCGCGTGCGCCTTCGATCAGATCGTCAACATGGCGGCCAAGTTCCATTATCGAGTGGGGACCAGCGTTCCCCTTGTCATCCGAGCGCCATCGGGGGGCGGTGTTCATGGTGGGCCGTTTCATTCCCAGAATCCGGAGGCCTGGTTCGTCCACGTTCCCGGATTGAAGGTCCTGGCCCCTTCCACCCCGTACGATGCCAAAGGGTTGCTCAAAGCGGCTATCCGGGACCCGGATCCGGTCATCTTTTTCGAACACAAGTACCTGTACCGCCGGATCAAAGGAAAGGTTCCCGACGAGGACTTCGCTGTCCCCATCGGCAAGGCCGAGGTGAGGCGCGAGGGGACCGACGTCAGCGTCATCTCCTACGGAGCCATGGTGCACCAGGCCTTCGAGGCGGCCAACCGATTGACGAGCAAGGGCATCTCGACGGAGATCCTGGACCTGAGGACGCTTCTTCCTTTGGACCGGGAGGCGATCGTCGCCACCGCTCGGAAGACCGGAAAAGTCGTGATTGTTCACGAGGCGACCCGGACTGGAGGAGTCGGAGGGGAAGTGGCCGCCACCATCGCGGAGTCCGCCTTCGATCGGCTGGATGGCCCCATCCTACGAGTGACGGCGCCGGACACCCCAGTCCCCTTCACTGTTCCACTCGAGGAGGCCTTTCTGCCGAACGCAGACAAGATCGCTGCGGCGATCGAACGGCTGGCGGCCTACTGACCCCCCTCACCCTTCCCCTCCCCCCACTGGGGGAGAGGGGGTGGGAGAGGGGGAGGAACGGTATTGAGCGATGAGTATCCCCGTTGTCATGCCCCAGCTCGGCGAAAGTGTTGCTGAGGGCACGGTGATCGAGTGGTTGAAGCGGGAGGGAGACCGCGTCCAAAAGGACGAGGCGATTCTCGCGATTTCGACGGAGAAGGTGGACGCAGAGATTCCGGCGCCCGCCGCCGGCGTCCTCTCACAGATCCTGGTGAAGGCGGGGGAAGTTGCTCCCGTGGGGGCAACGCTGGCGATCATCGTGGAGGGTTTTGCCTCCGGCACCGGGATTGACCTTGGGGCGGAGGCCCCCATCACCGTTCCGCCGCCACCCGCTGAGCGCCAGGTGCCAAGCGCCGAGCGCCTAGAGGGGCGCTTTTATTCGCCGGCGGTGCGAAAACTGGCGGAGGAGCTGGGGGTCAATCTGGAGGCTGTTCCGGGCACCGGCGAGGGAGGTCGGGTCACCCGACGGGACATCGAATTGTTCGCGCAAGCCAAGGGTGCCGGCCCTGCGGCCAAAGAAGTGGTTCCGAAGGCTGCCCCCGAGCCGCGTGTTGATTCCGCCGGTGAAGAACTGATCCCTCTCACGAAAATGCGGCGGACCATCGCCGACCACATGGTCCGCAGCGTGCACATCGCTCCTCACGTCACCTCGATCGCCGAGGCCGATTTCACAGCGATCGCCCGGTACCGGGAGGCCAAGAAGGAGATTTTCCGCCAGGCAAAGGGAGCCAGTCTCACCTTCCTCCCGTTCATCGTCAAGGCCACGGCGCACGTCCTGCGGGAGTTCCCCACCGTGAACGCCCGCTGGACCGACGAAGGCATCAGGATCCGGAGGGCCATCCACTTAGGGATCGCCATTGCGCTGGAGGACGGACTTGTCGTTCCCGTCCTGAGAAATCCGGGATCAAAATCGCTGTCGGATCTCGCGGTCGCCATCGCCGACTTGGTTCGCCGCGCCCAAGAGGGTCGGCTCTTGCCGGAAGAGCTCAGCGGCAGCACCTTCACCGTAAACAACTTCGGGGCGGATGGGAACCTCATCGGGACACCTATCCTGAACCAGCCCGAGGTCGGAATCCTGGGGGTGGGCACCATCCAGAAGCGACCGGTGGTGCTGACCCGGCAGGGTGAGGACGCCATTGCCATCCGCTGGATGGGATATCTCTGCCTGTCCTACGACCACCGGGTCGTGGACGGGGCCGTGGCCGGCCGCTTCCTGCAGGCCCTCCGCCGCACCCTCGAGACCTTCATTCCTGGCACGGGGATCTGGGCGGATCCCGTCCTTCAGACCCTGTAAGCTTCTCCTGCCACTCTTCACCGCGTTTCCTCGATTCGCCCGCCTCTCAAAATGTCGTCTCCGATGCGCATTGACAGAGGGGTCCATTGAGTGCAATGATCCGGCGGTCGCATGGGAACGAACAATCGTCGTCAAGCGGCGGAGGTTCCCGATGTCCTGGTACCTGCGCGCACCTCAACAAGAAAGGGGGTAGCAATGAGAAAGGCGACCTGGGTGACGTTGCTTGCCTTGGCCATGGCCCTCGTCCTGGGGGGAGCGGCCGGGGATGTGTGGGCACAGCAGAAGAAGCTTGTGTTCTGGACCATGTGGGATCAAAACCCGGAGTTTAATAAGTGGTACGAAACGCGAGGCAAGGAGTTTGCCAAGAAAACCGGGTACGAGGTCGAGGTGGTGACCATCCCGTACCAGGGATATGAGGCCAAGTACTTGGCCGCCTTTCTGGCGAAGGGCGGCGCCCCTGACATGTTTATGGGAATGACACACCACTGGTGCGGACAGTACGATTTCTGCGAGAAGTTGCCGGATGACCTGGCCAAAACCTGGGAGCAAAACCTGCCGAAGTACATGCTCCCCGTCGGCATGTGGAGGGGTGTCCGCTACGGGATGCCCATCGAACATGGCAACTTCCAGATGATGTACATCAACGTTGACATGTTCAAGAAGGCGGGCCTGAACCCGGACCGGCCGCCCAAGACCATGGATGAGTGGCTGGCGGCCATGAAGAAGCTGACTGTGCTCGACGCAAAGGGAGAGCCGACCCAGGTGGGATTCGCCATCCGGCACAAGGGGCACCCCGTGGGCATCACGGACAAGTTCCTGCCCTTCGCACACGCCTTCGGCGCCCGGATGTTGAGCCCCCAGCTTGACAAGGCCACGGGATATGCCAATGCTCCTGAAATGGTGAACGCCCTGACGTTCTTCGGCAACCTAGTTCTGAAGGACAAGGTGGCGAGCCTGGCGCTGGGAAATCCCGAGGACGCCTTTGGCCAAAAGCGGGCCGCTGTGATCTTTCGCGAGTCCTGGTTCTTCGGTTGGGTGAGAAAAAACGCTCCCGACGTGAACTTCAAGGTGTACGCGTTGCCGTGCGGGAAGGCCTGTCCGGGCGCCGGGCAGTTGTTCCCCTGGACCAATCTCACCTACAAGAACAGCCCCAATAAGCAGGCTGCCTGGGAGTTCTACCGGTTCATCAGCAATGCGAAGGATGATCTGGACCAGCACCAGCTCCAGGGGATCCTGCCCGTCTGGACCGCGAACCATGAGACGGCATATGTCAAGTCCCGCCCGGACTACCAGGCTGTGAAAGATATGCTGGCGCAGCCAGTGCCGCCGAACTACTTCCACCCGAAGTCCAACGAGTTGGCCACCGCTTTTGGCGAGGCAGTAGTAGGCGTCCTGTACGGGAAGGGACAGCCAAAGGCCCTGTTGGACGAGGCGGCAGTCAAGATGGATCGGATCATCAAGGACTAGGAACTGGCAACTCGGCGCACCTCATCGGGCACCCTTTGGGTGGGGTGCCGGGTACCCAGCAATTAGGGATTCCGGGATGCCAGGTAGTCGGATTGCCCGGTTGCCAAGCTTCGAGACTGCCGATGAACGCGTGGATTCGGCTGGCCATTCCGAGGACCTACATAGACCGACAGCGGCGGGCAGGATTCCTCTTTGTCCTGCCCGCCGTGATCTTTTTTTCGCTCGTGTTTCTGGTCCCTCTTGTCCAGTCCGTAGCAGGCTCCTTCTACCGCACTGTTCCTGGCGGCGCCACCCAATTCGTCGGGTTTCGGCTGTATGAGAAGGTTTTGACGGACTCGACCTTCTGGGTTAGCGTCCGAAACACCGTGGGCCTCCTAGTGATGTCGGTCCCCACGACGATGATCCTCGCCCTCGCCGTTGCCCTCGGTCTGAATCGTTTGACTTCCCTCCGTTGGCGGAATGTCTGGGCCGCCATGTATTTCCTGCCATTTTCGGCCTCGTTGGTGGCCGCGGCACTCATCTGGCAGTGGATTTACGATCCGGTCTACGGATTCTTGAACTACCTTCTCTCGGTGGCGGGTCTTCCCCCCCAGAAATGGCTCCAAAGTCTGACCCAGGTGCGTCCATCTATCGCCATCGTAAACGTCTGGGTTCGGCTGGGATTTGACACCATGATCTTCCTGGCGGCCCTCCAGTCCATCCCCGGAGAGTACTATGAGGCGGCGGCCATCGATGGGGCCAACGGTGGCCAGAGACTCCGTCACATCACACTTCCGCTTCTCAATCCTCAGATCCTCATGGTTTTCATCCTTGAGCTCATATTTAACTTTAAGATTTTCGACCAGGTATATGCCACCACCCAGGGTGGGCCAGCCAGCGCGAGCCAGACCGTTATCATGCTCCTGTACGATACGGCCTTCAAGTATTTCCGCATGGGAGATGCCTCGGTGATGGCCGTGTTCATCTTCCTGAGCCTACTCGCCGTCACGCTCCTGCAATGGCGAATCTTTCGGAAACCCGTCGAGTACTAGGCTCTCCTTCAATAGCCGCCAGGGCGAAGGCCCGGACGACCGTCACCAAGACCCTGTCCCTTCGCTGGGTGGCGATTCTCCTGGTGGCGTGCGGGGCCATTACAGCATTTTTCCCGTTCTTCTGGATGGCCATCACCTCCCTGAAGACCGCTCCCGAGATCCAGCGGGTCCCCCTCCAGATCTTTCCAGATACCTGGGCCAACCTGGAGAACTATCGCGAAGTGTTCAAGCGGGAACCCTTCGGGCGTTACCTGTTCAATAGCGCCCTGGTGGCGTCTATCGCGGCGATCAGCAGCCTGGTGGTCTCGTCGCTGGCCGGATATGGATTCGCCAAGTTCCGCTTTCCGGGCCGGGACTTTTTTTTCTTCGCCATCATCGGCATCCTGATGGTCCCGTTCCAGTCGGTGGTGATCCCGTTGTACGGGTGGGTCAATCGCCTCGGGTTGCTGGATACCTATCTGGGCATTGTCGCCCCTGACCTGGTCAGCGTCTTCGGCATATTTCTCATGCGCCAAGCGATCGAGGTGATCCCCGGCGACTACATGGACGCCGCCCGCATCGACGGGTGCAGCGAATTCCGAATTTTTTTCCAGGTGGTCTTGCCCTCAGTCAGGCCGGCCATGGCCACACTCCTTATCATCAAGTTCATGTGGAACTGGAACGAATTTTTCTGGCCGCTGGTCGTCGTGAACTCGCCCACCATGCGGGTGGTGACCATGGGACTCATGAGTTTCACCAACATTTATTTTATCGAGTACAACCTGCTGACCGCGGCAGCGGTGATCAGCGTTCTGCCCATCCTGATCATTTTTCTCACGCTCCAGAAGTGGGTGGTGCAGGCGGTGGTCATGAGCGGCCTGAAGGGGTAAGGAGCTCCCCATGCGCGCAGCACCGAAGGCAAACCCACACGAGGCGCTCTACGAAGCTGCAAAGGCCGTCATGCCAGGCGGCGTCTCCTCGTCCATTCGCTTCAACAAAGCCCTGGGGAGACCGTTCTACATTGCCCGAGGGGAGGGGGCCTACCTCTACGATCTCGAGGGGCGGGAGTACGTGGACCTGCTGACGTCCCACGGGGCCACTCTGCTGGGCCACAACCATGCCGACGTCCGGGCGGCGATCGAGGAGGCGCTGCGGTGCGGCATCGTGTGTTCCTCGGAGACACCGGCCCAGAGCCGGGTGGCCGCCGCCCTCGCCGAGATGGTTCCATGCATTGACATGGTGCGCTTTACCTGTTCCGGGACCGAGGCCACCATGCACGCGATCCGACTGGCCCGCGAGTACACCGGCCGGGACAAGATCATCAAGTTCGATGGGCACTTCCACGGGTTCCACGACTACGTCATGTGGAACTACGGCGGCTGGAGGCCCCTCGAATCATCTGGGGTGGAAACCCGCGACTTGCTCCCGCCCAGCGTGCAATCCGGCGGAATCCCGGCCGGGATCTCGGAGTACCTGCTGGCGCTTCCGGATAACGATCTGGAGGCGGTTCGCCGGACCCTCCGGACCCACGGGCACGAGATCGCCGCGGTCATCCTGGAGCCGATCCACTACAACGCGGGCTGTATCGTTCCCCCCAAAGAGTATCTCCATGGGCTGCGAGAGCTGACCCGTGAGCACGGCGTGGTCCTGATCTTCGACGAGATCCTGTCGGCGTTCCGGACGGGACCCGGATGCGCCCAGGCCTACTTCCAGGTGAGGCCGGATCTCTGCACCATTGGCAAGAGCGTGGCGGGGGGAACGCCCATGAGCGTCTTCGGGGGACGCCGGGAGATCATGGAACACCTGCGCCCCCTCGGGAATGCGGAGCACAGCGGGACCTACAATGCGCACCTGATTCCCATTCTGGCGGCCGAGGTCTGCCTGCGCGAGATCCGGAGGCCGAGATTCTACGACCACCTGAATGCCCTGGCGGACCGTCTGTACGCGGGGATGAACGCGGTCTTTCAGCGACAAGGCTTCCCCGCCCGGCTGCAGGGACTGGGGGCCCGGTTCGGCCTGTACTTCGGCTTCACCGACGAGGTCCGGAGCTACCGGGACACGGCGCGCCAGGACACGGCCCTGGCCCTCCGGTTCTTCCGGGGCATGGTGGAGCGGGGCGTGTACTTTTGCGATGGGGGCGGCAAGCCCATGCACCACGGGTTCTCCGCCGCCCACACGCCGGCCGACATGGACCGCGTCCTCCAGGCGACGGAAGATACGGTGACCGCCCTGCGTTCCGGCCGCTAGCCAACGCCAAGGCGCGCAGCCCATCGAGCGGCACGGCTTCGTTTCTCTCTTGACAGGGATCACGGGTCGTTGATAGCGTGTAAAAAAATCGAGTTGGAACGCGCGTTTCCTCTGGGTAACTGACCGGGGGGGAGCTTCTTGTCTGTCGGGGAGCGGGAGAGGAGGAGCGATCATGGCGAAACAGCATACAATCAGCCGGCGGGGATTCCTGAAGGGGGTGGCGGGTGCGGCTGGAGTGGGTATAGGCGCGAGTCTGGTTCCCCCAGAAAGTCGAGCCCAGGCCCGCACGCTCCAGATCTGGCATACCGAGGCGTCGGATATCTCCATCAAGGCTGTCCAGAAAGTCTGCGACCAGTTCGAGCAGAAGCATCCGGGAGCGAAGGCCATCCAGCAGGGCATCGCCTGGGCCGACCTGGGTCCCAAGCTGTACACCTCCCTGGCGGCGGGGGCGCCACCCGACATCGCCCACCTGAACTGCTACCACTTCCGATCCTTCCAGAAGCAGGGAGCGATTATCCCGATTGATGATGTGTATCGGGCCATCGGTCTGAACGACGTTGTCGAATCGGTGCGGGATATGACGTTGTTCCAGGGGAAGCGCTGGGGCATCTCCCATCACGTGGGCGCACCGGCCCTGATGATCCGGAAGGACATTGCCGAGCAGGCCGGCTTCAAGATACCCGATGACATCACCAAGCCTCCGTTCCCAACCTGGAAAGAGCAGATGGAATACCTCAAGGCCGTCACCAAGCCCGACAAGCGCCAGTGGGGCATGAGCCTCCCCGGCACGGGCTATTTCCTCCAGGAGCATGTGGGCCGCTGGGTGGGATCCAACGGCGGCGGCTACTATGACGAGAAGTGGAATCCGATCTTCCACAAGGAACCCTTCATCCAGACCCTGGAGTTTGTGAAGGCCCTGTCCGACAACAAGGTGGTTCCCCCGGACTGGCTCAGCCAGTCATGGCTCGGCATGATCGTGGAGTTCTCCACGGGTGTCACCACCATGATCGACCACGGCTATGGACGCATTGCCGGCTCGATCGAGAAGTACGCCCCGGACAAGGCCTCCGAGGAGTACTTCGTGCCCGTGTGGCGCCCTGTCGGGCCCTCGGGGAAAGTCGCCTACACCGACATGGACGCCGAAATCTGGGTGGTCTTCTCCAAGTCCAAGCTTCAGGATCTCGCCAAGGAATGGATCAAGCTCTTCTACACGCGGGACCTGTATCTCAACTATGTCCGGCAGTATCCGGTGCACATGCCCCCCATCCTCAAGTCCCTCCGCAAGGACCCTGAATACCAGGCCCTGCCCGAGCTGAAGAAGTGGTCGAAGTGGGTGCGCATGCAAGAGCTCAATATTGACAAGGGGCTGGCGATTCCGGTGGGGGTCTATTACCCCGCGTCGAACATCCAGATCCCCTTCCTGGCGGAGGTGTTCGATTCGGGGATCATCGCCGACGAGATCGTGGGCTGCGTCCAGGGTCGGCGGAAGCCGAAGGAGGCCGGGCAGCGCATCACGGAACGGGCCAATGACCTTATCAAGAAGCTGGGCTACCCGGTGCCCGACCCGATCCGTTCGGAGAAGAAGATCTGAGCTGAGGGCGGGCCGGGACGAAGCCGTGCGTGGCGGGGGCGCGAGACACCACGCCCCCCGCCCCGCAGGGCGCGTCCGGAGCGCCCCACGCCCAACCGCAAATTGTCACCCCACACTACCGGTTCCGTGACCCGTACCAGGCACTCGTTCCAGGGACTGCTGCTGTTTCTGCCTGCCTTCCTCGTCATCTTCGGATTCATCTTCTTCCCCGTTGGATACTCCTTCTGGCTCAGCTTCACCAACAAGCACGCCATCTTCCCGCAGTACGAGTACGTGGGGCTCGGAAACTACACCGGGCTGTCCACCGACCAGCACTATTGGCTGAGCTTCTGGCGTGGTCTCATCTTCGCCGTCGGGAGTATCTTCTTCCAGATCCTCCTGGGTCTCCTGGTCGCCCTCGTGCTGAACGAACCCTTCCGGGGGAGGGGCTTTGTCCGTGGGATCACTCTGTTTCCCTATATGCTGCCCACCATCGTGGTGATCCTCCTGTGGAAGTGGCTGCTGAGCGCGTCCTACGGGCCCGTGAACTATGTCCTCCAGGCCTGGGGCATCACCCGGACGCCCGTGGTCTGGCTGGGGGACCGGTGGCTCATGACCTCGACGATCTTCGTCGCGGTCTGGCAGTTCTTCCCCTTCGTGGTCATCAGCCTGCTGGCCCGGCTGCAGACGATCGATCTCCAACTTTACGAGGCGGCCGCCATTGACGGGGCCAATGCGTGGAGACGGTTCCTGCACATCACCCTGCCGGAGCTGCGCTACGTCCTCTTTGTGATCATCCTGCTGCGCACATTCTTCATGTTCACCAAGTTCGACGTCCCGTGGCTCATGGCCACGGGAGGCGGCCTCCAGGAGCTGGTCCAGAACCTGCCCGTCTTCGCCTTCCGGAGGACCTTCCGGTTTTTCCAGGCGGGCGAGGGGGCCGCCATCTCGGTCAGCCTGTTTCTCATGCTGATCGTCATGTCGGTCATCTACTTCCGGGCCTACCGCCGGGAGGCGGAGGCATAGGTGAGATTCCAACGGATCACCCACACTGGGGCCCTGTACGGAGCCGCCGCCGTCCTGCTGGCCTTCTGCGGTGTCCCCTTGCTCTGGATGCTGTTCACCTCGCTGAAGCCGCCGGCATCTCTGTTCTCCTACCCGCCCCGCATCTTCGGCGCCTACACCCTGGCAAACTTCCATCGATTGTTGACCGAGACTGACTTTTTGACGTATTTCCGAAACAGCATCGTCATCGCCGGGATCACCGTGGTCGTGGACATCCTCATCGCCACCCTCGGGGCCTACAGCCTGACCCGGTTCCGCTTTCCGGGCAAGGAGTTCCTGGCCAACGTCACCCTCTTCACCTACATGTTCGCCCCCATCATGCTCATTGTCCCCGTCTACATCCTCTTGAAGGAGCTGAACCTGGCCAACTCCCACGCGGGAATCATCCTGGCCTACACCTCCATCTCCCTGCCCTTTACGCTGTGGCTGTTGCGAGCCTTCTTCCACTCCTTTCCCTTGGACCTGGAGCAGGCGGCCTTCGTGGACGGGGCGAACCGGTTCCAGTCGCTGGTCTATGTCCTCCTTCCCCAGGCCCTGCCGGGGATCATCGCGACCTCCGTCTTCGCCTTCGTGGTGGTGTGGAACGATTACCTCTTCGCGCGGGTGCTGCTGAACGACCGGCTGCTCCAGACCATGCCCGTGGGGCTGCAGGATCTCTACGAGTCCACCATCGTGGATTGGGGACTCCTGATGTCGGGGGCAGTGATCGTCACGATCCCCGCCATCCTCTTCTTCCTGATCGTCCAACGGTTTTTGATCCAGGGGTGGGGGATGGGGGCGCTGAAGGAATGAAGGGGGGCCATACGTGGCCGGGCGACAGAAACCGATCCTGACGGCGGAGGAGGCGGCACGGCGGATCCCCAGCGGGGCGGTCGTGACGGTCAGCAGTTCCGCGGCGCAACTTGTTCCCGACAAGGTCCTGGCGGGGATCGAAGCGCGGTTTCTCGCCTCGGGCGAGCCGCGGGACCTGACCGTGGTCTTTCCCGTGGCGGTGGGGGATTCCTTTGGGACCATCGGGTTGGATCACCTGGCTTATCCCGGCCTGATCAAGCGTCTCATCGGCGGTTCCTACGTCAACGCACCCGCCTCGGCGCCCTCCCCCAAGATCTATGCCATGATCCACGCCGACCAGGTGGAGGCCTACAACCTGCCCCTGGGCGTCCTGATGCACCTGCACCGGGACATTGCCGCCAAGAAACCGGGTGTGATCACCAAGATCGGGCTGGGGACGTTCGTGGACCCGCGGGACCAGGGTGGGCGCATGAACCGGGTCACCCCGCCGGACTTGGTAGAGGTGATTCGCCTGTCGGGGGGAGAATGGCTCCTGTACCGTGCCTTCCCGATTGACGTGGCCATCATCCGGGGGACGACGGCGGACGAGCACGGCAACTTGACCTTCGAGCACGAGGGAGTGGTCCTCGCGGTCCTGGCCCAGGCCATGGCGGCGCACAACTCCGGCGGAACGGTGATCGCCCAGGTTAAGCGGGTGAGCGTGCCCGGAACGCTACCGCCGCATCTCGTCAAGGTGCCCGGGATTCTTGTGGACGCCCTGGTGGTGGATCCGGAGCAACGCATGAACACCGGGATTGCGTATGATCCGGCCATCAGCGGGGAGATCCGGACGGCCGGCTACCCGGTGGAGCCGTTGCCTCTGGGACCGGAGAAGGTCATCGCTCGTCGCGCCCTGTGTCTGCTTCGCCCAGGTGACACCGTGAATCTCGGGTTCGGCATCTCCGCTCTGGTTCCTCAGATCGCTCTTGAGGAGGGGGTCTTCGATCATCTCAATTTCACGGTCGAGCAGGGGGCGATCGGCGGCCTCCCCCTCACGGGGTTCGCCTTTGGTGCGTCCCACAATCCCGAGGCCATCATCGATTCGGCGGCCCAGTTCGACCTGATCGACGGGGGCGGCATCACGGTGGCCTGCCTCTCCTTCGCCGAGGTCGATGCGCACGGAAACGTCAACGTCAGCCGCCTGGCGGCCCAACCCCACGTCCTGGCCGGCGCCGGTGGATTCATCAATATCGCCCAGGGGACCCGGAAGCTGGTCTATTGCGGAACGCTGCGGGCCGGGGGCCTGGACATCCGAGTGGAGGAGGGACGGCTCCACATCATCCGCGACGGGAAGTTCCCCAAGTTTGTGGCTCGTACCCAGCAGGTCACCTTCAACGGGCCGCTGGCGGCCAAGCAAGGGCAGGAGGTCTGGTACGTCACCGAGCGGGCGGTCTTTCGCCTGACATCGGACGGGCTGCTCCTCACCGAGGTGGCGCCGGGCATCGATGTGGAGAAGGACATCCAGGCACAGATCGAATTCCCACTCTGCCTGGCCCGGAACATTCGATCGATGGATGCGCGACTCTTCCGGGAGGAGCCCCTGGGATTGGCGGGAGAGCGGGAGGACAGCAATCGGACCTGAATCTCTTACCGAACGGCGGGAGGCGACATGAACTGCAAAGGCAAGGTGGCGCTGGTGGCGGGTGGGGGATCCGGGATCGGCCGGGCGACGTGCGAGATCTTCGCGGAACGGGGTGGTGCCGTGGTGGTGGCCGACATCAACCAAGGGGCCGCGAAGGCCACGGCCGAGCAGATCGTCCGCTCGGGTCAAAGGGCGGAGGCGTGCGCCTGTGACGTGACCCGCTGGGATCAGGTGCAGGGGGCGGTGCAAACGGCTCGCCGGGTCTTCGGGCGACTGGACGTCCTGATCAACTGTGCCGGCATCCTCCGGGCTCACCTGTTGGAAGAGACGCCGGAAGAGGAGTGGAACGAGGTCCTGCAGGTCAACCTGACCGGCGCCTTCCTCCTGACCAAGGCTGGTATGGCGGCTATGCGAGAGCAGGGGGGCGGTTCCATCGTCCACATTGCCTCCCGCATGGCCATCCGGGTCAAGGAAGGGCACGGGGCCTATGCCGCGTCCAAGGCCGGCATCCTGCAGCTCACCCAGATGGCGGCGTTGGAAGGGGGGCCCCACGGCATCCGCGTCAATTGCGTCTGTCCCGGCTTCATTGACACGCCAATGGTGTGGGGGTCTGGGCCAAGGGAAGAGGTGGAAGCACAGTTTGCCGGCTGGGCGAAGGTCTGTCCTTTGGGCCGGGCGGGGCGGGCGGACGAGATCGCCCGGGCCATGCTCTTCCTGGCCTCGGACGAGGCATCCTTCATCACGGGCGTGGCCCTGCCCGTGGACGGCGGCCGCACCATCCTCTGATCAAAGGTTCTGCATGCACCCCAGGGGGAACGGAGCACGCCGAGAAGCGGACAAGCTTTCGGGAGAAGGAGTGACACCTTTGGTTTATTGCCTATGGCGTATGGTCAAATCCGAACCATCGGCCAGACGCCATATGCCATAGCCGGAACAAAGGGGAGGAGTTCGACCCGCCGGTAGTTCCGGTTGTCCCTGCCGGAAGACCTACCCCCAGGAATTCCGCACGGGGCCGTAAGTCTCCGCAGTACGCACCATTTCCGCAAGGCCCATTCCCACGGTAGGTCTCTTCCGAAAAACTGGCACATTTTATTGCTTGACAGTTGTGCCAGCCCTGTGCC